>Ga0307511_10000085_pt1 | contig 78341 bp, 61 predicted proteins | sample 13_EM_MG_FD_200266 | JGI IMG/M metagenome (GOLD analysis project Ga0307511, IMG submission 200266) | Populus trichocarpa ectomycorrhiza microbial communities from riparian zone in the Pacific Northwest, United States - 13_EM | ecosystem: Host-associated > Plants > Roots > Unclassified | place...
ATCTCCTCTACCTTGAATGTTAGGTTTATCTCTTTCATGGTATATTTTTTTATGACAACATCGTTGCGTGTTCCATTGCCTCCAGTTTCTCCATCCGGGCGTCCAGCTCTTTTATCGCGTTGACCATAATGTAGGACAGTGCGGTGGTATCCAGGGTCAGGAGCTCTGTTTCCTGCTCATCGGATTGTTCCATTTTAGCCTTGAATTTCCCTACCATATAGGGTAGTATTTCCTGGACGTCCTGAGCTACGAGGCCGACATAATCCTCATCGCTGGTAATTCCGGCTTTACCGTTGTATTTATATTTCACCGGGTTGAGCTTTTTCAATTGCTCCAGGCCATCATTGAAGGAGGCTATATTTGATTTCAGCCTCTTGTCCGAAGTGCCGATCCAATTGCCTCCTCCCAGTTTGGCGGCGGCTCCGTTGACAAGTAGCAAGGCTCCGGGTGTAGCAGTTGCATTGCCGATGTTGAGCGCTCCTCCCGAAAAGAATGCCTTGATCGTACCTCCGTCAAAAAAAGAAATGGTCTTTCCCGCTCCCGAATTGATGGTGACGCTGCCGCCTCCATCCTGCGATAAAGCATAGGAAGTAAAATTGGCCGTATTCCGGTGACTGAAATAAGTGGAGAACGAATCGGAGAATATAGTGGCAGTGCCGAGTCTGATCGTATCTGCCGTATTCACTGTCGGGGCGACGCTGGGATTTATATTTACCTCCATTCTGTAGGTGGGCGAAGTGGCTGCCGGCAGACCTATTCCTATCTTGCCGGCCAGCAGATTGATATCCGGCCCTACGCTGGTCCACTGGGATGAAGTGCCTCCGCCCAGGCTCAGATTCTGCCAGCCGGAGTTATCCCTGAACTGAAAGTTGGTGCCATTCCAGCGAATGCTGCCCACCGTATCCAGGCTGCTATTACTTATAGTGAGCCCCTGGTTCAAAATGGTATTGCCGCTACCGTCTGATTTGATCCCTTCCTCTTTTATATTGACCATCGAATCGACAAGGTCCCCAAACTGATTCTGGGTCGGCTTAGATCCTGTAAGGAAATAGCTCTTTAGGTTCACTCTATTTTGTTGTGACATAGTCTCTGTATTTTATTATTTTGATTAAAACATTTTTATTATCCCTGTATCCGGTTCAGGTGACGATAAAATCGCTGCCTACTGCCATATATCCAATGCCCATATACGTTATACCGGGGCAGGCGTATTCTCCCGCTTTTAAGACGGTGACCCGGTGATTGGGCGCCGAGACAAGAATGCTCCGGGGACCGGAGGCAATCGCTACCTCAGTGCTGTCTCCCACTATAAAATCCAATCCGATCGTCATATCTTCCAGCCCTGGCGGAATAAAATCCCCGATAATGAAACTGGTGCCGATGATCATATCGCCGATACCTGTTCCATCATTATCCACTCCGTCGAATATATGGTAGAGATGGAAATCGTTTACGAAGTCCACATAGTCCCTGTTCTCGATAAAGACAATGATATCCGATTTATACACTTTCCCCCCGAAAGTGATGTCCTGCCCTTCCTCATAGGCCCAGGGAGAAAGGAATTTCTTTATTTCTTCATTCAGCAGGTTCCCATAATACCCGGGATCCCTGCCTGGCATGAACCCAACTTTGAAGTCAACCAGCAATTGCTCATACACGGGATTGTCTACGTCGAAATCCACAAAGGTGGGAGTATACCGGGTGACGTAATTGATGATGTTCTCCAGCGTAACCAGGTTGACTGTAGGCTGCAGGGGGTTGGTAGAATTTTTATTTAAAAGGTTGGGAACGACTACGGCTCTTACCGAGCCCAGGGCCAGGTCGGATTTTTCGTCCGTATGTGTAAGGCATTTAACCTTGAAAATGGAAGGGAAGCCGTCCAGTATCAATCGCTCATAATCCCACAATGTCAACGCTCTCTTTTTATGCCGGAGCCGTTCGCTCACCCGGGTATAATAGATCGTATCCTGCTCGCCGGGGCTGCCGTCAAATGATTCATAAGGTTGCAGAATGGATTTGATGGCCGCATCCTTTACTACCAGCTCTTTGATGGACAGGGGCGCCAGCGGGCTCCCCAGGTGCTCGTCGGCTTTCTCTGCATCAACAGTGCCGGGAAGGACATAGCTCGCCTCGACGGCCTGCGTTCTTACATCTATGAGCCGGCTGATCCCGGCCGGGTCTTTTTCAACGCTCCCCCGCAGCCAGTGAGTGCCTGCCGGCATGAGCGTATTATCCATACTGGCATCACTCCCTATCGTGAAAGAGATGATCCCGGAAGTCTGAAAGCCATCAGTCGTATTGGAAATGATCTGAAGGGGGATGATAGGTATCCATTTATTGCCCGCCAGATAGCTCCATTGGATATCTTCGTCCTGGATGACGATATTCGTATCTGCGCTGCCATCGGCCACCTGGAATAGAACACTCAGGTTCTGCGGAGGAATTAAATTCGCAATACCCAGATAAAAATTGCCCTGGTAAAGAGGACTGTTGATTTTAAGCTGCGGAAGATCCGTCTCATCCCTGTATTGAGGTAAGAGATAGGGATTTGCCGGGTCCATCTTCGCAGTCCCAAAGGGTTCGACATGGAAGAACTGCTCCGGGCTGTTACTGTCGGTCAGATCGACCACCAGGCTGGAGGTATAGTTCAGGGACAGGGATTTGATGGAAGGGGTATAGGGTGGGGGAGGCAATACGTCGCCGGGGGCAGGGTTGGTCGCCATCTTGATAGCCCTCTTCGCATAGATATTGGGAAATTCATTCTGGCCAAATGCCTTGAACGTATAGGTAGGATCGACAGCAGGGTCCGGACCTGTTATTTCAAGGCTGATAAACCCGTCATGGGAGGTGTTATCCAACGGAGCCAGCTGCTGCAAAGCGACATTCCTCGAATATGCCGATCCGCTGAGCGCCGATTGCAGGACACCACCAGTGATGGAAATCTCATTGACGGTGTTGGCATCGTTCATATCAAATAAAAAATAGTAGCCGGTGGAAGGATTTTTCTCATTCTTTAAGGTGAGCCAATGATCCCGGTACAGCAGGCTGATCCTTGTCGTAAAGATGACATTCGCCAAAGAAGTAGTGCCATCCAGGTAGGAAAGATAATAGTCGCCTATGGCAACTGCGGGCACTTCATTCCACTGGATGTCCAGACCCAGGCTGGATAATTTTTTCTGAAATACCTCTGCGCTGCCGATATAGAAAGCCGAATTAATGGTGGGCTGGGCCCCGAATGGCTGGAAAGGCTTGCCGGGATTCAACTGGGACTGACTGTTCTGTATTACCAGGTTCTTTACCCCATTGACCGTTACGTCGATGGAAGCCGATCGTATCCGGAGATTGTACAGATTACTGTACATGGCGGCGCTCTTTCCGAGTACGACTTTCACAACGGGCCAGGGCGTATCGAATGCAGCTCCGGGCAAGGCGCTACTGAAAGGAACGATGGCCGGATCGACGGAATCGAGGCTCATCCCTATCTGCAGCATGAACAAGAGTGGGTGGGCGGGATCCGGGACGATCTTTGCCGTAAAGATCGCCGGCTGTATCCACGACTTTTCACCGCTCAGATAAAGTTCGATCCCGTTGCTGATATCCCCGGTCGTTAATTCGTCCCCGGCGGTATTCCCGAATCCTATGGCCAGGTTGATCACCCTTTTCCCTTCTCCTGCCAGCAACATCGGAGAGGCAAAGCCAAAGCCGATCGTCGCCTCTTCCATGTTCTGGTCCTGGTCTGCCTTACCGGTCTGGCTTTCTCCGAAACCGCTCCACCGGGAACCCGGCAGGGCAAAGGGCTTGCCCTTACCGTCGGCGGAATTGGCCGCATCCGACGACCAGACCGTATAATTATCGACGGCATCGATGAAGACACTTTTAAGAGCAGCAATCTGGGCCTTGTTCACTACTATCTCATTGTCGGCAGCATAAGTAAGGACGAGGCCGCTCTTCGGATCCTTCCCTCCCTTGAATGTCGTGCCGGCGGTGAGCTGGTGCTGGAGAAGATTTTTAGCCAGCTCCAGAATAATATTCACCTTGTCCGGAACAGCCGCCTTTTTGGGTAGTTGGAGGACATCCCTGAAATAGAAGTCGAGATGATCCCCCGTGATGGCATTGATATCGTTCTGCGCGAGCTGGAATAAGTGGACGAACGCTACAAACAGCGCGAAATCAGGATTGAAATCAGTCTTGCTTCCCAGCAGGGCGATGATGTCTTCCTCGCTGAAGTTCGCACCGGGACCGCTGAAAAAATTGAAAAAATCCTGCCAGTTTCCATCGGGAACATTATCCAGGTTGAAAAAGTTGATCTGTTCGGCAAGTTGGTAAGTAAAGTCCAGGATGTTCTTTATCCCCCGCTCATCTATCTTGATGGAATCAGGGACGAGGGCAGGCAATATCCGCTGGCTCTGGTTCGTGCCATCGCTCTTGAGAACATTATTGAGTAAAAAGGTCTTGTCCATGGTTATATAATATTGCCTTCTGTCTTATAAAAAGGAAAGACCAGGTTCGTCCTTGTATTGGTGGCCCGTACCACATAATCTACGACGATGAGGATGACTCCATCCACCGCATTTTGCGTCACCAGGTCAATGTTCTTAAGGTCGATCCTCGGTTCATCCGACAGAATGGCTTTTTCTATCTGCTTCTCCATAAATGTCTGAAAGCTGGTGTTCATGGCTTCGAACAGCATGGTGTCGGTGTTACATCCATATTCCGGCTGCATCAGCCTTTCCCCAATGCGTGTCGACAATAATATTTGCAGGCTGCTTTGGATGTCAGCCTCGCCGTCCAGCATCTGCACGCCGGCATTCCTGTCGAACACCGGAGGAAAACTCCATCCCCTTCCTAAAAATGAATTATCCAGTTCCATAATTATCCAATTAATACATTATCCGATTAATACGGTGAAACATCCCAGTATGACTGTGCCGCCATGTGCCGTGGAGTCTCCCAGCCTCGCAGCGGGCGTTCCTCCTATGAGTACGGTCGCTGACCCCGCTATAATGGAGTCCGGCGGGCCGGTACAGGTCAGCATGTCGCCTACCCTGGCAGCGGGCATTCCTCCTATCAGCACGGTCGGGCATCCCGGTGGGAGGACGGGACCTCCCACGTGGGGCACTGGTCCGGTCGTCATGGGACACACATGCATATCTCCTGCTCTGGCTGCCGGCGGCATAGTCTTTAATTTATTGGTTCAGATGACCCTGGTTTATTGGTTCAGATGATCTAGTTGATCTGTACCAGCGATCCTTTTAATACAGCGGTAGCGCTGCTCTTCAGCTCAATCCCCGAAGTCCCTTCCGCCGTAAAGCTCATCTGGGCCTTCGATGAAATATTGTTCCCTTCTATCGTGATGTCCGTCTTGGCTTTCAGGCTTATTGCCTTGGCGCTCTCGATGGAGATGCCATCGCTGTTCAGCACGATCTTATTCCCATTCCCGTCTTCCAGCTTTATCACTCCACTGTCGTCATCGATCAGGATACTCCGGCCCCCGGGCGTCTCCAGGTCGATCGATTTTTTGTCGTCATCGAACAGCAGTTTCATCCCGCTCCTGGAGATATACCCTTTCTGGTCATTCTTATCAGCCGCCTGCAGAGGCGCCGGCTTGGCGCTGCTGTTCAGCATGCCCAGGATGATCGGGTCCCTCGGATCGTCATTCAGGAATCCTACGATCACCTCATCGCCGATCTCAGGACGGAAGAACATCCCGCGGCTGTCGCCTGCATCAAGACTGGCAACCCTCGACCATACTCCCTGATCCTGCGAATCGATCACGGGAAGGACTACCCGTATTCTGTCTTCCCCGTCCGGATCATTCTCCAACTGGGTGACCACCCCTATCTGGAGACCGTTAACGGCAGGCAGCAGACCGGCGGCTTTAGGCGTGTTGAGAGGATAGGTGGCAGAGAACCAGCGGGGCGATAACCCGAATTGCGCATCGCTGACCCAGTTACCGCTGGTAATCTCATGACGGATGCCGGCGACGAATACCTTGCCATTCACCCGGTCGCCCAGTCCGCCCAGGTTGATAACGGTAGCCGGCTTTACATCCGGGAACCCCTGGAACCGTACTCTTCCCTTTACCTTGGACAGCCTGTTCTTCAGCAACTGCGCATCAGCCCATGCCTGCAGCTCTTCCTGTGCTATCTGCCCCGTATGCCTCAGCTCGTAGGAGCTCAGTCCTATTACATCGCTGAGGTCGGAAGCGGATATATTCCCGGTTTCTTCCAGGCCAGGTTCGGCAGCGTCAGTACTTAAAAACTCCTGGTTGGTATAATCCCAGGACGAGGCGCTGACCCCCTGGTACTGGTCCCTGGCATCCATCTCGGAATCGAACTCCATGATCGTGGCCCCGAATAAGAGGTCCAGCACCGGGTCGTCGTCCATAGCAGGCTTCAGGGAACTGATCTTGCCGTCTTCTATGACACAGACATCCCCATTGACTTCCAGCCTGCTCATGACAAAATCCCAGTCGGTACAATCGAACTGTACCAGCTCCTTATGCTGCACATCCGTAGGGGCGATGTCATTGTCGAGGCTGTAGGTATTGACAATGTCTTCTATGACCTCACTATCTTTTTTATCGAAAAAGTATTTGTTTTTCTTACCGACAGTGAGCTTGACCAGCTTATCCCGGCACTCTATCATCAATAGTGAGTGATCGCTGCGCACCTTTATGCCCTGTTTGATGATGATGCCCTGAAAAATGGAGGTCTCATCGGAATGATAGCCCGCGAAGATCTCGATCTCGTTGCCCGGGACGAACAGGTCCTGGTCGGAGATCTCAAAATCATTCGCCGACCCGTCCCCGTCGATAATGGCCAGCCTGGCAAGGGGGATCTTATTGATCTCTTTTTCTACTACGATCGAGGTGATCAAAATGGTGCGGGGCACTTCTTCCCCGTTGACCGTTACCGTATAGGTGACGAGGTCCGTAGGCTGCTTTGTCGGTATGATCCTGTCGTTGCTCATGTCGCACTCTTATTTAAGGGGGGGAATCTGATCTTGTCCCCCGGCTTTAATTTCCGGAAATTGACGATATTATTCACCCTGGCCACTTCCAGGTAATACGAGGCGTCCCCGTATATCCTGTAGGCCATCAGAGGCAGCGTGTCCCCCTCCATCACCTGCCGGATATGCGTGAGATCGGGAGAGTTGGGCTTGTATTTGTCATTCCACTGCTTTTCCGTCTGCGCATCGATAAAATTTGCCGTTGCGACAGCCCGCAGCGGAGTGCCGTCCGGCTTGAAGAGCTTAAAGTTAATTTCCAGGGAATTTAACTTTCCATCGAAGGTCAGCTTACCCCACAGCAGGTTTACTACCCTGGGGCTATGCTCATCCCCGTTATAGTACAAGACCACTTTTTTGAATTTCTCCAGCTCATCCATTACATCGTAGGGCGCCGTCGGATTGAGGAGATTGCTGACGGCCCCCGCAATAGCGCCTACTATCGGCACCTGCCCCAGCGCCCCCAGGTCATTCGGCTTGGGAATGATACCCGTCGCGTCGAAAAGAAAATCGAATTTATAAGAGGGTGGGGGCGTGTTGATATATTTCGGATCCTGGGGAGTCCCATTGGTCACGGCGGTGCTCCAGTTGACCGTATGATGGATAACATAGGTCTCCGGGTTCACCAGCGCGACATATTTGTCGTCAGGAGAAGTGCTGGGCTGCGGTTTATCTCCGGTGCCGGCATAAGCGGTAATAATGAGCTTGGTTGGATCGGTCATTATCTTTCCTCCTTATCTTTTAATAGTTGCATCACCTGTTCTACACAGGCGGAAATGATGCACGCCTTTTCGTCAGGAGGGAGCTTCCCCCCTCCCTGCATGCCCTTCGCGTCCGATTGTGAATTGTCATTGACAAAAGTCCGGATGTTCAGCTCCTTTATTTCGATCGGCATGGGTTAACTGTTTATAGTGAAATGCTTCCGCTGATGGATCCTGCCAGATCTCCCGCAAGGCCTAATGCTGCGTTGGCAGGATCGTAATACTTAAAGTACTGATAGCTGAGGGCCAGCGTCTCAATGACCACCTCACTCCTCTCCGCACTGAACCCCGATACTTCCAGCCTTTTGGGTACGGCATTGATGACATACCAGTTATATAAAGGCAAATGATCGTCCGTTAACAGCGAGATAAGGATATTGGTCGGCTTGATCTCAAAATTCTCAATGGTATTGGTACACCAGGAAAGGATGCCCGATCCCAGGAACTTACCTCTTTTTAACACCAGCTCACTATAGCTGGTCCGAACGGGCAACTGGTGTGTGAAGCGATTCTCCCCACCCTCCTTATAAGGCTCCGTTTCCATCGTTGCCGTAAGGCCCGATACTTCCTGGAACCGGAGGTCATAGGGCAATTGCGGGAACAATTCAAATGCCACCAGGAAATGCCAGCCTGTTTGAGGATATGACAGATCCATGTGTTATTCGTTTTGAATAGTGAGCCCTTCATGAGCGATTTCCAGGGTTTCAATAGCCACGTCATTGCCATCGGCTTTCAGGTCGGTGGAGGTGACTTTGGTAGGCCAGGCATTCTTTACTTTCCATACCACCACCGGCGCTAAGGCCTCGTCCAGCAGACTGATGGTAATGTCCCGGCGCTCCACGGTGTTCATATTAATGGAATTGAACCAGGTATAGAATTCGTTATCCGATTTGAAGATGCCCCGCTTCAAAGAGATATTGCTGAATTTACGCTGCCCCGGCATCTTTACCTTATGGTATTCAGGACTGGCGCCATCCCTGTACTCAATTACTTCATTGCTGATATCGAGACCGGTGATTTCCGTGAAGCCGATGCGCGTGCCATTCCAGTCTACCTGGAAATGAAATTTGGGAAGAGGATAGTTAGCCATAAACTGTTTAGTTTAAATTAAGATTTAGTTCAAAATGATTACGCCTGTTGCTGGATCTGGGAGAAACGAAGAATGATGAACTCCGCAGGACGAACGGGCGCCATGCCAATTTCAACGATCAGTCTTCCGTTGAGAATATCGTCGAAGGTCATCGTTTGTCCCAGACCAACTTTTACATAGAAGGCTTGCTCAGGCTTCGAACCAGCCAGCGCTCCCAGCCGCCATAGATTGGTGAGATAATTCTCGATCATAGCTCTGAGCTTGACCCAGGTATTGCCATCGTTGCCCTCGAATACGAACTTCATGGTGGCCAGCTTGGCGGATTCCTCTACCATGATAAAGAAGCGACGGACGGAAATGTATTTAAAATCATTGCTATTCCCGTCCAGTGTCCTTGCGCCCCAGACCAGGATCCCTTTTCCGGTGAAGGCCCGTATGGCATTGATGGATTTGCCCGATACGGCATCGATATTCATATTCTGCTGCAATTCATCCGACACCTGGAAGGTCGTTCCGAATACGTCCTGCACACCGACATTGGCCGGGGCTTTCCAGACTCCGCGAGACCCATCCACGGCTGCATAAATACCAGCAATGGCGGGCGAAGGAGGCATGATCTTGGGGAACTGTGTATTCAGCGCCTGCTTAAGGGTATTGTAGGCGGCCATGTTCTGCGAGCTGGGAGTGACCGGAGAAGTAAGCGGAACGGCCGTAGAAAGATTCGTCAGGCTCTTGCCATTCAGCGTTCCCGGCAGACCATTGAGCGTATGCGTGATCATGGTCTTGGACTCGTCGTAGTCGTATTGGTAAATGGTCTTTAAATTAGGGAAATAGACAGCCCCGTAATTATTGGATTCCGAGGCAAAGCCATTCCTGAAATTGGCCAGCGCTCCATCCAGGTCGCTGGTTGTGACCAGGCCTTCCCCGGTATTAAAGATGTCCATTATGCAGAATCTGTCCTGGAGATCACCGCATTGGCTCAGCGCCTTGCTTTGAATGGAATAATAGTCCGTCTCCGTCATGCTCTGCCCTTCCGGGAAGATGATCAGGGTAGGTTCGTCTTCTTTTCTTAGCGCCGCCAGGCCTGTCTCATACTCCGTCTCTACCAGCCCGCCGCCGACAGCTTTATACGGCCCAACAGAGACGATGTAGCAGGGACCGCCTCCATTCGCATAGAAGAACCGGATGGCGGCATGCATATTATGCTTCGATTTGACACCGCCGGTAAAGCTGAAACTGATCGTGTCATTCGTAACGGTGCCGGCCGTCACCTGCGTGTAGGTGATCACGATGTTCGTTTCCAGCTGCGGTTTCCCAAAAAGCGTCTCATACTCCAGCAGGGAGCTGATACGGGTGGGCTTGTTGGTTATGTCCTTTCCCGCAGAATCTTTAGCGATTTCGGTATAACCGATGAATGCCGGAACAGCAGTCGCCACCTGCGCTATGGCCGGCGGAAAAGAGGGGATCTCATTTACATAAACCCCAGGGGTCCTGATCGCACTTTCGTTTATTTGAGACATTTGTAATGGTTTTTAAAGTTTATGATTAATAATTAAGAAAAATCTCTGAACAGCAATAGGCGTCCCCGTTCTGTATGGTGCTGCTTAGCCTTTGAGGGGAAGCGCATTCGATGGGAGAATAATTCTGGCTCCCGAGGGTCAATTTAAGGCTCAGCGCTTTTTCATTCAGGGGGATAGGCTTAAGGGAAACGGCGGTGCCGGAAGGAGGACTGCCGATGGCAAACTGGTATACACTGGCATTGTCCGTCAGGCCGGTAATGATCCCCTTCGCAAAAATATATTTCCATATGGTCGACCGGTTTAAAAAATACAGGGAGTACAGCGGCGACTTCAGGTTGTTGCTCCCATCCAGCAGTTGGCAGGCGGCAGGAAGGCTGCTCTCCTGGAAGATCTCTATGACAGCGAATGCATCGGCCCCGATCAGTTCGTCGTTGAGATAGATACCCCCTTCCTGGCCATTGATGTTCATCTTATATCTTCCCGGCGGAAGTCCTGTAAGGTCGAGGGTAAAGGCACGGGTCGGATGGGTAAAAGAGATGGTTTGCGTCAGCACGGAATGGGTATAATCCCTTGCTACCAGGTCATATCCCCATACCTGGATATTGGCGGATGACTGGTCTGTCGTAAAATGCCAGGTCGACCTGGATGGCAGCCACTGTACGGCATCGGCTTCCGACATATAGCGGTTGCGGCCTGTAGCCGGGTCCACCTGTATCCAGGAGTCGCTCAGGACATTGTCTGCAGGAGGGGGTACGCCGGTGCTGGTGCGTATGGCTTCGAACACGGTACCGGAGGCATTCGTCGCCAGATCACCCGGCTTATACGTTGTTGCATTGTTGTACGGGGTGGGAAGGGAAAGGAAATTCTTTCCGTTACTGATGTTATTATTGCGGTTGGTAAAATGATAGATCTTCCCTGCAGTATAGGTAAAGGGAAGGTTGGTATAATTAAAGAACAAAGGGGCTTTCAACTGCAAAAAGAAAGTCATGGGCATCCCTTCCTCAGGTATTACAAAGGGCTTCCCGGAGCCATCCAGTTTGACGCCCGCATATAACTGATGCTGGTATTGTTTTACGATGATTTTATGTCCGTTGAGGGCCTGGGCTGTGAGGGCGGAAGGGGTGATCGTAAAATCCCGGCACAACTGATCGGTGAAAAATTTGTGCAGGAGCTCTATGGTGAATAAGATGCCGAATTTCAAGTCCGTCATAGCTGGAGGTTTTTATCATTAATGATCACCTGTTGTATCACCCCTGCCTGGCCCTGGACGAACTCTTCGCTGATACTGATAAGCCGCATCTTATAGATGGCGGATGGCAGATACTTGGAGCCCATTACTCCCCATAAATTATTGAGATCCTGGAATGTCAGTGTGTACAGATCGAAGATCAGCTGCTCGATACCGTCCGGAAGGGTAGGGGACGAGACCGGCGTAAATACATTGCGGTATTGAAAGAACTGGATGATATAGGACAGCCGTTTCAATGATTCTGTATAAGAGGACATGTTGACGGAGAACAAGAGGTATAGATTCAGATAGACCTTCGGGTTCTTGTATATGATGGTATTATTGCCGCGTACAAAATTCTCCTGCGACTTGCTGACACGGTCTTCTTCAATATTGACAAGGGAAATAAATGCATCGGAGGCGTCCCCGGCGGCTCCGGTGGCAGTCTCGCTGTCATGCCAGGCAATATTGGCAAGCTGAATGAAGGGAGTACTGACCAATGGGTCCAGCTTCATACGCAAATAATTATCGATCTGTACCCGTAAAAAATCAAGTGCCTGATCAATCACAGTTAAAGTTTTTTTGCATTAATAAATACAAAACCATAGCCTTAGCATGTAAGAAGTACACTCACATACTAGCCAATAATGTTAAATAATCCCACTAACAGGTGCGGCGTAATTGCTTCCAGGGTCGGCAATGAGAATAATAAAACGTCAGGTTAAATTCAGGAAAGAAACAGGTAGAAAAGCGGATTAAGAGCCAGAAACTTCGATAAAAGTAGAAAATCAATTTTGATTTTTCACCTACCAGTTAGTGGTATTTTTAAAAATTCTGAAAATACCGTGTTTTAACGTTCGGGCTTACCGGTCCAAGCGGTTTTTGCCGGTATAGGCAGGCTGTTTATTTTTAGCCAATCAGGAAGGCTGGTTTCTCCCGGAAGTATTTCGATTGTTTGATACCGTTATATGTAATATTTCCCGCCGGATGCAGGGCTCATAACGAATTGGTAGTATGAGCGGGAGCAGGATGCACGATCTCCGCATTGTAGAGTTGAATAGCCCTGGCTAAATGGCGCTGATAGTGAAGTTCGTTGACAAAGAAGTAAACCAACAAGGGCATAAAGGTGAGATAGAGATAATCGGTAGTGGTATTCACCCAGCCTGACTTAAAATTTTCGCCCTTGTCTATAGCCCCGAAGACCAGGGCCGGAAGCGCCAGAATAGCCATGGGCGGACCAATTATCCTGCTCCTTTTTTCCAACTTCAATGCCTTCCTCAATTCTATGGCAGATGCGGGGAATAACAAGAGGCGCCGCTTGCAACTATCATAGCTGATCGAGTTGCCATTCATGATAAACTTGTCTTTATCGTCGGTAATTTTTATAGTGAAATCGCATGAAGGATTTTTAGGAAAAGAATCCTGTCCAGCCGCAAAAAGGGTGTAAAACAGGGATAAGATTGACAGTATAGCGGGTTTGGGCATACTTTTTTTCGGGATAATACGCATATCCACAGAACACAGTTGCCTTCCTGGCCTCCTTTACCACGATATTGTAATGATCCCGGTATAGATCTATTCTGACGTATTGAAGGCAGGGTAAACGATCCCCCTGTTGTTGCGTAAAGGTCCTTCTTTACTGTTCGTCAATAAATTAATGACATCCTTAGCCGTTCCTTTAAAGGGACCGGACGACTCAATTTTCAAGGTAGCCATTGCCGCGGCAAATTCGCCTGCATCCTGCCATTCCGCTCCTTTTATCCGCTGGTATAAATAGCCTGCCATATAGGTGTCGCCACATCCGGTAGCATCCACAACGGAGGTCGTTGGGCTATAGGCAGGAATATCGTAGTAAGAACGGCCATTATAGATGACGGAACCCTTGCTGCCCAGTGTAATAACGACCTCTTTGACACCCCAGTCGAAGAGGATCCTGGCGCCCTTGCGAACATCGGTAATCCCGGTCAGAACGGCCATTTCATGTTCATTGGCCTTTAAAATATTCACATATTGAAGGGCCTCTTTCTTAACGGGCCAGTCAATGGCATGTACGTTTTTATTTTCCACCTTCCGCAAATAACCCTGTACGTCCAGGGATACTTTCCCTCTTTCAGATAAAGTTTTGATTAGCTCCAGGGGCATATCATCGGCGAGCAAGGGCCCTAAATGGAAAATTTTAGCCTTGATATCGAGCAGCTGCTCCACCGTGAAGGGATCTGCTTTTTGCAATACCCGTTGTGTCCGGTGATCCTGGTTCTCTTTATAGTTATTTTCAAAGTAGACTGTATGGGCGCTCGGCAGCACTTTTACTTCGATGCCTTTAGCACGCAGATCCGATACAAATTGCAGCTGACCTTCGGCAAGGGCCGTCACCAGCGTATAGCTCACATCCATGTTGCGGATAGCATTGGAGAAATAGAACGATGTCCCACCTGCCATATGAACTACTGACTTGGTAGTCACCACTTTATCTAGCGTAATATGCCCTACGCAACAAATATCATACATATGCTTCATTTAAATAATTACGGATCCCGGCTCACAGGTCTCAACCAACTGCAAATATAGTTAATATGTGCTTAGCACGCTAAATACCCCCACGTCCGGTCGAACATTGGACATTAAAATCGTATTAATGTTTAATTTGTTCGGATAAAATTGGCAGGTTCTTGTTGCGAAGCCAGTTTCCTATCTTAGCCCCAACAAATTATATGCTCCTTTGTTCAAGTCGATAAATCATAAAAAGCCTCCACGAAATATATTTTTCGTCCTTCCGGCGATATTGGCCTTTCTGGCGATCCCTGGCGCATCGTTTACCAATCCCGGCCCGGTACCTGCCTGGATCCGTGTCAATCAACTGGGATATCCTTGCCAGGGGATCAAAGTAGCCGTTTGGGCCAGCAAGGAGACCTTTACACCTTCTTCGTTTCAATTGATAGATGCAGCGACGGGAAAACCTGTTTATAGGGGCGCCACGGGCATTTCATATGGCGCTTATGGTCCTTTTGCCCGGACGTTGCGTCTGAATTTCACTCCCGTTACAATGCCCGGAAGGTATTATATAGAATGTGGTCAGACAATATCCCCGGTTTTTCGCATAGACAATCAGGTATACACAGGCGCAGCCGACTTTTTGCTGAACTATCTGCGCCAGCAGCGGAGCGGTTACAATCCCTTCCTGAAGGACTCCTGTCATACGAAAGATGGCTTCACCTTATATGGCCCTATGCCCGATACAACCCATATCGATGTGGCAGGGGGCTGGCACGATGCTACCGACTATCTGCAATATGTTACCACCTCCGCTAACGCCACCTATCATTTACTGGCCGCTTACAGGGATTTTCCCGGCGTCTTTGGGGACAGGCATTTAGCGAACGGACTGGATGGCAGCAATGGTGAGGCGGATGTGCTGGATGAAGCTAAATGGGGACTCGACTGGCTTTTGAAAATGCACCCCCGCAAAGACTGGCTCTTCACCCAGATAGCCGATGACAGGGACCACAAAGGTTTTCGGCTGCCGACCAGGGATTCCGTAGATTATGGAGTGGGCAAGGGACAGGGCCGCCCGGTTTATTTTGCGACAGGTAAGCCGCAGGGACTGGGCGAATACAAGAACAGGTCCACAGGAGTAGCTTCTGTCGCCGGCAAATTTGCCAGCGCGTTTGCCCTTGGCGCTATCGTATATGCAAAAAAGTCGCCGGCGCTGTCCGGACTTTTTTCGGATAGATCACGGTCTGCCTACCAGTTGGGCCTGGACCGGCCGGGGGTAGCACAGACGGCGCCCAACAGGGAGCCTTACTTCTACGAAGAGGATAACTGGACCGATGATATGGAGCTTGCCGCTGCCAACCTGTACAAGCTTACCGGTGACGGGCATTTTTTTACCCAATCGCTGGATTACAGCACAAAGGAACCGGTGACACCCTGGATGGGGGCTGACACCGCCCGGCATTATCAATGGTATCCCTTTCATAATTTCGGGCATTATGAATTAGCTAAAAATGCGGGTAAGAACGACGCGGCGCTACTGATCGGTTATTATCGGCAAGGTATAGAGCGGGTGTGGATCAGATCCAGGAACAATGCCTTTTACAGGGGAATCCCTTTTATATGGTGCTCGAACAATCTCACGGTATCCTTCGCCATTCAATGTTATTTATACCGGGAATTAAGCGGTGATGAACAATACCGCGAACTGGAGCAGGCCTGTTTTGACTGGCTGTTCGGCTGCAATCCATGGGGGAAGAGCATGGTTTACGGTTTGCCGGCCGGCGGGAACACCCCCCATTATCCTCATTCTTCCTTATCCGTCCTCTATCAATATGACCTGGATGGGGCCATGGTGGATGGCCCTGTATATGGCAGCGTTTATAAGAGGCAGCGGGGGCTGAAATTATACCAACCCGATGTGAACGCAGATTTTCAGTCGGATCTGGCCGTCTACCATGATGACGCCGGTGATTACTGCACGAATGAGCCTACCACGGACGGGACTGCCAGCCTTGTCTATCTGCTGGCGGAAAAAGAATACCAGGCAGGGCGGGCAACGGAGCGTCCGGATGATAACGGGGTACCGTTAATGGATCGGGGAGCCATCATCCGGGGGAGCCAACATTCAAAGAATATAGCCCTGGTATTCACCGGCGACGAATTTGGCGACGGCGCCGCATCTATTGCCAATACCTTACAACGCCAGCATATCCACGCTTCTTTTTTCCTGACGGGGAATTTTTACAGGAATGCCGGATTCCGGCCGGTCATAGACAGACTGAGGCAAGGGGGCCATTACCTGGGCTCGCATTCGGACCGGCATCCGCTCTATTGTGACTGGGAGAAAAGAGACAGTATGCTTATAACACGCCGGCAGTTTGAAGAAGACCTGGCGGAGTCATACCGTTCGCTTAGTAACTGGAATCTCGATTATAAAAAAGCTCCTTATTTTCTGCCGCCGTATGAATGGTACAATGATTCTATTGCTGAATGGGCACGGGCAATGGGCTTGCAATTGGTTTCTTTTTCACCGGGTACGCGCAGCAACGCCGACTATACTTACCCCGAAATGGGGGCTAAATACGTGGATAGCAGAACAATTCTCACTTCCATTCTAAAATACGAAGAACAATCTCCCCGGGGGATGAATGGCTTTATCCTGCTGCTGCATATTGGCACGGACCCCAGAAGGAAAGATAAATTTTATCTTTACCTGCCCGAACTGATCCGGGAACTGCGACGACGGGGCTACCACTTTACCAGGATTGATGAATTGCTGAATTGAAAGATCGTTGATGAGCTGCTGAATTAAAAATGCGGCTGACAAGCTCGAATCCGCAGAAATTCTTCTCCGGATCTTTTCTCTTTGCGTAAACTGATTTCCTGATTGTGTAACTCATACGGATATATCTAACGCAATTTCGTGCCCTGAAAAATAGCTGATTATGAAATTACGCCCGATAAGCTCCAAAGCCTGGAAATATATAGCTGTATTTTGTTTATTTTATTCTTGCTGCCTGCTCGCCGTTGCTGCCCGGGAAGAAGACCCCGGCGGAATAATTAAAGGAAAAGTGATTGCCGCCGACAACAAACCTGCGGCTGGCGTTACCATTCAATTAAAAGGAACTAAAATGACCACCCTTTCAGATGAGGATGGAATATTTGTTTTTCGTAATATAAATCCCGGTACCTATGAAATGGAAGTTTCCCTGGTAGGATTTGCGACTTCCCGGCAGCCAGTGGTGGTAGAGAAAAATAGTACATCCTCCATTACTATTGAATTGAAGATAGCTTCCGGACAACTGGAAGAAGTGATCGTGACCAATGGAGCAAACAGATTCGCCAGAAAAGAGGTTGGCGACATCGCACGTCTGCCTTTAAAAAACCTGGAAAATCCACAAGTGTACAATATCGTTCCTAAAGAGCTGATGCAGGAACAGGTCGTGACAGATTATAACAGTGCGTTCAAAAATATACCGGGAGCGGGAGTACCCATTGTCTACAACCAGGGCCGAAGCCAATTGCTTTCAAGAGGCTTTTCTACTGCCAACCTGGTAAGGAATGGGGTAGGGGGATTTGTTTATAATAATATAGACCCGGCTAACCTGGAGCGGATAGAAGTGATCAAAGGGCCCTCCGCTACCCTGTTCGGCAGTAGCCTGACTTCCTTCGGCGGATTATTCAACCGGGTTACCAAGCGACCATCTGACAGCTTCAAAGGAGAAGTAGCCTATTCGGGCGGCAGTTGGGACTTAAACCGGCTTACGGCAGATATTAATACTCCCTTGAATAAAGAGCATACAGCTCTTTTCAGGATCAACGGAGCTGTTCATAACGAACACAGCTTTCAGGATGCAGGTTTTACCAAAAGCTTTATGTTAGCTCCCACCTTCTCCTATAAGGTAAATGAACGACTATCTGTTTTGCTGGATATTGAGTATAGTAACTACAAGGCTACTTCTCCTTTCCGGCTGACGCCTTCCACCACCGGAAAAGCCAGGAGCATTCAGGACCTGGGGATTAACTACAAGCTCTCCTTTGCCAATAATTCCGTCACGTATACTACCCGTCAGTTGAATGTTTTCGGCCAGATCAATTATAAAATAGACGGCAACTGGACCTCTCAGACCGTTTTTTCCAGGACGCAGTCTACCACCAACGGGTATACGGTGCAACTGACAGGCCTTACTGATTCAACGTTGAGACAGACGGCCACCCAACAGGATTTCCCTTATTATGGTACTGACATCCAACAAAATTTTATCGGTGATTTTCAATTGGGCAGCATGCGCAATCGCCTGGTAGCAGGCCTTGATTTCTTTCATTTGAGCAGTTTCAGAACAGATGCTACCGTCAATATGCCTGCACTTAATTTTAAGAAGCCAGGCACGGCTTACACTAATTTTAATGCGGCTAAGCTGGCTGACCTGTTCGCTTCCGCTACCTTTCAGGCCATCCAGCCCAATAGAGAATATACCTATAGCGCCTATGTTTCAGATGTGGTCAATGTTACAGACCGCCTGCTCGCTATGGCCAGTTTACGGGTCGACCGTTATGACAGTAAAGGCACTTACTACTCTTATTATGATTCAACGGCGGGGGCCTATACGCAAACATCCCTTTCCCCAAAATTCGGATTGGTATATCAGCTGGTAAAAGACAGGGTATCCCTTTTTGCCAATTACATGAATGGGTTTCAGAATATAAATGGTTCTGATTATGCCGGTAACACCTTTAAACCACAACAGGCCAATCAATCGGAAGGGGGTATTAAAGTAGACATCTGGGATCACAAGCTGAACGCTACTTTCACTTATTATGATATTTCAGTCACCAATACTACCCGGGACGACACAGCGCATGCCGGTTATTCCATACAGGATGGCACCCAGCTAAGCAAAGGCTTTGAAGGGGAGCTGATTGCCAATCCCTTGCCTGGCTTGAACATCGTGGCAGGATATACCTATAATAACAGCAGGTATGATAAGGCAAATAAAAGTATACAAGGGCTTCGCCCCAGCACGGCCGGACCAGAAAAGATGGCCAATCTCTGGTTAAGCTACCGCCTCATGCAGGGCAGGGTAAAAGGCCTGGGATTGGGCATAGGAGGAAATTATGGCAGCGCCTCCACGCAATCCAATACCACGACCTTTGTATTCACCATTCCTTCCTATACCGTTCTGGATGCGACCGTATTTTATGACCAGCCTTCCTATCGCATAGGGATCAAAGTAGATAATCTCACCAATGAAAAATACTGGTCATATCGGCTGGCTCCGCAAAACCCCACCCGCGTTACAGCGAATATTGCTATTAAATTTTAAACCTCACCAATCCGTGCCGGCGGGCGTTCAATAACGCCCGCTTCACAAAAATTGTGAATAAATTAGATACTGCGCCCCGCAATTTTGTATTATTTAACAGGTAATATGATAATTTTGCATCATGCGCGTTCATCTTTTTTACTATAGCGTTGTGTTGATTACTTTGTCTTTGGCCGGCGGCTGCCGTTCTTCGCGCGGCGACCAGTCCGCCTCTCCTTCGGAAACAGGCATCTGGCAGCAGCGGCCCGTCATAGTAGATGGGAATGACGAGGATTGGACACGGCCTTTGCCCTATTCCGATCGCAAGGAGAAGGTGAATTATTCCGTGTCGAACGATAGAGACAATGTCTATATCATAGTATCCACCCGGAGTCCGCAGGAACAACAGAAAATTATCCAGGGCGGCATGACCGTTTGGATCAATAGCAAGGCGGAAAAAGAGGAGAGCACCTCCGTGGGGATCGGATTTCCTTTAGACAGCCACAGGAGCCGGGAACATGACCTGATGGCCCAGGCGCGCCCGGATCAATACAAAAAAGAGAAGCCCATCACCCTGGATGATCTGAAAAACTACTCCCTTTACGGCTTCAGCAGTGAGATCGAAAACTATGAATATGGACAGAGCAATGGAGAAGGAGTACAGGTGAGAATAGATTATAACAGGGACGGTGATCTGATCTATGAAGCATCGGTCCCGCTCAGCACTATCTATCCCCAGAATACTACCCATAATTATGCCGGGAAGTCAATTGCCGTAGGTATTTTTATCGAAGGACTGCTGCCAAATGCCGTCGTACCGCAGGAGGGTGGAGGAGGAGGCGGTGTTTCCATAGGGGGAGGGCTGGGAGTAGGCTCCTTCGGCAGTGGCGGCGGAGTTGGATTGTCTATCGGTACCGGTTCCCTGGGCCACATAGGAGGGAAGAACCGGCAACTCTATCAACTCAGTAAAATATGGCAGGTAATGCCCCTGGCCAGAAGCTCCCGTTAACATTCTATCCGGGCAAGAACCCGGTCACTTCAATGCCGGCCGGTATCCGCCGCTAATTCTTAGTCAACACACCTGCGCCGTTGATAGATTTATGCTTAATTTCGGCAAAATCTTAATTTCCATGCGTACTACTACACTTGTTTTTGGCAGTTTACTAGTTGCCTGCTCATTCGCCGCTTGTAACAATGAACCCAAGCCGGCCGAAAATGCCCCGGCTGCTGCGGCTGCTCCTGCATTTAAAGAAGAGAACATCACCTATTCCGGGGACAGCATTTCCATGAACGGATATGTGGTCTATGACGACTCCAATAAGAACAAACGACCCGCCGTGCTGGTAGTGCCTGAATGGTGGGGATTGAACGACTATCCTAAAATGCGGGCAAAAAAGCTGGCAGAGTTAGGATATGTGGCTATGGCGATCGACATGTATGGCGACGGTAAAGTGGCCGACAACCCGGACAGTGCTAAAGCCTTCGCAGGCCCTCTTTACATGAACCCTGCAAAAGCCAAGGCGCGTATTGATGCCGCCATCGCTAAATTGAAAACCTATGGAATAGTGGACACGGCCAATATTGCCGCCATCGGCTATTGTTTCGGAGGCGGGATGCTCCTGAATACCGTCCGGCTGGGCGATGAATTAAAAGGGGTAGTAAGTTTTCACGGCAGCCTGTTGGGAACTCCTGCCCGTAAGGACCTGTTGAAAACCAAGCTACTCGTTTGCCATGGTAATGCTGATCAGTTTGTGACGCCAAAAGATGTGGCTGCCTTTAAAAAACAAATGGATTCTATCGGGGCCGATTATAAATTTATCGGTTATGACAGCGCCACTCACGCTTTTACCAATCCTCATTCCACGGAAACAGGCTTGAAATTTAAAATGCCTATCGCTTATAATGCAAAAGCAGACTCAGCTTCCTGGAACGATATGAAATCATTCTTTTCTACCTTGTTTCATTAAAAATTAAAAATAAAGTGAGGGTGTGACACCCTCACTTTATTTAATCCAAAAATATATTTGCCTCTTCCTTTGTGTTTAACTTGCGCCCTCTTTAAAACACAATTTATGGTAAAGGTGATTGCTGGTATTTCTCTGGTAGCGAAACCTTTGAACTCAAAATTTCTATAACTTACATAAAGTAATAATAGCACGATGATGACTTTCAGTTTAAACGGAAAATATTCTACCGGACTGATAGCCGATACCGATTTGCATGCAGGAGGTGTCTTTTTCTGCCTTATTTATAAAAAGACACTTGTCTTTTCGGATAACGGGGTGGTTCGTTTTTCCCGGGAACTGGTGGATCCTTTCAGGCCGACGGATGACAGCGAGGTAGAGGCGTTTCAGAACGATCGGCATGAAGGGAAGTATTTCCTGAATAATAACCAAAATGTGGAATGTCACTTTGAGGATATTGGTCTTGAACTCACAGGCAGGCCTACAAAAAAGGACCCCGAAGTACTTGCCTTTCATGCGTACAATAAGCAGGGGAACAGGGAATGGGGGGAAGTGTACGTACTGGAAAAATGATAGAAGGGGTGATTAAGGCTGAAGCCTTAAAAAGGACAAAATTAAGGCTGGAGCCTTATATGAGCCTCCAGCCTTAATCAGCGCGACATGCTCCGGTGGATTCTTCATCGGAGAGCGATTTATTCATTTAATTTTTAGCGCCCCTGGCGGCAGCCTCAATAACTGCGGCTACTTCTTTGGGATGAGAGATGAAGACAACATGGCTCGCGCCTTTGATCTCCGTCACCGTCGCGCCGGACCGCTTGTACATGGTGCGTTCGATGTCTGGATTGATGCTTTTGTCCTCTGTTGGGACAATAGCCCATGAAGGCCGGGTCTTCCAGGCCACCTGAGTGATCGGCGTGCCAAAACCTTTCGCTCCTGTCGCTCCCTGTGAAGCATACATGAACGCAGCTTTTTCTGCGGACAGATCTCCGCAAAAGCCGCCATGGAACTTTGCCTTATCATAGTATACCCATCCTTTTTCATCCGGAGGTAAGATGCCGTTTTCCGGCGCCGGGGGAGCCGACATGATCAGTTTGAGCGTTGTCTCTCCCTCATCCGGTTGGAAGGCTGCTACATATACCAGGCTCACCACTTTGGGGTGAACTCCGGCCTGCGTGATGACGCTGCCTCCCCAGGAATGTCCTACGAGCACCGTCGGTCCATCCTGCTTGTCCAGGGCGCGGGTCACGGCCGCGACATCGTCTTCCAGCGAAGAGAGGGGGTTCTGCACGACCGTTACATTATAGCCCTTGGCGGTCAGGATCCTGAAGACGCCCTCCCAGCCGGATCCATCGGCGAAAGCCCCATGTACCAATACAACATTTTTAACAGGAGCCGCCTGTGCAGCAACTTCCTTCGAAAGAAGGACACTGGAAAGAATAAGAGCACCCGTTGCTAATAGCGCACGGAGCTTGCCTGAAAGAGATCTCTTTTTCATTTTTTTGTTTTATATGGATCAAAGCTATAGCAATTGAGAAGGCCGGTCAATTGACAAATAAAGGGGACTATTGTACTTTTTATAGAATTGACTGTTGAAATAGTACCTACGAAGGGCGAAAGTTTGACTTAGCGAGAACCTCTTTAACTTTTTTTATCTTTTCGGGAAAAATGGCCTCTTCTATGGGGTGATAGGTTTTAGTCACTACGACAACAGTAGGGGGCGTCTTCTTAGCTCTTTTATGAGTATTATTTTTTTTCGTAACTGACATATATCAAAATTAAACAATTCTTTTGATTAAAAAAACCACATAATTCAAAGTAGCCTTAGGGTCAAATTGAACTTCTTTATACTCATCTCCGGATTTGACAAAACCCGAGATTACGAATTCTCTGCTAAAATTTAGATATTGAGACCTTAGAATGCGGGCATACAATTTAGTTCGTTCAGATGTACTCCCAGTAAAAGTAATCTGTGCCTGTGGATTTTTAGTTGTAAAATCCCTCATTATACTGATGACTGTGGACAATACTTTTATGAGGTCACCATTATTTGAATTAGCTATATCATTAATGGAGCCATCCGGTAACAGGTCACCAAATGCAAGACTGAAGACATTTTCCATACCTAAGTCTGCAAAATCGACGACCTTTTCAATTCTCTTTCTGCCAACACTAGTGAAAGTATAACGGGTAACATAGGGATGATCATAGACATAAGTATTGTGATACATAAAGGACAGATTTTTACTTATGATTTCATAGATAACGGTTTGCTGTGAGACTAAAAAAATGAGTATAAAAATACTAAATAAATTAGTTTTAAAAAAATCTTATTTATCCCCAATCTTCAGTGTGCCCCCCTGGCCCATTTATTGCATCTTTGCATAAAACATTCAACCATGACAACACCACAAATTGCCACCCGCCTGGTAGAACTCTGCCGCAAGGAACAGTACGAGGCTGCCCAAAAAGAATTGTATGCCAATGATGCCATCAGCATCGAACCGCGGGCTACCCCGGATTTTGAGAAGGAGACAAAAGGCCTCCCCGGCATTATTGAGAAAGGACATAAATTTGAGGCCATGACGGAAAAACTGCATGCAACTACGGTATCCGATCCATTGATAGCCGGCAACATGATCGCCTTTACCCTCGGTATGGACATTTCCATGAAGGGAGCAGGTCGCATGCAAATGGAAGAACTTTGTGTTTACAAGGTGAAAGACGGGAAGATAATATCCGAAGAATTTTTCATGTAAGACAGGGTCTCAATTCCGTAGGGCATCGGTTATTTTGCAAATGGTCCGATTTTTAATGTCAGTATTTTAAAGATACTACCTTTGCGAAACAACCCTACATTAAATGGATATTCTTTCCAACGAAATTACCAGACAGCATTTACTGACCGCTGACACCGGCGTTCGCCAGCTTACCAAGATCGAGGCCCATGAGATCAGCTTTGCCCCGGGGCAGACAGGAGCCCTGCATTACCATCCCTGCCCGGTTACAGGATATATTTTAAAAGGGACGGCGCTGGTGCAGGTGGAAGGGCAGCCTCCCCAGGTCCTGTACGCCGGCCAGGCATTCTTTGAACCCGCGATGACCCGTATCCTCCATTTTGACAACTATTCCGCCACCGAACCAATGGTCTTCGTTGCTTTTTACCTGCTCGATGGTAAGCAAACGTTGATTGAATTGATTACAGAATAGTCTGCGATCATTTAAAAGTCTTATTAAATATTAATAAAAATTTATATATTTAGGAACTACCAGACCTCAAAAACTTAAATAACCTGGAATGAATACCACTAAAAGACGCCACGGGCGTCCGATATGGATAGCAATGCTTGTAAATTTCTGTTCCATAGTGTTGGCGATCCCCGCCATAGCACAGAGCTCCCCCGCTTACCCCTACAAAGAAGCCTTTCGCCCTCAGTTGCATTTTTCGCCCAAAGAGAAATGGACGAATGACCCCAATGGATTGGTATATTATCAGGGTACCTATCATCTGTTCTTTCAGCACTACCCGGGAGATATCGTCTGGGGACCCATGCATTGGGGCCATGCGGTCAGCAAAGATCTGATCCATTGGCGGCAATTGCCGGTTGCCCTGTACCCGGATAGCCTGGGATATATTTTTTCAGGCAGCATCGTCGTGGACTCTAATAATACCAGCGGGTTCGGAAAAAAAGGGCAGACGCCTCTTGTAGCGATCTTCACCCACCATGATCCCATAAAAGAAAAAAAAGGGGATTCGATGTACCAGAACCAGAGCCTGGCTTATAGCCTGGACGCAGGACGGACATGGACTAAATACAAGAACAATCCCGTATTAAAGAACCCCGGCATCATAGATTTCCGGGACCCGCATGTGATATGGTACCGGCCAGGTAAAAAATGGGTGATGAGCCTGGCGACAAAAGACCGCATCACCTTCTATTCCTCTGCGGATCTGAAGAACTGGAACAAAGAGAGCGAATTCGGTAAGACGAGCGGGGCGCATGGAGGAGTCTGGGAATGTCCTAACCTGTTCCCTATAGAACTGGAAGACACCACCTGGTGGGTACTTTTGGTAAGTTCCAATCCGGGCGGCCCCAACGGGGGATCGGGTACCCAATATTTTATCGGGCAATTCGATGGAAAGGAATTCCATCCTTCCGGAAATACCATTAAATGGATTGACTACGGACCGGATGACTATGCAGGGATCACCTGGAGTAATACAGGCGCCCGGAAAATATTTTTAGGCTGGATGAGTAATTGGATCTATGCCAACCAGGTGCCTACCCGGGAATGGCGTAACGCTATGACGATCCCCCGGGAGTTGAAACTTCATAGGACCAATGAGGAGATCTTACTCGCTTCCCTGCCTGTCAAAGAACTCGGCCGCCTGGCAGAACGCAGGGTTCTTCTGAACAATATCAGCGTAGAAAAGACGGTGGATCTGACGGGACGGTTGAAAGATTCCTCCAGCCAGTATATCATTACCTTGCATGCCGACGAGATCAAGGACTTCTTCATAACTTTTTCGAATGTAAGAGGCGAGCAACTGGCGATCGGGTACGATAAAGCTACCAATCACTATTATATCGATCGTATCCAATCCGGTAAAACAGATTTTAACGCGGACTTCCCAAAGAAATATTCTGCCCCCCGTCTGACTTCGGATAAAGACCTGTCGGTCACCCTTGTCATGGACGCCTCTTCCCTGGAATTATTTGCCGACAAAGGACTGACGGTAATGACCAGCATATTTTTCCCCGGGCGGCCCTTCTCCCGGATTGATATCGGGTCCAATGACCACCTGCTCATCCGACAGCTGTCATTTACTCCTTTGAAATCAATATGGTAGGCTTTCAGCAAAAGAAGGGCTGACCTGTAAATGCAGGCTTCCCACAAAAAAAAGGAGACCGACCTTTACGGGTCAGCCTCCTTATCACGGCATTGATGAATGTTATCGGCAGCGATTTATAACACGAGCAGTAACGTCGTCGCTGTCTGTAAATTACTGGTCACTTTCACCACATAGATCCCTTTCGGCAACTTGCTGATATCGACCCGGATCGTTTGCACCCCGGCCTCCATCGTTCTTTCCGTCACGACCTTGCCATTCATATTTATGATCTGTAATTTAACGGCATCGGTCGTATTCTGTACCGAGATATTTACAAAGCTGAACGCCGGATTAGGAGCGACACACACTACAATTGGCCTGGGAAAATCCAGCTCCACGGTCTTCGAATAATCAAACAGCTTACCCGTACTCACCTCTTTCAGCCGGTAATAATTCACGGGCTGTGGCAGCACATCATAGAACGTATAAGTACCAGCTTGAGATCCATTGCCCTTGGCGGCTACTATGCCGATCGTATTAAAATGGATATTATCCGTGCTCCTCTCTATCCTGAATTCCTTGCTGTCATTGGCCTCGGTCGTGGTCCAGGAAAGCCGGGCCAGCGGTCCCTGCCTGGTGGCCGTAAAATCCAGCAGCTTCACCGGCGTTGGAATGAGAGGGGCAAAGGCGAACTGGGTAAAGACAGGATAATGGTCGGTGGTAGTTGTCCCGTACTTGCTTACCAATCCGCTCACATCCGACAACACCGTGGCGGAAGAAGGCAGGTAGAAATTCGCCAATGCACTGGTCAGGATCACGTTGTCAATGACGCTGGTGTAATTAACGTCAGAATGCTGACCGGCCGGACTGAGCGGTTTCGTGGGGAAACTGTACAGGGCCGAATCGTCGATGGTGAACGAGCTATAAGAAGTCACCGGCGGATTCACGCCTGCCGTAATAGTCTGGTTCAGGTCATCATTAAAATCACCTAAGACGACTACATTGTCATTGATATAATTCGCTTTTATCAGGGAGTCCAGCGCATGGGCGCCATCCTTGCGGCGGGCATAGGCTGTGAGAACAGGAGCGGTATTGGCCTTGGCGTGAATATTGATAAACCGGACGGACTTAGTGATCGTCCCCCCGTTATTGTCGCTTAAGCTGACATCGGCCGTCAGCATATAGGGGTACCGGCCACCCGCATAATCATCATAATAGGTCGTGGCTACATCAGCCGCCGTATTTACCCCGATGCTCAGCAGGGAATCCGTATGGATGTTTTTAATTTTAGCCGTATTGTATACAAATGCCAGCTTCTGTACCGTATTCAATGGATACTGCGGAGACCCTGTAATATTGGAATAGGATCCATAGTTATTGATCACATACGCATAACCCGGCATGGTGGCTACGATAGCGGCTAATGCCGAATCATTGACTACTTCCTGCAAGGCATAGATATCTGCATGCAGGGTGGGCAGGATGGTCCCGACATTTTGCTCCTGCAGGGCCTTATCCGCCGGTCCAAAGCCTGCCTCAGGCGTGCCGAACCAGTTCAGGTTCCAGTCCACCACACTTAAGGTGGAAGCGGGATCGATCGTATTACCTTTCAGGTTCACCTTGCCAACGCTATCCGAAATGCTGACCAGGAGGGAATCCATGATCTGGCTATTGTTAACCAGGGGCGCAAATCTTACGAACATCGTCTCCGGAACATTATTGGAAGTATCTTTTCCAAGGGTGGCCGTGGTACTGAAATGGATACTGTCCGTAGAGACGAGGAATCCTCCGCCCGTAGACAGCGTAATATTGGAAGTCAGGTCATTCCCCGTGATCGTGAGTTTTTTGGTAGTGTTGTCACCGCCGGCCGTATAGCCGAACTCAAGATTGTTCGTGCTCAGTGTCAGGCTGGGCGGAGGCGCTACCAGGGAATTGACAAGGCTGATATCGTCCAGGGTCCATCTCGAACCATCATCTGTAGTCGAAGAATAGATAAAGGCGAAATACACTCCGTTCTTCTTGAATGCCGACAGGTTGATATTGGAAGACAAGGTCCATATATCCGAACCCTGGCTGGGGAATTTCCCGTTCAGGTCCGTCCAGGTGGCCAGGGAAGGATCTCCCGTACCGCTATAATCCGTCGATATCTTCAATTGTAAAGGAGCTCCTGCAAAAGCATTCCTGCTCCAGAAACTGAGCAGCGGGAAATCAGTGCCGCTCAGATCGAATTTGGGAGAGATCAGCCAGTCGCTGTTCAGGTTATTGATGCCGTTGGCATAACCGTTGATCTGCACGGCATGGCCGAAAGCAGCCGTTCCGGCCAGCGCATTGGAATCCCTGCCGAAAGCCGTGCAATCCCAGACCTGTGCCCCTGTTACATTATACTGGGTAAAGCCATTGGGTAACAATCCGCTGCCCGAACAGGTCTCGAAATCAAAGGAGGCCGGCAGGGTAGTGGTGGCGGTATTGTCAAACGTGCTGAAAGACCAGTCTGTGGCCGCTGATAGTCCGCGGAAGGCATTCCCATAGACATCCTTAAAGGCTCCGGAATCGATCCGGATAGAATAATTTTTTCCGCCGGATAAAGGAGTGTTGATCGATACCGCCGAATTACTACCGATAACAATAGCCGAAGAGTTGACATCGATCGGCGTGCTCACCCCGCTGGCGGTCAGGATGATATTCCCGCTGCCCTTCGATACGGGTTTGTTAAAACTGATCACAGGGACAAAATTATAAGGAATATTCTGCGAGCCATTCAGCGGGGACAGGGATGACACGGCAGGGGCCGAAGTGGTATAGCTCTTATTCCTTGGCAGAGGATCTCCTGCGATAAAATCCGCCGCATTGTCATTATTGTCTACTCCGTCTACCGCTCTGCGGATAGAAGTGGTATTGCCGGGAGCCACCGTCGGGTGCCCTTCAAATCCATTGGCGGTACTACCATAGCCCACTTTATCCATAACGCTGGCCCCGGTTGGATTCACGTCGGTCTGTGCCACCGTGGAATTACATAGAACGACTTTACCTGCCGTCGCGCCCATGGCAATCTTTCCCTTTACATCGGGGGTAGGTAAATTGGACACGGCAGTGTCAGATTCCTGGATCAGGAAGAAGCTATGTGCGGGGATGATGCCGCTCAACGGAGTGAGATTGCTGGCCCAGCCGCTGCCCGTAGCGCTGGAATACTGCACGGACCAGCCACTGAGATTTACGGCCGTATCATCATCATTGTACAATTCAATAAAATCCTTGGTATAGAAGGATCCGCTATTCCCGCCGCCGCCATAGATCTGGTTGATGACGATATGGGCGGTCACAGGAAGAGCGATGGAATTTACCGTTCCCGTCAGGGACACCGACTGGGTGGCAGCTCCGGCAGAGCTCAGCGTAAGATTGCCGGTAGCCGATCCGGTCGTGGCGCTGGCGCTGATACGCGCGTATACCGGGCTGCTGTTCACCGTCCCGCTGCTTTGCGTAAGGACCACGGAGGGAGAGAAAGCAACATTGTCCGTAGAGACTTCGTAGCCCGTCGGCGCCGTGATCGTAATATCAGCGGTCAGGTTACTGCCGCTCACCGTGATGCTCTGGGAAGGGGAAGCGGAACCCGCATTCGTGGTAAACCCTGTCAGGGCCGTAGGAGAGGCTACGATGGCAGGGGTAGGGCCCCCACCGCCGGTATCACTAACGGTAACGGCGAGATCGTCGATCCGCCAGTTGGCCGTGCCTGCTGCCGGGCTACCGCTGCCGTTATACCCATAGATTCGTATCGTAATTGCCTGGCCCGTGGCGCCGGTAAGGCTGACCGTATTGGAGAATAACGCCCAGGTGCTGCTGGCCGCCAGCGCTGCGCTGGCAAGGGCCCCTGCATATCCATCCGCGCTGGTCCGGATATCATAATTCTTCGGACCGGTGGCGGTAGCCCGGCTGCCAAAATTTATTTGCGAGAGGCTGACAGCAGCGCCGGCTGCAGGGGTGATGGTGAACTCGAAATAAGCGCTTCCCGTACCGGCCGTCTGGTCCAGTGCCCCTATCCGTGCCGCAGCCCCGGCATTATTCCCGCCGGAAGCGCCTGTATACCCGGAGGATACGGAGACACTCGTGATCAGGGCTGTCGTACCATTATTATTCCCCTGCGTGACGGCAGACACCGTCGTATTGGCGGGTACGCCCGACGTGGGACTGGCGGTGGTAAAATCCCAGACGATCTGCGCCTGGCTGAACAGCGGAAACAAAAAGACAATAAGGATGGCGTACAATTTTTGCATGCAAAATTGATTTTTAAAGGTTTACTTAACGGGAGCTACTAATCTTACCTGATCAGCGTGGCAGCCTTACTGCTGTTCAAGGCTGCTTCCAGGGCAACGATCATTCAGTATCGGTCGGGTAATGTACGCGCGGGGTCTTACAGAGGATGGTGGGAGGTTGGTGGGACAAATCTAACCTGTATGGCTAACATACCGGGTCATCCAATAAAAATTTTTTATTAACAAAATCCATTAACTTTAAGTTCACCCCTGCCGCAACCGCCCCCCTCATTAAAAATCAATTAAAGATCTACCCGCACCGGCGCTACGAGGGGAACACTTGCGGCTGCAGTTTTCGGCCGGGTAATTCTTGGCTCAGGCAATACAGCAATTTCCCTTTCCCTCATCACGGCCTCCTTATCTCTTAGCCTTTTCTTCTGTTCCAACTGTTCGGCGAACTCTCTCTCTGCCGGATTGCCGTACTTTCCCCGGACCCCGGCAACCACCCGCCTGCCCGACCTCTTTTCCTGGAATCCGGCAATCCTCGGATCGACAGCCCCTGCCATTCTCGGATTGACCGCCTTCTCCGGCAGCCCATGCATTTCCTCTCCCAGGCTCTCCAGGCTCGTGGCCGTAGCAGGCTCTGCCGTCCCGCTCGTTCTCTTAATAAAAATACGCATCCCAATCAGGAAGCAAACCAGCAGGACCATGCTCCCCCTCAGGTGAATGACCTCATGGTCCGGGATCGGAGTATAAATATCCGCCTGGATGCCAAAGGAATCGATCCCGTTCCTCACCTGCCTGGACAACAGCCCATTGAATAAATAATAGAGTCCTCCTCCCGCCGACAGGCACAATAAAATGGCCAATGTCCCGGTGGCAGCTCCCCACAACCTTTTTCGCAGCCCCTGCCAGGTCGATGCCCCATACCGGGAAGGATAAGACAGGAGCAGGATGAAATAGAAAAGAAAAAACAGTCCGATCACCGGCAGATCGATAAGAACAGGGAGATCGACGGGAATATCCAGGAATACTACAATGGGATTCACCCCCGCCAGCCCCGATACCTCAGGGAACAAACCTGCAATCAGGAACCTGTCCAGGAGAATGGCCATCGCCAATAACACCAACAGGATATAGTGTGGCCTTTGCTGACCACTATAGGTATTCATATAAGAGATTTTACAAATGGATGAGCACTCGAATGGATACGATTGGATGGATGGCATTCACGGGATGCTGGGAGCGATTGACCTTGCAATAACGATGCCCTTATTATTTACTATATATCCGATTTGCCAAAATAGCGTTAAAGTCCCCATGACGTTAACTAAGCAAAAAAGGTGTTTTAACGGTGTGACCGAAGATGAGAAGTGCTTAAATTGTAGCAACAGCAAATGGGCCGACCGGTATGCGGGATTTTAATAATATGAAAATAGCGATTTTAATTTTTCTCGTCTTCTTATATGCCGGATCGGAACAAATTCTCGCACAGTCCCCTAATAGCGTCAATCGGAATGTACTGGCGGCCAGGAAGGATTCGAATATCATCAGGGTCAGCCAGGGGGCGCTTGTCAGCGAATATAATATCCATGATGAAAGACAACTGCAACAACTGCTGATCCGGGTTAAAAACTTTCCACAGATCAAAGCGGTCCTGGATAAAATGCTGCGCAATGGCAGCCTGCCGGATGCTCTTAACGGTCCTTTGAAGAACATGATCACGATCTCGTCCGTGAAAGGGTATTTCGATATCGGATCGATGGTATCTCTTCTGATCGGGTACCAAAATGAAAACACCTCCCTGCGAGCGCAAATCGAGGCTCTAACCAGAACAACGACGGATCCTCAACTTGAACAGCTATTGAAAGAAGGTGATGAAAAATTGAAAAATTTCGACAACGACGGATACCAGCGAATTTTCCGGGAGTTCCTGTCAAAAGAAATACCGATTGCCGATAATGCGAATAAAAATGTGGCGTTCGTAGCCTATCTGAGCGCACGTAACTATTCCAACAACTTCAAGTATGACAGCGCGCTGTTCCAGATCAATCTATCTCTGAAATACGATCCGGCAAATGCGAAATATGAATATTTACGTGGTGAAATTCTAAAAGATATTTACCAATTTGATGAGAGCCTGGCTTCTTTCAGACGAGTTTTATCGATGGGAATTGCAGACAGCCTTCGATCCGATGGTTATAGTATGATCGGGAATCTGTATGATGGGAAAGGCTTATACGATTCTTCGATGATCTATTTTAAAATAGCCTTTTCGATCGGGAAAAAAATATTTCCCGTAGACAAAATACGGGAATCCGTTCTTTACAGCAATATCGGAACGGCCTATATCCGTCATTATCAATATGATTCCGGAATTGCCTATTTCGATAGCTGCCTGTTGCTGGAGGAACGAACGGATACCGGCGGAGTGAGCCTTCCCATTACGTTGAATAACCTGGCTTACGCGTATTTTTTTAAAGGAGATAACGACAAGGCATTGAAGTATTACAGGCGATCGATTTCGATCCTGGAAAAAGGATCGGCGGCAGGCACTCCGGAATTAGGCGTCGCGTATAATAATATCGGAGGCGTATTTGGAAAAATAAAGAAGTATGACTCAGCTCTCTACTATTACAGGAGGGATTCGGTCATCGAGACGAAATATTTTGGAGCTGACGATCCTTATGTCGCGGGAGTCTGCAGCAATATCGGGTGGGTTTTTATGGAGCATGGCAGATATCATGAGGCAGAGTATTATTTCGGAAAGACCCTGGCTGTTTTTTACAAACGGCTGGGAGCTAATAATATCAGTACTGCTATCGCTTTTGCCAATCTCGCTCAGGCAGACAAGGCTCTGGAAGAGTATGATATAGCTTTGTCGTTCTCGCTAAAGGCGATAGAGATCCGAAAATCATTACATGAGAAAGATAATGAGGGCATGGGCAGGAATTTTGTACTGGCTGGTTCGATATACATCCAACAAAGCAACTACGATAGCGCGCTGTTCTATCTTATTAAAGGCGTCAGCATCCTTGAAAAAGCCCTGCCCAGGTATGATCCCTTTACAGCGGAAGTTTACGATATGATCGGGAAAGCATATTATTTTAAGGCGGTTGCGGACTCCTCTATGGAATTTTACCGAAAATCGATACAGATCCGGGAGAAGGTATTGGGGAAGTCCAATCCGACGACGGCAATATCTTATAATAATATTGCCGCGCTGTATCTGAAAATGCGTGACTATGGTCATGCTCTTTCCTATTTTCACTTGAACCTCGCCATTTGTAAGACGGCGCCGGGTGACAACAGCGAGGATCTTGCAACGGCGTACAATAGCCTGGGGGCAACTCATTACAGGCAGGGAACATTCGACAGCGCACTCTTTTATTATGATCATGCGCTGCATATCCGGCAGCATAATGGCGATCCCGGCAATAAAGACATATCGACGGTCTACGAAGAACTGGGATTGGTAAAAATTGCCCGGGGGGAGATCGACACGGCACTGAGCTATCTGGAAAAAAGCAAATTTCGTGGGATGCCTTACCGTAAGAGGGCGGCTTATCTGGGTATCGAAGGCATGAACCTGGCTGAAAGACAACATTTTGAAGCCGCAACCCGGTTTTTTTATCTGGGACTCGTTATCCTGGATGCCATCGATAGTACCGGGAAAGACCCTTTACGAGTGAGCTTTTATCAAGGCCTGGGGATTGCGTATTGCTCAATAGGAAATAAAGAAAAAGCATATTCTTTTTTCGAAAAGGCGCTATCGTTGGAATCAACTTTGAACGATGATAAGGAGGCGCTGGAGGAGATCAAACGAATCTATCAGCGCTGTCGGGATAAATAATGGGCATGTATAAAATTACGGACGTGCGTTCGGTCAGCTTCGTCGGAAATCAGCCCCCAGGCATTTGTTGTAAAATCCCAGGAATATAAAGCATCTATCTCGCGGTGAATAGCGTTATCGGGTGTTGAAAAATGACCTTTCATCCATATGTGCATGAATTGCAGATCGACAGGAGCACCTGTAAGGTTAAATGTTTTATTTAACGCCCCATCGATGGATAGGATATGGTCCCTGCACACGGCGAATATGCCCGGGACAGGTGCCAATTCTTTGTTTCGTTCGGCCACCAGAAAGAGGTTCAGGCTGACTTTTACCGGGCAGTTGCCATAATTGGCAAATGACACTATGCCATTGATGGAATCCCTTGCTGCACTATAGTTGAAGTTTATGGCCTCGCGGTCGTGTTGTATACCGAAATCCGCTATTTCTTTTGCATTAACAGGATTGAGGATGGACTTTTCAATGCTCTTTGTTGTGGAATCGAAATGCCAACCGGATCTTGCCAGTGCATCGGTGTACATCCGTGAATTTGAGACGATTGCGCTATCCAGGGTCGCCAAGGCAATCGAATCAGAGCGGTGCTTTTCCCTTTTTGCCCTCATTTCATTTATACCAGCCTCTTTCTTGGCCAGATCTTCTTTAAGAATGGTTACCACAATAATGGCGATTCCTGCGACCATGATAAAAATGCCTCTGGCCGAAGGCTTTCTGTTCTTTGCCATGATCTCCCATACGGGGATGACGACGGTTGCGATAGTGAAAATGCCTAATAGGATAATGTAAGTGGTATTCATGATGAAAGGAATGAGATATGAATTTACACAAAAACGATTGTAATTTTTGGGTGTAAAATCCCCTCTTATGTAATTTTCCCGGTTCCTGCATCTTCAGGGAAAATAGAATAACCATGAACCCTAAAAACCGGATTGTCTGTCTTTTCCTGCTTCAGGGAGTATTTTTTTCCCTCCGCGCCCAGGTACCCACTATAAAAGTAGACGGAAAAGAATCAGGCCTGGTCTATCTCCAAAAATTGAACGTGGAGGTAAAGATCAACGGCACCGTCGCAACCACCACCTGGACCATGACCTTTAAGAACAAGACCGGTAGGGTACTGGAAGGCGAACTTAATTTTCCCCTGGCAGAAGGGATCAGTGTCTCAAGATATGCGCTGGATATTAATGGCAGACTGCGTGAAGCCGTGCCGGTAGAAAAAGAAAAAGGCACCCGCGTCTTTGAAAATATAGAACGCCGCAGGGTCGACCCGGGATTATTGGAGAAAGTGGATGGTAACGGATTCAGGACAAGGGTCTATCCTATCAGCCCTAACGGTGTCAGAACAGTGCTGATCGGTTATGAGGAAGAACTCTCCTGGGACGATAAGTCGGCGGTGCTATATCACCTGCCCCTGGCATTCCGGCAGGCCCTGGAAGAATTTAATATAAACATCAGCGTTGTTCGCAGCATCCAGCGGCCCGTCTTTGAAGGAAATAGTAACAACGAATTGCGGTTCGACCAGTGGAATGATACCTGGTCCGCCTCCCGGCAATGGAAGAACTATCTGGCAGACAAATCCCTCTCCATCCGGATCCCGAAATCAGTGGGCGCCAGCGAAGTAATGATGCAGCAGACGGGCAACCATTATTTTTATGTGCTCAGCACCTTCCCCCTACATAAAAAAATAGAAAAGCGGCTGCCCAAAAAGATCACCATCCTCTGGGATGCCTCCCTGAGTGGTCTCTCCCGGGATACAGAAAAAGAGCTGGATCTGCTGGACGAATATTTCGACAAGCTGAAGGATGCGGATGTCACACTGGTCAATTTCAGCAACACGGCTCAGGAACCCCGGTCTTTTACCATTCACGACGGGGAATGGGATCGGCTGAGAACGGTTTTACAGAGCACCGTATATGATGGCGGCACGCAAATGGGCAGTCTGGACCTGAGAAAATATCCGGGGGATGAATTTTTATTATTCAGCGACGGTCATTCCACTTTCGGCAGCGATGCCCTACGCGGTGGCGGCCAGCCCGTTTATGCGATCGTGGCTACCCCCAAAGCGGACTTCCCCTTTCTGCGGGGCATCACGGAAGCCTCCGGCGGCGGGCTGATCAACCTGCTCACCGCCACGACAGCCACTGCGGTTGAACAACTGTGCTATCAGAGCCTTTCTTTCATGGGAGTAAAGGCCTCCCCCGGCCTGGAAGAGAGTTATCCCTCGCACCCAACTCCTGTGACCAGCAGCCTTTCCGTGGCAGGCATCAGCTTCCAGCCTGTACAGCAACTCGTCCTGCAGTACGGATATGGAGGGAAAGTAACCAGCGAGTCCACCATTACCCTGGATTTTGCAAAGCAACAGACCAGCCAGCCCGACCTGTCCCGTATATGGGCGCAAAAGAAAATAGCCGAACTGGACAGGAGATTCGAAGATAACAAAACAGAGATAGAGCAACTGGGCCGGCGCTACGGCATCGTCACCCGCAATACCTCCCTGATCGTATTGGAAAACGTCAGCGATTATATCACCTATGAGATCGAGCCACCTGCCGAACTCCGGACAGAATACGACCGGATCATGAAAGAAAGGGGCCAGACAGACAGGCAGCTTCGTCGGTCCACGGTGGACAATGCCGAGACTTATTTCAATGAACTGCTCCACTGGTGGCAGGCGGATTATAAACGCCCGGTTATACATAAAGATTCTGCTAAGACCCTTGGCAGCGGAACGACAGCGCCCCCCGGTCTTCCGGCAACGGCATTGCAAGGGAGCACGCCCGGAATATCGATAAGGGGCAGGCGAAGCAATAATGCCCCGCCGGCTGCACTGGACAGAGGCAGTAACCTGGACGAAGTAGTGGTAGTTGGATACGCCACTGCCAGAAAGAAGTCCCAGTCTGCCAATGCGAGCGGTTCTTCTAACGGTGATCCCTCCGCCGGCGGCAGCTTCCGGGCCTGGAAAACGAACATAGAGACAGAATACCTGACCCGGTTAAAGAAGGCCCGCCCCGAGGATCAATATGCCGTCTACCTGAAGGAAAGAGCAACGAACCGGAATACGCCCCTTTTCTATTTTAATACCGCCAATTTCTTTTTCGCGGCAGGCAAAAAGAATATCGGCCTCCGGATACTCTCCAATATTGCCGAGCTGGAAGCGGAAAGCTATGAACTCTACAAGTTACTGGGATATAAACTGAAGGAACTGGGAGAGACGGAAGCTGCCTGCGCCGCCTTTAAAAAAGTCCTGGACTGGCGTCCGTTCGAGCCGCAGAGCTACCGGGACTACGGTTTGGCCCTGGAAGATGCCGGACATTACCAACAGGCCCTGGATACCCTGTACGCTGCCCTTGTAAAAAATTACGACGCGAATGTCAGCGCTCTATACCCGGGCATCGAAGAGACGATCCTACCGGAGATCAACAACCTGGTCGCCCGGAAAACGGATAAGATCGACTTCAGCCGGATACCCAGGCAATTGCTCACCAATATGCCCGTGGATATTCGGGTGGTGCTCAACTGGAATATGAACGATACGGACATCGATCTTTGGGTGACAGATCCCGATGAGGAGAAATGCTATTACAGCCACCGCAACACTGCCATCGGCGGCCGCATCTCGCATGACTTTACCCGGGGACTGGGGCCCGAACAGTTCATGCTGAAAAAGGCGATAAAGGGAAAATACAAGGTCGAAGTGAATTACTTCGGTGACACGCAAATGAAAATAGCCGGACCGACCACTATCCTGGTCGAAATATATACGAACTACGGCACTGACCGACAGGCCCGTAAGCTCATTACCCTGCAAATGCAGTCCACTTCACAGGGAACGGTCTATGTCGGTGAGTTCGATTTTTAATTAATATGCGGGGAACGGCCGCTTGCGAACGTTTCCCGCATATTAACAGCAATCCGGCACTCCTCCCGGCACTCCTCCCGGCAACCGGGACGCATCCTTACAGGAACATCCCCCCGGATGCTTCGATCCGCTGTGCAGTGATCCATCTCGCTTCCTCCGAACAGAGAAAAGCGATGATCCCCCCGATATCATCCGGTACACCTATCCGGCCAAGAGCGGTTTGGGAAGAAAGGACGGCATTCAACTGAGGATTGTGCTCAAAGGCTGCCTTGGTAAAATCCGTTTCAATGATCCCCGGCGCTACGACATTCACCGTGATCCCCCGGCCTCCCAGCTCCTTGGCCAGGTACTTCGTGAGGGTTTCGATGGCGCCCTTCATAGAAGCATAAGCTGCATATCCCGGAGTGACAAACCGGGCCAGGCCGGTAGAGGTGTTGATGATCCGTCCATTGTCTGCCAGGTAAGGCAACGCCTTTTGCGTAAGGAAGAATGTTCCCTTGAAATGTACCTGGAACAGGCTGTCAAATGCCTCTTCCGTGACATTCGGGAAAAGACCATATACGTCGATTCCGGCATTATTGATAAGGAAATCAAATTGTTCCCTTCCCCATTTTTCTTTCAGGATCCGGGACAGCTCCCCGAAAAATGCGTCAAAAGATTTGGTATCTCCTACTTCCAGGGCAAGTGAAGCTCCCTGGACGCCTTTTTTCTCCATCTCCGCCACTACTGCATCGGCTTCCGCCTTCTTACTGCGATAGGTGATGATTACGTCAATCCCCTTGCCGGCAAGCTGTAAGGCCGCATTCCGGCCCAATCCACGGCTTCCGCCCGTTACCAGGGCAATTTTGTTAGTCGAGCTCATTTTTTCAGTTTTTGATGATTTGATACCACAAAGTTCCGGGATACACCGGAGAAAGCTATGGTGACTAGTTAAGATTAAATGGTAACTGTTTAAGTATTTTCCCTCCCCGCAGGTACACGGTTATGGCCGGAATCGACACGCCTATTACCGGAATAACACGATGGTAGGATCATTCCGGGCCGAAAAAGAGTTAATGTTAACTTGTAAAAGATTAGTAAGTAACGGCTGTTATTATTTTGTTAGTACTGTTAGTAACGGCTTTACAAAGTGGTTAAAGCTCAAAAATGGTTAAGGCTTAAGTAGAATAAGTCGAATAATTTGCTTTGTTCATCGGACTGCATCATCTGCTGCGGTTCAATCCTTAAAACAGCCTACTTTTAAGGACCCTATTTTAAACGAGGTCATTTCCTATGTGAAAAAAATAGGAATGACCTCGTTTAGTTTTTTTCATTTCCCATCTTTTTTAGTCATATTTTTAGCCCGGCTAATCTAAACCAATATTCGAATCGGATGGCAAAAAGAGCTATTATTATCGGCGCCGGACCGGCAGGGTTGACGGCTGCTTATGAATTGTTAAAGAGAACAGATATCCAGCCCATCCTATTGGAAAAATCAGGAGATATAGGAGGGATTTCCAAAACAGTGAATTTTAAGGGCAATCGCATCGATATCGGGGGACACCGTTTCTTCTCCAAATCTGATCGTGTCATGCATTGGTGGCTGCAAATCTTACCCTTACAGGATACGGAAGGCGAGGGGCTCAGTATTCACTATCGCAACCAATCCCGGCAATTGCCGGTAAATCCCCCCGCCGGCATTCCCCCGGTTGCCGGCTCCGCTGCATCAACCGGCCCATCCGACGACCCGGATAAGGTCATGCTCATACGCCGACGCCTGTCCAGGATCTATTTTCTTCGTAAATTCTTCAATTATCCGATCAAACTATCGGTCGACACCTTACGCAAATTGGGTTTCGCCCGAACCGTCAGTATCGTGCTGTCATATATAAAAGTCCGGTTATTTCCCCGTCCCGAACCTCTGACCCTGGAAGATTTCCTCATCGGCCGGTTTGGCTCCCGGTTATATGAGATCTTTTTTAAAGATTATACGGAAAAAGTATGGGGAGTTCCCTGTAAAGAGATCTCCGCCGAATGGGGCGCACAGCGCATCAAAGGGGTGTCTTTCAGCAAGGCGCTCCGCCATGCGGTCCGGTCCGCCAGCCGGTTGGGACGGGACAAGGGAGGGATCTATCAAAAAGATACGGAGACCAGCCAGATCGAACGGTTTATGTATCCCAAATTAGGGCCGGGACAGCTTTGGGAAGAAGTAGCCCGCCAGGTACAGGAAATGGGAGGAGAGATCCATATGCACCAGGACGTGCAGGCAATTCATTCGACGTCCGGGAGCCAGACCCTTCCTCCGGCCTCTTCAAAAGTACTCGCCATTGAATCCGTCAACAGCCAGACGGGGGAGCGCTCCACTTTCGAAGGAGATTATTTTTTCTCGACGATGCCCGTTAGTGAACTGATTGCAGGAATGGGGGGACAAGTGCCCGAAACCGTGCAAAAGGTAGCGGCCGGCTTACAATACAGGGATTTCATCACCGTAGGGATCCTGCTGAAAAAGCTCGTTGCACCCGCCAGAAGACCCGGCGAATTTCAGGAACTTTCCCTGAAAGACACCTGGATCTATATTCAGGAAAAAGACGTGAAAGTAGGCCGGCTACAGCTCTTTAATAACTGGAGCCCTTTTATGGTAAAAGATCCTTCCACTGTCTGGCTGGGAATGGAATATTTCTGTAATATGGGTGACGAATTCTGGGGCCTTACGGATGAAGCGATCCGCCAGGTAGCAGCAGCGGAACTGGAAAAGATCGGTCTGGGCCGCCGGGAAGACGTATTGGATACGGTAGTCATACGTATGGAAAAGACCTATCCTGCCTATTTCGGCGCTTATGAGAATTTCGACCTCGTCCGCGAGTATACGGATGGCTTTCCCAATCTCTTCCTGGTAGGCCGTAACGGGATGCATAAATATAATAACTCCGACCATTCCATGTTGACGGCCATGGTAGCGGTAGATAATATCTGCAGCGGGATCACCGATAAATCGAATATCTGGTCCATCAATACAGAACAGGAATATCATGAAGAAGGGGAAACTACCAAATAACCGGTAAGACATCCGCCAAAGCCTTGCAGCATCGAAGTAGCTTTCGCATCAGGGAGTCTCCCCCGTAGATCTCCTCACGACCAGCACCGACGGGATGACCATCGGCTCTCCGAAGACAGGCTTGCCTCCCAGTTCTTTGAACAGCAGGGACGCCGCCGCCTTCCCCATCTCAAAAGCCGGCTGTGTGATCGTAGTGAGCGATGGATTTAACAGCATGGCGGAGGGAAGATTGGAGAACCCGATCACTTTCACCTGTCCGGGTATGCGTAATTCCAGTTCCTGGCAGGCCAGGTAAATACCCGTCACCAGTTTTTCCACCGTTGCGATCACTCCATCGGGAGGATCAGGACGTGTCATTAAACCGGTAAGGATCCGGTGATTCGCCGTCGGATCATGCGTACAGGCTACGATATCAGCTTCCTGCAAAGGCAAAGCGTGATCCGACAGGGCTTTTTTATACCCTTCCATCCGCTGATGGCTGATCGAGAGGTCCGGCGAAATATACAAAAGGGCCACCCGGCGGCAGCCACGCTCAAGGAGATGGGTGGTAGCCTGATAAGCGCTGGCAAAGTCATCGGTGACGACCTTCGCCGTTTCAATATCCTCACAGACCCGGTCGAAAAAGACAAAGGGGATGCCTTTCTCCTGTAACTCCCTTATGGGCGCCGAATCCCTGGTCTCCGAGCTTACGGATATGAGGATGCCGTCAGCCCGGCCTCCCCGGAGATCTTTTAAAATGGCCTGCTCTTTCTGGAAACTCTCGTGCGTGAGCCGGATCAATATATGATAGCCCTTCTCCTGGGCAACGGACTCGATCCCGTCGATCACCTGCGCAAAAAAGCTATCCGCCACCTCCGGAAGGATCACGGCGATCGTCTTGCTTTTCTTGTTGCGCAGGCCGCTGGCATAAGGATTGGGCGTATAATTGAGCTCCCTGGCAAGATCCAATACGCGTTGCCTGGTCTTTTCGCTGATCTCATGGCTGTTGGTCAGGGCTTTTGACACGGTGGCGGTAGAAAGCTGCAACTCACGGGCTAATATTCGGAGCGTTACATTTCCCATAGATCAGGGACCTTTTTACGAAAATTACGAAAACGGTTAAGCAAATAATTACGGCTAATGTACGTAAGATCGTAAAAAAAGATGGTTAACTTACACACAGCTATTAAGTTATTTACATATAGTTAATAATATACTTTATAACGATTTAAATAAATGAATGCCATGAAAACAGCGCCTCTTTCCACTCCGGAAGCCAATCCGCTCTCTTCCCTCGACGTATGGGAAGACGACCTGCTGGAACGTTACCCCGATCCGGAGTCCATCGCCAAAGAAAAATCCACGGAAGAATACCGCAACTACGAAGCCCCTGCCCGGGATTCCGTAAAGGAGTTCTACCGCCTGAATCATACCTATCAGACTTATGATTTTGTAAAGCAGAAACAAGCGGAATTTCTGAAATTCGACCGGAAAGAAATGTCCGTATGGGACGCGTTTAATTTTCTCAATCAACTGGTGGATGACTCCGATCCTGACACCGACCTGGACCAGTTCCAGCACTTATTACAGACCTCGGAAGCCATCCGGGCCGACGGCCATCCAGATTGGATGGTCCTGGCCGGACTCTTCCATGATATGGGAAAGACGCTGTGCCTGTTCGATGAACCGCAATGGGCGGTGGTAGGGGATACCTTCCCCGTAGGTTGCGCCTATTCGGAGAAGATCGTTTATCCCGAATATTTCAGCAACAACCCCGACTACAATCATCCCGTATACCAGACAAAATATGGGGTTTATTCCCATGGATGCGGCTTGCGGAATGTCGACATGTCCTGGGGGCATGACGAATATGTCTACAACATGATGAAAGACTATCTCCCCGAGCCGGCTTTGTACATGTTGCGTTACCATTCTTTTTATTCCCAGCACCGGGAGAACGGGTATGATCATTTATTGGATGACCACGACAGGGAAATGTTCAAATGGGTGAATCTGTTCAATCCTTATGACCTGTATTCCAAAAATCCCACCCCCCCGAACTGGCAGGAACTTCGTCCTTATTATGAGGACCTGGTGGCAAAATATTTACCCACTACCTTGAAATTTTGACGGGTTTGGCGCAAGAAGTTTTGGCCGGCCTGCTATTTTCGGAAGACCATCAAATCCGTATCCCTTGCCGGATCGGAGCCTCAACTGTTCTATTAAAATAGCTTTAAAATAGGTAAGCCAGGCGCTTCTCTTATGATCGCCTGGCTTTTTTTTGGATTTTTTTACGTTTGTTTGCTTATGAATAATCAACTTGTCTTCTGGGACTATGTCGTTTTTATCGCTTATTTCGTCCTTGTCTCCCTCTACGGCTATTGGATCTATCATAAAAAAGGAAAGCAGGCTACCAGCACCAAAGAATTTTTCCTGGCGGAAGGTTCCCTCACCTGGTGGGCGATCGGGGCGTCCATCATTGCCTCCAATATTTCTGCGGAGCAATTCATCGGGATGAGCGGGGACGGCTTTTTTGCAGGTATCGCCGTTGCTGTTTATGAGTGGCTGGGGGCGGTAGCCCTCATCATCGTAGCGGTATTCTTCATGCCGGTCTACCTGAAGAACAAGATCTACACCATGCCGCAATTCCTGAAAACCCGCTACAACGGTACGGTGGCCCTGATCATGTCCGTGTTCTGGTTATTCCTCTACATCTTTGTCAATCTTACTTCCATCCTCTACCTGGGCGCCCTGGCGATTAACGGGTTATTGGGAGGGGGGTATTTTCATATCGTGATGATCGTACTGGCTTCCTTTGCCCTCCTCATTACGTTGGGGGGAATGAAGGTTATTGGATATACCGACGTGATCCAGGTAGCGGTCCTCATGTTTGGCGGCCTGGCAACCACCTATATGGCCTTAACCCTTGTCAGTGAAAAATTTGGGTTCGGGAAAGACGTGATGGCCGGATTTCGTGTCCTGCTCCGGGATGCGCCGGATCATTTTCACATGATCTTTCCAAAGCCGGCAGCGGGCGCATCGCAACTGTCCGTCAATAAATACCTGATCCTTCCGGGGATCACGATGTACTATGCGGGGCAATGGATCAACAACCTGAATTATTTCGGGTGCAACCAGTATATCACGCAGCGGGCGCTGGGCGCCAACCTTCCGACGGCCCGCAATGGGATCTTATTTGCCGGTTTCTTAAAATTGCTGATGCCCGTCATCGTTATGCTCCCTGGTATCGTAGCCTGGGTATTGTACAAGAATGGCTATCTGCCCCAACTCGTCGGAGGGCATAAGGACGAAGCGTATACGGCGATTCTCGACTTCCTGCCGAATGGATTGAGAGGCTTGTCCATAGCGGCTTTGACGGCGGCGATCGTGGCTTCGCTGGCAGGGAAGGCCAATAGCATTTCCACCATCTTCACCCTGGATATTTACAAAAAATATATCAACACGGGGGCTGATGAGAAGAAAATGGTGTGGACGGGACGTCTGGCTATTTTACTCGCGATGATCACGGCCATCCTGTTCACCTGGAAGGATCTCCTGGGCATCAGTGGTGACGGGGGCTATACCTTCATTCAGAAATATACCGGTTATATCAGCCCGGGAGTTTTCGCTACCTTCATCCTGGGCATGTTCTGGAAAAGGACGACGGGTACGGCCGCCATTGCAGGGATCGTCACCGGCTTCCTGTTATCCATACTTTTCGGGCAATTCGCTGTCACTATCTTCGGGCACGAGACCTGGATATATTCGGCATTCGTGAACAGCAAAGGCGTATACGAAATACCTTTCTTTATCTGTATGGGATGGTCATTCGTGTTCACCGTCCTGTTGATGGTCGCTATCAGTCTGAGCGGACCGCGTATCAATCCCCAGGCCTTCAACCTGGATAAAGAGATGTTCCGGCTGCGTCCCGGTAACTGGGTGTTGATCGTCTTTATCCTGTTGGTGTTTTCCGCGCTGTATGTAAGGTTCTGGTAAAAACGCGCGCCGTTATAAAGTTTCAGTCACAAATTTGAAATATTCCGATCTGATATAATCGGACTTATACTTTCTTTTTTTTTATTTTTTCAGGCTATAAAATTCAGCTATTTGTCAGTAGATTTAAAAGACAAATTTGCCGGGCAACCTGGCGCTTTAAAAACCTGGCAGGTAATTTTTAAACCTTTCAATTTAAAGAAATGAGATCATTAAAATTTCAAAACCTCATCCTTAATCCGGAGGATGTCTTGAGTCGGGAACAACAAAAAAAAATCATTGGCGGTTATGGAGATGATCCCTATACCTGCCCGATTACCACTTGTGACGGGTATGAGCAGGGGCCGGGCGCCTATTACTGCACAAACACTACCCCTAATGAATGTCAGGCGGCTGCGGATGCTTACTGTTCGGACCCTGCTAATGACTGGTGCTGCGACGTTGATTGCGCCGGCGCTACCAATTAAGGTAAAGTTAGCCATGAGATTGAATTAAATATTGAATCAATCTCATGGTTACCTAGAATGCAAGTTCAAATAGAATAGGATGATGAAATTTGTTTTTATTCACCTGGCCATCTTTTTTGTTTTTCTTCCTGCCCTTGTATTTCCTCAGTCTTGTGTTATAAATTTTTACAAGACGATCGGGCCAGATCAAAAAGACGCATTTTATTTTCCTGTCATTAAGATTCATAATAGCATTGCCGGAAGCGATTTTTTGGAAAGTACGGTATTGGAGAGTAAAAGATGGAATGACACTCTTATTACTTCAGTAGCCTACAAAATAAATTTCCCTACGTGTGCCCTCATCGGAGATGGATATGGGCATGAAGTAATCATATCGCCCGGGGATACCGTAAATATTTTTTGCGAAAAATTTAAAGATAACCATCGCTTCATAAGAGATAGCCTTAGAAGTCCATGGATTTTTAAACTGAGCTATTGGGGAAAAAGCAAACACGAATTCGAGGTGTTTGACTCATTGGCATATATAGATGGAATTATCCATTATAACATCCCGCTTTTTAATGAGAGAACGGCCAGGCTCAATGATTTTCTTCGGTATGCGACCGAACAATATCAAAAAAGAGTGGATTTTGCGTTGAAGTATAGCCAGGTACACGCTCTCTCCGCGGCTGCCTTGAAATACCTGTTCGCCGAGATTAAGTATGCTTACCTTGCGAAGTTGATTTCTGCCGTCAACGGATCCCGCATTCAGTCCGGAGATTTTCCAAAAGCATACCTTGATACGCTGTCAATGTTCGATAAGAATGATCTGGATCTGTTCGAAAACACGCTATTTTACTCGGGTTATCTGAAGCAATACACTGAATACTTCAAAGCTGATATAGATAGGGGCGCTGCTTTTTCAGATAAAGAAGTGCTTGAAAAACTGACGGCTTATGCTAAATTGGAAAATAATACCGTAAAGGATTATTTCGCTGCCAATTTGATAAAATACCAGATCCATAAAACGAAAGCGCCTGTCAATAAGATGATCCTGACAGCGTTTCGACAGGTATGTGTGAATCGGGAATACAGATATTTTATTGATTCCCTTAATGATCATCAGCCGGTAAAGACTATAGTTACCTATGAACAGGTCTTGTCTTCTAAAATTACGGCTCCTGACTCCGGTACCTATGCTTTAAAGGATCTTTTGAAAGAGAGACCGGTTGTAATTGATTGCTGGGCTTCCTGGTGCGGACCGTGTATAAAACAAATGCCCTATAGCAGGGAGCTTGAAAAAGAGTATAAGGGCAGGATTGACTTTATCTATTTGTCATTCGATAGGAATGCGGGTGACTGGAGGGCAAAGTCTTTGCAACTGAGGATTAATAATAATTACTTATTGGCCGGGAATTTCAAAAGTATTTTTGCAGATTATTTCGGCATTTTGTCAATTCCACATTATATCATCATTGGAAAGAATAAAGAAATAATTACATCCGATGCCCCAATGCCTTCTGCCGCCGGTGCATTAAGATCGGTACTTGATAAATTGGTTATTCACTAAGAAAATAGTTGATATCCTCGATACCATATATGTCAGGCATTTGATAGCCGTCAATAAAAATAGTAGGAGTAAATGTAATATTGGTCTCTTTACACCAGTTCTCCATGGTGTTTATTTTGTCATCCTGCTCTTTCAATTCTCCGTTCATTGGATATTTACCGGCAAAGGCTTCGTAATTTTTGTTTTTTGCCAGATACCAGTCGTCCAGCGCCTCCAACATCAACTTTTCTTCCCGTTGGTCCTGGATTGCCAGAAGATGTTTGACCGGCAATTTTAAGTGTTCTTTCTTCTTATTAGAAGTGGTAAATAGTATCCGGACTTTTACATTCGGATTTGTATGCAGGATATTTTCTATTTTAGAATGAGCTTTGGAACAGGGGGCACAATAAGGGTTGGAGACTGCCAGAATGGTGTGTTTGGCATCGGCATTCCCCAGGATAATACCAAGCTCATCGGCAGGCATTGTCGGTTTCTTTTGGTTTTTCAGGATGATATCAAAGATCTGTGGATTGAATTTTAACCGGAGATAATTTTTTTTATTGCTTTTGCTTTCAAGGATCTTTGAAAAGTAGGGTTTTATTACCCACCAGCCGAAAGCCGGGAATAAAAAGGAAAATAGCATCCGGACCACCGAATTGAAAGATAGGCCGGGGTAGCCGGGAATACCTGTAAAGAGGCTGTTTATAACACCGGCAATGAGAATGGCTTGTACAGCCAGACAAAGTCTGCACCATTGCCGGGCAATTCGTCCCTGGTAATAGATGGAGTAAATTGAATAGGGGAGGGTTAATACATTAAGCCAGGAGAGGAGGACCAACTTTGGCAATACGTCACTGGCATCTTGTACGAGAAAAACAAATCCGCCTGTAAAATAGATAAAACCAATTTCACTCCAGCTAAGCCAGTTGAATAATTTGGAGTGCCGGCTGCTTAAAATGCTGTTGCAGTTTGTTTTTGGGCCACCCGTGCAGACCCTTAGCAATATTGGATTCGTTTTGTCTATTTCATACCAGAGCAGGAGCGCCGTAACAAATATGCCTGCGATTTGTAATGACAGAAGAAGGAGGAATCCGATCCGTTGAGACCCTTGTATAGCTCCGTTTTGTAAAACCTTCATTATAAAAGATCCCAGGGATAATGCAATGATTGAAATAAAGCCTGCAATGATACCTTTACTACGCCATTCTTTTAATGGTGTTCCCTTAATAGTCTCTGCTCCTGTATTGTGGGGAGCTATTGCAAGCAGCGCTATCCCGTCCCAGCTCTCTTTAAAATCCTTTATCGCCGTTGTTTCCCAATCTTTTTTGAAAGGATTATAATAGACAAGAAATTCGGCGTCCACATTCCGCACTACTGTATAAGATTTGTTTTTCCGCATGTTTCCCCGTATCAGTGTTATGAAGGGGACAGGAAGCTCCTGCAAATCATAGGAGCTTGCTTTAATGGAGAGGGTCTCCATCTTATAGGAGCTCAGTACATCACTGATGCTCAACAGGCTGGGATAATCAGGGTGATCCCGCAAATCCTGCGAAAGCGAAGTGCTCGTCGCAGGGACGCCGAGGGTTCTTAGAAATTGATGTGTTACCTCTACGCAATTTTCTTGTTCTGAGAGCCAACTTAAAAAGGACATTCTTGAAAGTTTAAAAACAAAACTCTATTTTTTCAGTCTGCTATAATCGGATTTTGAGCCGGTGTTGCGATTTGAAACCCGATTTGACTATTACTGTCACCGTCTTTGGTTTCGAATAAAGACTTTACCATAATGCCATCATATTCATAATAATAGGTGTTTTGCCGCCTGCAGTATCGGATAGGGAATCCTAATTCCTTCATTTCCTGAATATATTCGCTAAGCATGCTTTTACTCATGCCGGCCTTATTGGCAAACGACGTTCTGTCGCCTGTTGCTCTTTTTTTTATAAGCATATGAAGGAATTCTATTCTTCGGAAATAGCGTAATATAGACATAAGGATAGGTGTTGATCGTTGTCGGGATAAAATTAAAAGATTTCGACATTTAGTGAAATCAAAAATTTCTGCCCATACAGGAAAATTCCATTGCCGGGTGGAAACTGTTAATGGCTACAGCCCAATGCTAGCGGGCGGATCGGCTGATTATAAGGGAAACACCTATTGTAAAATACAACCCGGGGCTCACTTATGGTTTTAAAAAAATACTCCGACTTTAGAGGCTAATACTATGGCACGAACTTTCCGGTTTTACAAGCAGCTTAACGCTATGGATTGCGGTCCCAGCTGCGTGCGCATGGTTGCCCGACATTACGGCCGGCATTTTAGTGCAGAGAGTATCAGGAGGGAAGCCGGATTTAGCAGGGAAGGGGTTTCCATGCTGGGTATCAGTGAGGCTGCGGAAAAGATAGGGTTCAGGACCAGAGGAGTGAAACTTACCTACGCCAAACTTACAAGAGAAGCCCAGTTGCCATGTATCCTGCATTGGAATCAAAACCATTTTGTAGTATTGCTTCCGTTCTACGGGCGCCGCGCCAACGGGAGAACCCTTAAGATCGCGGATCCTGCCAGGGGCATTATTGCCTTCAAAAAGAAGGAATTTGAAAAATGTTGGATTAGTTCACACAATAGTGACGAAGAGCCTGTTGGAATGGTGCTGCTTTTGGAGCCTACTTATAAGTTTTATGAAGAGGAGGGCGAAAAGGAGAACCGGATTAGTTTATGGCTGGCTTTGCAGAATTTGCGGGGAAGCCGCTGGCAAATAACACAGGTATTTATCGCATTGTTGATTACTTCCTTACTGCAGTTGATCTTCCCTTACCTGACGCAGAGCATCGTTGATACCGGCATCAACACACAGAATATGCAATATATCAGTATTGTATTAGCTGCACAATTAATGCTCGTTTTTAGCCGCACGCTTGTCGATTTTATCCGTAGCCGCCTGTTATTGGGTATTTCTATTGTTATGAACCTGTCTATCTTATCTGATTTTTGGATCAAGCTTACCCGCCTGCCACTTTCGTATTTTGACAGTCACCATACAGGAGACACCTTACAGCGTATCGGCGATAACAGGCAGATCCAGTCTTTTTTAACGGGCTCTGCATTGAATACCTTATTTTCTGTCTTCAATTTTATTGTCTTTTCGCTTGTATTGCTGAATTACAATGTACCCTTGTTTTTTGTTTTTGCAGTGGGGAGCACTTTGTATTTTTTGTGGGTAAGGCTGTTCCTCGGTATCCGGCGTAAGATCAATTATCAGACATTTTATATATCGGCTAAGGAAAATAATGCTACTCTTCAGCTCGTGCAAGGCATGCAGGAGATAAGACTGAATAATGCCGAACAATTGAAACGATGGGAGTGGGAAAATATTCAGACGAGCATATTCAGACTTAATTTCAGGAACCTCACCTATAGTCAATTTCAACAAGCCGGCGCCTTGCTGATCAACCAGGGGAAAGATGTGGCCATTACTTTTATGGTAGCTCAATTAGTAATTGAGGGGCGGCTGACCTTCGGGGCCATGCTGGCAGTTCAGTATATCATGGGCCAGCTAAGCAGCCCGATCGAAAACATTATCAACTTCGTCCAATCCGCACAGGATGCCAAAATAAGTATGGAAAGACTGAACGAGATACATCAATTGAAGGATGAAGAGGATCGTAGTACGACCTATATCAGGACCTTGCCCGATAACAAGGGGATCCGGTTCAAACAGCTTTCCTTCACTTACCCGGGAGCAGGCAATGATCCGGTATTGAAAGGTATTGACCTGGAGATTCCTGAAGGAAAGGTGACAGCTATTGTCGGAGTCAGCGGTAGCGGAAAGACCACCTTGCTGAAACTGCTGCTGAAGTTTTATGATTATGAAAGTGGTGAGATAAAAGTCGGTGACAGCAACTTTAAATATATCAGCCCTTCTTTCTGGAGGCAGCAATGCGGCGCTGTTCTACAGGACGGTTATATCTTTAATGATAATATTGCAAAAAATATTGCAGTCGGAGATGAGGATCCCGATCATGGGAAATTGATTGAATCCTGCCGGATCGCCAATATTCTTTCTTTTATAGAATCCTTGCCCAACGGGTTCTACACACAGCTTGGAGCGGAAGGTATTGGTATCAGCCAGGGGCAGAAGCAACGGCTCCTTATTGCCCGTGCCGTCTATAAAAATCCTCAATATTTGTTCTTTGATGAAGCCACCAATGCATTGGATGCCAATAATGAAAAGGAGATCGTTCAGAATTTGAGGAGCTTTTTTAAAGGCAGGACCGTGATTGTCGTAGCGCATCGGCTGAGTACGGTTAAGGACGCCGATAAAATAATAGTATTGTTTGAAGGAAGGATTACGGAGGAAGGGACGCATCAGGAATTGTCTGCTGCAAAGAACAGATACTATGAATTGGTTAAGAATCAATTGGAGCTTGGAAATTAAATCAAAACAGCATGCCGGTTGATATAAATAATAATGGAATGACGCTGCCTGCCTTCAATATCAGAGAGGAGGAGGATAGAATGCCCGTTCGTTCCATGGCCGTACAGGAAATTATTTCCAGACGGCCGGACTTTATTTCACGATGGTCCTTAATTATTTTTCTGGGGGTCCTGTTACTCCTTGGCTCCGGGACATGGTTTGTCAAATACCCCGATACTATCCAGGCTGTGGCTACTCTGACGGCGGCGAATGCGCCCAAGGAGATCGTTGCCAGGCAGGAGGGAAAAATTATTAAGATTTTTGCAGTGAATGATGAAAAAGTTCTGTCGGGAAAAATGATTGCCTGGCTCGAAAGTACCGCCAATCATCAGGAAATGATCGATCTGTCGGGATTATTAGATCGGGCATTATACTTTTTGTCGGCCGATCTTACGGAAAAGGTATCCAATAGCCTTAGACACGAATTCCATGATCTGGGGGAAATACAATCATCTTATCAGCAGTTCGTCAGATCCCTGGAACAATTCAACGACTACCTGGTGAACGGATATTATTACAAAAGAAAAATAAGATTGCATGACAATTACTCCTATTTAAAAAAGATACATGAATCCCTGGATCTGCAAAAGAAATTGAATGAACATAACCTGGACCTGATCAGGGAGTCCTACAGTGCCAATGATTCTTTGTATAAGGATAAGGTCATTTCCAGAGAGGACCTTAGAGACAAGGAGAGCAAACTGACCGACAGGCAATTAGGTATTCCTCAGATAGAAGAGAATATCTTAATCAACGAAAGCCAGCAAATAGACAAGCAAAAAGAGATAAATGAGCTGGAACATTCTATCTCTCAGCAAAAATTAATTTTTCGCCAGGAGCTTCAGACATTGAAAAGCAGTGTGGATGAATGGATGAAAAAGTACATTATCAGAGCCCCTATTGAAGGAAAGGTCGTATTTATTGTTCCATTGCAGGAAAACCAGTTTATTCAATCCGAAAAGGTGATCGGTTTCATAAATCCCTCAGATAGCCGCTATTATGCGCAGGTGAATCTGCCGCAGATCAACTTTGGAAAGATCCGTACCGGACAAAAAGTACAATTGAGATTCGATGCGTACCCTTACCAGGAATTTGGATTTGTCGAAGGGAATCTGAGCTATATTTCCAAAATACCTTCAGACAGCGGGTTCCTGGCTACTATCGAATTGCCAAAAGGGCTGGTTACCAGCTATAAAAAGGAGATTCAGTACCGAAGCGGATTAAAGTCCCAGGCGCTGATCATTACAAAGGATACCAGGCTACTTCAGAAATTTTATTACAACCTGATCAAAGGGACGCAGAAATGATAAGTGTATGACAAAATGAATAGTGCACAGACGATAGCGGCCTTAAAAAGAAAAGTATTGTGCAATTTGATAGCACATTCCTGTTCAGAAAGCACAGGTTATGGATTATATGCCGGAAATAGTGGAATTATTTTGATGTTGTTCGAGCTGTCAAAGGCGCAGAAGAATCATCCTTTAAATGGCTATGCACTACGCCTTTTTGAGAAAGGACTGGCGACACTGCAGAAGAACGGTTTCTCCTGTACGGAGGATATTCCTGACCCGCTTGTTCTCGGATGGATTATAACGGAAGGATGCAAAAGAAAGTATTTTGAATTCGATGTTGAGGCCGGCATTTTGCCATTCGAGGAATACTTGTCAGTCTCGGTGAAAGGTACTATTGCCTTTCATGATATGCCTGCCTATATAAATTTTATTGTAAACAGATATTTGGCTTCCGAAGACAGAACATCACCAAAGGCTGTTTTCTTTCTTAATACGTTGCACACACTTTTGGAGAGAATTCCGGACCAATACAAATGTATTCAACATGCTGATATTGCCTTTCTTTGGATCATCTATTGCATGGTCGCCGGAAATGGTATTCAGGATAAAAGAACCGATGAGTATTTCGGCAGGATACTGGCATTTACGAATGAACGACAACGGGAAGGTATGCCCGGCGATGAAAATATATACGCTCTCTGGCGATTATTGCTATTGTGCGAAAATGACATTAAACTAAAGGATCTGAAAGACAGGCTCTGTGACCTGCTTGTAAGAACAACGGGGAACGGGACCTTGTTCCATGTCAGTTCTCTGGAAAAATGGGCTGTAACAAGATGCTTTTTCTATCCGGATATTGAATTAAAAGACTCGTTCTACAGGGAGTATATGCGCAAATTAAGCGTGCCTGAGCTTGATAAGATCATAAATGAAAGAATGAGCATGAATAAATTTGATGCACAGGAGGGATTGTGTTCATTGATGATGATCTTATAATGGGAATAGGATTTATAAACTAAACGAATGTTTCATGGCAATGAATATTTTCCTTATTAAATTATATGGGAAAGCCGGCAAATACGGTGTTGGTTCTTACATTGCAACACTTAAACGCTTTTTGGCAGGATGCCCCGGTATAAACGCTTATGTGGTTCATTTGATAGCAGATACACGTTATGGAGTAGAATGTGTTGCTAATGCAACGTGTCGTGACATTTTCATACGATTTGACATGCGGGCAAAAAATTTACCGGTAATGAGTGAATTTTGCATTGACGAATTGCAGGCCAGGGCTATTTATGGAATATTGCATGAGTTTATGCCTGAGAAGGATGTAAATATTCTTCACTTGAATAATGTTTTAGAAACCTGGCTGGCTGAGGTCGCCGGGGAATATTCCCATTGCGCGGTATTTTACACGATGCATGTTTTATTATGGCAGGTATTTTATAAGAATAACTTTGGAAATTTTGAAGGAGCGTGGGAAAGTAAAGAAGCGAATAAATATGTTTTTTCCATACAGGAAGAAATGCGCCTGTGCGCATTATCGGATAATTTAATATGTCTTACTGAAGATGCTGTAAATTTCAGTAAGACATACTATGGGGTAGATCCCTCGAAAATAAAGCTGGTTCATAATGTGATAAATGTTGAAAATATTAGCATGTTGCCTGACAGAGAGAGGGAGTGTCTTAGAAGGAAGCTGGGGTTTGGATTACAGGAAGTAATTATAATTTTTTCGGGCCGTTTAATGTATGAGAAAGGGCTGACTTTTGCTATTGAGGCTTTGAACAGGTTGCATAATAAGAATTACGATTTTCATTTTTTGATATGTGGCGATGGGGATTTTTCGGGGTTTGCTGATAAATGCAGGGACTTTATCGGTAAAATATCTTATGCAGGCTTTGTCGACAGAAAAAAATTGTACGAATTCTACCAGATTGCCGATATAGGCCTTCTGCCTTCCTTTATAGAGCAAAATAGCTTTTCGGCTCTCGAAATGCTGGCCCATGGCCTTGCTGTCATAGTGAGTGACACGGATGCCTTCTCCCAGTTTAAATGTTTTGAAAAGAGTATTATTCAGATCCCGGTCAATAGTGATGTGAATTTGCAATATATAAATATTGATTTGCTGGAGATCAGGCTTTCAGAATTAATAAATGACGCAGGGTATCGACGGCATATCGGGCAAAATGCAGAAAGGATGATCCGGGAATGCTTTACACCGGATAATTTGGATATTGAAGATATATATGGCCCTTACGTGCCGGATAATAGCAAAACCGATCTTGCAATATGAGTAAATTTCCTTTCTTTAACAATCCGAATGCAATGATGGGAGGGGCCTGTTGTTTGAAGATGATCGCCATGCATTACGGTAAATCTTTTTTTGTACAGAGATTATATCGAAGTATGAACCCGGGCAATGGAGGCATAACTTTATTCGACCTTGCGAACGCGGCTGAGTCTATAGGATTTAATACGGTGGCTATCGAATGGGTATTGGACGACCTGAAAGAGAAGGCGCCGATGCCCTGTATTGTTCATTGGGAGAGCAGGTATTTTGTGGTGGTCTATAAAATAGGCAGGCAGCACATTTTTTTGGCAGATCCGTTACTGGGGATGCGTAAATTGGCAATCGGCGATTTTATGAAGGGGTGGAGTTCTGCCTGGATAAATAAAGACAAAGGGATAGCCCTTTTGCTGGAGCCGACCCCGGGATTTTATGAAAAGTATGAAGACCCCCGTGAGGAGAAACGCAAAACCTCCATTTGGGCAACATACTATGAGAGGATGAAGAAAAAAAATATAGTACGAAGACGGAAAAATATCAGAAACCGAATAATTAGTACCCCGGCTTCTCCATTGCCGGTCAGAGAAGATGATTTGCTCTACGTTCATATGTTATTGGGAAAAAGCCATGTGGAAATGGCTATCTGCAGTTGCAAATCTTTTATTCTGGCTGCAAAGTCGTCTTGTATTTTTACCTTTCATGATGACGGGAGTCTTGATAAGGAGAGTATTGGGTGGTTATTGTCTCAGTTTCCCGGTTCCAGGGTCATTGATAGACAATCTGCTGATAGAATAGCAGCACAAAAATTAAAAGACTATCCCATGTGCAGGTATGTCCGGGATAATAACTTTATGTGGATCAAGTTTTTTGATGTTTTTTTCTGGTCCGGACGGAACAGGGTCGCATATATCGATTCTGATATCATTTTTTTTAATAAGCCGGAACAGTTTATCAGGGAATTGAACGATCAGGACGGGAATAATCTTTTCAACCGGGATGTTGGAACAGGTTATTATTATTCAATCAGCCTGGATAAAATAGAGCAATTAATAAAGAAAAAAATGCTGCCCGCTGTAAATGCGGGGCTGTGGATATTGGATCGTTCGGTTCTTGATCTGGACCTGGTAGAAAGTTGGTTATCCGATGATGGGTTAAAGAATGTTCTTTCGCATTATTTTTTGGATCAGACCCTTATTGCAGCACTGGCATCCGTAACAGCCAAACAGGCTACTTATTTTGATAAAGGATATGATATTTCCTTAACGAATGAGGTAAAAGATGCCGTTTGCAAACATTATGTTGGCTCTATCAGGCAGAACTATGAACTGGAAGGCCTGATTTTTTTGATAAAGGAGTCGGATTTCCTTACAAAATGGGGCAATTTCTTAAGGAATTCCTGATTTCTTTCCTCCATTCCCCTAGTTTTGAGTGAATTTTAAAGACTCCTTGCATGAGACAACATTTTTTTGCCCTTCTCATCCTCTGTATATCCACCCAAATCCATGCCCAACCCTGGCAACCCGACTGGAAATCCCTCGACCAGCGTCCCGTACCCGGGTGGTATAAGGACGCCAAATTCGGAATTTTCATTCACTGGGGCGTTTACTCCGTGCCCGGCTATAGCAAAAAAGGGGAATATGCCGAATGGTACCAGGAAGGCCTGACCAGCGGCGATACCGCCCGGAGGAACTATCATAAAAAGAAATTCGGGGATCTTACCTATTATGAACTGGCCGATCAGTTCAAAGCGGAACTATATAACCCGGATGAATGGGCAAAAGTAATAGAAAGGTCAGGCGCAAAATATGTGGTCCTCACTTCCAAACACCATGACGGCTTTGCCAACTGGCCGAGCAAAGAGACGTCAACAGCCTGGAAATTCCCCTGGAATGCCGGGGAGACAGGCCCGCACAGGGACCTGCTCGGCGATCTCTTCACTGCCATACGCAAGACCTCCGTACACCCGGGTCTGTATTACTCTTTATACGAGTGGTATAACCCGATCTGGCTGAAAGACCGGCCAGCCTATGTATCCGGCTACATGTGGCCCCAGATGAAGGATCTGATCAATACGTACCAACCGGAAGTCTTATGGACAGACGGGGACTGGGAGGGGAGCGATACCCTGTTCCAGTCAAGGGAATTCCTGGCGTGGTTGTATAATGAAAGCCCTGTAAAGGATAAGATCGTGACCTACGACCGATGGGGAAAAGGCATCCGTTTCCACCATGGAGGGGTCTATACGCCGGAATACCAGCCTGATGCTGATTTTGAGGACCATTACTGGGAAGAGAGCAGGGGAATGGGATTTTCGTATGGCTACAATAGGGAGGAAGACGCCTGGGATTATAATTCCGCCAGGGCCCTCGTATTTCAGTTGATCGATAAAGTGAGCAGGGGAGGGAATTTCTTATTGGATATTGGTCCCGATGAACATGGAAAGATCCCCCCGATCATGCAGGAGCGCCTGCTGCAGATCGGCGATTGGATGAAGACCAACGGAGAAGCGATCTATGGGGCCTCCCGCTGGAAAACACCTTCTCAGTGGGGCGCCGGGCGGCGCGACTACAAGCCGGCCAATGGCGGCGGAGACCTGCTGCTCAAACTCACGGTAGACCCCGATCCCGGCTATGCGGTAAAAGAATGTTTCTTCACATACAATGCGGAACGTAAAGACCTGTACGTGATCCTTCCGAAATGGCCTGCTCCGGCTTCGTCTGTCCCGGCTGTCTCCGCCACGGCCGCAGGAGCCGCCTCTTTCACCATTCATGACCTTCCGCTGGCTGCCGGTACCCGGATCGAATTGCTGGATACGCATGCTCAACTGACCTGGCGCCGACAGGGCAACAATTGTATCATCACCCTGCCGGCCTTTGACCCTAACCGGATCAGATCGCAATTTGGGTACGTCCTTAAAATACAGGGCGTCTCCAAATCCATCAATCCCAAAGCCACCAATCCTAAAATTATCAAGTAATAAAAATATCCCCATACATGTTATTCGCCCACAAACAATCCTTCCTGCTATTTGCCGGCCTCTTTACAGCCTTACTGACGGGAACAGGAGGAACTTTTTCCATGCAAGCCCGGGCCCAGCAGCGGGCTGCTGAGCCCGGAGCCCCCGCCATTCGCGAACATATCAACTTTGATGAAGGCTGGAAATTTCACCCGGGACATGCTACGGATCCTCACAGGGATTTTAATTATGGAATTGCCAATATCCTGGCCAAGACAGGAGAGGCCAGCAATACCTGCATTAAAATGGACTTCGATGATAAGAGTTGGGCATCCGTGCAACTCCCTCATGACTGGGTCGTCGCTCTTCCTTTTGCACATGTGGGCGATGGCGATGTAGATGCGCATGGATACCATACCGTGGGCGGTCTCTTCCCGGAGAACAGCGTTGGCTGGTACCGGAAGACATTTACAGTAGACCGGGCTGATTCAGGCAAACGGTATGTGCTGCAATTTGACGGGATCTTCCGGGATAGCAAAGTATGGATCAACAACTGCTACCTGGGCGGCCATTTCAGTGGCTATAGCGGGGCCGCCTATGATGTCACTGATTTCCTCCGTTTTTACGGGAAGAACACGGTGGTGGTCAGGGTGGATGCCAGCCAGTATGAAGGCTGGTTCTATGAGGGGGCGGGTATTTATCGTCACGCCTGGTTGAATGTTTTCAACAACCTGCACATTGTTTCGGAAGGAGGCGTATATGTGCATACGACCAATACGAGTGACCGGGCCATCGTATCGGTCGCCACTCAATTGGAGAACAGAGGGCTGCAGGCAGCCGATGCTTCCATCTATACTTATATCACAGACCGGGATGGGAAGAAATTGACGCAAGGCCGGGAGCAATCGCTGTCCCTGGCCGTGAACGGCAAACAGATCATGGAGGACTCCCTATCCGTACCCAGGCCTAACTTATGGTCCCTGGACAACCCTTACCTATACCGGATCGTAGCGGTCGTCCGATCGGGCGGCAGAACGGTGGACAGCGTTACTACAAGATTCGGGATCCGCACTGTCACCATCGACAACAACAAAGGATTATTCCTGAATGGCAAGCCGGTAAAGATCCAGGGAGTCTGCTGCCACCAGGACCATGCGGGCGTAGGCAGCGCCCTGCCGGATTATCTGCAATATTATCGTATCCAATTGCTGAAAGAGATGGGTGTCAACAGTTATCGCACCAGTCACAACCCTCCCACACCGGAATTGCTGGATGCCTGTGACAGCCTGGGTATGCTGGTATTGGACGAGACCCGCCTAATGAACAGCGGCGCTGAATATGGCGCCGAATGGGAAAAGCTGATCCTCCGGGACCGCAACCACCCCAGCGTCTTTATGTGGTCGATCGGTAATGAAGAATGGGTGATCCAGACTTCGAATACAGGCAAACTTATCGCACAGAACCAGATCCTGAAACAACAGGAACTGGATCCCTATCGCACCTGTACCTATGCCGCCAATGTGGGTAATGAGTGGCACGGCGTCAATGAAGTGATTCCGGTGCGGGGGTTTAATTATCACCTGAAGGCTATAGACCCCTACCGTAAAGACCATCCGGACCAACCCGTCATGGGTTCGGAAATGGCCAGCACCGTGTCCACCCGGGGTATCTTTAATAAAGATACCGTCAATGCCTATGTGCCGGATTATGACAGCGTGTACCCCCCCTGGGCCAGCACGGCCGAGCAATGGTGGAAGATAGCTGCCGGCCGGGAATGGTATATGGGTGGGTTTGCGTGGACAGGCTTTGACTATCGCGGGGAGCCTACCCCTTTCCAATGGCCGGATATCAACTCGCATTTTGGCATCATGGATATGTGCGGCTTTCCCAAGACAGTTTATTATTATTACCAGTCCTGGTGGACGGATAAGGACGTATTGCATATTGCGCCCCATTGGAACTGGCAGGGGAGGGAAGGGCAGTCCATTCCGGTCTGGGTGAACACCAATGCGGACAACGTGGAATTATTCCTCAATGGCAAGAGCCTGGGCAAAAAAGACATGCCCCGCAACGGCCACCTGGAATGGATGGTGAATTATGTACCCGGCAAGCTGGAAGCGGTAGCGTATAAGAAAGGAAAAAAGTTCACGGCCTTTGTACAGACCACCGGCCAGCCGTATAAGATCGTGGTGACCCCTACCAGGAGCTCCATCCTTACCGATGGCAAAGATGCCGCGGTATTTAATATCATGGTGGTGGACAAATCGGGAATGGAAGTACCCGATGCCGGCAACCTGCTGCATTTTTCCGTTTCAGGCCCTGCAAAGATCGTCGGGGTGGGTAATGGGGATCCCAGCAGCCATGAGCCGGATCAATATCCCGGTACGGGCTGGCAAAGAAAGTTGTTCAGCGGGAAATGCCAGGTGATCCTGCAGTCGGCCGATGTGCATTCCTCCGTTCAGCCAGGAAAAGGGACAGAAGGGGAGATAAAGTTGGTGGTCAATGGAGAGGGGCTGTCGCCGGCTTCGGCCACTATCAGCGCCCGATCTGCTTTGTAATCAGGTTCGAATTCTGTCTTCCCGACAATGAGTCTAAAGCTAAGACAAGACATGAGCCCGTAAAAGAACTAGAGGCTGACGGTATCATCAATCGGAAGGTATATGCCGAAGTCCCGCCAAAGGTGGAGTATACACTCACCGAAAAAGGGATGTCGCTCAACGATGTGATGCAGCTATTAGCAGAGTGGGGCAAAAAGAATTCAGTAGCTTCATCGCAAGGGTAAAATTCGCGGCCTTTTACTCCCTCGGAACGGCCCTGGTCGATGCCCTCTAACATTTCTTTGACTATTCGGAGCCGATGCCAGAAAATAAAAAAACGACTGAAAACATTGGTTTTCAAATCGCCAGGTTCGCTTCAACGATTTAATGATTCGAATCCTGTAACCTTCATTCCTGATTTTAAAACTTGAAGAAATAAGATTTTAATGTATATTTGCATCGGAGGCTTTGTCGGGAAACTGGCATTGCCTTTTTTCTTTCATACTACAACGACACTCCAAATCACATACTCTGAAACATCTCCGATTTCCCTTATAGTGCGGTAGCGCATTGGTTTTATAAGCTCAAGATATGCATTTAGCTCCTCACGGGGCTCTTTAGTTAACTTTCCTACTCGAAAATTCCAGGACAGAATATAAGCAACAAAATCAATGACCTGTATTCGAATCCTTTCAGCTTTCAAGTGCTACAAGCAAGGGGGAGTTTTCAGGGTTCTATTCATGTTCATCATACTTTAGCGTCATGCACACGTGAATAGACATTTAATTATAAGCCACCGGAGAACCCCTATTGGGCCCAATGTACCCGCTGGTAGTCTCGGTATTAGGGCGTAAACAGCTTCCAACTCCCCTCGGAGACGACTTCGACGTTACCGGCGGTCACTTTGATGGCGGTCTCATCGTCAATCGCGTACACTGGAACCGGTAGCCTCGCAGCCCATTTTTCTGCGTTAGCCAAAGAAGCGTCCGGGTGATCCTTGTGATCCAGGTGCGGAATCAACGCAAAGTCAACTATTCCCGCTCCCTGAGCCGTTACAAAGATCCTGCTGATGTCTCCCTCGGGCGTAGCGAACATGATGTCTTCCGACTTGAGCGCGCTGCCGCTGCAGCTGCGCGGATTACGGTAGGTCTCTCCGAAGGTGGAGGACGCCGCCATGCTGCCGGCGCTCACTCCCACATAGACCGCTTCGCGCCGCAACGACGGCAGGAGGTCTGTCAGTCCGGACTGCCGCATCCAGTAGCTGAGGTACAAGGGATCGCCGCCCCAAACCAGCAGGGCGTCCGTCTCCTCCACCGCAGGAACCCAAGCTTTTTTGTCGATACTGGGCAGTGCGGTGAGCTCCAGCACACCCAGGGACTTCCAACCCAATTGGCAGAAGGGGGATCGGGCTTTTCCGCAGATCTCCTGCCCTGCCATACCAGCACCGCCGGGGAAGGGGTAGATGCCGGTGGGAATGAAGAGGGCGTTGGATTCGGCGATCGGTTTGCCTAGCAGATCGACCAGCGCGTCGTGGATGCTCTTGTTTTTGATGCCAGCGGAAGTGAGAAGAAAATTCATGCCTTTTACTTTTAGATGATTTTTTAGAGTAGGCTTAGTTGAAACTTCTAACGGGTTAGTTTATTTCGTAGCAAGTAATATTGGTATTCTTCTCTCACCGTTTCAAGTAATGGAGCGCAACAGATCCCGATTTAAAAATCTTTGACCCAGCAAGCTGTAATTGGAATTTCTCCGGCAGGCTAATGCCCTCCAACAACCGTCTCCCTTCTCCTGCAATTACCGGATGAACGACAATATGATATTCATCCACCAGGCCAAGCTGTATAAGTTGCGAAGGAATATCTGCACCACCGGTTAGTATACTTTTACCTTGTTCCTGTTTCAATTTTAGTATTTCGTCTTTAAGGTTCGTTCGAACAATTTCCGTCTTTTTCCCTTCAGCTTTGTCCAGCGTTCTTGAAAAAACAATAATTTTATTGATGGAGTCAAACGCCTGAGCAAATTCGTTCCCTGCACCCGTCTGACCGGAATGGTTCTTTGCAATGTCGGGCCAATAAGGAACCATCAATTGATAAGTTTTGCGCCCGTAGACGAACAGGTCAGCATCACGCACAAGCTGCGTATGGTATCCAAGCATTTCTTCATCAACGATCCCTTTGGTATGGTCGCAGCAGCCATCAATGGTAAGGTTGATTGCGAAGATTAAATTTCTCATTTGATTGCTTTTAATTTTAATTCCTTTCGGTCTTGCTGATGCAGATCATTTTTAACGTTTTTTGACTATAAAGATAAAAACCGTCTCGCTTCAATAAGGGGGCAGAATACGACATTGTTAGGGTGTGGTTGCGCAAAGTGTCAGTCGCTTTCTAACCTTTCTTTAACATTTTGATTTGAGGGGGTGGGAAATCAAAAAACCTATTTAATATGCTGATTTTCAAATTTATAGAAGTGAAAGTCGTTTCAGGTCAGTAAAAAGATGGTTCGAGAATTGTCCTGCCAGGGCGACAAACCTGAACAAGGTAGCAGAAATGCTGCCATGTTCGTTATGATATTAATGGGGTAACACAGCCGGTGGCATTTGCGCCCTGGCTATTGAAGCCACTCCGGCAACGGTTGAATTTCTTTTTCTTCGAGCCCCAGGGGACCTATATTTATCCCTCATCGGGTCCCATATTTAAAGCTCTATATTAAAAAGGCCGCCATGGTTACACAAGCTTATTCGCGTTTTTCGCCGTTGCTAATCTGTGCCCAAATAATGCTCAGCCATTCAATTGGCCTGTCCCAGGCCATCCATCCGGAAATTTTTGCTCCCGGGATCATTTCCGGGCCCATGCATGAAGCGGCGCCCGCTTTTTCTCCCGATGGAAAGACTGTTTACTACCACTGCGCCAGCTCCGCCATCCAGGGGACCATCCTTGTCTCTCACCTGCAAAAAGGTGGCTGGTCGAAACCGGAGATTGCCCCCTGGTCCGGGGAATGGTCTGATATCGAGCCGGCTATGTCCCCGGATGGATCTTACATGATCTTTTCCTCCAATCGTCCAGCTATGCTGAGGGGCAAGCCATTGGATGGATACTGGCATAGCCAGGCTTTCCCCCATAGTGGTGGAAACCTCTGGCGGATAGACAGGAAAAATGGTCAGTTCGGAGAACCTTACCGGCTTCCGGATATCATCAACAGCGGTTCCTCGATCTTTTCTCCGACAATCGCAGCCGATGGCAGCCTCTACTTCATGCGCCCCCTTGCAGATACCGGCAGGTTCCATATTTACCGGGCGGCATGGCGCAATGGACAATTCCGGCAGCCCGAACTTGTCCCCTTCAGCGCTCCGGGTAATTTTGGGGACGTGGATCCCGTAGTAGCTCCTGATGAATCCTTTCTCATCTTCAGCTCTAACCGGCCGCCGGCCGTCAGGAACCAGCTTTTTATCGTTTACCAGAAGGGGGGGAAATGGGGAGAACCCCTCCTTCTCAGCGATACGATCAACCGACCGCCGGCGTCCAATGTGGAAGCCAGGCTGAGCCCGGACCTCCGGACCTTGTATTTTTCCAGCGGCTATACCCCGCCAGTCACTTATCCCAATGACCGGGACAATACCAGGAAGATACTGGAACAAAGCCAGTGGTATAATGGCAATACCAATATCTGGTATGTACCCATCGACAATTTGATAAGGCATTAATCCTTTTTATCTATTCAATGTCAACAATCAAGCGGTATGAATTTCCATGAATGTTCAACTATTGTGCTGGGACAATAAAAAAACGTATTTTTATATCCTCCCGATTTTCACCTGCCGCTCCTCATTCCTCTTTCAATTCATTTTTTTTAACCATTAAACTTAAAAATTTATGCCGTATTCTCCATTGCTGATTAAACCGATGAGAGATGAGCTTGTCGACTCAGGTATCAGGGAATTACTTACACCCGGTGACGTGGATGCCCTGATGAAAAAAGGGGGGACTACCTTGGTGGTTGTCAACTCTGTCTGTGGCTGCGCTGCAGGGATGGCCCGCCCCGGAGTAAATCAAGCCCTGAAAAATGACAAAAAGCCGGATAACGTTGCCTCTGTTTTTGCAGGCCAGGATCTGGAGGCCACAGCGCGTTTTCGGAGTCATATACCTGATATACCCCCCTCGTCTCCAAGCCTCGCCTTGTTTAAGGACGGTGAGTTGGTTTTCTTTGCACCTAAACACCGTATAGAGGGCAGGGATGCTAAAGCTGTCGCAGCGGATTTAGTGGGAGTATTTGATGAGTTTTGTTGACCCTGACTGGACTCCGCCCATTATTTACTGAAGTTTAGATAACCCGCTCCCGGAGCGGGTTTTTTGTTGAGCTCACTTTAGGACTCTAACAGGGGACTTCACCACTGCTGAATGATTATGCAAACATTCGAGTCGTCTTTTAATGCAAATTCTTTTGCTCCCCATGGTCGAAGTGTAATTTCTTTAAGGTTGGGATGCAGGAATTCCGGATGAGTTGACGCCACTTTTTTGTAGACCTCTTCAATATCATTTGTTACAAGCCTAAATTCAGGTCTGTCTTTTTCCGCATATTCCTTGTTTTGGAATAAGAGTATAGACAATTCATTTTTCTTGATTACACAATAAGGTTGATCCGAATTCAATTCTTCATGACCCATACTAAACTCGAGACATTCAATAAAAAATCTGAGACCTACTTTAATGTCTGTGTAAAATATATTTGGGACCAGTTTAGTAAAATTCATTCTTACTTTTATTTTTATGTGATGATTTGCAATGTCCTGTCATCCTAAGCACGGTGCATCGAATGGCGTAAAATGTTTAGTCCTGTATTGCCTGACAAATATAAAGGCCCTTGGTGATGCCTTCTAACATTCCTTTAACTTTTTTTGGGCTCCTGTCCGCAAATTAAAAAGCGCCTGAGCTGTTTTTTATCAGTTATTGAGCTTTAAGGCCGCTAATCCGATCAAGCTACGAACGCATTTTGGACAGCTTTTTTATCGTATTTCGTACCAGGTAATAGGGTTCGAATTCGGGCATCATCTTCCTGAACAGAGGCTTCAGGTTATTAAACGAGCATCATTTGAACATTTTTTTGATCAAAGTGTTACATTCAAGGCCAGGGGGAAAAAGCGGGGCGCTTACAATAATCAGTGTCAGGTTCCTATTTCACCTGAAGCCAGTTATTACATAACAACTCCTATAGGATTTTAATTGGTTTGTGTTGTTATTTTCTTTCAAATTTTCGGTACCCTGGGTCTTACACAACTAATCGACAACAGGTATGAATACGAAAAAATCAGAATCAGCGGATCAGCATCGTTTAACCGAATTGGAGTCATCATTGAACACCGTACAAGTACAACAGAAGAGCTATGAGATGCCTCCCCGTGACGGTTTTACCATCGCAAACTTTCTCACCGTCGCCGACATCGACCGATCGGCTCACTTCTACGAAACGGTTTTCGGCGGTCGCATTCTGAGCAGAGGCGACAGCAGTGGCGCACCTGCCTACATTCAGATCGCGAATACGTGGCTCATTGTCAATGTTGGAGGCGGGCCGACCCCCGACAAGCCGACGGTAACGCTCAGTGTTCCCGACCCTGACAAGATCAACAGCTTTATGAATATCCGTGTTGCGGATATCCAGGCGTGTTACGAATTATGGAAAAGCCGGGGAGCAGAGTTCATCACGGAGCCGATCCCCAAGTACGGCGAGATCCGCTGCTACATCCGCGATCCGGACGGTTATATCATCGAGGTCGGACAGAGCACGGACCTTACTTACGGTTAGCACCCGGCCAGGTTGGAGGTTGGGATGCAAGCAGATTGGCAGGAATATTTACTCAGTTCTCAAACTCTTTATAGGATTAACAATTGCTGCTTTTACAGACTCATAACTCACCGTTATCCATGCGATCGCTAATGCCCCTGATGAGGCTATCAGAAAAATAGCCCAACCAACATTTACACGATAGGCGAAACTGCTGAGCCACTTATTGGTGGCAAACCATGCAATGGGTATCGCAATTGCAATGGCAACTAATATAAGTTTTGTAAACCCTGTTGATAACAAATACACCACATTGAATACTGATGCTCCCAGCACTTTTCTTACACCTATTTCCCTGGTGCGTTGCTCCGCCATAAATGCCGACAAGCCATACAAACCCATACAGGAAATAAAAATGGCAATTATTGCAAATACATTAAACAGGCTGCCCATTTGTTGCTCGCCTTTGTATAAATTATTGATGTCCTGGTCAACAAAACCGTAGGAGAATGGAAAAGAAGGATTAAGCTGTTTGCTTATTTTCTCTAAAGCCTGAATGGTGGCTTCTGTTTTTCCGGGTTGGGTACGTACTAACGCAATTCCTCCATTCCATTTATTGAACGCAAGTATCATTGGCTCAATGGCTGTTTGCGCCGGTTTGTAATTAAAATCTTTTACTACTCCTACTATGATTCCTTTGTCGCCCGAAAATGTAAGCGATTTGCCAATTGCAGTTGTTGGGGTCATCCCCATGATCTTTGCCGCTGTTTCATTGATCACATAATTACCGGAGTCAGCAAATTCAGTAGTAGACAAAGGCCTTCCGCTTGCCATCTTCATCTGCAAGACATCGAAAAAACCATCATTCACCCATGCCTTTGTAAACCAGATATTTTTATCCGCCAGGGTGCTTCCTTCCCATTCTATGCCGTAAGTGCTGCTGCCCAAATTGGCTATCGGGTCGGAGATAGTAGTAAAGTTCGCAGTAAGCGGGTTTGATTTGAGCTCCGCTTTCAATGCCTGTTGCTTGTCTCCCATTTCGCCGGTCATCGGCATATAAAGCAGGTTCGATTTATTATACCCAATATCCCTGTTTTTGATATAATTCAACTGTCTGTATACGACGGCTGTGCCGGCGAGTAACACTATCGAAACAACAAATTGTACTACCACTAACCCATTCCGGAAATATAAATTGCCCCCCATTATTTTCATATTTCCCTTCAGCACTTTCACCGGCTTAAAACCGGACAGGAACAAAGCAGGATAACTGCCGGAGACGAGCCCCGTAAATAATGCGATGCCGAGCAGCAATGCTATTAATTTTCCATCCAATAATCGTATAGAAAGTTCCTTGCCCGCCAGGTTATTAAAAACAGGCAGCAACAGACATACAATACCAACAGCAATCAACAATGCAATAAACGAAATGAATAATGACTCCCCGAGGAACTGACCGATAAGTTGCATTCGGCCCGCGCCTACCACCTTGCGCAAGCCCACTTCTTTTGCCCGGCGCGCAGACCTTGCTGTGGCGAGATTCATAAAGTTGATACAGGCAACTGCCAGAATAAACAACGCCACTACAAAAAATATGTTTACATACTGGATATTGCCCTGGCCGGGTAAACCAGAGTGATAATCAGAGCGCAAATGAATATCAGTCAAAGGCTGCAGTTTGATATCAGGTGTATTCTCTTTTATATGTTCCCCGGCAATTTTATTTATCTGCCTGGTAAGCCCCGCTAAGGCGACAGGCGTGGTCTTTGAATTTTCATCGAGCTGTATATAGTCATAGAAATCATAACTAGCCCAGATGTTATCCCGCAAACGCCAATCCGACTGTGCAATGGCAGACATTGGCATAATAAAATCAAATTGCAGATGGGAGTTTGCCGGAATATTTTTCAGCACGCCTGTAACCACCACATTGTCTTTGTTATCCCTTTTTAAAATTTTCCCCATCGCATCTTCATTGCCAAAATATTTCTTCGCCATATCCTCCGTAATTACGACAGCATCAGGTCTTGTCAATGCGGTTTCCGCATTTCCATTTAGTAAGGGAAATGAAAATACCTGCAACAGGGTAGAATCAGCATAGAAGACGGCTTTTTCTTCAAACCTTTTTGTGCCCATTTCAAAAACGGTGGTAGTGGGCTGGACAAATAAAAGGCGGACAAAGTTTTTGATAGCGGGAATTTTTGCTTTCAGCTCGGGAACCATGGGCCCGGAATTTCTTGCACCGCCACCAGCAGTAAGACGGTAGATCGTATCGGCGTTTTTATGGAATTTGTCGTAACTCAATTCGTTCTGTACCCACAGCAAAATCAAAATGCTGCAGGCCATGCCAATGGCCAGCCCTGCAATATTGATTGTAGCAAAGGCCTTGTGCCGAACTACGTTTCTGAAAGCGATCTTGAAATAGTTTCTTAACATGGTGCTTTATTTGGTTTCCAGACTCAATGATAAGGATACCCAAAGAAATGCCAGGTTGTAACATATTGTTATTTAGTATGTTATAAATATTGTATTTATTTAAATTGTCCGTATATGGTACTGGGTATGTTCGCTTTCAAGAGACCCGTATTATTGAAAACTATAGTTGACCACGTGCAGGGTCTCGCCCACCTTGCAACTATCGATCAACCAGGACTCGCCCACGTTCCTGATCTGGTAAAGGAATCCGACGGACAGCTTTTCCTGCTCGTGACCCGGAGGAACGGTCTCATTAAAAACAAGCTTATTCAGCCTGGAAGGAATATCCGCTACCCGCATGGGGTTGAGCGGACGGTTTAAAAGGTACTGGCCGCCTGCCTTGATAAATAACGAGAAGGTGATGGTGTCGTAAACAGTGGTGAAATCCTGGTCGGTATACAATACATATTGAATCGTGCGGGTAGGGGGAGCCCCCGCTGTATCCTTTTTACAGGAAAAGATGGACAGCAGGAGACAAATTGATAGTAGATTGGTTGCGGTGTGCTTCATGACAGTTGTTTAATCATCAATAAACGGCATCTAAAGGCTGGCCGTTGCCCCAATGCGATGAATGGCTCCATTTCCTGATATCCGGCTGTAAATGTTCCTGAATAGCTGTAAATGTCTCTAAATGGCTGTAAGTGTCCTTAACTATCTGTAAATGTCCCTAAATAAGTGTGTGGGGACCTAATGCCCAACCGGATCATTAACCACGCCCGCAAATAAAACGATATTCCGCTGCCGCTCCAGGATCAGGTAAAGAAAGGGATGATCCACTTTCAGCACCAGGGGACGGTGATGACGTTGCTCACAAGTATATGCCGGCGCCTCACCCGTTGCCATGCTGACCCGGGTACCTTTTTCATTTACTTTAATATAAGTATTATGCAAGGCCTTTGAAATAGCCGCTGTTCCCCGGCCGGCTTTCACCATACCGGAAAAATCGGCATTGCCTTCCCTGTCAAACAGGATCCCCATTCCCAGCTGACTGAGCGCCGGCTTCATATCGGGTATCGAATAAGCATATTCCCAGGCGGGAAGGGACAATTGCAGACATTGGTCATTCATCCGCTGAATCGTATAATTCAGGCGCTCCTCACTAAGGGAAGCCGCAAATTGGCTGATAGGCTGCTGCGGGTCATCAGGCAGGAGCACATACATGCTAAAGGCTTTTCCATTCCCATACGGGAGCTCGAACATCGTAAAGGAAGTATCCGAAAACACCCTGGTCACCAACTCTTTTTTCATAGTGGGCACTATCTTCGTCCGGCCATCGGGTAAATAAAATACATCCTTATACGTATCACTGTCTTCGAAAGGATACTTCCAGTCGCCATTGAAATAAGCAGCATCGATAAGATACAGGAAATCCTTCGGATCGGTGCGGGGAAGGATCGCCGTGGCCTTATGCGCCATATTTTGATTCACCCAACTATTGATCCGGGCGCAGGCATTGGGCGCATTGAAATTCAGGGATTGAGTGGCCGTATAATAATAGGCATCGGAGACCGTCTCAAAAGAGGGTAGGAGAGCGCCTCTTTTCCGGTTGCACCATATGGAACGGGAGAGAGAAATCTGCGCCTTATTATCTTCCAGGTGAATTTCCTGGAGCATATTTTTACAGAGGGCATTTAAGTTATAGATGTTCATGCCCCTGAGTTGCAGCACTTCCGCAATAGAATCTTTGGTAGCATATCCAGCCCCGTTATATAGGACACACAAGCTAAGATAGACGCTTAGCGGTGAGATGAGCTTGTTGCCTTGACCGGTATCCTGCTGCAGGACAGCGTTGATGAGATGGAAGGCAAATGGAGTGGTATTGAGGGGAGCTTCCCCTTTACCGTGTCCCCCCTTTGGGGGGCAGGGGGTAGAGGAATGTTGATAAGGAAAAAAAGAAACGATCGTGCCGAAAACCGACGCTGCCATGATTCTTTTCATAATCTGCTGGCGACATTTTTCAGTGTTGAGGGGCCGCCAAATATACGGGTTCACCCTCAGTTGCCGAAATAAAACCAGGACTTTCAGGTCTCATTCAAAAAGCGATACTGGCCCGGCCACGTTCTTATAAGTTCAATATCCTCAGGGGTACAGTTCATCGCGGTAAGGATAACTCTTAACCTTTCCTCACGGAGATGTTTACTGTTTTCCAGTTTTGAATAGGCTTGCTGACTGATGCCCAGTTTTTTTGCAAGAGCCGTTTGCTTAATTCCCTTTAATGTTCTGAGTAAGCGCAGCGTTTGACCGGTAGCCATGGAAGGATAAGGTTTTATTTCTATAGATTGTCTATTTCGATGGACGTACACCGACCAGCACGACCCCATGACGAGGTACATCCGCCTTGAATTCTCCCTCAAAAACTCCCAGGTCCTTTTGCCTCCACAGGTCACGTACGATATACTTTCCCGTGATCCCCAGATCCTGCCAGCGCAGGACCACAGACTGTGGGACAGTGCTGTCTCCGGGGTTGAAGAGCCCTGCCGCCTTGCTCCCGTCCTCCAGGTCCTTGGCCATTACGCCGGCTTCTCCCTGCATGGATATAACGGTTGCTTGTTTGCCCAGCGGGTCCTGGTTGACGGCAAGCACCTCGTCATTCGTCAGCAGGCTCAGGGTGAAATCATCTAACTTCGTCAGATCACAGCCCAGCAGCAGCGGCACAGACTGCAGGCACCAGGCGCTCACATGCGTATATTGTTCGTCCGGGGTCAGCATCGAGGGCCGGGGGGCCTTGCCCCAACCAACATATCCCACGATCATCATGTCCGGGTCATTCCAATGTCCGGGCCCTGCATAGGGAGCCCATTTGTCCTGCGTGAACAGCCGGCTCTTCAGACTCTTCCAGTTATCCCGGATATCGCCACCGGTACGCCAGCAGTTCGACCATTTTGCCCAATCGGCTGCACCGGCAAAGGGCGCGCTGTTCGAGAGGCTGAGCACCATGTCCCGGCCACTTCCCCGTAAGGCCTCATACATAGCCCGCGTCTCCGGCAATTCGATGGGGCTCCAGTCGTATTTCAGATAGTCGATCCCCCAGGCGGCATATTGCCGCACATCTTCCAACAGAAAGGAATATGTACCGATCGCATAAGGCAACTGCTTTTTATTTCTCGGGACCTTTTCCTTTGTAGCTTCAAAGGTTCCCTCCGCATTCATAGCCGATCCGCCGATATGATGACCGTAGGATTCCACCCAGGGAGTCGAGTAGATCCCGATCTTCAACCCCAGTCCATGTACTTCCTTACAAAGGCCTGGCAGATCGGGAAAAATAGCGGCATCAGGCTGGATAGCATGAAAGGCGCCCCCCCGGCTGCCCTGCCAGCAATCGTCGATATTCATATACGACCAGCCGTGATCGATCAGCCCACTGGCGGCCATCGCTTTTGCGTTGGCCAATACCAGCTCCTGCGTGATCTTTGTAGCATAGATATTCCAACTGTTCCACCCCATCGGCGGGGTCAGCGCCACTTGCTCTCCCACGATAATTTTAAAAGCCCGGTCGGCATTCCCTGCCTTGTTCCGGACATGCAACTGCAGGACATATTCTCCCGGAGCGGTAATGGATCCGGATAACCGCCCGGTCTTTTTATCCAGTTTCACCCCGGCGGGAAGCTTGTCGGCGGTAAATACGATTGGCCTCGTTCCGGTAGCGGGGATGGTGAACAGGATGGGATGCCCGGGACGTACGCCAACTACCTTGGGCCCGTTGATACGGGGAACGGGCCCAGGTTTTGGTGTTAGAATGATTGCGGGGTCAGACGCAACTGCTGAACGGGGAGCGGCCGTATCAGGCGTTTGCGCATGCAACACCCCATTGACTACAAGACAGAAAAAAAATAATTTTATTCTCATGAATTAATGATTTTAAACTAAAATTTACCATCCCGGATTCTGTACCAGGTTCGTATTAATACCCAGGTCCGAGACGCTGATGGGCATCAGGTAATAAGAGGGCGTATTAAATATCCGGGGCTCTACCAGCGTAGGCTGATAAAAATCCGCGGGCGTTGCCCCTTTAATATTCATTCCATAGACAGGTACGTTAAAAGTACCATCGCCCATCTTCCACCGGCGTATATCCCAAAAACGATGCCCTTCGAAAGCCAGCTCGATCGTCCTTTCCCGCCGGATCAGCGTGCGCATTTCATCCTGTGAAAAACTGCTCTTCCCTACCAATGCCCAGGATGCCAGCACCCCCGGTATACCCGAACGGATCCGCAAAGGGTCGAGGTATTGGATCACCGTACTCTGTTGGGCAACCCCCGCATACTCATTCAATGCCTCGGCATAATCCAGGTATAATTCACCCATGCGGATGATGGGCCAGGGATACTTTACGGGTGTTTGTGCCGAAGTAGTGAGAACAGATGCAGGATGTATCCCTTTCTGCTGCAGATAGCCCCCGGGGCTGAAATCGCTCTGCGAAGCAGACCAGCCATGTGCTTCCCCGCTCATCATCTTCAATTGTATATTGGTACTATTGACGGAATAATTACCCCTGTCATAACCGATAGAGGCATAGAAACGCGGCTCCCTGTTCTGATGCAGCTTGATGGTCGTGCCCGAGATCTGGTACCGGTTGGCATAGTCGTAACCGGGATCCACGTCGATGGGCAGGCCGTTTTTGGTATAATACGTCTCTACTATTTTAAGGGTAGGGCACTCTCCGTTATAGGTCTTACCCTGGATGCGCGGAGTAGCCTGTCGGAATATGTCGATGGGATTGGTCTGTGGGTCCGTAAAGCCCCAGATCAGCTCCGTGTTCCAGGGGTCGACCATCGTATACCGGTAATTATTCACGGCCTTTTGGAAGGGGTCGGCAGTAGCTATGCTGCTGGTATACAATTGTACTCCTGCCCCTTGTGCGGTTTGAATGGCATCCAGACAGGCATCGGCGGCCAGCTTCCATTTGTTGACATCATAGGTAAGATTCATCAAAGGCTTGCCGTCGTGGCCCTTGAAATTACTGTAGAACTCCGTATTACCATTGAACAAAGGACTCGCGGCATACAATAACATACGGGCCTTGATGGATTTGCAGACAACGGAAGTGGCGCGGCCCAACTCGGTAGAGCTGACAGTCGCCGGTAACATGGCTGCGGCCTTATCCAAAAAGCTGGTAATAAAACGTACGCAACTATCATAAGGCTGGCGTGAAGGATAATAGGTGTCGCCGGTGGCATCCAGGTCAGTAGCACCGGGCACCGTTACGATCGGGCCATATTCCCTCAGCAGCACAAAATGAAAATAGCCGATGAGGAAAGTGGCTTCTCCTTTCATCCGTTGCAGGTCGTCGGGGCCAATATTCGGCGTCTTGTCAATATTGGCTAAGAAGGTATAACATTGCCGGATGCCGTCGAACATGCCGGCCCCCGGATTTCCTCCTGCTGTTCCCCAGTAATTCCAATAAGGGCTGGACGAATTCAACTGGCCTCTTATATATCCTTTGGAGGTATGATTATTCCAGTTGGGAATGCAGACCTCATCGGTAGTTTCGATATCCGGCGTAGCGCCCACATTATCCAGACGGGGGATATAATCATAAAGGGAATAAAAAAAGTTCAGGGCGGCATTGGAATTGTTAAAAGCGCTCTCCAGGCTGGCCGTATTGGGAGGCACTACATTCAGATATTTCTTACAGGCCGGCGCCAGACCTGCAATCAGTAGTAAGAAGATGAATAACCGTTTCATGGTTCTTTTATTTAGATACAATGAATTATTTCAGATTGAGTTGAATACCTACATTCACCACCCGTTGCGGAGGATAGCCTAATCCATTCCCGCTGGAGGTAGTGGCGGAAAGCTCAGGATCCCACAATTTGAATCTGGAGAAAGTGAGCAGGTTGAATCCGCTGAGATAGATCCTCAGGAACTTTGTGGGCGCATACCCGATCTCGGCATCTTTCAACCGGCAGAATGCTCCGCTCCGAAGCCACCAGGAAGAACCCTGATAGTCGTTCGGGGTAGCAAGATCTGACAGCCGTGGGAAAAAGGCATGGGGGTTCGGATTGCTTTGCGACCAATGGTCCTTTGCGATGGCGTCTAACAGGTTGCTTTGTAAAGTGCCGAACGGACTAATGCTCTTGGTGCTGCTGAATGAATTCCCAACAGACCCGTTGATAAAAAAGGAGGTATTCGCAATTCCCTGAAAGAATACCTTGATATCGAATTTTTTATATTGGACATTGAAGCCGAAGCCATAAGTGATCTCCGGCACCGTTGGATGCCCCATGGGCACTCTGTCATTATCATCGACAAGGGAGTTTTTGTCGTAGGCACTGGAGACGTCCTTGTATTTAATATTGCCCGGGTATACAGCCCCGTATTGCGCCGGGCTTTTGGAAATATCGGCCGTATCTGAGAACAGCCGCTCGGCCACCAATCCCCACAACTGACCTACAGGACGGCCCACGGCGGATTTATAAGGATAGGGATATTTGGGTTCATCGAGCGCCAGCACCCTATTACGGGCATACGTGAAAGTTCCTCTGAACCCAATGGAAAGATCTTTACTTGCCCTGTAAGTATAGGCTAATGCCAGATCGATCCCCTTATTTTCCACCTTTTCAATATTGGCAAATGGAACGGAGTCGATCCCTAAGGTGGACGGGATCACTCTTTGCTGGAAGATATCGGATCTTATTTCCCGGAATACATCTACCGTTAAAGTGAGTTGGTGCCATAACTCGAGATCGAAGCCGATATTTTCCTTGTCGGCACGTTCCCAGGTAATCTCCGGATTAGGATACCGGGCGACAAATACACCGCCGCGGGTATTATTAAAACTCTGCCCGAAGGTATATCCATTCCCGTTATTCCCTGTATTATTCAAATTGACGACACTGGTATAGGGGAACCGGTTCTTCGAGATCTGGTCATTCCCTGCCAGGCCCTTCGATGCCCTGATCTTTAACATCGTCACCGTACTTTTCAGGTTATCGAAGAAGGCTTCATTGGAGATGAGATAGCCTACACCCACAGAAGGGAAGAATCCATATTTATGGCCCGGCGCAAAGTTCTCTGAACCGGTATATCCGAAATTTCCTTCTACATAATACCGGCTGTCATAATTATAGGTCACACGTCCGCTCACCCCCTGGTTGCGCTGCGGTAGGGCGGATACAATATCATTCGTAGGCACGTTGATCGAATAATCCTTTTGTTGGTAGACCACCAGGCCGCTGACATTATGCCGGCCAAAGCTTCTCTCATAATTAATGAGCGCCTGCATATAGACAGTTCTGTCACCCCCGTTATTGTTGGTCTGCGCCAGGGCGATCTGGCCATTGGCATCATGGGGCGTAATGACATAACTATATTTGCCGGTTGCCGGATCTACGCTATAAGAGTTCAGCACATAGGTGTAAGGCGCATAAGTACGGGTAATACTGGTTGAGCTATAGTTTTTAAAGGAAAATAAAAAATTGGCCGATAGTCCTGGTGTTATAAAATTCAGCTTTTGATTGACTTTCAGCGTGGAAAGGGCTGTTGATGTAAAACTCTGGATATATCCCTTCACCATATCCGCATAGGGATTGGGAAATCCGGCAGCGAAGCCGCCGGTCGCATTCCCGAAATAAGGATGACCGGCTGAGTCCGGCGCAGGGAATAATACCGGGAAATGCACCGGGTTGGTGTTCATGACCTCATCAAAGATGGTGGCGGCAGAAGTGGCAGGACCGGTATAGGGATTGAAATCGGCGCTGAGGCTCAACTCCGCTTCCGTTGTTTTCGTCACGTCCACGGTAAGGTTATTGATAAAATTATAGCGTTGGGCATTGATATTGTTATCAAACCCATTGTTAGGCTGGTTTTTCAAAACACCTTCATCCCGGTAATAGGACAGGCCCATATAATAACGGGCATTGCGCGAGCCTCCCCGTATATTCACATTCGCATGCTGGCGCATGGAATAGGGTTTGAACAACGTCTTATACCAATCTACATTGGGAAAGGCTATCGGGTCCAGGTTCTTTTGGGTGCCGTCTATCTGGGCCTGTGTGAACTGCGGAGGTTGATTGGGATTGTCGTTGAACTTAGCCTCATTGTAGTCCTTCATAAAGGTGATGGCATCCGCAAATTTGGGCAATTGGGTAGGGGTTACAAAAGAATTCTCCGCCAGTACGGAAATAATAGGCTTTGCCAGGTTCCTTCCTCTTTTCGTGGCGATCAGGATAACGCCATTGGCGCCCCTGGCGCCATACAAGGCAGTAGCGGAGGCATCTTTTAAAATGGAAAAATTCTCAATATTGACAGGATCTACATTGTTCAGGTCACCGATGGAAATTTCCACCCCATCGAGGAATACGAGGGGGGCCGTGTTCCCGGGAGTAGCGACTCCCCGTATCCAGAAGGATGCTGCATTTTTTCCGGGCTCCCCGCTATTCTGAATGGCGACGACGCCGGCAATCTGCCCGGCAAAGCTTTGTGAAAGCTGGCTCCCCGGTACCTGTAAGTCCTCCGCATTGACTGTACTGATAGCGCCCACCACACTGGCTTTCTTTTGCTTGCCATAACCTACGACTACCACTTCGGTGATGGCTACCTGCACAGGCTTTAAATTAACTTCGACGATGCCGTCTCCTTTCGATACCGCTATATGCTGGGCCTCATATCCGACGAACGAAAAGATCAGGGTGTCGGTTTCACTGGCCCGTATTTTAAAGTAGCCCCTGGAGTCAGTTACGGTCCCTCCCGGTTTGCCGGAGATAATGACAGAGACATCCCCCAGGCCATCCCCTTTCTCATTGGCCACCCTCCCGAAAATCTCCCGGGGCGGAACGCTTGCTAGGGTCGGCAGTCCGGCGTCCGGCAGCGGATCTGCCCGCTCTTCAATAAACACGATTTTTTCCTCTTCTTTAATGGAGTAGCTATAGGGCCGTCCGTTCAGACAGGCATTTAAGGCTTCGGTCAGCGAAGCATTTTTTAGCGTCACCCCGATATGCCCTGTCTTTTCCAGCACCTGCCGGTTACAAAGAAAAGAATAGCCGGTTTGTTGCTTGAGAAGGCGCAGGACCTTTTCCAGGCTGATGTCTTTGGAAACAATGTTCACTTTCTGCGACCAGCTTGTCGCAGAAAGGTGTAAGGTAGTGGCAAGTAACACGATAGCCGTCATCCTCATAATCAGCAGCGTTTTTTTGATGTACAATAGCCTTTTTTCCAATAAGGCTTTGCACAGAACTGGTAGTTCCATACTTTTGCGAAGTTGGGTTTAATGTGAAATCACGTTTTTGAAAGAAGCCGGTTTTACAGGGTGAGCCCAATACATGGCCGGAAGTGTGTTCAGACATTTCCGGTTTTTATTTTACAGGCTGGCCCGTTCAGATGGGACTTAGGTTTGGTGTAGTCTGATTTTCATAATGGCTGGTGTTTAAGTATTAAGTGAATCAATCGTCA
>Ga0307511_10000086_pt1 | contig 77931 bp, 67 predicted proteins | sample 13_EM_MG_FD_200266 | JGI IMG/M metagenome (GOLD analysis project Ga0307511, IMG submission 200266) | Populus trichocarpa ectomycorrhiza microbial communities from riparian zone in the Pacific Northwest, United States - 13_EM | ecosystem: Host-associated > Plants > Roots > Unclassified | place...
TGCAAACAACTGCGGAACTGAACTTCATCACTGCCACTCCTCACCAGAAGTTGGACTGCGGGCGCAACGACGGGACTTGCGATGGATCAGGTGCAGCCTGCGCGCAGCCGGATATCAGCGACGCGCAGGACGGCGGCGCATGGCGCGCCGCCGTGGGTGGAGGCAGGCCTACCTGGCGGGAATCACCGGCAGCAGCACGAAGCTGTCCTGGCCGGGGCCGTTGTGCAGGGTGAGCTTGCCGCTGAACCGGGACGGCGGACGGTCCACTTCGTCGTCATGCACGAAGGGGCCGCAGCCCTTCATCGGGTTCTTCATGTTGGAGAGCACGGCGGCATCGCCGTCGTGCTCGTAGTCGCAGCCGCGGATCGACAGCACCACGCGGTAGCCGGCCGGCACGACGATGCAGGTGGGCCAGATCTCGATGTCGAGCTCGTAGACCTTGCCCGGTTCCAGCGGCTGCTTTTCATCATGCGAGTGATACGGGCGGTAGGGCAGGCTCTTCTTCGCATCGAGCTTGCGCTGCGAGGCGCGCAGCCAGCCTTGCGCGACCGGCGTCTTGGGGTCGAGCGCGCCCTGGAACAGCACTTCCTTGCCCTGCGGGTCCATCACGCGCAGGATGGCGAAGATGTCGGCATCCGCCGTCGAGGAAGAAATGAAGGCCTTGAGCGCGACCGGCCCGGTGATCTCCATCGGCGCTTGCATCGCCGGAGTGGAGAAATTCAGGCCGGTGCCCATCATGTCGAAGGTGGCGCTTTGCGCCTTGCCCGGCGCCTGGGCCGAGAGCGTGCCCGCGTCGATGTCGATGTGCATCGGGGTCCACCGGGTGCGCGCGATCGGCCATTCGTTCTCGGCGCGCGGCACGAACTTCTCGCCGGGGTGGCGGATGTTGAGATACACCTTGGGCTGCTGGTCCCAGCCGTTGTCCACGCCCTTGAGGAAGTGGTCGAAGAAGCGCTTCTGCATGCCCACGCCGTAGTCGGTATAGAACGGCGCCCAGTGCGAACCGCCGTGCGCCTCGAGCCACTTGTTCTTCGAGGCGGCATGCATGAAGCCCTCGAAGTTGCCGCGCGGGTGCAGGCCCTGGCCGCCCCAGTTGGCGGCCGAGAGCAGGGGTACGGTGACCTTGGAAAGGTCGGCGGTGCGCTCGCGGTAGTACTCGCCGTCGAGCGGGCGCTCGAGAAAAGCGGCCCACATGTTCTCGCGGTTCTTCACCAGTTGTTCGTCGGAGAGGGTCTCCGGGCCGCAGGCCAGTTCGCCGGTGATCGGGCTTTTCTTGCCGCGCTCGCCGACGCCGTGCTGCACGGTCTTGACCTGCATGTCCTGCCAGTTCTTGCGGAACGAGCAGGCGATGCCGCCGTGGCGCGCGGAGTCGCGGTAGGCGTCGACCCAGCCTTCCCAGACGCAGATGGCGGCCAGGTGCGGCGGCTGCGAGGCGGCGGCGCGCCATTGGTTGCTGCCGTAGTAGGAGATGCCGTTCATCCCGACCTTGCCGGTGCTCCAGGGCTGGGCAGCGGCCCACTCGATGCAGTCGTGGATATCTTTCGTCTCGCGCCCGTCGTTGTGCTGCAGGTAGCCGGGCGAGCGGCCGGCGCCCCGCGAGTCGATGCGGATGCAGACGTAACCGTCCGGCACCCACTTTTCCGGGTCCACCACTTCCCAGTTGGCGTACTTGTTGGAGGTACCGGCGACGGCGTCGGGGTTCTCGCGGACCATGATGTCCCAGGCGGTCTTGTAGCCTTCCTGGAACGACAGACCCTTGCCATAGGGGCCGTAGCTCAGGATCACCGGGTAACGGCCTTCGGCCACGGGGCGAAAGATGTCGGCGCGCAGCACCAGCCCGTCGTCCATCTTGATCGGCTGGTCCCAGTCGATCCGCATGTTGTCGCGCACTTCGGTTTTCATTTGGTCCATGATGCCGGCGTCCCGTGGTCGATTGATATTGAATTACTCTGGCTTGATGTTCTTGCTGCGGATCACGTTGGCCCACTGGCCCTGCTCCTGGCGCATGTCGCGGATGAAATCGGCGGCGCTGCCCGCGACCACGTCGTTGCCGCCTTTCAGGGCGCGCTCCTTCACATCGGGCAGGGCCATGATGCGCACCACTTCGGCGTTCAGCTTGTTCGCGATCGCCGGCGGCGTATTCGGCGGCGCCAGGAGGCCCAGCCAGATGTAGGCGGCCAAACCCTGCAAGCCGTTCTCGGCCATGGTCGGCACATTGGGCGCGGCGGCCAGGCGCTTGTCGGCGAATACCGCCAGGCCGCGCGCCTTGCCGGCATCGACCATCTGCTGCGAATTGCCGACGCTGTCGCAGAACATCTGCGCTTCGCCGGCAACCAGGGCCGCCTGCGCGGGCGCGGCGCCCTTATACGGCACATGGACCACGTTGGTGCCAGCGGCGATGTTGAACATCTCGCAGGCGAGGTGCCCGCCGCTGCCGATGCCCACGCTGGAGTAGTTGAGCGCGCCGGGCCTGGACTTGGCAAGCGCGATGAACTCGGGCAGGGTCCTGGCCGGCAGCTGCGGGCTGATCAGCAGGTACATCGGATACTTGATCGCCATCGAGATCGGCGTGAAGTCCTTCACCGAATCGAAGGGTGGCGGGTTGCGCAGGAGGGGGCTCACCACATGCGCGCTGTTCGAGGTGAACAGCAGGGTGTAGCCGTCCGGCGGGGCCTGGATCACCGCCTGGGTGCCGATCAGGCCGGTGCCGCCGACCCGGTTGTCGACCACCACCGACTGGCCCCAGGCTTCCTGCATCTTTTGCGCAATGATGCGCGCGTAGAGATCAGTCGGGCCGCCGGCGGGAAAGGGCACGACCATCCGGATCGGCCGGCTCGGGTAGGCCGCCTCCTGCGCCTGGGCGGACGCGCCAAGGCAAGCGCCGCACAGCACGAGCGCACCGAGACGAGCCGCGCTCAGTGCGAGCGCATTGAGACGAGCCGCGCCCGCCGCGAGCGCGGTAGCGAACCAATGAAAACGGCAAATGCTTGCAGCCTTCATGCTTTGTCTCCTGCTGGTTTCCTGCTTTTTCCCTTGGCGGGAACAGCCCTGGGCCACACCCTCTTGAGGAGGCGCTGGCTGAAAAAAGTCTAGCCGCAAGGCCGGATGCAAGTCCACTGATGGCGTGCATGCGGGATTGCAGGGTGAGGGGTTGCGCCGCACGGGGCGGCTCCGCGCGCAGCGGCGCCCGCGTGCGCGTTACGCAGGCGGGCGCGCCTGCTGTCAGGCCGGTGTGGGAGCGTCCGGCCGGGGTCGGCTCAACTGGCCAGCGACTCAGTTGGCCGGCAAATTGGCGCTCTTGATCACCTTGCGCAGAGCGGCGAATTCGGCGCGCATGCTGGCGTCGAACTCCTGCGGGCTCAGGATGTAGGGCTCGGCACCCAGGCCGGCCAGGCGTTGCTTCACCTCCGGCATCTGCATGATCTTGCGCAGTTCGCTGTTCAGGCGCATGACGATCTCGCGCGGCGTCTTGGCCGGCGCCAGCAGGCCGATCCAGAAGTTGAACTCGGCGGCGGGCACGCCGGCCTCGGCGATGGTCGGCGTATCGGGCAAGGTGGCCGAGCGCGCGGGCGAGGAGACCGCCAGTGCCAGCAGCTTGCCGTCGCGGATCGCCGGCAGCGCGGCGCTGATCGGCTCGAAGCCGAACTGGGTGCGTCCGCCGACGGTCTCCACCACCATGTCGGGCGCGCCCTTGAGCGGAACGTGGACCACGTCGATACCGGTGGCGACACGGAATTTTTCGGCGTTGACGTGCGAGGCGCTGCCGGTGCCGCCGGAGGCGTAGTTGAGCACGCCGGGCTTCGATTTGGCCAGCGCCACCAGGCCCTGCACGTCCTTGACCCCGAGCGCGGGAGAGACGGTCAGCACGCTGGGCAGGCTGCCCAGGGGCATGACGCCGGAGAAGTCGGCCAGGGCGTCGTAAGGCAGGTTGGCATACATCAGCGGATTGACGACATGGCCGGCGGAAACCACGGCCAGGGTATAGCCGTCCGGCTCTGACTTGGCGACCGCGCCGGTGCCGACCACCCCGCCCGCGCCGGCACGGTTTTCGATCAGCACCGGCTGGCCCAGGCTGGCGGCGAGCTTGTCGCCGACCGTGCGGGCCAGGATGTCGCTGGCGCTGCCTGGGGTGAAGGGAACGATCAGGCGCACCGGCTTCGACGGCCAGGCGCCCTGCGCGAGGGCCAGGCTGCTGGCCAGCCACAGCGACAGCGACAGCAGCCATGCAGTGCGCCGGACGCGCCGGGCGCTCATGCGGCCTCCGCGCGCTTCTCGCGCAGCGAGGCGAGATGGGGATATTTTTCGGTCAGGAGCGAGCCGAAATAGTAGGTCGGCTTGAACGCCGGCTGGGCGCGGATCAGTTCCAGCCAGCGGGCAATGGCCGGCTTGTCGGCCCAGCTCGCCTGCAGGTTGATATCGTCCATGCGCACGATCACCGGCATGATGGCGATATCGGCCAGGGTCAGGTGCTTGCCCATCATCCAGGGGCCGCCGCTGCCGGTGATCCACTCGTTCATGCGCAGCACCGCGCGATCGAGCTTGTCCATCGCGGTGTCCATTTCGGCTTTCGGAAAGCCGGTGCGGCCCATGGTGAGCAGGAATTCCTTGCGCAGGGGCTTCGAATTGGCGAGGGCGACGAAGGCCTCCTCGGTCATTGACTGGAAGTGCGGCAGGAAGGCGAGATTGTAGGAGGGCACGCGAATGGCGGGCGCGGGAATCTCGTCGATGTAGCGCATCATCCAGCGCATGCGCGCGCGCTCGGCCGGATCGGCGGGCGAGAAGGGCGAAATCTCGCCGCGAACCTCCTCGAGGTATTCGAGGATCACCGCCGAGTCCAGCACTTCGCGGCCCTGATGAATCAGCGCCGGGACCACGCCGTTGGGATTGATCTTCAGGTAGGCCGGCTTGAGCTGGTCGCCGGAGAACAGGTCCAGCTTGTGCTCCTCGTAGGCCAGCCCTTTGGCGTTCAGGGAAAAACGGACCCGCTGGCTGCAGGTCGATTGCGGCGCGTTGTAGAGGACGAACTCGGGGATGAACTCGGGCATTTTTGTCTCGGCGGTGATTTTGTACTAACTAGAAGTATATGGATTTTGTCCGGACCGGACTGAAAATCTTGTTGTGCGCCGCGATAACCTGTTCTTTTGGTGAACCAGCCGCGGTGCACGCGGTTCGAGCGCACTTTGCGCTGGCATGTACTGACATGCGCTGACATGTGCCGACATACGCCGGCGCGGCGCGCGGCGCATTGCGGCAACAATCCACTTTACAATTCGCCAATGCAGGTGCTTTTCCCAGCGGGACAAGCGGGCATCGGTTGGAATACCCGGCACTGATTCGGCGGCCGGCGATTACCTGAGGCGTAGTTGTTCGGCAACGCAGTGCGGGTATATCGTGCGGGCAGCCAAAGGAGATCGAATGCCGCACAAGCCGCCCCACTGGTCCTCGCGCCTGCCGTTTTATTACGGCTGGCTGATCGTCGCGGTCGCCTTCGTCACCATGGCGGTCGCGGTGACGGCGCGCACCGCGTTCTCCCTGCTGCTGCCGCCGCTGATCGGCGAATTCGGTTGGGACCGGGGCCTGGTCGCCGGCGCCTTCTCGTTCGGCTTTCTCGTCTCCGCGGTGCTGAGCCCGCTGATCGGCCGGTTGATGGACAGCCACGGACCGCGGCTGCTGATCGAGAGCGGGGTCGGATTGATGAGCATCGGCCTGCTGCTGGCGCCGATGATCGAGAAACCCTGGCAGTTGTACGCGACCCTGGGCCTGCTGGTGGGCAGCGGCGCGAACCTGATGACCTACACGGCGCATTCGCTGTTCCTGCCCAGCTGGTTCGTGCGCCGGCGCGGCCTGGCGATCAGCCTCGCGTTTTCCGGTGTCGGCTTCGGGGCGATCCTTTTGCTGCCCTGGCTGCAGACGATCATCGTGCGCGAGGGCTGGCGGGCTTCGTGCACGGTGATGGGCGTTCTGGTGCTGGCTACCGTCGGCCCCCTGAACCTGCTGGTGCGGCGCCGCCCCGAAGACCTCGGCCTGCTGCCGGACGGCGCATCGCAGGCATCAGCGGCAAGCGGCGCGCGCAGATCGTCAAGCGTGGCCGACCCCGCCTGGGCCGCGGTCGACTGGACCCTCGCGCGGGCGTTGCGCACCGGGCGCTTCTGGTGGATCGTGCTCGGCTTCGCCTGCGCCACCTTCGCCTGGTACGCGGTGCAGGTGCACCAGACCAAGTACCTGGTGGAGGCCGGGTTCACGCCGCTGGTGGCGGCCTGGTCGCTGGGCATTGTCAGCGTCGCCGCGATCCCCGGGCAGATCGGCCTGGGCGCCTTGTCGGACCGCGTTGGGCGCGAGTGGGTGTGGAGCGTGGCCTGCGGGGGATTCGCGCTCTGCTATGCCGCGCTGATCGCGCTCGAACATGCGCCCTCGATGCCGCTCTTGTACCTGATGGTGGTCTCGCAGGGCTTTCTGGGTTACGCGGCCACTTCGGTGATGGGCCCGATCGTCGCGGAGATTTTCGAGGGGCCGCACTATGGCAGCGTCTTCGGCGCATTGACCGTGGCGCTGATCGGCGGCGGCGCGGCCGGCCCCTGGGTGATGGGCGTGATGCACGACGCCACCGGCAGCTACCGGCCGGCGTTCGCGCTGGCGATCGCCTGCTGCATCGTTTCGGCTGCGGCGATCTGGATCGCCGCGCCGCGCAAGGTGCGGCCGGTGCCGGGACGGCAGTCGGGTTAGTGGATTGCAGCGATGAAAACGGACAGGACATCGCCGTGGGTCGTTCCGGCCGGCGGAACAACCCGCATCTGCCGGTTCCAACCCGCGTGGTGAGGTCTACTCGGCCTTGATACCTGCCGCCTTGGCAACCTTGGCCCACTTTTCGATATCGCCGCCGACGAACTTGCGGAATTCGGCTGGCGCCATGACCGAAGGCACGGCGCCCTGGCGCTCAAGGTACTCGGTCAGTTTGGGCCCGCGGATGACGGCCGCCAGTTCCTGGTGCACGCGCGCGGTCAGTTCAGGCGCCATCCTGGGCGGCGCGAACATGCCGAACCAGACAATCGCCTCGAATCCCGGATAGCCCTGTTCGGCCACGGTGGGCACGTTCGGCAGCAGCGAGGAGCGCTTCAGCGACGTCACCGCCAATGGACGCAGCTTTCCCGAGCGGATATACGGCTCCGAGGTCATCACCACGTCGAGCATCAGGTCGATCTGCCCACCTATCAGGTCGACCAGCGCGGGACTGGCGCCCTTGTACGGCACGTCGGTGATCTTGATGCCCGCAATCGAGGCCAGCAGCGCGGTGGCCAGGCCGTTCGAGGTACCCAGCCCGTTCGAGGCATAGCTGTACTTGCCCGGATTGGCTTTCGCCAGGGCAACGAACTCGCCCAGGGTTTTGGCGGGCAGCGAGGGATTGACCACCATGACGTTCGGAATCGTGGCCACTGTCGTGATCGCGGTGAAATCCTTCACCGGGTCATAGCGCAGATTGGCGAAGACGCTCGGCGCCACGGCGTGCGTGCTGACCGTTCCCAGCAGCAAGGTGTGTCCGTCAGGCGCCTCCGTGACCACTTGGCCGGCCCCGATCGTGCCGCCCGCGCCGGGCCGATTGTCGACGAACACCGAGGTGCCGATGCGCGAACCCAGGCCTTCGGCGATCTGGCGGGCGATCAGGTCCGTCGATCCGCCCGGCGCGGCGGCCACGACGATGCGAATCGGTTTTCCGTTCGGCCATCCTGCCTGCGCCCGCGCGGCGCCCACGGGAACGAGCACGGATGCCGTCAACAAAACGAGGGTCTTGAGCAAGGTCTTCATTGCGTTCTTTCACAAAGGCGTAATGCATCGTAGGTATCGCCTTCGCAACACACCATATAGTTATTCTTATATAGGTATCAATGCCATCTATACCAGCCTGCTTTTGGCTTTTCCTGGACGATCGGATTGCTCCATTGCGTCCGTGCGCCTGGAAGCAGGCGCCAAGCCGTGTGTCCCCGCCTGCCTGATCAGAACATCGCCCCGATGAATTGCCGCACCCAGGCATGGGCCGGGTCGCGGTGGTGGCGTTCATGCCAGTACAGGGAGACCGTCAGCATGGGCAGGGGCAGCGGCACCTCGAGCGTTACGGTCCCGGCCTGTTTGCCCAGCGCTTTCGCCACGCTGAGCGGAACGGTCGCCACCAGGTCCGAGTTGCCGACCGCGAACGGGCAGGCGAGGTAGCTCGACAGGGTCAATGCGATGCGGCGCGAGCGGTTCTGCGCCAGCAAGGCCCGGTCGAGGCGCTCGCTGAAGTAGCGGGTGTGGGCCGCCAGGTTGATGTGGCCGTAGGCCAGGTAAGCATCGAGGTTCCACGGGCGGTGCAGGCAGGGATGGTTGGCGCGGACCAGGCAGACCACCTTTTCCTCGAACAGGAAACGCGCCCGCAGATTGGCCCTGGGCTCGGGGTAATAGCCCGCGATCATCTCGACCTGGTTGCTCTCCAGCATGTCCAGGCCCAACTGCGGCTGCGCCGCCAGCACCCGCAGCTCCATGCGGGGGGCCTCCTTGGCAAGCCGGCCCATGACGCGGGCAACGACAGTGAGCTGCACATAATCGGAGGCGAAGATGCTGATGGCGCGCAGGCTCGTTTTCGGGTCGAAGGACTGGCGCGGCAGCGAAACCTGGCGCCACATATCGAGCATCGGGCGGAAGGAGGAATGCAGGTCCAGCGCCTTGTGGGTGGGTTGCCAGACGCCGCCTATGCGCACCAGCACCGGGTCGTTGAACAGCCGGCGCAGGCGGCTAAGCGCGGCGCTCATCGCCGGCTGGGTGATTTTCAGCTCTTCAGCCGCGCGCGATACGCTGCGCCAGCTCATCAGAGCGTCGAAATGCAGCAGCAGGTTCAGGTCGCCAGGTCGCATGTGGGTTCCGCTTTCGGAGTTCGGGTTCTACATAAACGGCATTGATGTGGACATAAATATAACTCTATCGCCGCTGGCGGGCGGCGGGTCTACCATCGATTGCAACTTCACTGCTCTCCCGTTGACAGGAGTTTTCATGCGATTTCCCCGCCGCGTTCTCTTCAGCCTGATGTGCCTTTGCTGCGCCGCCGGCGCGGCGCGGGCCCAGCCGGACTGGCCCAAGGACAAGGTCATCAAGATCGTCGTGCCGTTCGCGGCCGGCGGCTCTACCGACCTGATCGCCCGCCAGATCGCACAGGAACTCGGCGAGCGGGTGAAAGCCTCGGTGATCGTGGACAACCGGCCCGGCGCGGGAGGCACCGTCGGCAGCGAGTATGTGGCCCGGCAGCCCGCCGACGGCAACACCATCCTGATGGGTTCGGTCAGCACCCACGCCGTGGCGCCCAGCATCTACGCCAAGCTGCCCTACGACCCGCTGAAGGATTTCACGCCGCTGACCATCGTGGCCACCATTCCCAATGCCATGGTGGTGCGCGCCGACCTGCCGGTCACCAGCCTGAAGGAGTTCATCGCGCTTTCGCGCAAGCCCGGCGCCGCCTATTCCTACGCTTCCAACGGCATCGGCACTTCCAACCACCTGGCGATGGAGTTGCTCAAGACCGCCACCGGCCTGAACGCGGTGCACGTACCCTACAAGGGCTCCGGGCCGGCGCTCACCGATACCGTGGCCGGGCACGTGACCACCATGATGGACGTGATCATCACGTCCTACCCCTACATCAAGAGCGGCAAGCTGCGCGCCCTGGCCGTTACCTCGCCGACCCGCTCGGCGATGCTGCCGGAGGTGCCCACCGTTGCCGAATCCGGCTATCCGGGCTTCGAGGCGATGGTCTGGTTCGGCCTGTTCGCGCCGCCCAAGATGGCGCCGGCCCTGGCCGAGAAGATCAGCGGCGAACTCATCGCGGTGGTCAAGAGCAGGAAGATGGGCGACTACCTGACCACCCAGGGCGCCCTGCCCTCGGGCATCAGTCCGGCGGAGTTCACCAAGGTGATCCGCGAGGAAACCGTCAAATGGCGCAAGGTCACCGTGGCTGCCGGCGTGCAGCCCGAGTAGGCCCCGCGGCAAATACCGATCAAGGGGCCATACACCCTCACTTGCGCTTCGCAACCCCCCGCAACCCCCGATTCCAGAGAGGGGCGCGCCGGGCCTTCCGGTTTCAGGACCCGGTCCGGCGCATCCCGCAGTTTTTCCCCAGGAGACAAATCCATGTACCGCATCGGCATTGACGTCGGAGGCACCTTCACCGACTTCACCGTCATCGACGAGAACCTCGGCGAGGTGAAGTTTCACAAGGTGCCGTCGACGCCGCACGATCCTTCCGAAGCGATCGAGCAAGGCATATCCGAACTGCTGTCGCACCACAAGATCGCCGCCGGCGACATCTCGCACGTCGGCCACGGCACGACGGTGGCGACCAACCTGATCATCGAGCGCAAGGGCGCGCCGGTGGGACTGATCATCACCCGCGGTTTCCGCGACATCCTGGAGATCGGCCGGCAGACCCGGCCCCACCTGTTCGACTATTCCGTCGGCAAACCGCCGGTGCTGGTGGCGCGGCGCCATCGCCTTGAGGTCGACGAGCGCATCAACGCGCGCGGCGAGGTGCTGGTGGCACTGGATGAAGGCGCGGTACGCAACGCCGCGATCACGCTGCGCGAGGCCGGCATCGAGGCGGTGACGATCTGCTTCCTGCATGCGTACATCAATCCGGCGCACGAGCAGCGCGCCCGCGACATCGCGCGCGAAGTGATGCCCGCGGCCTACATCAGCGTATCCAGCGAGGTGCTGCCCGAGTTCCGCGAATACGAACGGCTCTCGACCACGGTGCTGAACGCGTCGGTGGGCCCGCGCATGGCGCGCTACCTGGACCGTTTCCTGGAGCGGGTGCGCGGCCTGGATATTACCCACCCCCCCTTCACCATCCACTCCAATGGTGGCCTGATGTCGGCCGCCTCGGTGCGGCAGTTTCCGGTGCGCACCTGTCTGTCGGGTCCCGCGGCCGGCGTGGTCGGGGCGGCGGCGGTGGGCCGCGTCATCGGTTACCCGGACCTGGTCACTTTTGATGTGGGCGGCACCAGCACCGACGTTTCGCTGATCGCCGGCGGTCGCCCGCTGTTCACCTCCAATCGCCAGGTGGCCGGCTATCCGGTGAAGACGCCGATGGTCGACATCCACGTCATCGGCGCGGGCGGCGGCAGCATCGCCTGGATGGACGACGCCGGTTCGCTCAAGGTCGGGCCTCACAGCGCCGGCGCGGTGCCCGGCCCGGTCGGCTACGCCCGTGGCGGTATCGAGCCGACCATCACCGACGCGGAGATCACACTGCATCGGCTCAATCCGGAAAGCCTGCTCAAGGGCCGCATGCGGGTCGACGAGGCGGGGGCGCGGCGGGTCATCGAGGAGCGCGTGGGCACGCCGCTGGGCCTGTCCCTGGAAGACGCCGCGGAAGGCATCCTCCGTATCGCCAACGCCAATATGAGCCGCGCCATCCGCGCGGTGTCGACCGAGCGCGGCTTCGACCTCTCGGGCTTTGCGCTGTACGCCTATGGCGGCGCCGGTCCCCTGCATGCGATGGAAGTAGCCGAAGAGTGCGGCATTCCGACGGTGATCGTGCCCCAGGAGCCGGGCACCATGTGCGCCCGCGGCATCCTGCTGACCGACATTTCGTTCGACTTCGTGCGCAGCCTGATCACCCGGGCCGATACGGCCTCATGGCCGGCGGTAGGGCAGGCCTTTGCCGAACTGCGCGCCGACGCGCTGGCGTGGCTGGCCGGCGAGCATGTCGCCGAGGACAGCCGGCGCTGCGTGTGCGCCATCGATGCGCGCTACGACGGCCAGAACTTCGAAGTGCAGGTCGCCATGGACGAAGGCGAATCGATTTCGCTGGAGACGTTTGCCCGGCGCTTTCACGAAGCCCACGCGCGCGAATACGGCTACCAGGTGCCAGGCCGCGCCATCCAGATCATCAACTGCCGCCTGCAGGCGGTCGGCCAGGTACTGAAGGCGCCGCTGGCCCCGGCCCGCACCGACACCACCCTGCAAGACGCGCGCACCGGCACCCGTGACGTCTATCACGGCAAGGCGCAGGGCTGGCATGCCACGGCGATCTATGACCGCGACCTGCTCTCCGCCGGTACCCGCATTCCCGGCCCGGCGGTGATCGAGGAAATGAGTTCAACCACCGTGATCGGACCCGCTCACCAGGCCGTGGTCGACCGCTACGGAACCCTGATTATTTCGCTGGAGGCCAAGGCATGAACGCCCGCACGCATGCATCCGAAAAACTGTCGGACCCCATCGGCATGGAGGTTTTCACCAACCGCCTGCTCTCCATCACCGAGGACATGAACAACACCCTGGTGCGCTCTTCCTTTTCCACCAATATCAAGGAGCGCAAGGACTGCTCGGTTGCCCTGTTCGACGCCGCCGGCCGGCTGGTGGCGCAGGGAACGCAGATTCCGCTGCACCTGGGCTCGCTCAACGGCGCCATCAAGGCGGTGCTGGCCCAGTACTCGGTGGAGACGATTCGCGACGGCGACGTCTTCATCTGCAACGACCCCTACCTGGCCAACGGCAGCCACCTGCCCGACATCAACATCGTCACCCCGGTGTTCTGGGAAGGCACGCTGCGCTTCTTCACCGCCAACATCGCGCACCACTCGGACGTGGGCGGCTCGGTGCCCGGCTCCATCGCGGGCGGGCTCGGGAGCATTTTCGAGGAAGGCATCCGCATCCCGGTAGCGCGCATCGTGCGCGCCGGCGAGTTGCAGGAAGACCTGCTGCGCCTGATCTGCAACAACACCCGGGACCCCGAGGAGCGCCTGCTGGACCTGAAGGTGCAGATCGCCACCAACAAGCGCGGCAGCGACGCGGTGCTGGGCCTGATCAGGCAGATGGGCCTGGCCGCCGCGCTGCGTTCGGTCGACGACGTCATCGCCTACACCCGCAGGCGCCTGCTCAACCGCATCGCCGAACTCAAGCAGGGCAGCCATACGTTCACCAGCTACCTCGACGACGACGGCATGGGCGGCGAGCCGGTGCCGATCTGCGTGACCCTGACGGTCGAAGCGGAACGCCTGCGTTTCGATTTCACCGGCTCGGGCAAGCAGGCGCGCGGCGCGATGAACCTGCCGATCAATGCGCTTTCCGCCACGGTGTACTACGCGGTGAAGGCCCAGCTGGACCCGGACCTGACGCCCAACGCCGGGCTGTTCGAGCCCATCGAGATTTATGCCCCCCTGGGCACCATCACCAACCCCGAGCATCCGGCCGCGGTCGGCGCCCGCTCCATCACCGCGCAAAAGGTTGCCGGCACCCTGTTCGGCGCCTTCCGCGGCCTGCTGCCCGCGGAGAAGGTGATGGCGTCGAGCAACGACCTTTGCCCGGCAATCGTGTTCTCGGGCCGCCTGGCGCAGCGCGCCGGCCAATTCGTCTACCTGGAGACCGTCGGCGGCGGCGCGGGCGCACGTTTCGACACCGACGGCATGGACGGCGTGCACGTGCACATGACCAACACCTCCAACCTGCCGGTCGAGGCACTCGAGAACGAATACCCGCTGCTGATGGAGGAGTATGCCCTCATCACCGATTCGGGCGGTGCCGGCCGCACCCGCGGCGGCATGGGCATCGCCAAACAGATCCGCGCACTGGCGCCGGGCATCGTGTTCTCGTCGCGATCCGACAGCCACACCGTCGGCGTGCCGGAGGGCGTGAACGGCGGGCTGAACGGCCGGCGTGCGCGCCTGATACGCAACTACGGGCAGGACGGGGAGGCGGCGATGTTCTCGAAAGCGGCGAATATCGAATTGGGCGTCGGGGAAAGCGTGCGCCTCGAGACGCCCGGCGGAGGCGGCTACGGCGTCCCCGCGGAGCGGCGCGCCGAAAGCCTGCGGGAAGACATCCTCGATGGGAAGGTCACGCTGGCAGCCGCGCGCAAGGACTATGGCGCGCTGGCGGGTTGATTGGGGGTGCCGGGGACGCGGGCTTTTCCGCGCCGCGCGACTTCCGGCTCCGACGACCCTGACACTTCCGGAACTCATGCCGCTCCGCGCGCAGACTTTGCACATCATCGAAAGCCCAGGCTGATGGCCACGCCCAGTAACACTGTCCACGATATCGCCATCATCGGCGGCGGCCTGGTCGGCTCGGCCATCGCCTACGGGCTGCGCGACAAGGCGCGGAAGATCGCCGTGCTTGACGAGGGTGACGTTGCCTTGCGTGCCTCGCGCGGCAACTTCGGCCTCATCTGGCTGCAGAGCAAAGGCTACGGCATGGGCGAATACAGCCGGTGGACTTTCCACTCAGTGCGGCAGTGGCCTCGCTTCGCGGCGCAGCTGCGCGATGAAACCGGCATTGATGTCGCGCTCGAACAGCAAGGAGGGCTAACGCCCCTGATGGGCGATTACGAGACCGAAGCCCGCCTGGCCTGGATGCAAAGATTGATGGCCCAGCCGGCGGTCGAGCCCTTCGAGTGGAAGCTGCTCGACCACCGGCAGGCCGCCGACCTCGTGCCCGGCCTGGGCAAGGACGTCACCGCCGCCATCTGGACGCCGCACGATGGCATCGTCAATCCGCTCAAGCTGCTGCGCGCGCTGCACACGGCGTTTCAGCGCAGCGGCGTTTCCTACCTGCCGCACCATGGCGTGCAAAAAATCGAACGGATCTCCGGGGTATTTCATCTGGCGACGCCCCGGGCCACGATCCGCGCCCACAAGATCGTGCTGGCCGCCGGCCTGGGCAACCAGGGGCTGAGCGGGCAGGTCAACCTGCTGCTGCCGATGGCGCCGCAACGCGGCCAGATCATCGTCCTGGAACGTACCCGGCGCCTGCTCGAGACCCCGATGATCACGCTGCGCCAGAACGATGAGGGCAGCTGGCTGGTCGGCGATTCGCAGGAAGACGCCGGCTACGCCGACCACGTGGTCACCTTGCCGGTGCTCGCCACCCTGGCCGACCGCGCCGTGCGCACCCTGCCGGCCTTGAAGGAAGTGCGCGCGGTGCGGGCCTGGTCGGCCCTGCGGGTGAAGGCGCGCGACGGTTTTCCGGTCTACGATCAATCGGCCACGCATCCGGGAGCGTTCGTCGCCACCTGCCACAGCGGCGTCACCCTGGCCGCGATCCATGCTCTTACCCTGGCGCCGATGATCGCTGCCGGCGAACTTGCCGCCGACCTGGCCCCATTTTCGACCCGGAGATTTCATGTTCAGGAGACTTGAGGCGGGCCCAAGCGATCCCGCGCCGCGCACGGTTCGCATCACCGTGGACGGCGCGGCACTGGATTGCCGCGAGGGCGACAGCGTGGCCGCCGCCCTGTTCGCCGCCGGCATCCCGTCCTGCCGCGACACCGCCGTGTCGGGCGCCAAACGTGGACCTTTCTGCATGATGGGCCTCTGCTATGACTGCCTGGTGGGCATCGATGGCCGCCCCAACCAGCAGGCCTGCATGACCAAGGTGCGCGAGGGCATGGCGGTCAGCCGGCAGATGGGCGCGCGCGAGGTCACCATATGAGCGGCCCGGATGAGATGCAAAATTGCGATCTGCTGGTCATCGGCGCGGGGCCGGCCGGCCTCAGCGCCGCCACCCGCGCCGCCGGGCTGGGCCTGGACACGGTGCTGATCGACGAACAACCCGCCCCAGGCGGGCAGATATACCGCGCGATAAACAGTACGCCTGTGCAAAACCGCGCCATTCTCGGCGCGGACTACTGGCATGGCCTGGACCTGATGGAGCCCTTCCGTCGCTGCGGCGCGCGGTACATCGCGGGCGCGACGGTATGGGCGATGAACCGGCTGGAAGATGGCGGATTCGAAGTCGCCCACACGACCACCGCGGACCATCAGGCGCATCTGCTGCAAACCCGCCACGTGATTCTGGCGACCGGCGCACAGGAGCGGCCTTTTCCGGTTCCAGGCTGGACCCTGCCGGGCGTCATCACCGCGGGGGCAGCACAGATTTTGCTGAAGACTTCCGGCGTGGTGCCGGGCGGCACCACCGTGCTGGCCGGGGGTGGCCCGCTGCTGTACCTGCTGGCCTGGCAATACCTGAACGCCGGGGTGAAGATCCATTCCATCCTGGAGACCACGCCTCCCGGCCAGTGGCGCCATGCGCTGCCCCACGCCTGGAGCTTCCTTCGCTCGCCCTACCTGGGCAAGGGCATGAAACTGCTGCGCGCCGTGCGTGCGGCGGTGCCCGTGGTGACCGGCGCGACCGCCATCGAGGCGCTCCCGGGACCGGGAACCGGGCAGCTTGCGCAGCTGCGCTACAGCGCGGGCAAGCAGACGCGGACTCTCGCGGTCGACCAACTGCTGCTGCACCAGGGCGTGGTGCCCAATACCAATCTGTCGCGCGCCATCGGCGTCGATCATGCCTGGAGCGAACGGCAGGACTGCTGGGAGCCGGTCGTCGATGCTTTCGGCGCCACGTCGGTGCCGCAGGTGACCATCGCCGGCGACGGCGCGGGCATCGCCGGCGCGATCGCGGCCGAACACCGGGGCTGCCTGGCTGCATTGCATGCCGCCGCATCGCTGGGCCGTATCGATGACAAGGCGCGCGACCACGCCGCCGCGCCGCATCGCGCCGCGCTGGCCCGCGCCACCCGGGGCCGTGAATTCTTCGATGCGCTCTACCGCGTTCCGCAAGCGCTTCGCCGGCCGGTGGGCGATGTCATCGTCTGCCGCTGCGAGGAGGTCACCGCCGAGGAGGTGCGGCAGGCCGCCCGCCTGGGCTGCCAGGGGCCGAACCAGATGAAGGCGTTTCTGCGCTGCGGCATGGGTCCGTGCCAAGGCCGCTTCTGCGGCTTGACAGTCACCGAATTGATCGCGGACGAGCAGGGCCGCCATCCGCGCGAGGTCGGCTATTACCGCGTGCGGTTTCCCGTCAAGCCGGTCACATTGGGCGAAATAGCCACCTTGCCGCAGACCGACGCATCGCGCAGCGCCGTGGTTCGCTTCAAGAAATAGCCGGCGGCAAGGCGGAGCCGACAGCGCGCCGGACGTCACGTCCCGCAAGGCTCTTCAAGGCTTCCGCGTAACGGTGGCTTGGCGAGGGCGTCGGCATCGAATGACCGTTGGCCGATGCAGCCATCATCTGGCCCACGATGTTGCCGGCCATAGCGGCGACGACGGCGGTGCTGAAGGTAGTCAGCGGACGTGAGCGCCGCTGTCGCGAGAAATCAAGGCCTTGAAAAAACTCTCGCTGATTTGGTCGGATTTGATTTTGTCATCCAAGTTGAGAGTTCTCCCAGCCACAGCGCTTCGACGTATCGACCCGTTTGCTATTTATGGCTGCTGCCGCGGCTTTATGCAGCCACGGCAGTAGCCGCGCAAAACGACAGAGGTGCATGTCACGGTGCACATGCACCTAAATGTCTTCTTGACAAGACAATAGAACATTAAATAGCATATGCCACTTAGTTGCCAACCTCCTGACGATCCCTCTACTGCCGTGAACGCCCGCCTCCCCGCTTCCGCCCTGGCCGGCCGCCCGCAGGCGCCGCTGTACCACCAGGTCTACACCATCCTGCGCGAACAGCTGATGGAGGGCCGCTTCACGCCCGACAAGGCACTCCCCGGCGAACTCGAGCTGGCGGACAAATTCCAGGTCTCGCGCGTGACCATGCGCCGCGCGCTCGATGAGCTGGTGCGCGAAGGCCTGATCGAGCGCTCGCGCGGGCGCGGTTCGTTCGCTCGCGTGCAGCCCGGCGGCGGGCCGCTGGCGGCGGATGCCAGCGGCCTGCTGGAAAACCTGGTGAGCATGGGGTTGAAGACCAAGGTCTCGGTGGTGTCGATGGACCTGCTGGGCGCCTCCGACGATGTAGCGGCCCACCTGGGCGTCGCGCCCGGCGCGCAGGTGCTCAAGACGGTGCGCGTGCGCAGCGTCGATTCCGGCCCGATCGCCCTGCTCACCGCCTTCGTGCCCGAAGCGATTTCGCGCGGCTTCTCGCCCAAGGCACTGGGCCAGAAGCCGATGCTCACCCTGATCGAGGAAGCCGGTGTGGCGGTGGCGCGCGCCGAGCAGGCAATGAGCGCGCGCCTGGCCGATGCCGATACCGCGCCGCTGCTTGAAGTGGGTTTCGGCGCGCCGCTGCTGGCGGTGACGCGCGTGGTGTACGACACCAAGGGCCACCCGGTGCAGCTGCTGCGCGGCCTGTACCGGCCGGACCGCTATGAATACCGCATGACCCTGACACGGGAAGCGCGTAAACCAAATCAGCGCGGCGGCGACAGCGCGCGCATCTGGGTCAACCAAGCGTAAGCCCGTCAGTAAACCAGGCACCTCAAACCGCAGGCATCAAACAAGCAGTTCAATTCCAAGGAGAGACCACCATGACGCAGCACCGCCCGACCGAGAAGCGCCGCCAGTTCTTGCTCAACACTGCCGCCCTGGCCGCCACCGCGGCGCTGCCGATCGGTGCGCGCGCGCAGAGCGCGCCGATCAAGGTGGGCGTGCTGCACCCGGTGACCGGCGCGCTGGCCTACTCGGGCAACCTGTCGCGCCTGGGCGCGCAGATCGCGATCGACGAGATCAACGCGGCGGGCGGCATCAAGAGCATGGGCGGCGTCAAGCTGCAGGCGCTCCTGGGCGATGCGCAGTCCAAGCCGGAAGTGGGCGCTTCGGAAGTGGAAAAGATGAACGAGCAGGGCGCCGCGGCGATCGTCGGTTCCTATGCGTCGGCGATCTGCCTGGCGACCACGCAGGCCGCCGCCAAATACAACATCCCGCACGTGGTGGACGTCGGCGTGGCCGACCAGATCGTCTCGCGCGGCCTGAAGAACACCTTCCGCTTCGGCCCCGGCTACAAGATCATCACCGAGGCGGCGATCAACAACCTGCACATCATGAACACGGTGGCGCGCAAGCCCGCCAAGACCGTGATGATCATCCATGAAGAGTCGCTGTTCGGCACCGGCACGGCGAACCTGCTGGCCTCGCAGTTGCCGGGCATGGGCTACGACGTCAAGGAAATCGTCAAGCACGCCAACCCGACGCGCGACTTCAACAACATCGTGCTGCGCATGAAGTCGGTGAACCCGGACATCGTGATCCCGGCGAACTACTACAACGAATACGCCCTGCTCCTGCGCACCATGAAGCAGCAGAACGTGGCGCCCAAGGCGGTGTTCTCGGTGCTGGGCGGCGCGGCCTCCTCGTTCAAGTTCGTCAAGGAATTCGCGGATGCGGCCAACGGCGTGATCGACGTCAACCACTGGTACAACCCGAAAGACAAGCGGGCTCTCGCGCTGCGCAAGAAGGTCGAGGCCATGAAGGACCAGTTCTACACCTACGAGGTGTTCCTGAATTACCAGTGCGTCTACCTGCTGGCCGATGCGATCGAGCGCGCCAAGAGCGCCAAGCGCGAAGACATCATCAACGCGCTGACCAACTCTACCTGGGACAAGCACTTCATGCCCTACGGCGCGACCAGGTTCGTGAACGGCCAGAACATGGGCGCGGCACCGCTGACCATGCAGGTGCTGAAGAACGACATCAAGGTGATCCTGCCGAACAATTTCGCGGAAACCGAACCTGTGTTCCCGTGGAAGGTGTAAGCGTTCCGAAAAAGGTCAACCCTGCTTTTTTCGGGTTTGATTTGCGTGGAATCGCCTGCTGCGTCTTGCCGACGGGCGGTCGATTCCATAATTAGAAAAGACACGAAAAGACAAAGCAATCGCGCAGAGACGCCCTCTCTTCGCACGGAAGTTTCAATGCTAGACCCCGCGATTTTATTTCCCTCCATCCTCAACGGCCTGACCACCGGGGCCGTGTATGCATTGATCGCGCTGGGCCTGACCCTGATCTACGGCGTGCTGCACATCATCAACTTCGCGCACGGCGCGGCGCTGATGATGGCCTTGTACGGAGTCTACTTCCTGCACGAGAAGCTGGGCATCGACCCTTACCTCTCGCTGCCCATCATGGTGCCGGCGATGTTCGTCGCCGGCTATGCGCTGTATCGCGGGGTGATAGGGCGCGCCTCGCACGGCAAGGATGAAAACATCCTGCTGGTCACCCTTGGCCTGTCCATCATCCTGGAAAACGCGGCGCTGTATTTCTGGAAATCGGATACGCTGACCATCGACACGGCCTACACCCTGGCGACGGTGAACATATTCGGCGCCATGATCTCGGTGCCCAAGGTGGTGGCCTTCGCCGGCGCGCTGGTCACCACCGCGATCCTGCTCGCCATCATCGGCGGCACCAGCCTGGGCCGCGCGATCCGCGCCTGCGCCAGGGAGCGCCAGGGCGCCAAGCTGGTGGGCATCAACGTCGACCACGTGTTCGCCATGAGTTTCGGCATCGGCCTGGCGTGCCTGGGCGCGGCAGCATGCTTCCTGCTGCCGGCCTATTACGTCAATCCGCAGGTGGGCAATGGCTTCGTGCTGATCGCCTTCACCATCGTGGTGCTGGGCGGCATGGGCAGCTTTGTCGGCGCGCTGCTCGGCGGCTTTTTGATCGGGATTGTCGAGTCGGTCGGCGGGCTGATCCTGGGCGAGTCGCTCGGGCAGATCGGCATTTTCGTGATTTTCATCGCCGTGCTGCTGTTCCGCCCGCAGGGCCTGTTCGGAGCGAAGGCCTAATGCCATGAGAAACAATGCGCAAATCAGAAAAAGCGGGGCACATGCCGCAAGTTTCTCTCTGAAACCGGGGGTTGTTAAGGGGGCGTAGCCCACTTAATCAATATTCTCCATGCGCTCTCTCGCCCTCATTTTTGTGTTTGCCGCGGTGGTCGCCGTGGCGCCGCTGTTCATCACCTCCGGCTTTACCCTCAACTTCATCACCACTGTGCTGTACGCCACCCTGCTCGGGCAGGCGTGGAACATCCTGGGCGGCTTCGGCGGCCAGTTCTCCTTCGGCCACGCGGTGTTCTTCGGCACCGGCGCGTATGCGATGGCGGTGCTGCAGATGAAGCTGGGCTTGCCGGCCTGGGTCGCGCTGCCCTGCGCGATCGCGCTTGGCGCCGTTGCCGGCACCGCGCTGGGCGCCCTGTCGTTCCGCTATGGCCTGAAGGGCTCCTACTTCGCGCTGGTCACGCTTGCCTTTGCCGAGGTGTTCCGCATCCTCGCCAATACCTTTGAATTCACCGGCGCGGGCGTGGGCCTGCAACTGCCGTTAAAAGAAAGTGTGGCAGACCTGCAGTTTCCCACCGAGAACGGCTATCTCTACATCGTGCTGCTGCTCACCACCATCAGCCTGCTGATCGCCTGGTGGCTCAAGCATTCGCGCTACGGCGCCTGGCTCACGGCGGTGCGCGACAACGAGGACTCGGCGGCGGCGCTGGGTGTGAACGCCTTCCGCGTCAAGCTCACGGCAATCACCATCTCCGGCGCGCTGATGGCTTCCGGCGGCGCCTTCTACGTGCAGAAGTTCCACTACATCGACCCGCACCTGGCCTACGGCTCGGCGATCTCGGTGGAGGCGCTGCTCGCCGCCATCATCGGCGGCATGGGCACCATCTTCGGGCCGCTGCTCGGTGCCGCGGTGCTGCACCTGCTGGGCGAGCTGACGCGCAACTATATCGCCAACGCGCCGGGTGTGAGCCTGATCATCTACGGCGCGCTGCTGGTGCTGATCATCATGTTCATGCCGCGCGGCATCGCCGGCTTGTTCGACGTCAAAGCCAAAGGGGAGACGCGCTGATGCTCGCCGCGCAAAACCTCTCCATCAGCTTCGGCGGCCTGAAGGCCGTATCGAACGTGAGCCTGACCGTGCCGCAAGGCAAGATCACCGCGCTGATCGGCCCGAACGGCGCCGGCAAGTCCACCCTGTTCGGCCTGGTGTCGGGTTTTCTCAAACCCAACAACGGCAGCGTCGCCTTCGAAGGCCGGACCATTACCGGCATGAAGCCGCACGCGGTGTGCCGCCTGGGCATGACCCGTACCTTCCAGATCGTGCAGCCCTTCGCGCAGCAGACCGTGCGCGAGAACATCGCGGTAGGCGCGCACCTGCACGAAGGCAGGCGCGCCGCCGCGCTGGCGGCTGCCGAAGAGGTGGCCAGGCGCGTCGGCCTGACCGACCAGCTCGACAAGCTTGCCGCCAGCCTGACGATCGCCGGGCGCAAGCGCCTGGAACTGGCGCGGGCGCTGGCCACCAGGCCCAAGCTCATCCTTCTCGACGAAGTGCTGGCCGGCCTGAACCCGCAGGAAGTCGGCGAGATGATCCCGGTGCTGCGCGGCATCCGCGATTCGGGCGTCACCGTATTCATGATTGAACACGTGATGCAGGCAGTGATGAACCTGGCCGAGTACGTGTGGGTGATCGCCCAGGGCGAGCTGATCGCCGAGGGCTTGCCGCTTGAGGTCACCAGCAACGAGCGCGTGATCGAGGCCTACCTCGGCCACGGCACCGCCGCGCGCCTGCGCGGGCAGGGGGCGGCGCATGGCTGAAGTATTGACCCCCTCGTTGCTTGATGTACAAGGCCTGAAGTCCGGCTACGGGCCGGTGCAGGTGCTGCGCGGCCTGGACCTGCAGATCCAGGCCGGCGAGATCGTCGCCCTGCTCGGCTCGAACGGCGCCGGCAAGTCGACCTTCAACAACACGCTCTCCGGCGTGGTGAACGCCACCGCCGGCAGCGTGAAATTCGATGGCCAGGCGATCGCGCGCGCCGCGCATACCGCGATCGTCGATGCGGGGCTGATCCAGGTGCCGGAAGGCCGCCGCGTATTCCCCAATCTCTCGGTGCTGGAAAACCTGGAGCTGGGTGCCTACCGCCGCGGCAAGAAGAACAAGGCCGAGAACCTGAAGCGCGTTTACCGCCTGTTCCCGCGCATGGAAGAGCGCCTGGCGCAAAAGGCCGGCACGCTCTCCGGCGGCGAGCAGCAGATGCTGGCGATCGGCCGCGGGCTGATGGCCGAGCCCAAGCTGCTGATCCTCGACGAGCCTTCGCTGGGCCTCTCGCCCAAGCTGGTCGAGGAAATGTTCGCCATGATCCAGCAGCTCAACGGCGAAGGGCTGACCATCCTCCTGGTGGAGCAGAACGTCGGCCAGTCCCTCGAGATCGCGCACCGTGCCTATGTGATGGAGCAGGGCGCGATCCAGTTTTCCGGCCGGCCGGACGAGCTGCTGGCCAATCCCGCTTTGAAGCGCGCCTATCTCGGCATGTAGTCATGACCCGCCCCACACAAGCCCAAACCCTGGCGCAGAAGATCGTCGCCCGCGCCAGCGGCCGCGCCACCGTCACGCCCGGCGAGATCGTCACCTGCCAAGTGGACCTGGCGATGTTCCACGACTCCAGCGGCCCGCGCCGCCTGCAGCCGATGCTCGAGCGCCTCGGCGCGAAGGTGTGGGACCCGGACAAGATCGTGCTGATCACCGACCACTACCTGCCGGCGAATGACGACGACAGCCGCAAGATCATCCGCATCGCCCGCGACTGGGCGGTTGAAAACCAGATCGCCAAGTTCTATGACGGCATTGGCATCTGCCACGTGGTGTTGCCGCAGAAGGGACACCTGACGCCCGGCATGTTCGCGGTCGGCGGCGATTCGCATTCGCCCACCGGCGGGGCGTTCGGCGCCTACATGTTCGGCGTCGGCGCCACCGAGATGCTCGGCGTGGTCGTCACCGGGCAGATCTGGCTCAAGGTGCCGCACACCCTGCTGATGCGCTGGAACAACCGCTTGAGCGAAGGCGTGACCGCCAAGGACATGATGCTGCACCTGTGCGGCAGGTTCGGCCTGGACGGCGGGCAATATCAGGTAGTCGAATTCGCCGGCGAAGCGATCACCGCGCTGGACATGGCCGAGCGCATGACCCTGACCAACATGACCGCGGAACTCGGCGCGCAGACCGGCCTGATCGCGCCGGATGAAACCACCGCTGCCTTCCTGGTTGAAGCCGGCGCGAGGGGCTTCGAAGAAAACTTCGACATCGCTATCTGGCAGGGCGACGCCGATGCGCCCACCCTTGCCACGCACGAGTTTGATGCCGCCGCCCTCGCCCCGCAAGTCTCCGCGCCATTCTCGCCCGCCAACGCCGCGCCGGTGGGCAACTACAACGAGCACATCGACATCGCCTATATCGGTGCCTGCACCGGCGCCAAGCTCACCGACCTGCGCGCGGCCGCCAAGGTGCTGAAGAACAAGCACATCGCCAGCGGCGTCGAGCTGCTGGTCGGCCCCGCATCAAAGAAGGACCAGGACGAAGCCCAGGCCGACGGCACCTTGCAGACGCTGGTGGACGCCGGCGCCAAACTGCTGCCCACCGCCTGCGGCGCCTGCGCCGGCTACGGCGAATACCGCTTCGGCGAAAACACCAACGTGATCTCCTCGACCGCGCGCAACTTCAAGGGCCGCATGGGCGCGGCCAGCTCGCGCGTATTCCTGGGCTCGCCCTACTCGGTGGCCGCCGCCGCCGTGCGGGGCCGCATCTGCGACCCGCGGGAGCTGCTCTCATGAGCACCACGCCAAGCGCCATACAAAATGGCGGCCGCACCTGGAAGCTCGGCGAGAACGTCGATACCGACGTGCTCGCGCCCGGGCGCTACATGAAGTTCGGCATCGACGAGATCGCCGGCCATTGCCTGGAAGACCTGCTGCCGCAATTCGCCGCCACCGTGAAGCCGGGCGACGTGATCGTCGCCGGGCGCAATTTCGGCGCCGGCTCCTCGCGCGAGCAGGCCCCGCAGGCGCTCAAGCACCTGGGCGTGGCCGCCGTACTGGCGCCCTCCTTCGCCGGCCTGTTCTACCGCAACGCCCTCAACCTGGGTCTGCCGGTGCTGGTGTGCGAGGCCGCGCCCTCGATCGCCGATAACCTGCCCTGCACGGTGGACCCGGAAACGGGCGCGGTGCAAGCGGGCGGCCAGGCCTACCATTGCGAACCGATCCCCGGCTTTCTGCTGGTGATGGTGCGCGACGGCGGCCTGCTGCCGCACCTGGAAAAGCAGCTCGCGAAAAAATAAGAGACCGGAGACAACCATGACCCTGAAGCAGCGCCTGAACGAACCTCGCCTGATGCTCGCGCCCGGCGTGTACGACGCGCTTACCGCCCTGGTGGCCGAGCAGAGCGGCTTCGAGGCCGTGTACCTCTCCGGCGCCTCGATCGCCTATACGCGCCTGGGCCGCTCGGACGTGGGCCTGACCACCATGAGCGAGGTGTGCGATACCGTCACCTCGATCCGCGAGCGTATCCAGGTTCCCATCATCGTCGATGCCGACACCGGCTTTGGCAACGCACTGAACATGCGGCGCACCATCGCGCGCCTGGAGCGCGCCGGCGCCAACCTGATCCAGATCGAGGACCAGACCTTCCCCAAGCGCTGCGGCCACCTCGAAGGCAAGACCGTGGTGGCTACCTCCGAGATGGTCGGCAAGATCAAGGCGGCCCTGGACGCGCGGCAGGACCAGGACACCCTGATCATCGCGCGTACCGACGCGATCGCGGTCGAAGGCTTCGCCGCGGCGCTGGAGCGCGCCGAACATTTTCTGGAAGCCGGCGCCGACGTGCTGTTCATCGAGGCGGTGCGCGACGAGGCGCAGATGGTGGAGGTCAACGCCCGCTTCGCCGGCCGCATCCCCCTGCTCGCCAACATGGTCGAAGGCGGGCATACGCCGATCAAGAGCGCGCAGGACCTGGAAGGCATCGGCTACCGCATCGCGATTTTCCCCGGCGGCACCGCGCGCGCCGTCGCCCACACCCTGCGCAACTACTACGGCAGCCTCAAGCAGCACGGCACCACCGCGCCCTACCGCGACCGCATGCTCGATTTCGACCAGCTCAATGCCCTGATCGGCACGCCCGAATTGCTGGCGCTGGGGCAACGCTATGACGGATAAGCCCTGGGCCCGCTGGACCGACCACCAGTTGCGCATGCAGGACGCGCTGGCCTGGACCTTTGCTAGAGGCCCGCTCGCGCCGGAGGCCGACGTACAGGGCCGCCTGCTGCTGCTCGACACCATCGGCTGCATGCTGGCCGGCCGCGTCGCGCCCGAAGTCATTGCACTGGAAGAGCAGTACAGCAACCTGGAGTCCGGCCCTTTCTGCTTCCCGCAGGGCCGGCGCCTCTCGAACTCCGCCATGAGCGCGATCGGCGCGATGGCCGCGACCTGGGACGAAGCCTGCGAAGGCCATGCCCTGGCCCACGGCCGTCCCGGCGTGCCGGTGATCGCCGCGCTACTGCCCCTCGCATTGACGCGCGACACCCGCCTCGGCCCCTTCCTCGCCGCGCTCTGCGCCGGTTATGAAGTCGGCGCGCGCGCGGGTGCCTGGCTGCGCATCCGCCCCGGCATGCATGTGGACGCCAACTGGCCCGCGCTGGGTGTCGCCGCCGCCGTCGCGCACCTGCTCGGCCTGGATGCCGAAGACGGCATGACCGCGGTGAACATCGCGGCCTGCCAGTTGCCCGCCAGCCTGTATCTGCCGGTCGCCTCCGGCAGCCTGGCGCGCAATACCTACCTGGGCCACGCCGCCTGGCTGGGCACAACCAGCGCGCTGAACGCGCAGGCCGGCATCGCCGCGCCCGCCGATGCACTGGCCTTTTACGCCGACAATTATTCGGCGGCCAGCCCCGAATCGCTGGTTCCCTCGGGGCGCCGCCTGATGGTGGAGGGTTACCTGAAACCCTACGCCGCTGTGCGCCATGTGCACTACGGCATCGAGGCGGCGCGCCGGTTGCGCGAGCAACTCGATGCGGGCGTGGAGGGCATCAGCCGCATCGTGCTGAGAATCTACCCCGAAGCGATCACCTATTGCGGCAACCGCGACCCGCGGACCGCGATCCAGGCGCAGTTCAGCCTCTCCTACGGCGTGGCCGCCGCGTTGCGCTTCGGTACCGTCGACCCCGGGCAATACCGCAAGGAACGTTTCAACGAGCCCGAACTGCGGCGCCTGGAAAAGCTGGTGAAGCTGGAAGCCGATAGCGCGATGGGCGAAGCCGGACAGCGCGGCGCCACCCTGATGGTCGAGTCCGGCTACAAGGAAGATGAAGTCAGCGTCGGTTCCATCAAGGGCGACCCGCAGGACCCGATGAGCCAGGAAGAGGTGGCGGCGAAGTTCCTGCGCTACGCCGCGCCCAGCCTGGATCCGGAAAAGGCTTATCACTTCGCCGCCGCCATGGTGACATGCACCCCCGACACGCCGGTACGGCAGCTCTGGGACTTGTTGTTTTGATCAAAAAGGAATAGCACTATGAAGCCGGGTAGCTTGTCCATTGTTTGCGGGTTCGCGGCATTGTTGGCCGTGGCCGCGCCGGCGCAGGCCCAATCCGCCGCCGAGTTCCCCGCGCGCGCGATCCGCATCGTCGTGCCCTTTCCCGCCGGCGGCGCCACCGACATCGCCGCGCGCCTGCTCGCCGAGCGCATGGCGATCGACTGGAAACAGCCCGTCACCGTGGACAACCGGCCCGGCGCGGGCGGCAACATCGGTTCGGAGGTGGTCGCCAAGTCCGCCCCGGACGGCTACAACCTGATCATGGGCGTGACCGGCTCACATGCGATCAACATCTCGCTCTACTCGCGCATGCCGTACGATCCGGTGAGGGACTTCGAGCCGATTTCGCAAGTCGCGGTGGTGTCCAACGTGGTGGTGGTGCATCCCTCGGTGGCCGCAAGCACCTTGCCCGAGCTGGTGGCGCTGGCCAAGAAGGAACCGGGCAAGCTCAACTACGCGTCCCTGGGCAACGGCACCGCCGCGCACCTGACCATGGAGATGTTCAAGTCGGTGGCGGGCATTGATATCGTGCACGTACCTTACAAGGGCAGCGCGCCCGCCGTGGCCGACCTGATCGCCGGCCAGGTGCAGACCATGATCGATGGCCTGCCCTCGGCCCTACCACACGTGAAGGCCGGCAAGCTGCGCGCCCTCGCCGTGACCAGCGCGAAGCGTTCGCGCGCCGCTCCGGAACTGCCGACCATCGCGGAAAGCTACGCGGGCTTCTCCGCCGACGCGTGGTCCGGCCTGTTCGCCCCCAAGGGCACACCGAAGGCCATCGTCGACAAGCTCGCGCTGGAAACGCAACAAATCCTCAAGCTGCCCGAGACCCAGAAGCGCCTGGGCGAGTTGGGCGCCGAGCCGGTGGGCTCGACCCCCGCCGAATATTCGCAATTCGTGCAGCGCGAGATCGACAAGTGGGCGCGCGTGGTGAAAGCCAGCGGCGCCCGCCTGGATTGAAGGAGGACTGAAATGATTGATGCCGTCACCCTCGCCGTATTGAACGGCCGCCTGGAACAGATCGCCGACGAGATGGACGCGACTTTGTACCGATCCGCGTTCAACCCCATCATCGCCGAAGCGCACGATGCCTCGCACGGCCTGTACGACGCCGTCTCCGGCGAGACCCTGGTGCAGGGAAAATCCGGTCTGCCGATTTTCGTCGGCGCCATGTCCTTCGCGGTGAAGGCGGTGATAGACCGCCACCCGCAGGGTTTCACCGACGGCGACGTGTTCATTTTCAACGACCCGTACGAAGGCGGCACGCACCTGAACGACTTCAAGCTGGTGCGCCCGTTCTTCCGCAACGGCAAGCTGTTCTGCCACCTGGCGAGCGTCGGCCATTGGCATGACGTCGGCGGCAACGTGCCGGGCAACTACAACCCGGTGGCGACCGAGTGCTGGCAGGAAGCGATGCTGATCCCGCCGGTCAAGCTCTACGACGGCGGCACTTTCCGCCCCGACATCCTGGCAATCCTGCAGGCCAACTCGCGCCTGCCCAACAGCGTGCTGGGCGACATGAACGGCCAGGTCGCGGCGCTCGAACTGGGCGCCAAGCGCCTGGCCGACCTGCTGGACGAATACGGCGACGCCACCGTGCTCGAAGCCCTGGGTGAACTGCGCAAGCGCGCGGTGAAACTCATGCGCGCCAACATCGCGACCCTGCCCGACGGCAAATATTCCTTCGAGGATTTTCTCGACAACGACGGCATCGTCGACGAGCCCCTGACCATCGCGGTGGACATCGAGAAAAAAGGCGAGACCATGCGCCTGGACTTCTCGCGCACCTCACCCGCCTGCGCCGGCCCGGTGAACATCGCGCGTTCCACCGCCGTCGCTTCGATCTATGTCGCGCTCAAGCACATCTTCCCGGACGTGCCGGCCAATGCTGGGGTGCTCGAGCCGATCGAGATCGTGATCCCCGAAGGCTCGCTCATCAGCGTCGGCAAGCCCAAGCCGGTGGGCGGCTATACCGAGACCATCCTGCGCATCATCGACGTGATGTTCGGCGCGCTGGCGAGCGCGGCGCCCGAACGGGTCAACGGCATGGCCTACGGCACCATCAACGCGCTGTCGCTGGCCGGTTATCGCACGGATGAAAAACGCAAGGGTCAGCGCTGGGTGATGTTCAGCTTTTTCGGCGGCGGCCATGGCGGCCACCCGCATGGCGACGGCCTGAACCACGGCAACGCGCCAATCTCCACTGCGACGATTCCGCCACTGGAGATTCTGGAAGCCGCCTACCCGGTGCGCTTCACCCAATGGGCCCTGCGCCCGGATTCGGGCGGCGCCGGCAAGCGGCGCGGCGGCCTGGGCGCGGTCTACGAGATCGAATTGCTCGAGCAAAGCGCCGACGTGTTCGTGTTCGGCGAGCGCGGCAAGTACGCGCCCAAGGGCGTGCTGGGCGGCGGCGATGCCGCGCTCAACGTGTTCACCTACGAAAACAATCACACCTGGAAGCTGCCGCCGGCAGTCTCCAAGATGGTCGGCATCAAGCTCAAGCAGGGCGAGCGCGTCCGCCTGCAAACCCCCGGCGGCGGCGGCTATGGCCCGGCCGCCGAGCGTGACCCGGCCGCGCAGGCGAACGACCTGCGCCTGGGCTACATCACCAAGTAGGGCATCATGAGCAACTCTTCTTCAAGCGCGGTTTCAAGATACATCATCGGCGTCGATGTCGGCGGTACCTTCACCGACGTATTCTTCCTCGACGAAGCCAACCAGACCATCGCCATCGCCAAGGTGCCGTCCACGCGCGGCGACCAGTCGATCGGCTTCATCGCGGGCCTCAAGCAGCGCGCGCCCGACTTCAAGACCATCTCCACCGTCGTGCACGGCACCACCGTGGGCACCAACGCCCTGCTGGAACGCAAGGTCGCCAAGACCGGTGTGATCACCACCGCCGGCTTTCGCGACGTGCTGGAGATGCGCCGCCGCGACCGCCCGCGGACCTGGGGCTTGAACGGCACTTTCACCCCCGTAGTCTCGCGCGACCTGCGCCTCGAAGTCGACGAACGCGTGCTGGCCGACGGCAGCGTGCATACGCCGGTCAATCTCGAACAGGTCAAAGCCGCGGCCCTGCGCCTGCTCGATGCGGACTGCGAAGCGGCCTGCATTTTCTTCATCAACAGCTACGCCAACGATGCGAACGAAAAGGCCGCTGTGGCCGCGGTGCGTTCGCTATGGCCCAATGCCCACGTCACCGCCTCCGCCGAGCTGCTGCCGGAAATCCGCGAGTTCGAACGTGCCTCCACCGCATCGCTGAATGCGGCTCTGCAACCAGTCGTCGGCGGCTATCTCGCCAAGCTCGACAAGTCGCTGCGCGAAGGCGGCTTCACCGGGCAATTGCTGATCGTGCAGTCGAACGGCGGCGTGATGTCGGTAGCGACCGCCAACAAGCTGCCGGTGCGCACCGCGCTCTCCGGCCCGGCGGCCGGGGTGATCGCCTGCGCGCACCTGGCGCGCGAAGCCGGCTTCCCCAACGTGATCACCGGCGACATGGGCGGCACCTCCTTCGACGTGTCGCTGATCGCCGATGGAGAATCGTCGCTGGCCGCGCAGACCGCGATCGACTTCGGCATGGTGGTGCGCACGCCGATGATCGAGATCACCACCATCGGCGCGGGCGGCGGCTCGATCGCCAGCGTGGATGCGAGCGGGCTGCTGCAGGTCGGCCCCGAGTCGGCGGGTTCCGATCCCGGCCCGGTGTGCTACGGACTGCGCAAGGACACGTCACAGGAAAACTCGCTCGGCCCCACCGTGACCGACGCCAACGTGGTGCTCGGCCGCATCAACGCGGATCGCCCGATCGGGGGCAAGCTCAAGCGCCTGGATGTGGAAGCGGCCAAGGCCTCCATCCTCAAGCACGTCGGAGTACCGCTCAAGCTGGATGCGATGGCGGCGGCCGAGGCGATCCTGCGCGTGGCGAACGCCAAGATGGCGGGCGCGATCCGCCTGGTTTCGATTGAGCGCGGCCACGACCCGAAGAAGTTCGCCTATATGCCTTTTGGCGGCGGCGGCGCGCTGCACGTGTGCGCGATGATGCGCGAAGTCGGCGTGAAAACCGGTTTCGTGCCGCGCTACCCCGGCGTCACCTCGGCCCTGGGCTGCGTGATCGCCGACATGCGCCACGACGGCGTGCAGACCCTGAACACCGCGCTGGACGACCTCGACACCGCCGCCGTGCAGGCCCTGGTCGGCCAGCGTTTCGCCGCGGGGCGCGCGGCGCTCGGCACAGCCGACGTGGCGTTTGAGCGCACCGAAGAGGCGGTCGAGTTCGACATGCTCTACAGTGGCCAAACCCACACCATCAGCGTGCCGGTGCCTGCGAAGGAACTCACGCGGGAAGGCCTGCGCGCCGCGTTCGAGCGCACCTACCAGGCGGCCTTCGGGCGCCTGCTGCCCGGCATCGCGATCCGTGTGCTCAACGTGCGCAGCGCGGTTACCGGCAAGCGCCGCAAGTTCAACCTCGCGCTGCTCTCGCCCAAGGAGGGCAAGGCCGCCGGCGATTGCCGCATCGGCGAGCGCAAGGTCTGGCACCAGGGCAGCGAGCACAGCGCGCCGATCTACGACCGCATGTCGCTGGCGGTCAGCGAAGAGATCACCGGCCCCGCGCTGTTCGAGCAGACCGACACCACCATCTGGCTGGAGCCGGGCATGGCCGCGCAAGTGGACAGCTACGGCAATCTTGTCATCAAGCCCGCTTAAGCTTGCCGATAAACCCGCAAGGACATTCATGAACCCGCAAACCACCGCGCTGCTGATCGTCGACCTGCAGAACGACTTCATCCACCCGAACGGCGCGTACGCGCGCGGCGGCGCCGTTTCGGCCGCTGCCGCCGCCCTGCCGCCGCGCGTGGCGCCGGTGATGCAGGCGCTGCGCGAGGCGGGCGGCTGCGTGGTGTCCAGCCATTTCACCTTGTGGCCGGGGCCGGGCAATGCGCCGCTGATCTCGCCGCACCTGCTTAAGCTGCGTCCCTTCCTGCGCCAGGGCGACTTCGTGCGCGGCGGCTGGGGGCATGGGCTGGTCGACGAGTTGGCCCTGGACGGAAAGGGCGCGGACTTCTCGGTCGACAAGGTCGCCTACTCGGCCTTCTACATGACCCAGCTCGAATGGGTGCTGCGCAAGCGCGGCATCGATACCCTGATGGTGTGCGGCATCGTCACCAACGGCGGCGTGGCCTCCAGCGCGCGCGACGCGCATGTGCGCGACTTCCACGTCATCGTGCTGGAAGACGGCTGCGCGGCCTTCAAGCAGGAGACCCACGACACCTCGATCCGCGACCTGGCGAACATCGGCGACGTGACCACCTGCGCCGGCGCGGTGCGGATGATTGCCGACGCGAAAGCCTGAGATGCGCCTGGTCGAAGCGCAGGGCGTGGGGGAGGATGTGACGCCGAAGTTCGACGTCAGCGTACCGGTGCTGATCATCGGCGGCGGCGCCTGCGGGCTCACCGCCGCGCTCACGCTGAAAGACGCGGGCATCGAGTGCGTGGTGCTGGAACGCGATGCCGCGCCGCAAGGCTCGACCGCGCTTTCCTCCGGCTTCATCCCCGCCTGCGGCACGCGCTGGCAGCGCGACATCGGCGTCGCCGACAACGCGGAGATGCTGTCCGCCGACATCGAACACAAAAACCACAACGGCGCCAACCCCGCCGTGGTGCGCGCCGTCGCCAGCGCCTCCGGACCGGCACTGGAATGGCTGGCTGACGCCCATGGCATTCCCTTCCAGGTACTCGAAGGCTTCCTGTATCCCGGCCACGGCGTGCCGCGCATGCACGCCGTACCGGAGAAGACCGGCGCCGGGCTGATCGGCCGCCTCACCACCGCCAGCGCGAACGCCGGCATCGACCTGATTACCGAAGCGCCGGTCAGCGGCCTCTTCACCGATGGGGAAGATCGCGTCCTCGGCGCGCGCATCACCCGCGCCGACGGCTCCGTCGAAGACATCGGTTGCGGCGCACTGATCCTTGCCTGCAACGGCTACGGCGGCAACGCGGCGATGGTCAAGCAATACATCCCCGGGATCGCGCAGGCCGAATACGCCGGCCACGCCGGCAACCAGGGCGACGCGGTACGCTGGGGCCGGCAACTCGGTGCGCGGATCGCCGACATGGGCGCCTATCAGGGCCACGGCTCGTGGGCCACGCCGCACGGGCAATTGGTGACGTGGGCGCTGATGATGGAAGGCGGTGTGCAGGTCAATGCCGAAGGCCGGCGCTTCTGGAACGAACTCGAGGGCTATTCGGAGGCGAGCCAGCATGTGATCGCCCAGCCCGGGCGTTTCGCCTGGAATGTGTACGACCAGCGCCTGCACGAACTGGGCATGGGTTTTCCCGACTATGCCGAATTATGCAAGGCCGGCGCGATCCGCGAGTGCTACAGCATGGGTGCCCTGGCGGCGCAATTGCAATTGCCGGCCGGCCCGCTCGAAGAGACGCTTTACAACGCGACGGCGATGCAGGCCGGCGAGTTGCGCGATCCGTTCGGGCGCGACTTCACCGGCAAGCCCGCCCTGCAGGCGCCCTACTACGCGGTGAAGGTGACCGGCGCGCTGTTCCATACCCAGGGCGGCCTGGAGATCGACGTGCATGCGCGCGTGCTGCGCGAAGATGGCGGCGCGCTGCCCAATCTCTACGCCGGCGGCGGCGCGGCGCGCGGCATCTCCGGCGCGCATGTGTGGGGTTACCTCTCCGGCAACGGCCTGCTCACCGCGGTGACGCAAGGGCGCATCGCGGCCCTGCACGCAGCGCAGGCGCTGCGGGCCTAGCCTGCCGTGCCTGCAGCCCGCTCTGGCGGATTACGCTCTACGACAGCAAGCCCATCTCGCGCGCCTTGATCAGCGCGTGGGTGCGGTTGCCCACGCCCAGGGTGCCGAAGATGTTCTTCAGGTACCACTTCACCGTCTCCTCCGAGATGAACAGGCGCGCGCCGATTTCCTTGTTGCGCAGGCCCAGCCCGAGCAGTTGCAGGATCTGCGTTTCGCGCTGATGCAGCACCGCGCCGCGCGGCGCGGCGGCGGGCGGTCCATTGGGCGCCGCTGGCCTGTCACGTTCGCCGCGTTCCAGCGCCTGTGCCACACGCGCCGCGAAGGCGGTGCGCAAGCCGCCCGCGCGATGCGGCTCCAGCAGCGCCAGCACGCCCGCGCCTCCCGCGACAAAAGGCTGGATCACCGATGAGCCCGCCGCCAGGTCGATGGCGCGGCCAAACTGCGCCGCTGCTTCGCTTTCGCGCCCGAGGGCCCGCAGCGCGAGGCTGGCCCAAACCAGGAATTCGATCTCGTAACGCGTGCGCCCGGCGCGCCGCGCCTGCGCAAGCGAGCCCTCGGCAAGCGCCAGCAAGTCCGCATGGCGCTGCTGCGCCAGCAGACACTCGGCCAGCGCCGCGTGATACGCCGCATGGTTCTCCGTCTGCAAGTCCATCGCGCTCTGCCCGCTTTGCTCCAGGATGGCGCGCGCGGCGGCGAGCTGCGCTTCCATCTGCGCCCAGCGCTTTTGCCGGCTCGCCATGCGCACGGCCACCAGCGCGGAGCGGAACAGTGCCCGGTCGAGCTGCTGGGCGTGGCCGATCTCACGCGCCTGCGCAAGATCGGCTTCGATGGATTCGTGTTCGCCCATCGCCAGGCGAATCTGCGCGCGCAAGGCCAGCGCGATACCCACATAGGCATAGGTACGCGTGGCGGCGAGCAGGGCGATCGCCTCGTTGGCTTCGATCAGCGCCTCGGGCAGGCGGTCCATCTCCAGCAGCATCATGGCGCGCGCCGCGTTGAGAAAGCCCGCGCTGCCGGCACGCCGCCAATGCCGGTTGCGCGCGTCGTTCAGCCAGTGCGCCAGCTCTTCGGCGGCGCGCTGCGGGCGCGCCTGCAAGTAGTCGACCATGGCGACGTTGTAGCGCGCCATCAGGTTGACCACCAGGTCTTCGTTCAGCTCGGAGATGCGCATCGCCTCTTCGTAGCGGCGCCGCGCCTCGTCCGGCGCTCCGGCCAGGCGCGCCGCGTAGCCCAGCACCACATGCGCGTAGGCGCGCTGCAAGGGGTCTTCCGCGCCGAAGGAGTCGGCGATGCGCTCGTTCAGGCCGGTGACGTCGGGCAGGTCGTAGCGGGTCACCCCGCACATGGTGCGCAGGATCTGCAACTCATCGCGCAGGCGCGCATCCTGCGGGCCGGCCCCCAGCGCGGCCATGCCGGCACGGATCGCGGTGCTCGCCGCCACCGGTACGCCGACGTACAAGTGGGTCCACGCTTCCAGCACGCACAATACGGCGGAGCGCTGCACCGCCGAGGGCGCGAGCGCTTCCAGCCACTGCGCCAGTTCCTTGAAGTTGCCTTCGCGCAGCAACTGCCTGCCATGCACTTCGAGCAATTCAACGGCGAGCGCGCTGTCCTGCGCCGCGTTGGCGTAGCGCAGCGCTTCGGCCTGTTGCCCCTGTTGTTGATACCAGCGAGCGGCTCGGCGGTTCAGCTCGCGGGCGAGCAGCGGGTCGTGCTGCTGCAAACGGCTTTTGAGAAAGCCGGAGAACAGGTGGTGATAGCGGAACCAGACACGCTCGGCATCCAGGCGGATGATGAACAGGTTGGCGCGCTCCAGCAGCGTGATCTGCGCGGCGGCGTCCGGCGCTTCGGTAAGGGCGGCGGCCAGGGGCGCGCTGAACTGGGTGAGTATCGAAGTGCGCGAGAGGAAGCGCCGCACCTCGGGGGCCTGGCGCGCGTAGATCTCCTCCAGCAAATAGTCAGCGAAATGCGCGCCACCGGCGGCGGACGCATCGGGCAAATGGCCGGCGCCGCGCTGGGCGATCGCGATGGTCGCCAGTTGCAAACCGCAGATCCAGCCTTCGGTCTGCGCGGCGAGCGCCTCGATCTGCGCCTCGCTCAAAGCCACGCGCGAAACTTCGGTGAGGTAGTCGCGGATCTCGCCGGCATCGAGCTTCAGGTCGTCGTAGCCCAGCTCGACCACCGCATTGCGCGTTTTCAATCTCGTGATGGTGAGCTGCGGCTCGCGCTGGCTGGCAATCGCCATGTGCAGGCTGGCCGGCGAATACTGCAGGAAGTAGCTCAGCGCGGCATGGATTTCCGGATTATCGATCGCCTGGTAGTCGTCGAGGAACACGGTGAGTGGCGCGTCGCCCGCCGTCAGGTCGTTGAGCAGGCTGGCGAGCACGTCGTTGACGGCGGAGGCGGCGGCGAGCAGCTCCAGCGCCTCGGCGCCTACCTGCGGGCGGGCGCGCTGCAAGGCGGCCATCAGGTTGGCGACAAAGCGCTGCTGGATGTTGTCGCTGGCATCCAGCGAGAGCCAGCACACCTCCATCCCTTGCGCGGCCAGCGCGACATAAGCCTGCGCCAGCAGGGTCGACTTGCCCGAGCCGGTGGGCGCGATCACCACGGCGAGCTTTTTCTCCGCCAGGGTGCAAACGGAGGCCAGCACCCCGGGCCGCGCCAGCAGGCGGCTGTGCGACGAAGGCGGGGCGAGCTTGGTCAAGGGCGGGGCCGTGCCGCGCTTTTTGACCGAAGCCCTAGGGTTGGAAGCCATGGCGGTTTGCATGGGCGCGCATTCTAGCCTCGCGCGCCGCTCATAAGCACTTGATTTGGTGAAGTATTAAAAATTCCCCCCGTTCGGGGGGTTTTGACCCGGACGCTATTCTGCCACCATCCGCCGGTAGCTTCGCAGCAGGCTTTCGGGCTTGCTTGCGCCCATACCTATAGGAGGAGACCGATGAAACCCCGCCACCTTGCCGCGGCTCTGACCGCCGTCGCCCTGAGCATCGCGAGCAGTCTCGCCTGCGCCCAGGACATCAAGATCGCCCACGTTTACGACAAGACCGGGCCGCTCGAAGCCTATGCCAAGCAGACCCAGACGGGCCTGATGATGGGCCTGGACTACGCCACCGGCGGCACCATGGCCGTGAACGGCCGCAAGCTCACCGTGATCGAGAAAGACACGCAAGGCAAGCCGGACGTGGGCAAGTCGCAACTCGCTTCGGCCTACGCCGACGACAAGGCCGACATCGCGGTCGGCCCGACCGGCTCGGGCGTGGCCCTGGCGATGCTGCCGGTGGCCGAGGAATACAAGAAGATACTGCTGGTCGAGCCCGCCGTGGCCGACTCGATCACCGGCGACAAGTGGAATCGCTACATCTTCCGCACCGGCCGCAACTCCTCGCAGGATGCGATCGCCAATGCGGTGGCCCTGGACAAGGCCGGCGTCTCGGTCGCCACCCTGGCGCAGGACTACGCGTTCGGCCGCGACGGCGTGAAAGCCTTCAAGGATGCACTGAAGAATGCCAAGATCGTCCACGAGGAATACCTGCCCACCAGCACCACCGACTTCACGGCCGGCGCGCAGCGCCTGTTCGATTCGCTGAAGGACAAGCCGGGCCGCAAGGTGATCTTCATCATCTGGGCCGGCGCCGGCAACCCCTTCAAGATCGCCGACCTCGACCCCAAGCGCTACAACATCGAGATCGCCACCGGCGGCAACATCCTGCCGGCGATGGCCGCGTACAAGAACTTCCCCGGCATGGAAGGGGCGACCTACTACTATTTCGGTATCCCGAAAAACCCGCCCAACACCTGGCTGGTCACCGAGCACTACAAGAAGTTCAAGCAGCCGCCGGACTTCTTCACCGCCGGCGGCATGGCGGCGGGCATCGCGCTGGTCGAGGCGCTGAAAAAGACCGGCGGGGCGACCAGCACCGAGAAGCTGATCACCGCGATGGAAGGCATGAGCTTCGAGACGCCCAAGGGCAAGATGACCTTCCGCAAGGAAGACCACCAGGCACTGCAGGCGATGTACCACTTTAGAATCAAGGTCGACCCCGCCTTCCCCTGGGGTGTGCCGGAACTGGTGCGCGAGATCAAGATCGAGGAAATGAACATCCCGATCCGCAACAAGCGCTGACCGCCGCAAGGCAAGACCCGCGGGTCTTGCCCCACCCCGCCCCATCTGCCTCACTTCGATGACCCACGCCCTGGAAACCCGCGACCTGACCATCCGCTTCGGCGGCCATGTCGCGGTCAATGCCGTCTCCTGCGCCTTCGCGCCGGGCACGCTCACGGCCATCGTCGGCCCGAACGGCGCGGGCAAGACCACTTACTTCAACCTGATCTCCGGGCAACTGAAAGCCACGGCCGGCCAGGTGTTCCTGAAGGGTGCCGACCTGTCGCGCGAGAGCGCGCCTGCGCGCAGCCGCCGCGGCATCGGCCGCGCCTTCCAGCTGACCAATCTGTTTCCCAAGCTCTCGGTGCTGGAGAACGTGCGCCTGGCGGTGCAGTCGCGCGCCGGCCTGGGCCTGAATCTGTGGAGCATCTGGTCCAGCCATCGCGAATTGATCGCGCGCGCCGACGAGGTGCTGGAAGCCGTCGCGCTCAAGGACAAGCGCGACGTACCGGCCAGCGCCCTGCCGCACGGCGACCAGCGCAAGCTGGAGGTCGGCATCCTGATGGCGCTGGAACCGGAGGTGTTCATGTTCGACGAGCCGACCGCCGGCATGAGCGTGGACGAGGTGCCGGTGATCCTCGACCTCATTCGCAAGCTGAAGGCGCGCGGCGACAAGACCATACTCCTGGTCGAACACAAGATGGACGTGGTGCGCGAACTGTCGGACCGCATCATCGTGCTGCACAACGGCGCGCTGGTCGCCGACGGCGACCCGGCGGAGGTGATCGCTTCGCCGATCGTGCGGGAAGCCTACCTGGGGTTAAGCAAATGAGCGCCCCTTTGCTGACGCTGGAGGGCGTGCACACCCACATCGGCGCGTACCACATCCTGCACGGTGTCGACCTGGTCGTGCCGCGCGGTGAACTGACCATGCTGCTGGGGCGCAACGGCGCCGGCAAGACCACCACCCTGCGCACCATCATGGGCTTGTGGAAGGCATCCACCGGCCGCGTCACTTTTGACGGCCGCGACATCACGGCGGCGCAAACGCCGGCGATCGCGCAAGCCGGCGTCGCCTACGTGCCGGAGAACATGGGCATCTTCGCCGACCTCACGGTGAGCGAGAACATGGTGCTGGCCGCGCGCGGCGCGAAAAGCGCCGAAGCCATCGATGCGAAACGGCTGGACTGGATCTTCAGCCTGTTCCCCGCGCTTAAAAAATTCTGGCTGCACCCCGCCGGCCTGCTCTCCGGCGGGCAGAAACAGATGCTGGCCGTCGCCCGTGCGATTGTCGAGCCGCGCGCGCTGCTGCTGATCGACGAGCCTTCCAAGGGGCTGGCCCCCAGCATCATCCAGAACATGATCGTTGCCTTCCGCGAACTGAAGGGTACCGATACCACCATCCTGCTGGTCGAGCAGAATTTCAACTTCGCGCGCCAGTTGGGCGACAGCGTGGCGGTAATGGACGACGGGCGCATCGTGCACAGCGGCGCGATGGCCGAACTGGCGGAAGACGAAGACCTGCAGCAGAAGCTGCTCGGCCTGTCGCTGGCCGCGCATCAGTAGGGAAAGCGCATGAGTACTTCCATTCCCGCCCCCGCAGCCGCCAGCACCGACGCGCTGCCGCGCACGCGCCTGGACTACATTCCCCTGCTGCTCGCGCCCGCGCTGGCGCTGATCGCCCTGCCGCTGATCGGCTCCTTCCCCACCTGGGTGACGCTCACCATCGCGGGCCTGGCGATGGGCATGATCATCTTCATCATCGCCTCGGGCCTGACTTTGGTGTTCGGCCTGATGGACATCCTCAACTTCGGCCACGGCGTGTTCATCGCGCTCGGCGCCTTTCTGGCGACCACGGTGCTGGGCAGCATGGCGGACTGGACCGCGAGCGAGAGCCTGTGGCGCAACCTGCTGGCGGTGCTGCCGGCGATGGTGGTGGCGATGGGCGTGGCCGGCGCGGTCGGCCTGGCCTTCGAGCGCATCATCATCAAGCCCGTCTATGGCCAGCACCTGAAGCAGATCCTCATCACCATGGGCGGCATGATCGTTGGCGAAGAACTGATCAAGGTGATCTGGGGTCCGCAGCAGATTCCCCTGCCCCTGCCCGGCGGTTTCAAGGGCGCCATCCTGCTCGGCGAGGCGGCGGTGGAGAAATACCGGCTGATCGCGGTGGTGATCGGCCTTGCCGTCTTTGCTTCGATGTTCTGGGTGCTGGCGCGTACCAAGCTGGGCCTGTTGATCCGCGCCGGCGTGCAGGACCGCGAGATGGTCGAGAGCCTGGGCTACCGCATCGAGCGCCTGTTCGTCGGCGTGTTCGTCGCCGGCTCGGCGCTCGCCGGGCTGGGCGGGGTGATGTGGGGCCTGTACCAGCAGAACGTGGTGCCGCAGATGGGCGCGCAGGTGAACGTGCTGATTTTCATCGTCATCATCATCGGCGGCCTGGGCTCGACCGGCGGCTGCTTCATCGGCGCGCTGCTGATGGGCCTGCTTGCCAACTACTCCGGCTTTCTCGCGCCCAAGGTGGCCCTGTTCTCCAATATCGGCCTGATGGTGTGCATCCTGCTATGGCGCCCGCAGGGTCTTTACCCGGTGGCCAAACGCTGATGTTCGCGCGCCTGTTCTCCCGCTTGTTCTCCCAGGATGCGCCGAGGAGCCGCGTGCTCCTGGTGCTCTTGCTGGCCGTCTTCATCGGTCTGGCCTTCGCACCTTTCCTGGTGCACGGCGCCAAGCCGCTCAATGTGGCGGCGAAGATCTGCATTTTTATCGTGCTGGTCGCCAGCTTCGACCTGCTGCTCGGCTACACCGGCATCGTCTCGTTCGCGCACACCATGTTCTTCGGCATCGGCGCCTACGGCGTGGCGATCGGGTTCACGCGCCTGGGGCCGAACTGGGGGGCGCTGGCCGCCGGCATCGCGGGGGCGTTGATGCTCTCGCTGCTGCTGTCGCTGCTGATCGGCCTGTTCAGCCTGCGGGTGCGGGCGATTTTCTACGCCATGATCACGCTTGCGGTGGCTTCGGCGTTCCAGACCCTGGCCTCGCAACTATCGGACTTCACCGGCGGGGAGGACGGGCTGAACTTCAAGCTACCCGAAGTATTGACGCCGGGCTTTTCGTTGCGCGAAGAGCCTTTCCTGGGCGTTTCCCTGGACGGCAAGCTGATCTCGTATTACCTGGTGTTCGTCGCCGCCGTCATCCTGTTCCTGCTGATGCTGCGCGTGGTCAACTCACCCTTCGGGCGCGTGCTGCAGGCGATCCGCGAGAACGACTTCCGCGCCGAGGCGCTGGGCTATCGCACGGTGGTCTACCGCACCCTCTCCAACGTGCTCTCGGCCGGCTTCGCGACACTCGCCGGCGCGCTGCTCGCGCTCTGGCTGCGCTACAACGGGCCGGATACGTCGCTGTCTTTCGAGATCATGATCGACATCCTCCTGATGGTGGTGATCGGCGGCATGGGGACGATGTACGGCGCGGTGATCGGCGCGGCGCTGTTCATCATCGCGCAGAATTATCTGCAGGACCTGATGAAGCTGGGCAGCGAGGCGCTCGCCGGCGTGCCGCTGCTCGCCAACCTGATCCACCCCGACCGCTGGCTGCTCTGGCTGGGCGTGCTGTTCATCCTCTCGGTATATTACTTTCCGACCGGCGTGGTCGGCAGGCTGCGCAAATCATGAGTTCCTCGCTTCCCGCTCCTCCGGCTTTTATCACCAAGCAGGCCTTCCACCTGCCGGCCTACACCACCGAGGGCGGGCGCCTCATCAAGGACGTACGCGTTGGCTACGAGACCTGGGGCCGCCTGAATGCAGCCGGCGACAACGCAATCTTCATCGCCCACTATTTCTCCGGCACCTCGCACGCAGCAGGCCTCTATAGCGCGGACGACGCGGCGCCCGGCTACTGGGATGCCATCATCGGCCCGGGGCGAGCGATCGACACCGAGCGCTATTTCGTGGTCTCCGCCGACACCCTGTGCAACATCAACGCCCACGATCCGCGCGTGGTCACCACCGGCCCGGCCTCGATCGACCCGGATACCGGCAAACCCTACGGCATGCGCTTTCCCTCCGTCACCCTGGGCGACTCGGTGCGGGTGCACAAGGCACTGATCGACAGCCTGGGCATCACCAAACTGCACACCGTGGCGGGCGCCTCCGGCGGCGCGAATCAGGCGATGGAATGGGCGGTGCAATTTCCCGGCCTGGTCGAGCGCGTGGTCCACGTGATCGGCCCGGGCTTCTCGATCTCGCCCTGGGTGATCGCCCTGCTCGATGCCTGGGTGCTGCCGATCAAAATGGACACGCGCTGGAACAACGGCGACTACTACGAGGGCGACGCGCCCGTCACCGGCGTGGCCGAGGCGCTCAAGACCGTGCTGCTCACGGCACGCCACTGGGACTGGGCGCGGAATAATTTCGGCTATCGCCTGGCCGACCCGGCCAAGGCGCCGATCGACTCGTTCGACCACCTGTTCCGCATCCAGGAAGCCTTCGCGCAGCACGGCATCGCCGCCTCAAAGCTGGTGGACGGCAACCATATGATCTACATGGCGCGCGCCAACCAGCTCTACAACGTGGAAGACCGCATCGACCGCATCAAGGCGCGCATCCTGTTCTGCCCGGCCGCTACCGACCTGGTGTTTCCGCCGCAGTTTTCACTGGCGGCGGCGGAGAAATTCCGCGATTTTGGCCGTGTGGCGCAGGAGTTCGTGCTGCAGGGAGACGGCGGGCATCTCGACGGGCTGTTCGCCATCGCGCAGGCGGCGCCGGTGATCCGCGCCTTTATCGAGAGCTAGCGCCGGCGCGGCGGCCGCACGGGCCGTCCAGCCATGCGGGAGCCTAGACAACGCCCTAATGCTCGGGCAGCTTGCGGATCGCCTCCGCGTTGCTCCACGAAAAGCACTTTTCGGCGGCGGCGCGCCACGGCAACCACATATACGCCAAGTGCTCGGTGAGCACCGGCGCCACCGGCGCGGGGATGGTCAGCCCGAACACATGCTCGGTGTTATGGGTCACGCCCGGGCCATAGCGGCTGACCCAGCGCTGGTAGATTTCGTAACGGTTGGTATAGCCCCAGTCCTTCAGCACATGGCCGGGCGCATCCGCATCGATCGCGGTCTCTTCCAGCACTTCGCGCACCGCCGTATCAACCAGCGGCTCATGCTCCGCGTCCAGGCTGCCGGTGACGCTTTGCCAGAAGCCGGGCGCGTTCTTGCGCTCGAGCAGCAGCACCTGCAAATCGGGCGTGTGGATCACCACCAGCACCGAGACCGGAATCTTGTAGGCCACCGGCTTGCCCTCGGCCCCGCTCACTTGGGCGCTTCCCGTGCCGGTCCACGCAAGGCGATCACCGCCTGGTCAAAGGCGTAGTTGCAGTCCTTGGGGCCGCGGTTGCACAGCAATTGCAGTTCGGCGGTATCGATGCGCGTGATCTTGCCGCCGAGGTTCGCCTCCAGCGTCCTGGCATCGACCACCGTGATTTGCGCGGCGGGCACCTGGTCGCGGATGCGCGACGCCGCCAGGCTGTTCCAGTCCAGCGGCTTGCTGTCGCAGGCGGCCAGCAGCAGGGCGCCGGCAATTGCACATACGCGCAGCATCACTCCAGCGGCTTTCCTTGCGGCCACCCTTCCACCACGATGCGGTCCACCATCGCGGCATTGGCGCGCATGACGCGCGAGCGCTCGTATTCATCGGAACCCAGGCGCGCGTCGATAGCGGCGCGGCTGGGATATTCGACAATCGACAACATGGTCGGCTGCCAGCCGCCCGCGATGATCTCGAACTGGCCGTCACGCACCAGATAGCGGCCGCCCAGCCTGGTCAGGTCGACCACGGCGGAGCGCCGGTACTCGGCGAAGCGTTCCGGGTTGATCACCTTGATGTCGGAAATCACGTAGTGGGTCTCGCTGTGCGGCGGCAGGGGCGCGGGCGCGGGATCGACACCCTCGGCCAGCACCAAATCGACCATCGCGGCATTGGCGCAAATGTCGCGCGCCTTGGCGAATTCGGGGCCATCGCGGAAGGCCCGCGCGGCCGCCTGGTCAGGAAACTCGATCAGCACGATGCGCGGCGGCACCCAGTTGCCTTCCAGCACCCGGACCTCGCCGGTGCGCACCAGGTAGCGCCCGCGGTGCGCGCGCACCGCGCCGCGCATCACGGCGCGGTATTCGTCGTAACGCAGCGGATTGATGACGCGGATGTCGGCGATCAGGTAAACGGCCACGATATTTCTCTTATTTCGTGAGGACCCACCTGGTGCGATCTTGCCTGCACAAGTGCGGCCGCCTCTGTTCGGCCGCTGGACACCCCCGCACGGCTGCCAGGCCGTAAAGGGGGGTTTCTGCCGCTAGTGTATTACGCCGCGTCCGTTTTCGGGTTGCGCAGGCGGATGTGCAGTTCGCGCAGCTGCTTTTCGTCCACTTCCGAAGGCGCCTGCACCAGCAGGTCCTGGGCGCGCTGGGTCTTCGGGAAGGCGATCACGTCGCGGATCGACTCGGCACCGGTCATCATGGTGACCAGGCGGTCCAGCCCGAAGGCGATGCCGCCGTGCGGGGGCGCACCGTATTGCAGGGCGTCGAGCAGGAAGCCGAACTTGCTGCGCGCCTCTTCCGCGTTGATGCCGAGCGCGGCGAACACCTTGCTCTGCACCTCTTCACGGTGAATACGCACCGAGCCACCGCCCATTTCCCAGCCGTTCAGCACCATGTCGTAGGCCTTGGCGGTTGCCTTGCCCGGGTCGGTGGAGAGGAATTCCTCGTGACCGTCCTTGGGCGCGGTAAACGGATGGTGCATCGCGCTCCAGCGCGCGTTCTCTTCGTCGTACTCGAACATCGGGAAGTCGACCACCCACAGCGGGCGCCAGGCCTCGCCGGTCAGGTGGCTCTTCTCGTGGCCGATTTTCACGCGCAGCGCGCCGATCGCGTCGTTGACCACCTTGGCCTTGTCGGCACCGAAGAACACCAGGTCGCCACTCTTGGCACCGGTACGCTCGATCACCGCCTTGAGTGAATCGGGGGTCAGGTTCTTCACGATCGGCGACTGCAGGCCGCTCTCGTCGAGCTTGGAGGCATCGTTGACCTTGATGTAGGCCAGGCCCTTGGCGCCGTAGATCTTGACGAACTCGGTATAGGCATCGATCTCGCCGCGCGACAGAGTCGCGCCACCGGGGATCAGCAGGCCGACGACACGGCCGCCGGGCGAGTTGGCCGGGCCGGAGAACACCTTGAAGGCAACGTCCTTCATCACGTCGGTCAGCTCGGTGAATTTCAGGTTCACACGCAGGTCCGGCTTGTCGGAGCCGTACAGGGCCATCGCCTCGGAGAACGGCATCACCGGCACCGGCGAGGGCAGTTCGACGCCGATCGCCTCCTTGAACACGGAGACGAACATGCCTTCGAAGATCGCGCGGATTTCTTCTTCGCCGAGGAAGGAGGTTTCGCAGTCGATCTGGGTGAACTCGGGCTGGCGGTCGGCGCGCAGGTCTTCATCGCGGAAGCACTTGGTGATCTGGTAATAGCGGTCGAAACCGGACACCATCAGCATCTGCTTGAACAGCTGGGGCGACTGCGGCAGGGCGAAGAACTGGCCGTCGTGCACGCGCGAAGGCACCAGGTAGTCGCGCGCGCCTTCCGGGGTCGAGCGGGTCAGCATCGGCGTTTCGATATCGACAAAGCCCTGCGCATCGAGATAGCGGCGCACCGCCATCGCGGTCTTGTAGCGCAGCATCATGTTGCGCTGCATGTAGGGGCGGCGCAGGTCGATGACGCGATGCTCAAGACGGGTCATCTCGTTGATGTTGTCGTCGTCGATCTGGAACGGCGGGGGCACGGCGCTGTTGAGCACTTCCAGCTCCTGGCACACCACTTCGATCTCGCCGCTCTTGATCTTCGCGTTGACCAGGTTGGCCTCGCGGCGGATCACGCGGCCGACGACCTTGACGACGAACTCGCCGCGCACCGCTTCGGCGGCGGCGAACATCTCGGCACGGCCCGGGTTGCACACCACCTGCACCACGCCTTCGCGGTCGCGCAGGTCGATGAAAATCACCCCGCCATGGTCGCGACGGGTGTTGACCCAGCCGAACAAGGTGACGGTTTGGTCCAGGTGCTTGGTGCCGATCAGGCCGCAGTAGTCGGTGCGCATAGTCTTGTGTGCTGCTTGAGAGAATGTTATTGGGGCGCGGAAGCGGACGCGGAGGCAAGTGCCGGCGCGGCGCCCTTGCCGGTGCCGGGCGCGACCACGCCCATGGAGACGATGTATTTGAGCGCGGTGTCCACGCTCATGTCGACTTCGACGATCTCGTCCTTGGGGAGGATGAGGAAAAATCCCGAGGTCGGGTTCGGGGTAGTGGGCACGTAGACGCTGACGTGCTCGCCCGGCAGGTGCTCGGCCACGCCCGGCCCCGGCGTGCCGGTGACAAAAGCGATGGTCCAGCAGCCGGCGCGCGGGTACTGCACCAGCACCGCCTTGCGGAAGGCCTGGCCGTTCGGCGAGAGCACCGTATCGGAGACCTGCTTGACGCTGGAGTAGATGGTGGAGACGATCGGGATGCGCTTGAGCACCGCTTCCCAGATCTTCAGCATCCAGGCGCCGACGATGTTGGCGGTGAGCACGCCGGTGAGCAGCACGATCACGCCCGCCATCACCAGGCCGAAGCCGGGAATGTGATACAGCTTGACCCAGCCGGGCGTAAGCCAGGTCGGCAGCGTGTCGTCCATCGCGGTGACGATGAAGCGGATCACCCAGAAGGTGATGGCCAGCGGCAACCAGATCAGAAGACCGGTGATGAAATATTTTTTCAACACGAACGCGCTCGAAAGAGAATCGGTGACTTAAGCGGCCTTGCTGCCGGTACCGCTGTTGCCAGAGGAGGTGCCGGAAGAGGCGCTGGAAGAGGTGCCGGAAGACGGGGTGGAAGACCCGCTGGATGAGGTACCGGAAGAAGCGCTCGAGGACGACGCCGTGCCGCCCGAAGGCGCGCTCGAATCGCTTTTCGCGGCGCCGCCATCGGACTTGGCTTCCGATTTTGACTCGCCGGTGGCGGGCGCCGCCGCGCCGGTCGCGGCTTCGGCCTTCTTGCCGTCCTTCTTGCCGTTGTCGCGGAAGTCGGTCACGTACCAGCCGCCGCCCTTGAGCTGGAAGCCCGCCGCGGTGAGCTGCTTGCGGAAGTTCTTCGAGGCGCAATTCGGGCAGGTGTCGATCAGGGGATCGCTCATTTTTTGCAGGAAGTCCTGCGCGTGTCCGCAGTCCTCGCAACGATAGGCGTAGATGGGCATGGCTGGTAACTCGTGTTTTCCGGAAAAAGCCGCTGCGCGATTGGCCGCCGGACGGCTGCCAGGAGCAAGCAGAATAGCTTCTAAATCAAAAGCTTAGAATTATAGCCCGAAATCGGGCCGGGGATAGGCGCAAGCGCATGCCGCAAGGCACAAATTGGGTTCATTCGCGCCGTTTTCTAGGGGCGGCGCCGGGCTTGGGGGTAAGATGCCGGGCTCGTTTCAACTCTGTGCGCAACCACGCCGCCCACGGCTGCCCGAAGGAATTCCATGAACGCTCCCACCTGCACCTGCACCGACATCCACACCCATATCGTCCCGGAAAACTTCCCGGCCTACGCCGGCAGCAACGCCAGCGTGCCCTGGCCCTCGATGGCGCAGGCGCACGCCTGCCACCGCCACGTGATGATCTCGGGCAAGGTGTACCGCACGGTGGCCGACGGCTCCTGGAGCGTACCGCGCCGCGTCAGCCACATGGACGAAGCGCGCGTCACCCGCCACGCCCTCTCGCCGATGCCCGAGCTGCTCTCCTACTGGCTGCCGCTGGACGATGCCAAGGTGCTGATCCGCTATCTCAACGATTCGATCGCCGGGATGATCGACCAGGCCCCGGACCGTTTTACTGGCCTGGGCTGCGTGCCGCTGCAGGATGTGGACGCCGCCATCCGCGAACTCGAATACGTGGTGAACACGCTCAAGTTTTCCGGCGTGGAGATCGCCTCGCACGTCAACGGCGTGTCGATCGGCGACCCCCGGTTTGAACCGTTCTTCCAGGCCGCTGCAAAGATGAATGCCGCGATTTTCGTCCACGCCCTGCGCCCGGCCGGCATGGACCGCATCGTCGGCGCCTTCCCCGAGCAGGCCGTCGCCTTCCCCGGCGACATCGGCCTGGCGATCGCCTCGATGATCACCGGCGGCATCGCCGAGCGCGTACCGGGCCTGAGAATCGCCTTCTCGCACGGCGGCGGCGCCTTTGCCATGATGATGCCGCGCCTGGTGCACGCCTGGAACAACATCCCCAAGGCGAAGGAAAGCATCCCGAAGTCGCCGCGCGACTACGCGCGCAACTTTTTCTACGACTGCCTGGTGTTCGACCCGCAGGCGGTCAAGCACCTGATCTACTCATTCGGGGCCTCGCAGCTGATGATCGGCAGCGACTACCCCTACAACATGGGCGACACCCGCCCGGTCGATTCGCTGGAGAAGGCCGGCCTGGACGAAGCGACGTTCAAGGCGATCATGCAGGGCAACGCGGAACGCTTCCTGGGCCGCTAGGGCCGGAAGGCGCCAGCACCGGCGCATGTGGCGGGGGCCGATCCGCCCGCGGATCAGGCGGGCGGGCCACGCCGGGACCAAATACGGGAACGATGCCCGGGCCAGGCATCAGTTCTTCGGCCTCACTGCATCCACATTGCCCTGGATGAAAGCCTTGATCTGCTCGACCTGCTCGGCCGTGAGTATGCCGGTGAAATCCGGCATGCCGTGGGCCATGGGAGGCCCCTTGAACACGAACCTGTCGAGATTGGAGATGATCTCCGGCGCCGAGTAGCCGAGGTTCTTGATGTTGCCGCCGCGCAGCATTCCGGGAGCCGCGTGGCAGCCCGCGCAGTTGCTCGCGTACAGGAGCTTACCCATCGGCACCTGGGCCGGGTCGTACTTGACGCCCTGCACCAGGGTCCCTTGCCGATACGCCACGGGATCGGGCGCTTTCGCGGTGCCGCCGAGAGCGAAGGTGTAAACCGTTCCGGGACCCTTGATGTCGGTGGCACGGTTGATCTGCCCGTAGAAGCCGCCCCAGCCCACCGCGATCGAGACATATTGCCTGCCGTCGACGAGATAGGTCGCGGCACCCGCGACCACGCCGGAGGCGGTCGGCGTCTCCCACAATTTTTCACCGGTCTTCGCGTTGTAGGCAACAAAGCGGCCATCGGCGGAGCCCTGGAACACCAGGTTGCCGGCGGTGGTGAGGGTGCCGCCGTTCCATGGCGATACGTGGTCCTGCCGCCAGACTTCCTTTTGCCGCACCGGGTCCCAGGCAATCAAGCGGCCGAAGGGTTTGCTCTTGGGCGGCTCGACGTTGCCGAATGACCCGGTGTTCCAGCCCAGGAAGGTGCCGGTCTCGCCCAGGGACTTGCCGTTGTACGACCAGTTCTTGTCGTCCATCAGGGTACGGGGAATGGCTTGCGCGGGCAGATAGACCAGGCCGGTCTGCGGATTGAACGACATCGGCATCCAGTTGTGCCCGCCCAGCGCGCCGGGGATGACTTCGCGCGGCGTGTCGGTCTGGCGCGCCTCGGGATTTTCGATCGGGCGGCCGTTCTTGTCGTAACCGGTGGCCCAGTTGACGTCGACGTAGTTTTTGGCCGAGATGAACTTGCCGTCGGTGCGGTCGATCACGAAGAAGAAGCCGTTCTTCGGGGCATGCAGGATCACCTTGCGCGGCTTTCCCTCAATTTTCAGGTCGGCCAGGATCAGTGTCTGGGTCGAGGTGTAGTCCCAGCTGTCGCCGGGGGTTTCCTGGTAATGCCAGACGTATTTGCCGGTGTCCGCGTCGAGCGCCACGATGGAGGCGAGGTACAGGTTGTCACCGCCCGCCGGGCTGCGCGCGCGCCGCGACCAGGGTGAACCGTTGCCGGTGCCCACGTACAGCAGGTTCAGTTCGGGGTCGTAGGCGAAGCTGTCCCAGGCGGTACCGCCGCCGCCGGCTTCCCAGTACTTGCCTTTGGGGTCCCAGGTCTGCGCCGCCCGGGCCATCGAGATGTCCTCATAGGGCTTGCCGGGGTCGCCCGGTACCGTGAACCAGCGCCACTTCTGCTCGCCTGTCAGCGCGTCGTACGCGGTGATATAGCCGCGCACGCCGTACTCCGCCCCGCCGTTGCCAATGATCACGCGGCCCTTGACCACGCGCGGCGCGCCCGTGATGGTGTACGAGCGCGTGTGATCATCGATGGTGTCCTTTTCCCAGGCCACCTTGCCGCTGGCGGCGTCCAGCGCCACCAGGCGGCCATCGTAGACGCCGACATAGACGCGTCCCTTGTAGATCGCCACGCCGCGATTGACCACGTCGCAGCAGCCCTTGTAGCCGGTCGCCGCGCGATCGACCTTCGGATCGTAGGTCCACAGGCGCTTGCCGGTGCGCACGTCGACGGCGTGGACGACGCTCCAGGAGGCCGTCACATACATGATGCCGTCGACCACCAGCGGCGTGGCTTCGATGCCGCGCGTCGATTCGAGGTTGTAGGACCATACCAGGCCCAGGTCCTTGACGTTGGCGGCGTTGATGCCGCCCAGCCGGCTGAAGCGCGTCTCCGCATAGTCCAGGCCGTAGCTCAACCAGTCGCGGCCGGTGCGGGCATTCGCTTGAATGGCACGATCGTCGATCTTGCCGGTGGCCGCGCGAATCTGTCCATCGGAGGACCGATCATTACCTTGCGCATATGCCCAGGCGCTGAACATCATCAACGCCAGTGCAGCCAATATGCATGCTGCTTTTCTTGTGTGCATTTTGTCTCCGTCAGGTGCGCCCATTGCGATGGACGTCACATTGCCTACGGTTCAATGACGCTTGAGTGGCCAGTCGGACATCGGCCAATCCGGTCTTGTTTTTTTGCAATGCTTTGTGGCCAAGTGGTCGGCGTTTTTTGCGAACCCTGTCCCCTTGGCGCTATTCAGAATGCGCCGCGAAAATTCCAAACTCAAGAATTCATTTGAGGCTTTTCGCGCAACGAAAAGTTATTCCTTGCCACGGAACGTGTCCGCGGCCGGAGCGAACATGCCATCCGCCGGTCGCGTTTCCGCTGCGGCTTTCGCGTCCTCGGTGGAGCAGGACAAGAGCCAAACGGGCGTTCGCCAGCAGCCGGCCAGCCCCGAATCGAAGGGTCGGAATCGAAAGGTCAGGAAAGGTCGGGCGCTTGATGCAAGCGCCTTGTTGTCACGCGGTCTTGAGCAGCGCGATCGCCGCGACAAACACCGAAGCTGCGCAGGCCGACGCCAGGCTGTAGCGCCCGTTCCAGCCGCGCGAGACGATGTTCGGCGTCACCCCGCCGATGCGCGCCACCGTCATCACCGAACCGGTGAACGGCGACCAGGCGACGCACAGCGACCAGCCCGCAGTGAGCGCCGCCGCCAGCGCGTAAGGCGAAACGTTGACCACCCCCGGCGCGCCCAGCGCGCCGCCGATCACCACCACCGAGACCACCGGCGAGACGCCGAACTGCCCGGTGCCGACCACCGCCCAGAACACCAGCACCGGCACGATCTGCGGCGGGATCGAGCGGGTCAGCGCGACGATCCACGCCGGCTCGATGATTGCCGCCAGCATGATGCCGATCATCCCCGAGGTGGCGAACATCACCGTCTCCAGGCTCTCGCGCGGCAGGCGCTGCAGCACCAGGCGGCGCAGGCGCATGCCCAGTACTTGCGGACCGCGCCGGTGCCGGCTTTGCATGATCATCCACACCACGCCCACCGGCGGGGTGATCAGCATCACCGCGGTGGCCACATTCGCGTGCAGCGCGTATTCCGCGCCGATCACCAGCGCCAGGATCAGGCCGACCAGCGCCACCAGGCGCAACTGCTTGCCCCAGCCGCCCACCGGCGCCGGCTCGCGCGGGGCGCCTTGCAGCGCGCGCACCAGATGGCGGGTCTCGAAGCCGTCAAAAATCCAGCCGATCACCAGGAACATCGCCATCAGGGTGAGCGAATAAGGCACGATGTCGCCCCATTTGAGCATCGGCAGGGTCGAGAGCACCACCGTGGGCGTGACCGCCATCGGCGACCAGGTCGAGCAGGTGCCGAAGCCGCGCAGGGTGGCGGTGAGCGCGCGGCGGCGGCGCAATTCGGTCAGGCCGGCGTCCGCCGTGCCGGGCGAGGCGCGCATGATCATGGTCGAGAGCATCACCAGGGCGCCGAGGTTGAGGATCAGGCCGAACAGGTGGGCGCCGATGGCCAGCGCCGCATAGCGCAGCTTGGGCGGCTGGGCGATCATGTGGGTGCCGCAGGCGCGCACCAGGGGTGAATTGGCCGCGCCCTCGCGCATCAGGCCCAGGGCGATCATCAGGCCGGCGAAGGCGGCGCCACGGGTAAGCGCGGTGTAGATGACCGGCCAAGGCTCTTTCGCGGTGAGCCAGGTGAGGAGCATCAGGCCCAGGGCGGTGCCGACGAACACCTTGCCGGCGCGCGGCAGGCCGGGGGTCAGCAGGCCGATGCCGGTGAGGAGCGCCGCCACCCCCGCCGGTCTGACGAACGGAACCTGGAAGCCTTCGGCCAGCGCGGTGCAAAACAGGCTGGTCACCAGCGCGATGCCGGCGGCGGAATAGAGTCGGTGATTGATCAACGCGAGGAGGATGCTGCGTGGCTGTGCCGGAAGAAAAGTCAAAAGCAGCAAGCCGCTGATGCGTGGCCGAACCCGGCCACGCGCTATTATCCCCGCTGGAGCCCGGAACCGCCAGCCGCGCGCGGGCCCCGATGACGCGCATAAGCACGCCCGCCGGGCCAAGCCGGTGCCGGGTTATGGCGGCACCGGGGATTCCGGCAACCATGTCCGGCACAAACAAACAGAGGGAAAACAAGATGAGCAAACTCGCCCCCGCCCTGCTGGCCTGCGCCCTGCTCGCCGGTCTTGCGCATGCCCAGCCCGTCGCGCGCCCGGCAACCCCGCAGGCCCGTGCCGCCGCCGGCGCCGCGATCAGCATCGCCCAGGCCAACGCCCGCGCCACGCACCAGTATTACGCCGGCCTCATCGCCGGCCCGGCGCCGCGCATGGCCGAACTCACCCTGTTCATGACCCTGCTGCCCAAGGGTGGCGACCTGCATCACCACTATTCAGGCTCGATCTATGTCGAGACCTACCTGGACTGGCTGGGGCAGGCCGGCTACTGCGTCTACCGCACCGATACCGAGGGCGGCAAGCGCCGCTTCACCATCGAGACCAGACCAAAGGCCGAACTGCCCGAAGCGGCGCGCCCGCCATGCCTCTCCAGCGAGGAGATTCTCGATGCGCGCAACAACGACTTCTACCGCGAACTGCTGATGCGCTGGTCCGACAAGGACTACGACAATCATTCGCAGCTGCAGCCCGCGCCCGACCAGCAGTTCTTCAGCACCTTCGGCTACTTCGGCCCGATCTCGGTCTACAACTACAACCAGGGCCTGCGCCACCTGAAGGCGCGCGCCGTCGCGGAAAATGTGCAGTACATCGAGACCATGCTGCGCGGCGCGCCCGCCACCGACCTGGCCGGCAGCAGCGAAGCCGGCAAGCGCGTCAACGCGCTTGCGCCGGACGCCGGCGTGGCGGAAACCGAAGCCGCGCTCGCCCCGCTCTACGAGGCCTTGGCCGCCGACGGCGCCACGCAGTCCGCGATCAGCGATTACCTCAAGGTGCTGGAGCAGGCGGCAGCGGGCGTCGACGACGCGGACTTCAAGCTGCGCTTCCAGGCCTATGTATCGCGCAACAGCGCCCCGGCCCAGGTGTTCGCCGGGCTCTACGCCGCCTGCGCCGCGGCGGCGCGCCCCGGCGGCAGGCTGGTGGGTGTGAACATCGTCGGCCCCGAGAACATGCACGTGGCGATGCGCGACTACCGCCTGCACATGCGCATGTTCGCTTTTCTGAAGCAGAAATTCCCCGCCGTGCGCCTGGCCCTGCACGCGGGCGAACTGGCCCTGGGCATGGTGCCGCCCGAGGGCCTGCAAAGCCACATCCGCGACGCGGTGGAAATCGCCGGCGCGCAACGCATCGGCCACGGCGTGGACATCGCCCACGAGCGCGACGCGGCCGGCCTGCTGCGCATGATGCGCGAGCGCGACATCCCGGTCGAGGTCAACCTCACCAGCAACGCCTTCATTCTCGGGGTGCTGGGCGAGACCCATCCGCTACCCCTGTACCGCCGCCACGGCGTGCCCCTGGTGATCTCCACCGACGACCCCGGCGTATCGCGCAACAACCTGACCGGCGAATACGTGCTCTACGCCAGCCGCTACCAGCCGGACTACGACGAACTCAAGCGCACGGCATTCAACAGCATCCGCTACGCCTTCCTGGCCCCGGAAGAAAAGGCCGCCGAACTGAGAAGCCTGGCGCAGCGCTTCGCCGTCTTTGAAGCCCGGATCGGGGAGATCGCCCGCCCATTGACGCCACGCCGCCAGGGGCAATGAAAGACGGCTTGCGCGGCAGGCTTTGATTTCGGGGAGAGGCAAAGGGGCGCCCCGTTGGTCAACGCCCTGACGGCACGGTCCACAGTGGCCGCGCCGATTTCGCTCGCGATTCAGGCAAGCGCCCGCCGCGCGGCACGATACGACCGGCGCCCTTCTCAGTGCCGCCGCGCCACGCCGATCAATTGATCCAGCCTGGCCGGATCCTCCAGCAGGGTGCGCGCCGCGCCGCTGAACACCACCTTGCCGTGATCGAGCACGACGCTGCGGTGGCTGATCCGCAGCACCGCCTGCGGGTGCTGCTCGACGATGATGGCCGACAGGCCTTCGTCGCGGGTGATGCGCACGATCGCACGCAGCAGTTCTTCGCAGATGATCGGCGCCAGGCCTTCGAGCGGCTCGTCGAGCAGCAGCAGGCGCGGGTTGAGCACCAGGGCGCGGCCGATGGCGAGCATCTGCTGCTCGCCCCCCGAGAGCTGCGTGCCCAGGTTGCGCTTGCGCTCGGCCAGGCGCGGGAACATCTCGAAAACGCGCGCCGGGGTCCAGGGCGGATGCGGCGAACCGCGCGACGAACCGTGCGACGAAACCCCGCGGCCGGGACGGGCAACGGCGCTGAGGTTCTCGGCCACCGTGAGCGATTTGAAAATGTTGCGCTCCTGCGGCACCCAGCCGATGCCGGCGGCGGCGCGCAAATGGGAGGGCTGGCGGTACAGGTCGATGCCCCCCAGGCGCATGGCGCCGCCGTGCTGGCGCGTCGCGCCGGCGATGGTGTTGATCAGCGTGGTCTTGCCGGTACCGTTGCGGCCCAGCAAGGCCAGGGTCTCCCCCTCCGGCAACGAGAAGTCGACGCCGTTGAGAACCACGGCCTCGCCGTAGCCCGCGCTCAAGCCCTCGATCTGCAACAGTTCAGCCATGCGCTATTCCTTGTTGTCTAGAGGTCAACCGCTTCGCCATGGCCGAGATAGACGGCCTTGACTTGCGGATCGTTGGCGATCTGGTCCGGCGCGCCCTCGGTGAGCAGGGCGCCGTTGACCAGCACCGTGATGAAGTGCGCGAATTCGAACACCAGGTCCATATCGTGCTCGATCAGCAGCACCGAAACGTCGGCGGGCAGGGCCGCGACGGTACGCAGCAGTTCCTCGCGCTCGCCGGCCGGCACGCCGGCCACCGGCTCATCGAGCAGCAGCACGCGCGGCTCGCAGGCGAGCGCGATGGCGATCTCGAGCAGCCGGCGCTTGCCGTAGGCCAGATGCTCGGTCTTGAGGTTGCGCACGTCGCCGAGATGGAACTGGGTGAGCAGATCGTCGCAGCGGCGCCGCACCTGCGCTTCGCCGCCGAGCGGCTGCCACCAGCGGCGGCCGATGCCCAGATGCTGGGACACCACCATCGCCAGGGTTTCCAGCGGCGTGAAGCTGCCGAACAACTGGTTGATCTGGAAGGTGCGCACCATGCCGCGGCTGACGCGCTGGTGCGGCGCGAGGTTGGTGATGTCCGCGCCGTCCAGGGTGATGCGCCCGGAGGTGGGCGGCAGGACGCCGGTGAGCAGGTTGATCAGGGTGGTCTTGCCGGCGCCGTTCGGGCCGATCAGCGCGTGGCGCGCGCCCTTCACCACATCGAGGGTCACGTTGTCGGTCGCGGTGATGCCCCCGAAGCGCTTGACCAGGTTTTCCGCGCGCAGCACGGTGACGGTGTTAGCGGATACGTTCATGGCTGCCCTCCCTGCTTGCGCGATTTGCCGAACCAGGTCCAGGGACGCAGCAGGCGGTCGCGCCCGGCCAGCACCAGCACCACCAGGAACAGGCCGATCCAGAAGGTCCAGTATTGCGGGGTGATGGCGGCGATCCCTTCGCGCATCAGGATGAACACCAGCGCACCGGCCAGGCCGCCGTAGAGCCAGCCGATGCCGCCGATCACCAGCATCAGCATCAGGTCGGCGGAGCGTTCGAGGGAGAAGATGTCGAGGGCGGCAAAGCCGGTGGTCTGCGCCAGCAGCGCCCCGGCCGCTCCGGCCACGCCCGCCGCCACGGTGTAGACCACCGTCAGGCGGCCGCCGACCGGGATGCCGATCGCCATCGCGCGCAGGCGGTTGTCGCGCACCGCCTTGAGCGTGGCGCCGAAAGGGGAATGCACCAGGCGGCGCGCCAGCAGGAAGATCAGCAACAGCACGGTCAGCGAATACCAGGCGGCGGTCTGGCCGTACAAGTCGAATTCGAAGCGGCCCAGCAGCGGACCCATGATAACGCCCTGCAAGCCGTCGGCGCCGCCGGTCAGCCAGTCGAGCTTGTTGGCCAGTTCATACAGGATCAGCGATACGCCTAGCGTCACCATCAGCCGCGTCAGGTCGGAGCCGCGCTGGATGGTGAAGGAACACAACAGGCCCAGAAGGGTCGCCGCCGCCGTGCCGACCGCCAGGCCCAGCAGGGGGTCCGGGTTGATGTACTTGGCGAACAGCGCCGCGCTGTAGGCGCCGAAACCCAGGAAGGCCGCGTGCCCAAGCGAGACGATGCCGGTATAGCCCAGGATCAGGTCCAGGGAAAGCGCGAACAGCGCGACGATCGCGATCTCGTTGACCAGCAGCGCGTGGCTCTTGAATACCAGCGGCGCGAACAGCGCGGCCAGCCAGAGCAGCGGCTCCCAGGCGCGCCAGCGCGAGGCCTTCAGGAGTGCGTCGGTGTTCTGCGCTTCGGCCGGTTTCACAGGCGTGCTCACTTGCCACCCCCGAGCCGGGAGAACAGGCCTTGCGGACGCCACAGGAGAATCACGATCATGAAGGAGTAGACGATGAAGGCACCCAGCTTGGGGATGTAGTACTTGCCCGCCACGTCCGCGATGCCCAGCAGCAGCGCGGCCAGGAGCGGCCCGGTGATCGAGCTGGTGCCGCCGACCGCCACCACGATCAGGAAGTAGATCAGGAATTTGAGCGGAAAGGTCGGGTCCAGGCCCAGCACTTCTGCGGAAAGCGCTCCACCCAGGCCGGCCAGCCCGGATCCCACCGCGAAGGTGGCGGCGAACACCAGGTTGACGTTGATGCCCATGCCGCGCGCCACCACTGCGTCATCGACGCTGGCGCGCAACTGGCTGCCGAAGCGGGTGCGCGAGAGGATCAGTTGCAGGCCGACGGTGAGCGCCGCGCACACGGCAATGATGAACAGGCGGTAGTGCCCCATGCCCAGGGCGCCGCCGAACAGCTCGGTGCGGCCGCGCAGCCAATCGGGCAACTGCATGATCTGCTGCGAGGAGCCCATGAAATAGTCCATCGCGGCCACCGACATGAAGGTGAGGCCAATGGAGAACAGCACCTGGTCCAGGTGCGGCTTGCGGTACATGGGCCGGTACAGGGTGCGCTCAAGCACCGCGCCGACCAGGGCGGTCACGACAAAACTGACCGGCAGGCAAACGAGAAAGGGCCAGCCCCAGCGCTGCATCAGCGCCACCGTCAGGTAGCCGCCCAGCATGGCGAAGGCGCCATGGGCCAGGTTGATGAAATTCATCAGGCCCATGGTCACCGACAACCCGACGGCGAGGATGAACAGGAGCATGCCGTAGGCGATGCCGTCGAACAGGATGGTGAGCATGTGGAAAAGGCGGGGGGAGGGGTGACGCGGAAATGCGCGCGGATATGCACACGGAAATGTGCGCGGATATGCGCTCGAAAATGCGCTCGAAAATGCGCTCGAAAGTACGGCCCTATCGATCATCGGCGGGCGGGCGCCGGCCCAAAGGCCGGAACCTGCCCGTCTTCATTCCTGCAATCCGCGACATCCCGGGATGTCGCGGCCGTTCCGCTCCCGCCTGGCCCTTACTGCTTGACCTTGCCCGGGTCCTTCACGTCCTTGATGGTCGCGAATTCCTGGTTCCAGAGCTGGCCGTTCACCTTCTCGACCTTGCGGATGTAGATGTTGTGCACCACGTCGCGGGTCTGCGCGTCGATATACATGGGGCCGCGCGGGCTCTCGAAAACCTGCCCCTTCATCGCGTTCAGCAGCGCCTCGCCGCCGGCACCCTTGGTGGCCTTGGCCGCTTCGTAGATCACGCGCATGCCGTCGTAGCTGGCCACTCCCATGAAGTTCGGGCGCATGCCGGGGTTGGCCTTCATGAAAGCCTCGACGAACTTCTTGTTGGCCGGCGAGTTGTGCGAGGCCGAGTAGTGGTGCGAGGTGACCACGCCCAGGGCCACGTCGCCCATGCCGTTGAGGATGTCGTCATCCGTAATGTCGCCGGTGCCGATCAGCTTGATGCCGGCCTTGTCCAGGCCGCGCTCGGAGAACTGCTTCATCAGCGCCGAGCCGATGCCGGAGGGCACGAAGGCGTAGAGCGCGTCGGGCTTGGCGTCGCGCACCTTCTGCAGGAAGGGCGCGAAGTCGGGGTTGCGCATCGGCACGCGCAGGGACTCGACCACCTGGCCCTTGTTCAGCTCGAAACGCTCCTTGAAGTACTTTTCCGCGTCCAGGCCGGGGCCGTAGTCGGCCACCAGGGTCACCACCTTCTTGATGCCGTTGGCGGCAGCCCAGTCGCCCATCGCGGTGGCGGCCTGCGGCAGGGTGAAGCTGGTGCGCACGATGAAGGGCGAAGCCTGGGTGATGCTGGAGGTGGCGGCGGCCATCACCACCATCGGCGTCTTCGACTGGGTGGCAACCGGCGCGGCGGCCAGGGCCAGCGGGGTCAGGGAAAAGCCGGCGATCACACTGACCTTGTCGTTGACGATCATTTCCTGGGCGATGCGCTTGGCGGCGTCGGCCGCGCTGGCGTCGTCCTTGATCACCAGCACGACTTTCTTGCCGGCGACGGTATCGCCGTTCTGCGCCATGTAGAGGCGGGCGGCGGCCTCGAGCTGCTTGCCGGTGGAGGCGAACGGGCCGGTGAGCGAGAGGATCAGGCCGATCTTGAACTGGTTGTCCTGGGCATGCGCGGGGGCCAGGCCGCAGGCCAGCACGGCGGCCGTGAGGACGGACAGGAAGTTGCGTTTGTTCACAGTTTGTCTCCGGTTATGGAATGATTTTTTCGGGCCGGCCCGGACCATGTCCATGCCTCGCCCGGGTTTGCGCGCCGGTACTGCCGATTCAGCACAGCACTATAGAATAATTCGCAGGCGATCGGCTCCGCAATGCCTGAAGACATAAGGCAGGGGACGTTATTCTGAACTCCCGCCGTCTTGAATAGAACCACATTTCAAGACTATCTGCTATGTCCAATCGACATAGCAGTATTTCCGCCCCCGTTCCCGACGAAAACATCGCTTATAAATCCAGCACCAGCCGCGGGCTCTTGCTGCGCGAGCAGCATGGCAGGAACTGGTCGCCGGCGGCCTGTTCCTCGGGCGTCAGGTAGTGGTCGCGGTGCTCAGGCACGCCGCCCAGCACGCGCGTCAGGCAGGTGCCGCAGACGCCCTGCTCGCAGGACAGGGGCACCTCGACACCGGCGGCGAGCAGCGCCTGCAGCGCGCTCTGCCCGGCCACCACCGCCACCACCCGGCCGGAGGCGGCAAGCTCAAGCTCGAAACCGCCGTCGCCGGCTTGCGCGGCGGGAGCGGCGCCGAAGAATTCGAAATGCAGCCGCTCCTCCGGCCAGCCCTGGGCGCGGGCCGTTCCCAGCACCGCGTCCATGAAACCCCGCGGGCCGCAGACGTAAAGATGCGTGCCGGCCGCACTGCCGCCCAGCAGCGCGGCGATGTCGAATTTGTCCTCGGCATCGTCGTAGTGGTGGCGGGTGCGCGCCGCGTAGCGCGAGTTGGCGATGCGTTCGGCGAAGGCGGTACGCGCCCGGCTGCGGGTGCAGTAATGCAGCTCGAAGTCGGCCTCCAGGCTGGAGAGGCGCCCGGCCATCGCCAGCATGGGCGTAACCCCGATGCCACCCGCCAGCAGCAGGTGGCGCGGCGCCTCCTCGGCGAGCGGGAAGTGGTTCCTGGGTTCGCTGATCCGCAGGCTCGCGCCCTCGGTCACCAGGTCATGCACCGCCTGCGAGCCGCCGCGCGAGCCCGGGTCGCGCAGCACGGCGATCAGGTAGCGGCCGGCATCAAGCGGGTCGTTGCACAGCGAATATTGGCGCACCAGGCCACCCGGCAGGTGTACATCCAGGTGCGCGCCGGCCGTGAAGCCAGGCAGTTCCCCTTCCTCCGCGACCAGTTCCAGGCTGCAGATATCCTGCGCCTCGCCGCGCTTGCGCGCCACGCGCACGCTCAGTTGGGTCTGCGGTTGCGCCTGCGGATTGCTCATGAACGGAGCCCGGCCACGATCAGGCAGCCTGCGCCGCCGCGCCCTCGGCGGCGAGCATACGGTCGATGACGCGGCGCGACTGCACGCCGCCGGCGTCGATGTTGAGCTTGAGCAGGTTGCGCTGCGGCCATTGCAGCAGGTTCTTTTGCTGCAGTTCGAGCATCGCCAGGTCTTCGGAGAAGATCTGGCCCTGGCCTTCGCGGATCTTCCCGGTCAGGGCTGCGTCCTCCGGCTTGAACTTGCGCGCCATGCCCCAGAAGTAATGGATCGAGGTGTCGGTCTCGGGGGTGATGAAATCCACCACCACGCTATGGGCCTTGTGCGCATCGGGCGCGTGGTAGCCGCCCATGCCGGCCGTCGCCACGCCGACCTCGATCATCACGTGGCTGGGCGGGGTGAAGCGGCAAATCTGCCAGCGGTCCACCGGCGCGTCATCAAGCAGGCCCTGGGCGCGCAGGGCGATCTGCCAGAACGGCGGGGCGGTAACTTTTTCCATATGGCGCGCGGTCACCACCATGTCGCCTTCCACCGTGGTCTTGCTGGGGGTCTCATCGATTTCCTTCTGGCCGATGCTGGTCGCGTGCACGTAGGTCTCGTGCGTCAGGTCCATCAGGTTGTCGATCATCAGCCGGTAGTCGCAGGCGATGTGGTACAGGCCGCCGCCGTAGGCCCATTGCGGATTGCCGTCCCACTCGAACACCGGGATCCTCGAGGTGTCGGCCCGTTGCGCATCGCCGGGCCAGATCCACACGAAACCGTGGCGCTCTTCGACCGGAAAACCGCGGATGGCGGGAAAGCCGCCGACCCGCTGGCCGGGCATCGCGAGGGCCTTGCCCTGGCAGCCCATTTCCAGGCCGTGGTAGCCGCACACCAGCCGGCCGTCCTTGACGAAACCCAGCGACAGCGGCGCGCCGCGGTGCGGGCAAAAATCCTCCAGCGCGGCGACCTTGCCCTGCTCGCCGCGATACAACACGACCCGCTCATTGCAGATGGTGCGCCCGAGCGGCTTGTCACCGATCTCGTCGGACCGGCAGGCCACGTACCAAGTGTTCCTCACGAACGTGCTTTGGGCGAACATGCTTTGTCTCCTTGCCCGATTTGCGGGCTGATTGACCCCGGACAGCGCAGGGTCATTCCGTATACTGATTTTGATTCATTATACTGAATCACTGGCGAAACAAAAGCTGCAGTGCACAATGAAAAGGGCCGACGCCCTAGGCGACCCCGCCGCCCGCCGCGGGGTCGATGCGCACCAGTTTGCCGAGCAGGCGGACCAGTTCGGTTTGCTCCCTGGGCTCCAGGGCGCTGAGCAGGTGCCGGTTCATCGGATTGACCTGCGGCAGCATCCGCGCCAGCACCTCCACCCCTGCCGGGGTGAGGAGCAGGCTGCGCTGGCGGCGCGGCAGCAGCTCGCGCACGATCCAGCCCTTGGTCTCCAGGCGCGCGGCGATGTCGGCCGTGGTCGAGGTATCCAGCCCCACGCGCTGCGCCAGGGTCACCTGGTCGATGCCGGGCTTGTCCTGCAGGGCCCGCAGCACGGCGAACTGCACCGGCGTGACGTTGCGGCCATGGATTTCATGAAACACGGAAACCGCCAGCTGGTGCGCGCGCCGCATCAGGTGGCCGGGTTCGGCATGCAGCGGCAACGCGCTGCCGGCGGCCGGTTTGGACGATGACACTTTGGCGCGGACACGCGATTGGACGGGAGGCTTGGCGGGGGCAGCGGCAGCGGGGGCGACAGGGGCGCGAGGCATGATTGGAATTGTATTAATGCGAAAGTCGCTGCACTATACCCGCAGCACTCTGTTGATTGCGCGCATCATCGAGGCGATGGCGTTCGCGGCTGCCCGGGTGGGAAGAGACGCGATAAGATGCGCCGGCGGCGGGCAAGTAGCGGCAGCGCGGCAGTCACAGTGCGGCAGTGGCAATGCGCCCTGACCGTCGCTATCGCCGCGATATTTTTCGAGAGCAGTCGACCGGCGTTTTCACCTGAATCAACTACGGCAAGCGGCTCAAAGCTGCCGTGAGAGACAAAGCAAGAGACAAGAAAAGTGTGCGAAATCCCTACTGTCGTCCTGATGCCCGGCCTGATTTGCGACGGGCAGTTCTGGGCCGCGCGCGCGGCGCTGGAACAACTGGCGCCGGCGCGGTTGCAAGTGCGGGTGGCGGACTTCTCGCAGTTGTCCTCGATCGGCGCGATGGCCGACAAGGTGGTGGGCGAGACCGCCGGGCCTATCGTGGCGATCGGCCATTCGATGGGCGGACGGGTTGCGCTGGAGGTGCTGCGCCGTGCGCCGGGGCGCGTCGTCGGCCTGGCGCTGCTCAACACCGGCATCCATACCCGGCGTGATGGCGAGGAGGAAAAGCGCGCGGAGCTGGTGCGGCTGGCGTATGAGCAAGGCATGGCGGCGCTCGCCGACCGCTGGGTGCCGCCGATGGTCGACCCGGCGCGCCGCGACGACGCAGCGCTGCTGGCGCCGATGAAGCAGATGGTGATGCGGGCCACGCCCGAGCAGCACGAACGCCAGATCCGCGCGCTGCTGGACCGGCCGGACCCGCGCGACCTGCTGCCGCGCATCGCCTGCCCGACCCTCGTCATGGTTGGCCGCCAGGACCAGTGGAGCCCGGTGGCTCAGCACGAGGAAATCGCCGCGCTGATTCCCGGCGCGAAACTTGTGATCATCGAGGACGCCGGCCACATGTCGCAGATGGAGCGGCCGGCCGAGACCACTGCGGCGCTGGTGGAATGGCTGCGCGGCGACGTGCTGCGCTAGGAATGCGATAAGGTGCGAAACATGGAAGCCACGCCTATCTCCCCGGACGAAGACCACATTCCCGACACGCCCCTGTTCGACCGCAAGCGCTCGCTCTCGGGTTACCGGCTCAACAAGATGGCGATGGGGCTGGGCGAGGCGGCCAACCGCGCCGCCTTCAAGGCCGACGAAGCCGCCTATATCGACCGCTTCGGCCTGAGCCCGGAGCAGAAGCACGCCGTGATGACGCGCGACTGGCGCGAGATGGTGCGCCTGGGCGGCAATATCTTCTTCGTTTTAAAAATCTCCGCGCTCGATCCGGTCCCGATCCGCCTCACCCAAATCTGCGCGCATCAGGCCGGCATGGAACACGCGCAATTCCAGCGCGAGCGCCTGGGAAAGAAGAGCTGACATGGCACGCATCATCGGAGGCCTGGGCACCTCGCACATCCCCACCATCGCGATGGCGCTGGACCGCGGCCTGCGCGACACGCCGGACTGGAAGCCGTTTTTCGACGGCTACATCCCCGGCCAGCAGTGGGTGCGCGAACACAAGCCGGACGTGGCGGTGGTGGTGTTCAACGATCATGGCAACTCGATGTTCCTCGACCGCATGCCGACCTTCGCGGTCGGCACCGCGCAGGAGTACCGCCCGGTCGACGAAGGCTGGGGACCGCGCCCGATTCCCCCCTTCCAGGGGGAGCAGGATTTTGCCTGGCACCTGGTCGACACCCTGATCGACAACAGTTTCGATCCGACCATCATCCAGGAGATCGAGGTCGACCACGGCCTGCAGGTGCCGATGGAGCTGTTCTGGGGGCGGCCCGCGGCATGGCCGGTGCGCGTGGTCCCGATCTTCGTCAACGTGATCCAGTACCCGATTCCCCTGCCATCGCGCTGCTACGCACTCGGCAAGGTCCTGCGCCAGGCGATCGAGAGCTATGAGAGCGACGAGCGTTTCGTAATCCTCGGCACCGGCGGGCTCTCGCACCAGTTGCAGGGCGCGCGCTCCGGTTTTTTGAACCCGGCCGCCGACGCCGCCTTCCTGCGCGACATCGCCCAAGACCCGGAAAAGCTGGCGGGCTGGAGCCGCGAGCAGTACGTCGAGACCTTCGGCAGCGAGGGCGCCGAGCTGATCATGTGGCTGGTGATGCGCGGCGCGTTGAACGAGCGCGTCGAAATCATGCATCAGCACTATCAGGCGCCGACCTCGATGACCGGCGCGGGGATGATCGTGCTGGAGAATCGCTGAAACGTTATCGGGAAGCGCGCGGTTCGGACACAAGGCACCTTCCAGAAATATCCGCGCCTTGTGATCCAAGAGGGCGGTGCGCCATGCGGTGCCTTTGCCCTACGGCATTGGGCGCCGGAAGAGAGCGCTCAAAAATGAAACCCAAATCCCTGCGCGACGTTCGCTGCCCCGTACGAGACGCCTCCGCAACGCCATCTCCCTGAACTGCTTGCATAATTCCACCCGGGCCCGAAACCAAGATATCAACGAGACACGCGACGCCGCCTTTGCTGTTCTCCTCCCCTTTTTTCCTGTTCCTGTTTTTCCCCCTGGCGGCGCTTGCCGTGCTGGCGGCGCCCCTGCGCGCACGCAATGCGGTGCTGTTGGCCTTCTCCGCCCTGTTCTATTTCTGGGGCGAGCCGCGCTTTTTTTTCCTGGCCCTGGCGTCCAGCCTGGCCGACTACCTGATCGGGGCGCGGCTGCACGACGCGCGCGGCAGCCCGGGGGCAAAGCGCTGGCTGATCCTTGGCGTCACGCTCAACCTGGCGCTGCTCGGCTGCTTCAAGTATCTGGACTTTTTCATCGACAGCCTGAACCGGCTGCTGGTCCCCCTGGGCGGCCCCGCCGCCGGACTGCTGTACCTTGCGTTGCCGATCGGCGTGTCATACATCGTCTTCGAAAAGATCTCCTACCTGGCCGACATTGCCCGCGGCCGCGCCGCCCCCGCGCGCCGCCTGCATGATTATCTGCTGTACGTCTTCCTGTTTCCCAAGCTGTTGGCCGGGCCGATCGTCAAGTACCACGATTTCGAGCCGCAGTTGCGCGATCGCCGCGTCAATGTCGAGGATCTGGCGGCGGGCTTTTCGCGCTTCCTGCTGGGACTGGCAAAGAAAGTGCTGATCGCCGATACCATGGGCGAGATGACCGGGCAGGTGTTTGGCTTGCCGCCGGCGCAACTGGGCTTCGCCAACGCCTGGCTCGGCCTGGCCTGCTTCACGGTGCAGATCTATTTCGACTTCTCGGGCTATTCCGACATGGCCATCGGCCTGGCCCGCATGTTCGGCTTCCGGTTGATGGAAAATTTCAACCTGCCGTATGTCGCGCAAAGCTTTACCGAATTCTGGCGGCGCTGGCACATCTCGCTTTCCACCTGGATCCGGGAATACCTCTACCTGCCCCTGGGCGGCAGCCAGGGCAGCGCCGCCCGTACCGCGCGCAACCTGTGGATCTGCTTTTTGCTCTCCGGCCTGTGGCATGGCGCGCAATGGACGTTCGTGCTGTGGGGCGCGTACCACGGGTTGATGCTCGCGGCCGACAAGCTGTTCTGGCTCAAGGCAAGCGCGCGGCTGCCGGCCTGCGTGCGCACCGCCGTCACGCTGTTGCTGGTGATGCTCGGCTGGGTGATTTTTCGCTCTTCGTCCCTGGAGCAGATGGCTGCCTACTTTGCCGCGTTGTTCAGCCCGGGGCGCGAAGGCAGCCTGTTCCTGGTCACTCGCGATATCTGGCTCGCGCTGGGTGTCGGCGTCGTGCTGAGCCTGGCGCCCGCCCTGGCGGCACCACTGCGCCCGCACCCGCTGCTGCGGAGCGCCATGATCGGTACCGCGCCGTGGGCGGTGGCGGCGATCGCGCTGCTCGCCTTGGGCAAGACGGTGACGGTGACATTCCAGCCCTTTTTGTATTTCCGCTTTTAAATGAGCGCCACGCCACCCCACGACCGCCTGGCGCACGGCACGCCGCGCGAACAGCATCCGGCGGCCGGATTGCGGAGCCTGCCGCTCCTGCTGGTCGCTGCCGCGATGCTGACCCCCTTGCTGCTCTCCCTGGTGCTGGTAGGCGGGCGCATCGCCGGCAGCCATGGCGCCCTGGCCGAGTACCTGGAGCAGTTGCATGCGCTCCCGCTGAAGGGCATGGAAAACCGCGCGGCCACGCCGGCATGGTCGGTGGCAAAGCTGTTTTCCGGCGCCTGGCAGGCCGAAACCGAGGCTTGGTGGAATTCCCGCCTGTCCCTGCGCGCACCGATCGTTCGCCTCACCAACCAGGCCTACTATAGCTGGCTGGACAAGAGCTATATGTACGCGGGCAACATCGTGGTGGGCCGCAATCAGGCGCTGTTCGAGAAGGCCTACATCCAGCGCTATTGCAACTGGGACCGCGTTGCGTTCGCCGCGCCTGCATTCGAAGCCTGGGCCGGACGCCTCAAGGCCATGCAGGATTTTTTCACTGAACGCGGACAGCGATTCGTCTATCTCATCTCGCCCTCCAAGGCGGCATTCGAGCCGCACAATTTTCCCGTGGGCACCCCCTGCCCCGGGCCGCACCGCCCCGAATACGGCCTGGCGCTTGCCGCGCTCAAGCGCGCCGGCGTGCGCCATGTGGACGGCAGCCTGTTGCTGGCGCAGGACCGCCAGCGCCTGCCCGCGGAACTCCTGTTCGCGCGCGGCGGCACGCACTGGACCGCATTGGGCGCCGGGCTCACAATGCGGGAGCTTTTGCGGGTCGCGGCAGAACTGCCCGGCACGCCTTTGCCGGAGCTGGACCTGCGCTATCGCGTGTCGCACGAGCCTTTGGAGCAGGACCGGGATTTGCTCAACCTGCTCAATCTCCGGCATCCCGACACCGCTTACCCGTCTCCCGTGGTCGACATGCAAGGCCGCGGCGTCCCGGGTGGGCGCCTGCCCGGCGTGGCGATTGTCGGAACCAGCTTCATGCACGAGCCCAGCCTGCTTCTGGAGCGAAGCAGCAGCTTCTCGAGCATCGACTTCTACTACTATTTCTCGCTCGATCACATGCGATTCGGGAATGGCCAAAACGCCAGTCCCATCGGAGGCGGCAATCCGCCGGGGAACTACCATGCGCTGCGCGCGGCCGACCTGGTCATCGTCGAGGAAAACGAGGCAGCGCCGAACTCGCAGCACTTGCGGTTGCTGCTCGAAAATCTGGGACTGGCGGACCAGGGCCACAAATAAAAGCCCCGCTGCACTTACGTGCAGCGGGGCTTTTGTTAACGGAAATTACCAGGGAAATACTGATTAAGTAGGCTGCGCGCCCTCACTTGCGTTTCGCAACCCCCGATTCCACAGCGAAGGTGATGTCACATCGCACGGCTTTGGGGACTGAATCAGCGTTTCCTTAGGTATCAATCAAAAAGGAATGTCGTCGTCCATGTCGTCGAACCCGCCGGCCGGCTTCTTGGCCGGGGCGCGTCCCGCACCACCACCACCTCCGCCGCTGGCGCCGGCACTGCGTTCGCCGCCGCCACTGCTGCGCTCACCGCCGCCGTAGGAACGCGCGCCGCCGCCACTAGCACCGCCGCCTTCATCCATGCCGCCCCCGCCCATGCCTTCGCGGTTGCCCAGCATCTGCATCTGGTCGGCGACGATTTCGGTGGTGTAGCGGTCCTGGCCGTCCTTGTCCTGCCACTTGCGGGTGCGCAGGCGGCCTTCGACGTAGACCGAGCGGCCCTTTTTCAGGTATTCGCCGGCGATTTCGGCCAGGCGGCCGAAGAACACCACGCGGTGCCACTCAGTCGCCTCTTTTTTCTCACCCGTTGCCTTGTCCTTCCAGGTGTCGGAAGTGGCAATCGTGATATTGGTGATCGCATCGCCCGAGGGGGCGTAGCGGGTTTCGGGGTCCTTGCCGAGGTTGCCGACCAGGATGACTTTATTGACTGAGGCCATTGTTGAGCTCTCCTACCAGATTTGCGCTACGCCGTGGTTGCGGCTCGCGCATCGAAAAAGCGGCGATGAACCACAGGAACATCATCGCCGCACCAAAGGCAAATACCGCTTGCGCCCCGAAATTCTGCGCCAGCATGCCGCCTACATAACCGCCGGCAGCCAGGCCAAGTGCCTGGGTCGTATTGTAAACGCCTAACGCGGTTCCCTTGCCGGCCGGCGGGGCAATGCGCGACACCAGCGAAGGCAGCGAGGCTTCCAGGATATTGAAGGCCACGAAAAACGCGAACAGCAGTACCACGCTCCAGGTAAAGGAGCGGAAACCCTCGATGAAGCCCAGTTGCACAAGCAGCATCAATGCCACCGAGCCGAGCAGCACGGTCTTGCCGCGATTGTTCTTCTCGCTCCAGATGATCGGCGGCACCATCAGCACGAAGGAGGCGATCACCACCGGCAGGTAGACCTTCCAGTGGCTGCCCGCCGCCAGCCCGCCCTGCTCGACCAGGGCGCTGGGCACCACCACGAACATGGCCATCTGCACCAGGTGCAGCGAAAAAATGCCCAGGTTCAGGCGCAGCAGCTCGGTGTCCATCAAAATGGACCTGAAACCAGGCTTGGGGCCGGCATTGGCCAGCGGCTCGACGTGGTCAGCGGAAGGAACCAACCAGATGACCACCGCGATCGCCCCCAGCGCCAGAATGCCGGTGAACACGAAAATCCCGCCCATTCCGACCCACTGGTACATCAGGGGGGCCGCGACCAGCGAAAAAGCGAACATCAGGCCGATCGAGGAGCCCACAAAAGCCATCGCCTTGGTGCGGTTCTGCTCGCGCGTCAGGTCGGCCAGGAATGCGGTGACGGCCGCCGAAATCGCCCCGGCGCCCTGTAGCGCCCGGCCGAGCATCACCTGCCAGATGTCGCCGGGCATGGCGGCGACAAAGCTGCCGAGGGCGAAAATCAGCAGTCCCACAATGATCACCGGCTTGCGCCCGAACCGGTCCGACAGCATGCCGTAGGGGATTTGCAAAATCCCCTGGGTGAACCCATATATGCCCAGTACCCAGCCCACCCGCTCCAGGTCGTAGCCCGGCAGGGTTTTTGCATGGATGGCGAAGACCGGCAGGATCAGGAACAGGCCGAGCATGCGCAGCGCGAAAATCGAGGACAGCGAAAGCGCTGCGCGCAGTTCGAGGGGGCTCATCAGGGGAAGCGGGGTGATTAAACCGGCGCGAAACCGGAATCCGCTATAGTAGCAGGTTGGCTTTTGCGCCCGCGCCGGGCGTTTCGGCGTTTTTCCGGCCCGGGCACGTATTAATTACATTGCTGCCAGTTTTTGACCTCAGCTTCCGGCAAGATTGCAGATTCGCCTTTCCAGGCAACCCAGCACTTAAAAGCACCTCAAACACCCGCACCCATGGCCGATACCCTCCGCATCCGCGGCGCACGCACCCACAACCTGAAAAACGTCAATCTCGATCTGCCGCGCGACAAGCTGATCGTGATTACCGGGCTCTCCGGTTCAGGCAAGTCCTCGCTCGCCTTCGACACGCTCTACGCCGAAGGCCAGCGCCGCTACGTCGAGTCGCTCTCGGCCTACGCGCGCCAGTTCCTGCAGCTGATGGAAAAGCCCGACGTCGACCTGATCGAAGGCCTCTCCCCGGCCATCTCCATCGAGCAGAAAGCCACTTCGCACAACCCGCGCTCCACCGTGGGCACCGTCACCGAGATCCACGATTACCTGCGCCTGCTTTACGCCCGCGTCGGCACCCCGCACTGCGCCAACCACGGCCTGCCGCTGGACGCGCAAAGCGTCTCGCAGATGGTCGACCATGTGCTGGCCATGCCGGCCGACACCCGCGCCGCCATCCTCGCGCCGGTGGTGGCCGAGCGCAAGGGCGAGTTCGCCGACCTGATCGACGACCTGCGCGCGCAGGGTTTCGTCCGTCTGCGCGTGGACGGCAAGATGGTCGAGATCGACGCGATCCCGCCGCTGAAGAAGAACTTCAAGCACTCCATCGACGTGGTCGTCGACCGCCTGAAGGTCGACCCCAGCCTGAAGCAGCGCCTGGCCGAATCGTTCGAGACGGCGCTACGCATCGCCGAAGGCCGCGCCGTGGTGCTGGAGCTCGATACGGAGAAGGAGCACGTGTTCTCCTCCAAGTTCTCCTGCCCGATCTGCGGCTACTCGATCTCCGAACTCGAACCGCGCCTGTTCTCCTTCAACAACCCGATGGGCGCCTGCCCGGGTTGCGACGGCCTGGGCGTGATCCAGTTCTTCGACCCCAAGCGCGTGGTCGCCTTCCCGCACCTCTCGCTGGCTTCGGGCGCGATCAAGGGCTGGGACCGGCGCAACCAGTTCTATTACCAGATGCTGCAGTCGCTCGCCTCGCACTACGAGTTCGACCTCGAGCAGCCCTTCGAGAAGCTGCCGCAAAAGGCCCAGAACCTGATCCTCAGCGGCTCGGGCAAGGAAGTGATTCCCTTCCAGTACGTGAACGACCGCGGCCGCAGCGTGGTGCGCGAGCACGCGTTCGAAGGCGTGATCCCCAACCTGGAGCGCCGTTATAAAGAGACCGACTCGGTGGTGGTGCGCGAGGAACTCGCCAAGTACATCAGCAACAAGACCTGCCCCACCTGCGAAGGCAGCCGCCTGCGCGAGGAAGCACGCAACGTCACGGTCGGCGGCGAGACCATCTACGCCGTCTCCGGCAAGCCGCTCAAGGCCGGCCTGGGCTTCTTCCAGCAGTTGAAGCTGGAAGGCTCGCGCGCGCAGATCGCCGACAAGATCGTCAAGGAAATCGCCAGCCGCATGAGCTTCCTGAATGACGTCGGCCTGGACTACCTCTCGCTCGACCGTTCCGCCGAGACCCTCTCCGGCGGCGAAGCCCAGCGCATCCGCCTGGCCTCGCAGATCGGCTCGGGCCTGACCGGCGTGATGTACGTGCTCGATGAACCCTCGATCGGCCTGCACCAGCGCGACAACGACCGCCTGCTGAAAACGTTGCGGCACCTGCGCGACATCGGCAACACCGTGATCGTGGTCGAGCACGATGAAGACGCGATCCGCAGCGCCGACTACGTGGTCGACATCGGCCCTGGCGCCGGCGTGCACGGCGGCGAGATCGTCGCCGAAGGCACTCCCGCCGAGATCCTGAAGAACCCCAAGAGCCTGACCGGCGCCTACCTCTCCGGCAAGAAGCAGATCGCCGTGCCAAGCAAGCGCGCCAAGCCCGACCCCAAGCGCATGCTGAAGATCATCGGCGCCACCGGCAACAACCTCAAGAAGGTGGACATGAGCCTGCCGGTCGGCCTGCTCACCTGCATCACCGGTGTCTCGGGTTCCGGCAAATCCACCCTGATCAACGACACGCTGTACAACGCCGTCTCCCACCATATCTACGGCTCCTCCACCCCGGCGGCCGAGCACGACCGCATCTCCGGCCTGGAGCATTTCGACAAGGTGATCGCCGTCGACCAGAGCCCGATCGGCCGCACCCCGCGCAGCAACCCCGCCACCTACACCGGCGTGTTCACCCCGATCCGCGAACTGTTCGCCCAGGCGCCCACCTCGCGCGAGCGCGGCTACGAGCCGGGCCGCTTCTCCTTCAACGTCAAGGGCGGCCGCTGCGAAACCTGCCAGGGCGACGGCGTGATCAAGGTGGAGATGCACTTTCTCCCCGACGTCTACGTGCCTTGCGACGTCTGCCACGGCCGGCGCTACAACCGCGAAACGCTCGAGGTGCAGTACAAGGGCCGCAACATCAACGAAGTGCTGGAGATGACGGTCGAGGACGCGCACGAGTTCTTCAAGGTCGTGCCGGTGGTCGCGCGCAAGCTGCACACCCTGCTCGATGTGGGCCTGGGCTACGTCAAGCTCGGGCAGAGCGCCACCACGCTGTCAGGCGGCGAAGCGCAGCGGGTCAAGCTCTCGCTCGAACTCTCCAAGCGCGACACCGGCCGCACCCTCTACATCCTGGACGAGCCCACCACCGGCCTGCACTTCCACGACATCGACCTGCTGCTGCACGTGATCCAGAAGCTGCGCGACGGCGGCAACACTGTGGTCATCATCGAGCACAACCTGGACGTGATCAAGACCGCCGACTGGCTGATCGACCTGGGACCGGAAGGCGGCGATGGCGGCGGCATGATCATCGCCGAAGGCACGCCGGAGGATGTGGCGAAGAACAAGAAGAGCCACACCGGGGCCTACCTGGCGCCCTTGCTCAAGGACAAGCGCAAGGCGGCGTAACGCGCCGGCCGGAAGCGGGCGCGGGACGATCGCCGCCTGCCCCGCTACGGTTCACTTGCGTCCGTTCGTCCCGGGCCGCTCGAAGGGCGCCGCGCCAGGCGAAGCGGTTCGACAGGCTTGCCGCGAACGGCGCGGGAGCGGCATTGGACCCGCTCCTCCCTGATCCGGCGCGCTCCAGGCGCCGCGCGGTTTACTCGCGGTTTACTCGCTGGCCTGTATCTCGGCCAGGGTGCGCATCTGGAATTTGCCGTCGCGGCGGAACAGCCAGGACTCCAGGTATTCCACCTGCCCACGCCGCAGCACCGCGTTCGCGGGGCGCGGCAGCGGCGCCGAGCGCTGCAGGCTGGCCAGCGCCATGGCGCGCGCCTCGGTATCGCCGTTGTCGCGGAACACGCGCGAGCTGACCAGCCTGCCGTTTTCATCGACCACCACGCTCAGCACGACGATGGAGCGCAGCAGGGGCGGCGGCTTGCCGGTGAACACCTGCTCGCTGTTGACCTGGTAGACGCGGGTGGCCACGTCGGTCTTGTAGCCGGCCACGCTGCCGGCGGCGGAGACGGCCGGCGCGGCGGCGGGCACCGGGGCGGCCGGCGTCGGCGCCGCTGGCGTGTTCACGGCCGGTCCTTTTTGCGCGCATGCCGAGAGAAGCAAGGTCGCCGCGGCCAGCCGGGACCAGGATTTCAGGATTGCCAAAGAACGGGTTGCCATGATGAACACTCCACTTCTGTCCAGATTCGATTAACTCGCGGATACCACGTTTTTCCGGGAAACCGTATATGCTAATGACATATACCAATGTCATAGTAATCTAAAAAGGCTGGCGTAGGCAGCCAATCCAGCCCTCCCGATGAACGGCTGCTTTTGGCGAACGAACGGAAAATCTTCCAAAACAGGGGCCCCGCGGCGGAAACATGGGCTCACGGAGGATCTTGTCCACGGAATCGTGATCGCTGCCTGCGTTTGTGAACCCGGAGGCCGGTGACCCGGCCGCCCGAGTCCGGCGCGCGCCCGCGTTTCAGCGCAAGCTCGCCGCCTGCGCCCGCCGCCACACTGCCGGCGGCGCCCCCGCCGCGCGCTTGAAGGCGCGCGTGAATGCCGCTTCCGATTCATAGCCCACCGCCCGCGCGACCGCCGCCACCGGGGCCGGGCTTTCGCGCAGCAGGCGCGCCGCCGCCTGCATGCGCCACTGCGCCAGATACTGGATCGGCGGCTGGCCGACAAAGCGCGTGAACCGTTCATGGAAGGCCGAGCGCGACAGCGCCACTTCGCGCGCCAGAAGCTCCAGGGTCCAGTCGCGCGCCGGCTCCTCGTGCATCAGGCCGAGCGCGCGGCCCACGTAGCGGTCGCGCAACCCGGCCAGCCAGCCGGTATCGGCCTCCGGCAGCCGCTCGGCGTGGCGCCGCAACGCATCGACGAACATCAGCTCGCTGATGCGCTCCAGCACCGCGTGGCCGCCGGCCCGCTGATTCTGCGAAGCCTCGACCGCGCGGCGCATCACCTGCGCCACCCAGGCGCCATCGGCCCCGTCGGCGTTACCTTCGGCGGCAGCGGGCAGGTGCAGCAGGCGCGGCAGGGTGGCCATCAGCGGGTTGAAGGGCTTCAGGTCGAAGCCGAGAAAGCCGCAAGCCACGTGCACCGGCAACTCCGGGGCCGGCGTGCCGTACGAAAAGTCGGTCGGCGTATGGAACACCACCGGGATCGGCCGCGCCGCATCGCGCGTCTCGAACATCCACCGCGGATCGAAGGGCGCCGGGCGCATCCCCGGCGCGCTCGAGAGCACATGCGCATCGCCCTGCGGGAACATCACGATGTCGCCCGTCTCCAGGCGCACCGGCGGCCCGCCGACGATCGCCGCCCAGCCGCTGCCCTTGGTGATCACGTGATACTCCACCACGTGCTCCGCCTGCGGCAGCACCGCCGCCGCGATCTCCCGCGACGCCGGCGCCTCCACCGCCCATTCCTCCCCATAGCTCAGCGCATAGAACACCGCGCCGCGCAGCCGCACCGCGCGCAGCAACTCGGAAAGGGGGTCGGCCGCCATCGTCCGATTGTACGGACAAGCATGTCCGGCGGATTCCCGGCCAAGTCCGCGCCAATCGTGGACGCGCAGGCAAGCCCCGCGGACGTTCGGCCAAGCCCGCCGCCGTTCCCCGCCCGTACCATCGCCTGCGCGTCCCGATCACAGCAAACCAAGCGGACGCCGACCACCATCACGAGGATCAGCCAGATGAATCAAGACAAGACCTACAAAGGCGCCTGTTTTTGCGGCAGCGTCGAAATCACCGTCAGCGGCGAGCCCGCCGGCATGGGCTACTGCCACTGCGAATCCTGCCGCAGCTGGTCCGCCGGCCCCGTCAACGCCTTCACCCTGTGGAAACCCGGCGCCGTCCAGGTGACCCGCGGCGCCGCCAACATCGCCAGCTTCAACAAGACCCCGCACAGCCACCGCAAATGGTGCAGCACCTGCGGCGGCCACCTGTTCACCGAACACCCCGGCATGGGCCTGACCGACGTCTACGCCGCCACCATCCCCGACTTCCCCTTCCAGCCGGGCGTGCACGTCAACTACCAGGAGACTCACCTGCGGATCAAGGACGGCCTGCCGAAGATGAAGGACATGCCGGCGGAGATGGGCGGCTCGGGCGTGGCGCTGGCGGAATAGGCAGCGCCCGGCGCCGAAATACGGGACTTGGGTTCAATGCTCCCAGGACATCGCAAGAGCACGACGAGCCAAGTCCCTACCCACCCTTGCCGCATTCGCGGGGACGCCCCGATCCCCACGGCGCTATAGCGCCCATCGAACCGGTTCGGGTGCAGGCGTCAGACTTCCACCTTCTCCCATTTCCACTCCCTGGCCCATTCCTTCTTTTCGAACGCGTAGGACTTGAACACCGCGATGACCTGCCGCGCGTCCATCTCGCCAATCGCCCGGTAGTGATTCGCGGTGGTGACGAGCTGGTGCTCCAGCGTGTACAGGCCGGTGGACTCCTGGTAGGCCTGCATGTAGGTGCCGTTGCCGCGATCCAGGACGGCGAACGCGTCCTTGTGGGTGTTCAACAAGGGGATCGACTTCTCGATCACCTCCTCCGTGGGCACATCCTCGAAATCGGCCGCCGGGCAGACGTAGATGGCATCGTGGTATTCCGCGCCGATATCGAACAGCAGCCAACCCACCGGGGTGGCGGACGACAGCTCGAAGATGACGATCACAAAGCAGTTCTTGTGATCCGCGTCGATGTGCAGGTAGCCATGTAACTTGTCTCCGCACTGGTAGCAGTACTGCGCCTCGCGCGGCCGGGAGTCCCAGCTCGACAGGCCGGTGGCGGGCCAGACCGCCCGTGCCGCCTTCAGGCAGGCGTCGCGCAAGGCGTCACCGGGCTCAAACGCCTGCACACCGGTATCCATCAGCATCAGGTGCTCGTGCAGCTGGTACAGGCGCAATGGCGCGGCGGCGCCGCGCTGGAAGATCTTGCGGAACATGCTCATGGATGCGATGCCGTACGGGCGATGAAGAGTCTGGAAAGAGATCTGCAAAGAGGCATGAATGGGAACCCGTCGTCCAGATGCATCTGGACGACTCGCAACGGATGGTCCGGGACTCCCTCGCCCTCAGCGCCCCGGCACCCCGAACGCCACCGGCCGGATCGCCGAGCCCGCCGCGCCTTTTTCCAGCAGCGGCAGGATGATGGTGCAGGAGGTCCATACCTTGTCGCGCGCCAGCAGGTCCAGCTTGGTGTTTTCCAGGTGGTGGATGCCCATCTGCGTGAGCATGTGGTGATGGATCGCGAAGGGCAGCCCGGGCGGGGTGCCCGGCGCGGGGCCGGCCTTCCCCTGCAGCATGCCGGTGGGCACGCTGTCGATGAAGGGCGCGTCCAGGCCGATGGCGACGATACGCTTCTCGCCCAGGTATTTGGCCGCGTCGTACGAGAGGCCCGGGGCGCTCGCGTAATAGCTCTTGTCGGTGTCCGGGTCCTTCCAGTAGTCGCCCCAGCCGGTGTGCACATAGACCACGTCGCCGGCGCGGATGCCGCGCCTGGCCAGGCCCTGCGCCTTGAGCATCGCCACGATGTCGGCCGCGGTCACCACCTCGCCCGCCTTCATCGGCGCCCCCTTGCCAAGCAGCGCCTTGGCATCGAGCAGCACGGCCGAAGTGACGATGGGCGGAATCTTCTCGATGCCCAGTTTCATCAGCGGCGAATCGGGCGTCGGCTTCACATCCTTCTGCTTGTAGCCGCCGTAGTAGCTCGCCTCGTCCACCGGCGCCGTGCCCTTGCCGTCCCAGGTTTGCGGCAGCACCGAGAAATGCCCGATCGCATCGATCTGCGTGCCCTGCTGGCCATGCTCGTTGCCCTCGTTATAGGTCTCGGTGTTGAAGGCATGCTGGGTGAAGGGCAGCGCCGTGGTCGCCTTCGGCTTGACCGCGTACGGCGCGGCGAACGGCGACATCGGCATGGTGCTGGAGCGCAACTGCGACAGCTCGTAGGAACGCGCGCGCGGGTTCTGCAAATACGCGGCGCAGCGCCCCCAGGTGGCCGGGCCGATGGCGTTGGCCATGCCGCGCTCATCGCCCGCCGGCCAGGGCGGCGCGGGTACCTTGTCCTGGGCAGGCGCGTCACCCGCGCCCCAGAGGGCCGGGAGGGCCATGCAAAGCAGTGTCTTGACAATCAGCGCGCGACGTTCGGAACAGCCAAGGCGGATACGCATGGTGACCTCCTGTTGTTTTTTGCGGCGGAGGGAAATGATACTGCGGTACCGGTGCGCCCTGCCAAAGGACCAGGAAGTGCCCTGCGCCAGGCAGCCCCAACCGCTCAGCACATCAAGGCGTCACCGGACATCTTTTGCCGGGTCCGCCAAACACCATCCCCCACCCCTGAGCCGCTCCCTGAATTCCGGCTTCAGTTCGCTCGGCCCGTCCTCGCCCAGCAGGCCGCACGGGTCGTACCAATTGGGGGTTCTGGTCTCGCCGAGAATCGCGGGCAGGCTGCCTTCGAACTCCGGGACGTTGGGACAGCGGTAGTGCCATAGCGCCCAGCGATCCGGCACCTCGCCGAAGCAAAGCAACTCCTTCACGCCACCATTGCAGTTGGTGCTGACGACCAGGATATCGCCGGGCAAATCATCCTTCTGCTCCGCCACCCGCAGGACCAGATCGTGGTGAAACTCGCCCTGCTTCCAGTGCTCGACGATCTTGTAGCCGCCGAATTGCGAGCGCAGCTTGCCCAGCACGCCCGCCAGGACGGTGCTGTCCGTGAGGAAACCCAGATCAGTATTTGCAGCAGACGGCATGGGACTCGCACCTCATCATGTTCGCGCACAAAGCGCGCCTTACCGGCGTCAATATACCTACCTACCACTTACACGGCAATTCTCCCGCTTCAGGCGGGCAAGCCAAGCCCGGGCTTGACAACCGCAATAACATATGTTTTAATGCAATCGAAAAAT
>Ga0307511_10000087_pt1 | contig 77896 bp, 58 predicted proteins | sample 13_EM_MG_FD_200266 | JGI IMG/M metagenome (GOLD analysis project Ga0307511, IMG submission 200266) | Populus trichocarpa ectomycorrhiza microbial communities from riparian zone in the Pacific Northwest, United States - 13_EM | ecosystem: Host-associated > Plants > Roots > Unclassified | place...
AGGAGATTCCTCAGTTGCCACACCGATGATCCGAGCGTCAGGCTGACTCGTCCGCTGCCGAGCGCATGCGACGTTCCCTTGTCTCCACCACCTCCGCAAACACGCGCCAGGTATCAGCACAGGCCTTGGCCATGTTCAACACCACACTCATGCAGTGGGGTGGCAGATTGTCCAGGAGCCGTTCCGCCATCGACGCCGAGGCCACGTGAGCTTCGAAAGCACGTATCAGTGCGCGGCCGTTTTCAGAGAACCGCAACGAAGGATCGTTGCGCAGGACATGTAGAATATCGGCGTTACGCACGAGTGAATCCTGCGGCGCGGTGCCAGCCGAATTCTCCTCGTTCCTCCGGGTCGACGGTGGTGCGGCACGAACCTGTTCCCGCCCTCGACCCATCCGACTTTGAACGTCACGCGCGGTTCGCAACGACACCCCGGTGGACTGCGCTACATCAGTAAGCGGACTGCCTGGATTCTCGGCCAGATATTGGCCAGCTAGCTTGCGATTTTCAGTAGAGTTCACAGGTCGCATCCGACCGTCGCGACCAATCCTTGTTTGCATGGCACCACGGCCGCCGGAACAGCGTCGTCGCAGAGCGCCCACGGTTTTGGGGGACAGTCCGGCCACAGCTGCTATAGCTCGGTCCGACCAATGCGGATGCAACAGCAGGATTCGGCCAGCTGCGGCCCGCCGATCAGCCAGAGTGAGCGGGAGTCCGTGTACAATATTCTGTCTAACTCCCAGTACGAACGCCTCATCCTCACTGCCATCGAAGTAGCGAACCTCGATCGTATCGTCACCGCGCAGTTGCGCAGCACGAATCCGATGCATGCCGTCAATCACCCGCATCGTGCTTCGATGCACGAGGATCGCCGGCAGATTGGCGCCCAACTCAGCCAGAGTGCGCACGTGCTCATCGTTCACCCCGCCGAGACGCAGTGAATCCGATGTATGCAGAGCGCTCAAGGCTACCCGAGTTACTAGATCCTGCACATCTGCACTCGGACCGGTTTCGCTGGCCGTTCGGCTGGTATCGCCGACGGACGTGTCCACAGGACCGCGATCTTGAAGGCTAGTCACCCGCAGAGCCCCCTTGCACTGCTGGGCATGGCGCGTCAGCAGGCATAAGCAAGCTGAGCCGCACGCCCCCGGAGGCCAACGTGCCTCCGTGTTCCATCCGCAATGACAGATTCACATTTTCGCGACAACGACCAAAAGACTCGACAGGTTCGATATCATCCTGAAATTTCACCCCAGTACCCCCGTTATAAACTTGCTCGTCAAACTTCAAACGCTAGCGACGTCAGCCAAGATGCCAACCGTCAGGCATTGCCGAACACCTTGACACCAGGCTGGAGTCAGCCCTCAAGTCAGGTCCAGTTCGAAGATCTGTCAAACACTGCCGTATAGCATCCACCCCCCAGTCGCCGTGCGCGCAGGCCCATGTCGAGCTGTGAAAGTGACATAGAATCATGATCGGTCAACCACCCAGCCACACCCGCCTAAGCCCTGCCGCCAGGTAGGCATTGAGCGTCCGCCAGGACAACCCGACGTAAAGGTACCGCCGTGGATCAGGAGACACCCACAGTACCGATCGACGCCGGCCCCAATGCCCACGAACCCGTACAGAGCGTTGGGTGATCGCCACTCCCCTCTGGCGGCGATCACCCCAACACTGAGATGCCACTCAGGCGCATGCCGGTACGGCGCCCAACCACGTACGCGGAGACCGCGCACGTACGAGTGAGTCCTCGGGCCAGTCTGGTCAACGGATGCCTGGACACAATCAAAAGCTGACGGGGACTCGCTGCCGTCGTGAGGTCCACACGGGGACCGCAATCGCGAGGACCGCGTTATGCGCGCGGCGGGTACCCAAATCACAGAACAACATCCCCCGAATAGATTGTCCATTGTGATCATCTGGGGTACAGACCGGGTACCCCCGATCGTGGCTTGTGCGTTGGCATCACGCGGCCAGGGAAGGCCATGCATCGGCAGCACGCGAAGCCCCATCGACGGATCCTGGTTACCCAGGGGGCGTCGGACCTCCCAGTGGTCGGCACCTGTGCACCGGGAGAGCCGCCGACCACCACGAGGTCCCCTGCCGCGGGTGGCCGGCTAGAGGTCCACGGCAGCCGGCGACGACGGGGGACCTTGTCGCAGCCGGTGTGCAGGTGCAGCCCCACAAATTCCAGCTGGACGGCGTCCAGCCCAGATCCTGTGACGGCTGCAATTGGTGGATTGAGCGACGAGCGTCCACGGTCACCTATCGGTCGAGGCGCGCCAACGCTAAATGTCCCCCGTGGACGTTCCGGGTCGGGGCCTCTTGACGGACGTAAGAAGATCAGCCACGACCGGCTGCGCCTGGCCAAGAACGGACCGTCACGGGCGTCGTCCCATCGTCGTGGACGGTCGAAAGGCGGGAATGTCCTCATAAGTCTGGTCATAGCCGGACCATGGGCGTCGCCAGATCGCCCATACCCCAGTATGCCGGCCAGATGCCGCCTCCCGCTGCCTGTGCCGACAGCAGCGCGTCGTCAGCAGCGAGCACGAGCTGGTCAAGATCAGGCACCGTGCCACAGTCAACCGCATCAAGCAGCACCGGGTCATAGACGCAGTAGCCCACGGAGACCGACAGCCCGTGCAGGATCCTCATGCCATTGCGGGTAGGGGCTTCTACCGCCAGGCGTGCAACAGCTGTACGCAGATCGGCCGCCACCGTATCGGCCGTGTTCACGCCCGCGTCGGCGAGCAATATCAGGATTTCGTCCGAGCCTCCGCCGGCTCGGCACACCACGTCGTCAACACGGGTGGCCTGCCTGGCCGCAGCGCCGATTGCTCGCAGCACGCGGTCGCCGGCGGGGTGTCCGTACTGGGTGTTGATCGCCTTGAAGTGGTCGACATCAACCACGAGCACAGCGGCCGCACCGCCACGGCTGAGGATGCGCTGGAGACGTGCGGGAGCCTGCTGCGCCCAGGTCCAGCGGTCATCCAGACCCGTGACGGTGTCGCAAGGTGGCCGGCCGCAGGTTGGGCAGGCATCGACGTCAGGTGGCGTCACCGTGGTCTCCCCAGCGCGGGACGCTGGTTCTCCGAACTGCCGACGAGGCCCAGCAATGGTTGGCCGTGTCGCGGTCAATGCTTGTTCTCCCCTTAGTTCGACGTGGCCCGTCGACGTACCCAGGCCCTCCAGCGCCAGGGTGTCCACTAGCACGAATGACACCGCCCTGGAGCGTTCCCCTCAGTCCAACCAGGCTACGTCGGAGTGTGGCACGACAGTCACAGTTAATCAACCAGGAAAAATAACTTCATAACACAACCATTTTCACAGGTGACGCTACGTCAATCGTCGCTGATCAGGGCGCACATCATCACCGATCAGACAGGGAGGCAAGCTACCGCCGTTCGAGTGATCTACACTGACGTACAGCCTGACACTGCTAGTGTCGTTCACTGTGGTTGATGCACAGAAGGGGACGACTTAGGCTTGCAGGGCCATGGGTAACAAGGGGAACCAAGGTCATTCGAACGGACGTTCACACTGGTGGGCGTCCGGCCAGGATCGGAGGGCCGGGATGGGCGAGTCAAGCCCGCGCCGCAGTCTGGCGGACAAGCTAGATGCGTTGTTCGAGCGCGTCACGCGCCACAACGGTCAGGAGTTCACGTACGAGGAGGTCGCCAACGCCATCCAGGCGAAGGGTGTAACGATCTCCCAGAGCTACGTCTGGCAGCTCCGCAAGGGCAAAAAGGACAACCCCACCATCAAGCACGTCCAGGCCCTCGCGGACTTCTTCGGCGTGCCGCCCGCCTACTTCTTCGACGACGAGGCAACTGACCGCATCACCCAGCAGCTCGATCACCTCCGTGCCGAGCGGCAACGGCTCCGCGAGATCACCAGTGCCGACGACGTCCAACTGGTCGCCATGCGGGCCAGCGAGATGGATCCTGGGACACGGCAGGTCTTCGCGAATCTGATGGCCTCCGTGGTCCGTGACCAACGAGCCCAACAGCAAGCTGGCACCGAAGCGGACCCGAACAGCGCGACGTGATCGCGACGGCGGACCTGGGGGCCCGAGATGACTGCGGCAAAGGAACGAGAACTTCGGCGACGATGCCGCACGCTGTTACGGACGCTGGACATCCGGCCGCCGCTGAACGTCACCGAGCTGTGCCGCAAGATCGGTGAGCGCCGCGGCAAGCCCATTCGGCTCGTGTCCCGGCCCATCCCGGTGCCCGGCCCGTTCGGCGTGTGGATGGCCGCCCGGGACGCCGACTACATCCTGTACCAGCAGGAGACGAGCAAGGCCCACCAGGACCACATCATCGTGCACGAACTGGGCCACATACTCGCCGGCCACACCAGTGACGAAGGCGACGACGACCTGCTACACGTCCTGTACCCGGACATTGCGCCCGACGCAGTCCGCAAGGCATTGCGGCGCACCGGATACAACGCAGAACACGAACATGAGGCCGAGACGGTCGCCACCATCATCCTTGCATGGGCTTCGGTGCTCAACCAGCTCCAACCGACCTCGTCCTGGTCACGTTCGGGACCCGATCACCGTCTCGACTATGCACTCAGGGACAGACTCGGGTGGCTGTGAACACCCGGACATGATCATTTCCATGCAGCCCGCCCGCAGCGACGGGCCACAATGTGACAACAGAACAGTGGGGGAATCTTAGCCAATGAATACGGGCATTGGGGGATGCTCCGTCCGAGGATCGACCGTACGGAGTGTGTCATGAGCAGAATGCGGCAGCGAGAGAAGCAGCTGCGGCGGCAATGCCGCGCGCTGCTCAGGGACCTGAACATCCGGCCGCCGTTAGACGTGGCGGAGCTGTGCCATAAGATCGGTGACCACCGTGGGAAGCCCATTCGGCTGCTGGCGCATCCGATTCCCTTGCCAGGGCCGTTCGGCGTCTGGATCACCACGGCGGAGGCCGATTACATCCTGTACCAGCAGGAGACGAGCAAGGCCCACCAGGACCACATCATCGTGCACGAGCTGGGCCACATGCTCGCCGGCCACCACGGCGAAGGGCAAGACGACCAGATGCTGTCCGAGGTCTATCCGGACTTGGACCCGGACGCCGTCCGTCGCGCGCTACGCCGCACCGCGTATGACACCGACCACGAACGAGAGGCAGAGCTGGTCGCCACCATCATCCTGGAGTGGGCCTCCGTGCTCGACCGCGTCGCACCCCAACGGATGGGCGAGGCTACCGATCCGGTGACCCGTTACGACGCAGCACTGGGTGACCGGATGGGATGGTTGTGAACACAGCTCAGGCGATTCGCGCCATCGTCACATTCGGTCTGTTTGCCTGGCTGCTGTTCCTGGTCGCCCGCGCACCCAAGAACCAGCCGCTGCGCGCTATCTTCCTGCTGATCGTTTCCTGGGCTGTCAGCTTCCCCTTCGGCAACGCCGCCGACGCGGGTCAGGGTATCCTCGGCCTGGACCCCATGGTCTGTCAGCTGATCGCCACCGTCCTGCAAACGTTCGGCATGTACAGCCTCGTGTGCTTCATCCTGTTCACCGCCTACCAGGCACCCGACGCACGGCGCCGAGCGTGGAGACAGCTGCCCGTCCCTGTCGTCGTGTCGATCATCCTGACCTTCACAGTCCTGACCACACCACTCGCCATGCGCGCCGCTGCCGCCCGAGTGATCACCGACGCGCTCGAAGCCCACTATGCATCAACGGTCCCCAGCATCGGCGCCTTCTACTTCTTCTCCAACATCTACTCGGTCTACGCCTGCGGCTTCGCGCTGCTGGTCACCTGCCGATACGCACGACAAGGCCCCGACAGGCGCCTGCGTCAGGGAATGATCCTCGCCGCCGCCGGCCTGATACTCATTCTCTTTGCCCTGTCAACGTTTGTGGTCGCCAACGTGTTCCTCTGGGCTGGACACTCAGAGGCACTGCCCAGCATCATCGTCGTCATCGGCACCATCTGCTCCTTTGTCGGCCTCGTCGTATTCATCGCCGGGCTGGCTTACCGGTCGGTCACCATGCGCCTGACCGCGATCCGGGTGTGGTGGCAGCATCTGTGGGCCTATCACCACCTGCGTCCACTGTGGACATCATTGCACGCGGAATTCCCCGAGGACACCCTCGACCGCGCCCCTACCACGCTCTGGCGCGGGGTGATCAGCCTCCGTGGCGTGCACCGCCGGTACTACCGTCGGGTCATCGAATGCCGCGACGGACTGGTCCGGCTCAGTCCCTACCTCGCCGACGCCGCATACGACGGCCAGGAACCACCCACCATCGTGGCCCAACGGATCAGGGACGCCCTACAGGCTCACTCCGTCGGCGCGACGGTGCCGTCCCAGCCGGTGCTGATCGCGGCCCCCGCCGAACAGGGACTGGACGCCGACGTCATCCAGCTCGTCGCCCTGGCACGAGCACTGCGCGCCAACTGACCCGATAGAAAGGCTGGCCCCGCGGCCATGGCCCACGACCACGACACCACCGACACATCGATCAGCGTGCTGCTCGCCGCCTTCGACCGCCATCGCGACCGCGTCGCCATCCGGTATGCCCACGGCGAATGGACTTACGGCGACCTGCTCGACCAGATTTCCCGTACGGCCCGAGCGCTGCACACTCACGGGCTTCGCCGCGGGGACGTTGTGGCCCTGCTGACGGACAACCGGCCCGAAACCTTTGTACTGCGCTACGCCGCCAATGCGCTCGGCTGCTGCGTCACGGTGCTCTACGACGATCTCGCGACATCCCTGCTGGTGGAGATGCTACGGAACGCCGACGCCACCGCACTGGTTTTCGACGCCAACCGCTACGCAGACCAAGCGCTCGCCGTGCTGGCCGAAGTCCCTGGCGTTACCCCGTTCGCGCTCGGCGACGCGAACGGGGTAGTTGACATCACCGCGGCGGCAGCGGCCGAACCGCGCGAGCCGATACGGGTCGACGCCCGTCCGACCGACCTCGCGTCGATCCAGTTCACGGGTGGCAGCACGGGAATCCCGAAAGGGATTCCGCACGACTCGCGTGTGCCTGCCTACTTCGCTCCTGCGGCCCTCAGCGGCTGGAAGGACGCCGTCCAACTGCTATGCACGCCCATCGGTCACCTCGGCGGAACTCTATCCGGCGTTCTGCTCGCCGCCGGTGGACTCGTCGTGCTGCACGAACGGTTCGACGCCGGGAATGTCCTCGCCGCCATCGAACGGGAGCAGGTCTCCTACCTCTGGCTGCAACCCCGTCTGCTGCACCAACTGCTGGACCACCCAGCATTGCCATCGACCGACACCTCCAGCCTGCGATCGATCACGCTCGGGGGCTCCGCCAGCACGCCTCACCGGGTCGTCCAGGCGATCGAGCGGTTCGGCCCGATCATCGCGCAGGGCTACGGAGCCAACGAGATCGGCCAGATCACCTGGCTGACCACCGAGGAGCACCTGCGGCCGGAACTGCTCACCACGGTCGGACGACCGGTTCCGGGCGTCGAGCTGACCATCCGGGACCAAGAAGGCGGACCAACCGATGGCATCGGGGAGATCTGGGTTCGCGGCCCCGGCTTGATGGCCGGCTACTACCACCAACCTGAGCTGACCGCGGAGGTGCTGCGCGACGGCTGGTTCCACACCGGCGATCTCGGCCACCTCGACACCGAGGACTACTTGACGATCGTCGGTCGCAGCAAGGATGTCATCTTGGCGGCTAACGGCCACGTGTACCCGTCAGCCATCGAGGATGTGTTGTTGCGCCATCCGGATATCACAGACGCGGTCGTGTTCGGTGTCACCGATGGAAGCCGCGACGAGCATGTGTACGCGGCCGTGGTCGCAGCTCCCGGAGCCGTATTGTCGGAAGACGACATAGTTCAGTGGGTAAACCGCGAGCGAGGCGCGGCATATGCGCCAGAAGTTGTGACCTTCCTGGAGAAGCTGCCGCAGACCGGAAGTCAGAAGCCTGACCGGCAGGCGCTTCGACAGCTGTTGTCGGCGCGCGGCGAACCCAGATGACTGCTTGATCACGGAGCGCCGGTTGAGGAGACCGGGGCGTCATACCGGGCTGCTCCCGGTCCGTTTCCTCGTACCGCTCTCCGACTGGGCCGCAAGGTAGGCCGCCGACGAGGAGCCCGTGGCTCTGTTCCGTTCCGACCACCCCGCACCCAACCAAACGTGCAGCGTTTGCACAGCGCGCCTGTCTACACAAGGCAAGCAGGCTCGCGATACCTGACGTAAGGGCGGGTTATCGGCCCACTACCCGACCGCACCGCGCTGACCAGCACAAACGCTACACGGCCACGCCGGCCCACTGTCGACAAACGACCACGACATGACCTGTTACCTCAGTTTCCGCGTGGATCAGGTGTCAAATGCTTGCTGTAGAGGCAGGACGCGTGCGCCGTGTCGCGAGTGGATCGTGCAACACGGCATGTGGCGGATTGTGGTCACGTCCACCACTCGCCACACCCGGTGGTTGCCGCGCCCGATCTTGCATTGTATGAGGTTGCAGTGGCTGGCAACGTCAGCACCTGCAACAACCACCGACCCTCAGACGGATTCCCCTGATGACTCCAGCACTACGTGAGCCACGACGCGCCACCGGAAGCCGGCGGTCGCGCCGTTGGACACCACCCTCTACAGCCATCTCCGCTTCCACCACCGACACAACAGGTTCCAATGGCCCTCCACGACTATCTGGTACGTCAGGAGGAACACTGGAGCCATCCGGCAGCTGGACACCTAGCCGCCTACCTGGACGTGGCCAGTGCCGCGCCGCAGAGGGCGCGACTTTGACCTTCACCGGGCATGTTCACTACGTGTCCGACACACACGGAGCATGGCGCCGCGGCGAGTTGGCCGGCGTAATCCGAGATCTCCTCACGTGGGCCGCATCCCAACCCACCCAGTCCCTCGACCACCTCATCGACAGCGAACAGTCGGACGGCGAACACCAGTGACCCGATGCGACGTACCGACGCGGACGCGGCACGCGAACGGTCAGAACCTCAGCGGTTCCCCGCGCCGCATTGGCAACGCAGGGACTATGCGCCGTGAGCATGGACGGGTGCTATGCGCCTGACCGCGCCGCTCACCGAGCGGCAGCAACAGGTCCTTCGCTGGATAGCCGACGGCTGCCCGACTAAAGCCGCGACCGGGCACACGCACAAGATCACAGCCCGGGCGTTGCAAAGCCGCCGACTTGTCACGATCAGCACCAGCGGCGGGGTGTGGTCGGCGACCGTGACCGATGCCGGCGCTTACTACCTGCAGCACGGCGTATTTCCACCGAGACGCCCGTTGTCCCCGTCGGTCTCCTCCCACACCACTAGCGACCACGGTAGCGCGACGACCCGGCCACGAGCGCCGGCGACTATGCCGCCGCGAGAGCATCCACTCTCCCCCACCGCGCAACTCGTGGCTGACGTACTCGCCGCCGGCGGCCGGCTGACGGTGTCCCCCGACCGGGGCTACTACCAGGACCTCGAGCGCGTGGTGAGGAGCGCCAACCGTTACCGGAAGACACCGCCGGGTACACGCCTGGTCCACCACGTCGTCTACGACAGCGAACGCTGGACAGCCAAGCGACAGCACGTGGTGCAGCTGGCCGAAGGGCCCGCGGGGACCGGCGCTCCCTTGCTCCCCGTGCCGGTGCCCGACGAGGTCAGCCGCTACCACCCCGCCGTCGCCGCGCTGCGGAAGACCACCCGTATCGCAATCACCGCGGAGGCCCGGTCTCGGGCACTGCGCATCCTGCACGCCGTGGCCGTCGCGAGCGAACGCCGCGGATACACCGTCACCGCGCACACGCCGAAGGACCCCCACAACTCGCCGGCCACGCGATGGCATCTCCTGCTGACCATCAACAACGAGATCGTGCCCCTCTACGTCAGCGAGGAAACCGACCGCCCCGAACACGCACCCAACGGCCGGCTCCGCATCGACCTCGGCGGCCTCGCACGGTCGGAGCGTCCCTCGTTCTGGGCCGACCGCACCCACTGGAGGCTGGAAGACAAGCTGCCCGAGCTCCTGCGCGAAATCGCCGTCCGCGCCGATGAACTCCGGCTCAAACGGGAAGCGAAGACCCGCGCAGAACAGGAATACCGGCAGGCGCTGGAGCAGGAACGGCAACGCGCCCTGGCCCGCGCCACCGACGCCCATCGCCGAACGGTCCTGGACAACCAGCTGACGCAGTGGCGCCAAGCACGGGAACTGCGTCAGTACGCTGCGGCGCTCGAAGAGCAGATCGCCGCGGCCGAGGCAAGCCAGCACGGGGACAGCGACGCCACCCGACAGGCACGCCGGTGGCTCACTTGGGTGTCCGAACGTGCCGAGCAGCAGGATCCCCTGCGAAGCCTGCCGGACTGGCCTCAGGCACCCCACCTGCCGGCGTACAAGCTCACCGAGTTCGTGCAGCACGTACCTGAGCCACCGGACATGCGATATCAACCGGAGACATACTGACCTCGGACCGCATTAGCTGTGCGGAAACCAGCCGGCCCGCGCACAGCATGCGAACCTGATGGCGAGTGAAGACCCCAGGAGCGTCCCCGCTGGGTTCTCGGGCCACAGCGCAGGAACACCACGAGCAGTCGTCTGCCTCGGCACTCGCTACCGCTGAACGCCGGCGACCTCACCGACAACGACGGCTCCCGGGCGGGGTTCGTCACAGAACTGCGGACGTAATCGCAGGCCGGTGCGTCTTCGGTTGCCGGTTCTGATCGTGCGGCTGTTTGGGCAGTTGGTGGTGCTCGAGCGTGGTGATGCGGCGGTGACTGGCGAGGGCTGTTTCTGATGCGTGGCCTGCGGTTTGACAAGGTTGGTACCTTAATCACGGCCCGTTGCGGGGCCTTGTCGCCGTGGAGCTCCCGGGCGTTCCACCAGGGCGGCAGAAGGGGTTTACAACTTCCGCAACCACGAGCTGCAATGGCCTGTACTGCAATGACGTGAGTGGTAGCAGCCGATCTCGATTGCGCCTGTCCGGGTGGCGGAACGGGAGATGACTGTGCCCTCATTGCCCACTGTCGGCCTTCCGGCCCTGCCGCGTGGCGTGGTGCGCCCGCTGGTGGTGGCGATCGCGTTCCTGCCGATCCTGATCATGGCGCTGTGCGCCATCCCGGTCTGGACGGTGGCGCTGTGGAGCCCGTCTACCCACAGCGACCTGGCGTTGCGGTTGTTGAAGGAGCTGCGCCGCTGGAGCAGCGAGGTGATCAACGGGGTCTACGGCGGGCAGAGCCGATGAGCCGGGACAACCGGAAGAAGGCCATGCGCCGACGGGCCGACTACACCGGCGAGGGCCACCAGCAAGTTCGCGAGGCGATATCGCAGTCCCCCGGCGGGCATCCATGGATTCCCGAGGCGTCGACCCCGGCGCAGCAGTTGGTGGAGTCGGCGGTGCTGCACCGCTTGGTGCAGGGCGCGCGAGCACAGTGGCCCGATGGCACCCGGCCGAAACATCCGTTGTTCGTCGAGTCCGCCAGTCCTTCGGCTGAGGGATTAAAACTTGTCGTCCCGGTCGGGGGTGCGCGAGGGTTCGGCGCGGCATTGACCGGTGTACCGGCCAATGGCGTCCGCTTATCAAGCGACGAAATCACCATCCGCCGAGTGTACGGCAATGGCCTGCAGATTACAGCCACCGGTGTGGAGACCGGCATGATCGGACTCTGTTGTGCCTGGTCCGAGCTTCACGCTGCGATCCGTGGTGATCTCGGCCCCTCGTTTTCCTCAAACGAAATACGCCTTAGCGCGGGGCCTGGCTTGCGACTGGTCGAGGACGAGCGGGCCGTCCTCAGCGGCCTGCTGCGCAGGATCGCACTGTTCGCCAACGATCCCGGCGCGCTGGACTGGTTATTCGCCTGGCACCGATGGTTGATGCGCGGCCGCCCCGGCACCCGGCCGCGGATGCCCGAGAGCCTGGGCCGGGACCTGACCGCCGAGGGCTTCAGCCTGGGCCCGGTACCTTGCCGCGCCCTCGGGATCGACGGCCCGGTCGACGCGGGGACCGCCGCGCGGTTGTTCGCGCACGGTCCCGGTCTCGACGGAGGCTGGCACGCCTTCGAAGTTCATTCGCGTGCCGTGGGGGAGATGGCGGCCAGCTTCGCGGCGGAGTTCGACGCGTCTGAGTTGGGGCGGGCGGCCGGTCTGTTCCACGACGCTGGGAAATGCGCGTGTCGGTGGCAGGATGGCTTGGTGCGCGCGGTGCCGCGTAAGCAGGCTGTGGGTGTACCGCACAAGCAACTCGGCGCCCGACTGCTCGGCCGTCGTCACTGGATCGCGGCGTTGGCAGTCCTGAGCCATCACGATGGCCTCACCGACTTGACGTTACTTGGCCAGTTGCTGCGCCAACCGCTTGAACTCGACGAGCTCGACACCACCGCCCGATTCCTCGCCGCGGTGCCCGAGGCGCAGCAGATCCTTGACCACGAAGATATGTCGCCGACGGCCTGGAAGGGATTGACGCGGGTACTCGTGCGCGAGATTGGCGCTCGCATGGTGTTCTCCGCTCTGGTCGACGCGGACTGGCTGGACACCGCGACCCACTTCCGAGGCACCCCCGGGCCACGGCCCCGAGCGGACATGCATGCGCTCCGGGACCGGTTTGACGAGCGGCGCGCGAAGAAGTTCTCGACCGGGTCGCGGACGTGGGTCAACCAAGCGCGCAACGAGATCTATACCGCGGCGGTGGCGGCCGCGTCGGGTGAACCTGGCGTGTACAGGATCTGCGGGCCGACCGGGTCGGCCAAGAACGTGGCCGCCATGGGCTTCGCTCTGCACCACGCCGCCGAGCACGGCAAGCGGCGGGTGATCGTCGCAGTCCCGTTCACCACGATCACCGAGCAGAACGCGGACGACTTGCGGGACTTGTTGGACCCGGAGAGCGGTGAGCCGGTCGTACTGGAGCACCATTCGCATGTCGAGTTCGGTGCCGACGAAGCTGGCGGTGACGAGCAGGGCCAGCAGACCGATGCCGCGCAGTGGCAGCGGTTGGCATCGGAGAACTGGGATGCGCCGGTGGTGATGACCACGACGGTGCAGCTGTTCGACTCGCTGTTTGCCCGCACGCCGGGACGGATGCGCAAGCTGCACCGCCTTGCGAACGCCGTGCTGGTGCTGGACGAGGTGCAGGCGTTGCCCAAGCCGCTCCTACTTCCGATCCTTGACGTGCTGCGCACGCTGGTGGAGCACTTCCGGGTCACGGTGGTGCTGACGTCGGCTACCCAACCGGCGTTCGAAGCGCTGTCACCCTGGCACGACCTCGACATCAGCGAAATCGTGGCCAAGCCTCGGGAACTAGCGGACCGGATGCGTCGGGTCGAGTTCACGTGGTGGACGCAACCCCGGCCGAGCCTGTCCGACGTCGCTGACGCGGTCGCGGACCAGCGTCGCGCGTTGGTTGTGCTGAATACCGTCCGGGATGCGCGGGCCATGTTCCGGCTGGTGTCCGAGCGCTCCGACGCGGCAGTACTGCATCTGTCGACCCGCATGTATCCCCAACATCGGCGCCGCACGCTGAAGAAAGCCAAACAGCTACTGGACGCTGGCGACCCGGTCGTGGTGGTGTCCACCCAGCTGATCGAGGCCGGTGTAAACCTGGATTTCCCGGTCGTCTTCCGGGCGATGGCGCCGGTGGACTCGCTGTTGCAGGCGGCTGGGCGCGCCAACCGGGAGGGGAAAACGGACTTCGGTCGAGTGGTGATCTTTGACCCGTCCGATGGCGGCTGGCCGACGGACTATAGCGAGGCAGTCGGTGTCACCCGCCTGTTCTTTGGCCCGGGTAAGGCATTTCCCGACGATCTCGCAGCCCTGGACGACTACTACGAGTACCTGTACTCGACGTTGAACCTCGACGCGCCGCCCGCGGCTGATCACCGGCAGCGCCCGCGGGGCCAGGTCATCCAGTACTACCGCGCGATTTTGGACTTCAGGTCGGTCGCGGACGGCCCGTTGGTCGACGTCGCGACATCGACAGCCCGTGATGCGACGCGGGCGTTCCGGATGATCGATCAGGATGGGGTGCCGGTCGTCGTTGCCGAGGGCGAGGACGGAGAGCGCGCGCGTGCATGGCTTCAGAAGGTGCGGTTTCCGGGGCCCGACCGGCTCGACGCTTTGCGGCAGCTGCAGCGTTGGACGGTGTCGCTGCCGCCCCACGTGGCCGCAGCGGCAGTCCACGCCGGACGGGCCCGGCGCGTCGTTGGAGACCTGCACGAGTGGCTCGGCGTCTATGACCCGTGGCTGGGGATTGACGAGGCGAGTGTGGGCGAAGGGCTCGTGTCGTGAGCGCCGTCAAGAATGGTGATGACGTGGCCAACGGTCCGTGGTCGTTTACGCTGCGGGGGCCACGCGGTCGCCGAGGCCGACCCGGAGGAGTTTGCCGGCAGCAGGACTCGGGGCTTACCACGCTGAAGGCGTGGGGTATCGGCATCCGAGGATCCCGACTCGTACCGGAACAGGACTTCGCAGCATCGTTGCGCAACGCCAGCCCCGCCTTGACCGCACTCGAGACGCGCACGATCGACTCGGTAGGCCCGTCCGACGATGTCGCCGAGCAGATCCTGCAGGTCATCGAATCGCTTGTGCTCGTGGACAACCAAGCGAAACTGGTCGCCAGCACCAAAGTGCTCCACCATCTGCTTCCTGCCCTCGTGCCACCGATGGACCGGGCGTGGACGGGCAAGTTCTTCCGATTTCATCCACCTGCATGGCAGTCCCAGGCCAACCAACGGCGGATCTTCCGCACGGTCTTCAGTGCGCTTGCGTGTGTCGCCCGTCAGGTCCAGCCGGAGCGTCTGGTCACCGGACGAGGCTGGCGGACCAGCCGGACGAAGATCCTCGACAACGCGCTCATCGCCTTCTGCCAGGCCGCGCCGACGGGACACATCACCGTCGAGGTCAATGACCTGCCGCCCGCCAAGAACGAGGCATTGTCCGTCCTCAGCCCTCACCACCGTCATGCGCCACGGGTTCGTCTGCTCCTTGAGGGGGCCCTAAACGCCCGCGACGAGCAGGAGTTCGTCCCAATCGACGAGGGACCGATCGCGCTCGACGTCGTGCTCCGTGCTGATCCCACGCAGCCGCCATGGGATGCCACCAACTACCTCGGTGGCATCGCGGACGTGCTGGAGGACAAATCGCGCCGGGGCACACTCCCTCATCTCGGCGACCTCGCGGATGTATGGCTGTACCGAAACGATCGCCAGCTCAAGGAGATCACCTACCGCGAGGTCACCTCCACGCGATCGGGTTACACCGTGACGATCCGGCGCATTGAATCGCCGTAGAAGGAAGCCGACCGCCGCGCAGTCGACGCGAGCGAGCGCCGGCCGGCTGTCCTCGACGATGAGGTCATTCCACTCGATCGGCGCGTTATCCTCGCCGAGCAGTACCCACTCGGTATCCAGTCCTCAAGCAGGAAGAGGAACCATGGTCCTGGCCCGCGAGACGAGTCTGCAGGAACTCCTGGAAGGGTCCAAGCAGTACCAGGTTCCTCTGTACCAGCGGACCTACTCGTGGGAGACAGAGCAGCTCAAGCAGCTGTGGGAGGACATCACCCAGTTAGCCGAGGGTCGCACCGAGGATCCCGGGCTGACACACTTCATCGGCTCGGTGGTGCTCGCGCCCAGCCCGGCGAACGGGCCAACCGGCATCCAGGAATACCTGGTGATCGACGGCCAGCAGCGGCTCACCACCCTGTCGATCCTGCTGTGCGCCGTGCGCGACTACCGGGCCGCGACGGAAAACCCGGAGCACCGCGACCGAATCGACCAGCTGTACCTGATCAACAAATGGAAGCCCGGCACGCAGCGGCTCAAGCTCGTACCGACACAGGCCGACCGAGCCGCGTTCCTCGCCTGCCTCGATTCCACCCCGCAAGCGGGCGGGACCGACTGCATCGGTGCCGCCTACCGCTTCTTCTCCGCCCAGCTCGCCACCGCGGACGATCCCGAGGACCCTTACGATATCGAGCGGATCGAGGACGCCGTGATCTCCGGGCTCGCGCTGGTCTCGGTGACCGCGCAGCTCGGAGACAACCCACACCGGATCTTCGAGTCGCTGAACAACACCGGGCTGCGCCTCACCCAGGCCGATCTGCTGCGCAACTACCTGTTCATGCGACTGCCCACCCGCGGCGAGGCCGTCTACGAATCGCTGTGGCTGCCGCTGCAACGCAATCTCAACCGTGATCAGCTCGAGCTGCTGTTCTGGCTCGACCTGGTGCAAGGTGATCCCCGGATCAAGCAAACCGACACCTACACCCGCCAGCAGCGTCGTCTGGACCGACTGCGGACCGAAGCCGAGATCGAGCAGGAGGTCGCCCGGTTCGGCCGGCTCGGCGAGTTCTTACGGACGATCCTCGATCCGTCGCGGGAACCGGACCCGGCGGTGCGCCACCGTTTGACGCGGCTGGGTGCATGGGGCACCACCACCGTCTATCCGGTGCTGCTGCACCTGCTGGATCGACGGGACAGCGGCACGGCCGATTCCCGCCAGATCGCGACCGCGATGCTGTACCTGGAGAGCTACTTCGTCCGGCGCCTGCTCATCGGTCGCGCCACGGCCGGCATCAACCGGGCACTGCTGTCCGTGGTCACCGAGATGGACGCCGACGCTCCGGTGGACGAGGCGATTCGCCGTTACCTGTCGACCGGCCGCAAGTACTACGCCAGTGACCGCGACATCCGCGCGGCGGTCCGGTCGGTCCCGTACTACCTGAATGGTCGTCCCCATCAGCGGTCCTTGGTGCTGCGGTGGTTGGAGGAGACCTACGGCAGCAAAGAGCCGGTGGACCTGTCCTCGCTCACCATCGAGCACGTGCTTCCTCAGACGCCGACCCGCGAGTGGCAGCAGATGGTGGGCGAGGACCTCGAGGCCGGGGAGGAATTCGGTCAGGTCCACGAGGCGCTGGTGCACACGCTGGGCAACCTCACTCTCACCGGCTATAACGCCAAACTCAGCAACAGCCCCTTCTCGGTGAAGCGGCCCCAGCTGGCGAGCAGTGGCGTGCAGATGAACCAGGAGATCGCCAAGCAGGAGCGCTGGGGACGGCCGCAGATCCACGACCGCGCCGACGCCCTCGCGGAGCGTGTGATCGCCGAATGGCCCGGGCCTACCTCAGGCGACCGCGGCGCGTCGGGCGCGGCGTGGGAGGTGCTGCACGGAGCCCTCGCCGAACTGCCCGCCGGCGCATGGACAACCTACGGCGATCTTGCCGCCCTGATCGGCAGCCACCCCGTCGCCGTGGGACAGCACCTCGCGACCGCGCCGACACCGAACCCGCACCGAGTGCTGCAGGCCGACGGCAAGGTGTCGCCCAACTTCGCCTGGCTCGACCCCGACCGAACAGACGACCCGCGGACCCTCCTTGCGGCGGAGGGGGTGACGTTCGACCGTCACGGGCGGGCAGCCGCCGCGCAACGCCTCACCGCAGAAGAGCTCGCCCTGCTCATTGGGGCCGACGTGCCGGACCTGATCCCCGCGCCCGATCCCGGCCAGGACGCCGCGCTCCGCGACCAGTTCCAGGCCCAGCTCGTGGAGCGGCAAGGCCCGGACATCACCCGGGCGGTGGTCACCGTGCTCACCGCGTGGGTGGAGGCAGGAGGGCACCTCGAGTACGGCGTCGAGCAGGAGACCTCCTGCTTTCTCATGGCCCGCGGGAAACGGGATCACGGCGGCAACATCTGGCCGGCCGTCATCTACCCGAGCGGCAAGTTCGAGGTCGTGTTCCAACACCTGAGCCGGCGGTCACCGTTCCACGATCTCGCGCAGCGCGAGGAACTCCGCCAGCGCCTGAACACGATCAACGGCGTCGACCTCCCGGCAGCAAAGATTGACCTGCGCCCCGGCTTCGACCTGAGTATTCTGGCGAATTCCGCGGCGCGCGAGCAGCTCACCGACACCCTTGGCTGGTTCTACGACCGTGCCCACAGCGACCCCCTGACCGACGGCGACGCGTCGTGATGGGCACTGAGCGCAGGTGCACGTCGGTTGCGGCGCTGGCCACCGTCAAGAACGGGACGGGCCGACGAGAACGGCATCCGCAGTTCGCTCCCACTGGGCCGGACCTGACGTAACGGCCCTTATCGGCCCACCGTCCGGCCGCACCGCACTGACCAGCAGAAGCACGGCATGCTCACTTGCGGCTCGTTCCTGACTGGGCCTGCACGGTGATCGAGTTGCACCTACCGGGATCAAGGCGCATTACAGGTCTGTTCACACTCGACCGTCCGCACACCCGGGAGGACGTCATGGCATGGGTCGAGAAAACAGGTAAGAACAGCTGGCGAGTCCGCTATCCCAAAAAGACCGGCGGCACCGGCTCCGTGTCGGGGTTCGGCACCAAGAAAGCCGCCTACGCCTACGCCAACGACCTCGAGACCGACCGGCGCCGCGGCATCTGGATCGACCCCACCGACTCCCGCACCACCGTCGCCGACTGGACCGCGCAGTGGTTCCCCACCCTGGACGTCGATCCCCGCACCATCGACAACTACCGCAGCTACCTCACCAACCACATCCTGCCCCACTGGGGCACCAGCAGCCTCGGCGAGATCACCGCCCTCGACGTCACCGCATGGATCAAGCAACTTCGCTGCCACCTCGCGGCCTCGACGGTCAACTGCGTCGTCTGCGTGTTCGCCATGCTCATGGACGACGCCGTCGACCAACACCTCATCCCCGCCAACCCAGTCCGCCGTCGCCCCCGCCGTGGACGCCGCTGCGACCGACCGCACCCACCCACCGAACGCGTCTGGACCACACCCGAGAAGGTGCTGCGCGCCGCCGAGCAGGCCGGCATGCTCGGCGGACCCGACGCGAAGCTGTTGGTCATCACCACCGCCTGGACCGGCTGCCGCTGGGGCGAAATGGCTGGACTACAACCACACAACGTCGACCTCATCCGCCGCGTGATCATCATCGACGACAAGATCGGGGCCCTGCACGAGTCCGCCCACACGCTCTGGCTCGGCCCACCCAAAACACCGTCCTCAGCGCGCACCATTCCACTGCCACCGTTCCTGGTCGAACTCCTGCGCGAGCACCTCGCCCGGCACACAGGCCAGTTCGTGTTCACCAGCCCACTCGGCTACCCCTTGCGGCGCAGCGACTTCCACCGCCGCGTGTTCCGCCCCGCCGTCGACGGCAACCAACAACACCCGAACGCCAACATCCACACCGAACCCGTCCAACCAGGACTGACCTTCCACGGACTACGACACAGCCACAAGACCTGGATGATCGCCGACGGCATCCCCGAAATCGCACAAGCCAAACGACTCGGCCACCACCTGTCCAACCGACTGGTCGAAACCTACAGCCACGTCGCCCCCGAAATCGAAACCCGCCTCCTGCGCGGTCTCGAACAACGCTGGCAACACGCCACCCACGCCCGCCGCCCCACCGACAACCGACCCCGTCGCAGTTCGGCAGCCGGTGCACACCACATGCGTCCGGCGCGGCGCAGCACCCCGCGCACAAACACCGTACGCACCCGACCCTCACTCGCCACGACGAGGAACCCCGCAGTGACAAGCATTCGGGAGGAATTCGTCCTCCCGAATTCCTCCACCATGGCGCAACCCAGCGATCATCGTCCGCGTCGGGTCGCGATCATTGCTCGCATAAGAAAAGCCCTCCGACCAGGTAAGACCTGGACCGAAAGGCTTTGATCAAAAGAGTGGAGCTGAGGGGACTCGAACCCCTGACCCTCACACTGCCAGGGACAGTCACCTGCGAAAACCAAGGCGTAGCAGGAAAACTGGGTTCCGTTCGGCACCGTTGACTGCCGTCCAGTGCGGTACAGGGTCATCGGACTCTCCAGATTTTCTCCACCTGTAACCAGTGTGAGGATCTGCCGCCCAGCGACGCATCCCTTGCACCACAACATACTTCGACGACGCCCGCAACCTCCCGAGGGAGTGCCACCCTCCGACGATCTGCCCAATCGTCGCACTCCGACAACTCCGCCGGGTGATGCCGCCCAGCGGAAGTGCCTACTGTTTCAACCAGAAGATCGTACCTCCCAGGTCCCGCACGTCCTGCAAGCCGTTGGCCATCCCGATCACCGTTGTTGCCGCCAGCGCGATGGCGGAGCGGTTCTGGAACTGAATATGCTTGCGCAGACTATCGACCGGCATCAGGTCGTCTCGACACTCCGGCGGGGTGGCTTCAAACTCGGAGATCTTGCGATCTAGGTGCTCCCGGTTGTTGTGAAGGGTCAACATCAGAACCGCGCCGGTAAAACCCAGCACAGGACCGAGCGCCACGGCCGTGTCGAGGAACTTGGTCCACGACAACGGTTCCGTATGGCGATAGACGAACAGCGGGATGAAACTGAAGACCAACACCAGACCGAGGAACAGCAGGTTGTCCTGGAAGAGGTTGAACCATGTCGCATATGGCGTCTTGAGCTGCTCAGGCTGTGCTGCAATACCCAGGCAGACGACAGCGGACATTTGAACGGCGACCACGAGACCAGCGCAGGCGAGCGCCGCGGCCAGCGGTTCTGGCTTGTCGAAGCCGCTCGCGACGCCGCCGAGCAACCAGTACGCGTTCACAACGCTCAGGATGGCCAGGCACGCCGCAACACTCCAGGTCGCCGGAGTCGCCGGCTGACGGTTAAGGCGAGCGATATTGCTGATCACCGACTCCCATACGACGGCGCCCAGAAGCAACGACGTCACCCCTACCCAGCCGACGTAGTACGGCTGGTACGGGATTGGATGGGTAGCGAGCAGGAGAGCCACCCATGCCACGACCCCGACCATGGCCGGTGCCAACGCCACCAACTGCAGCACTGGCGTCCGCTTCGCAAGCCACGCGCTGAACAGCATCGCCAACACTACGCCGGAGGCGCCAAGGGAAAGTTGCACGAGGTCGAGTCGATCGTTCGCGGCGCCGACCTGAAAGCCCTTGCTGGTAACGGCTCCCACCGTCAACGTCACCACCGCGACCACGACTGCGCTGTACGCGCCGAGCAACCACGTCCAAACCTGTACGGCGACCGCGTTGCGGTTCGCTGCGTCCCCGCCGTTCTCAGCCTCCACCAGCTGCTGGAACCTTCGCGCCGTCACCTGCCGAATCACCACTCCCGGCAGGAACGTGCACACGGTCAAGGCGGTGTTGAGCACGGTCGCGTTGGTCACGACATCCGGTTGCGACAGCACCAACCCCACCGAGGTGATCAACGGGAACAACAAGCCAACCCACACACCCCCAGCCCACTGCACGCCCAACCCGAACGCGGCACATACGAACAGCGGACCCAAAATCGCGCCGAGGACGGCCGCGAGTACAGCGAACAGCAGTCCACCCGGCTGCTGTTGCACAGTGATCGCCATGGCAATGGTCATGACGGCAGCGGTGTAGACGGCAGCAGTCACAGTCGTGGATGTGATCCGCCGACCGGGCGCGGCCATGACGGTCGCCACCGCCACACCCATCGCCACCGCCGCGAATAGTGCAATCCGGGGGTGCGGCGCCAGGTAAGAGGCTGCGATGACCGTCGCCGACCAAATCGCCACCGCCGCGAGCCTGCTCGCGACCAGCCGCCATGACGCGCGGGCAAGCGCGAAGACGCCCAACAGCAGACCGAGCAACCCGCCCAAGACCAGAGCCCACGTCGCCAGTTGGGCAAGGCTGAACGGTTCGGCCTCGCCGTCGCGCACCACCAACGCCGCGAAACCCCCCATGGACAGCAGGAATACGGTGAAGGCAGCACTGCGCATAACATCCTTGGCGGGTGCCTTCCGCAGTCCAATCACCACGGCACCGAGCAACGCCACGAACACCGCCGACAAGACGGCGAGGAACACGGCGTGGTACCACCCGGCCGCGGCAAAGTGGTGCGGCTCTGGCAATGTCCAGTTGAGCCGCGGTGCCGGGTCCACCAGCCATGCCACCTGTGACACGACGCCGGCCACCAGACCGACCGCCGCCAAGCCTGCCAGCGACCGGCGGCCGATCGATCCCAGCCCTGCCACCAGGTACAGAAGCGAACCGACGGCAAGTGGCAGGAACAGCCCATCGCCCCACGTAGCGGAGTAGAAGTCCCCCAACCGGAGAAGACCAGCGGGTGTAGTGGTGCACACAGACCAAACTGACAGCACGCCGAACCCGGCTACGAAGGTGACCACACCACCAAGCGTCGCAACTACACTTGGCTTCCCCACACGCCTCACCTCCCCGCCGGAGTGCCGCCCGCTGAATCGGCAGTTCTGGACCGGTCGTTACGTGAGCAAGTCGTTACCTGTCTGTCTGGGTACTCGGGACCACGACCGTTCAGTTGTGTCCCTGATTGCGTGAACGAGGAGTCACTAACTGTACTGATCAGCTCACGAGAAGGATTCCGTCCCCCTAAACGCGAGCTGACTCGTCCACGTACCTGCTTTGGTGCCCACTTCCCCTGCGGGGACTGCCGGAGGACAGCGCGCCCGCTGATAGAAGCTCAGGCCCACCTCACGACTGAGACACCAGGATCCATCAACGGGTTCCGGCTCGACTCCACGAGAGTGAAGCCCGGAACCAGTTCGGGTTTGACGGGACACGGACGCATGGCAGCAAGCCCAGACATCCCTACCAGCCCTGCAGTGGTCAAGACGCTCCTCACCCCAGAATGTAAGTTCACCCGTTCAGCCCAGTTTCGGTTCAGCCGTCCGCCACGATGAGCAGATATGAAGTCACGGTTTCTGGGCGCGCTCATCGTGCTGTTCGGGCTGCTCGGTGCCGGGGCCGCACACGCGCAGCCGGATGCCTCGATCACCATCGAGAACGTCGGCACGGTGCCCGGCATCCAGGCCATCGACGGCGGTGTCGACCTCGACGTGCCACTGGATGTGAGGGAAGCTACGGGCAAGGCGGTCGACCTCAGTGTGCCGACGGTCCTCGGCCTGACGCGAGACGCGAACGGCAGTCAGGTCACCGTGACCGCCTCAGCCGTCGAGGTGCTGCGTGGCGGCAAGCCCGTCACAAAGCTGCACCTGGGACCGTACGAGCGGGCGAACCTCATCGTGCGGATCGAAGGACTCACCGACGCGGGCACGTACACCGCCCAGATCGCCGTCGACACAGCCGCAACCGAGCTCAAGACGCCGGTGACCGTGAAGGTGCGAAGCTCCGTTGTTGTCGCAGCCCTATTGATCGCACTCGGCGTAGGGCTGTCCGCTGTGCTGCGGTACCTGATCGGCACGTACCGGGACGCGGTGCGGCTACGCGCCCGAATCGACCTGCTCGGCATGCGGTTAAAGGGCATCCGCACGGAATTGGGCGATCTTGACAGGCAGGAGCAGCCGACCACGGACTCGGTCAAGGGACAACTGAACGAACTGCGACTGCGACTGGACTCCGACACGCCGCCGACGGCCGGGGAAATCGACGAGTGCGGCCGGAAAGTCTCCGGTCTTCTGTCCTACATCCAATGTCTGCGCGCTCTGTCCGATGTGGACGACGACGCGGTCCGTAGCAACGTGCTGACCGTGCAGCAATGGCTCGACGCAGACCTCGACAGCGACGATATTACCGCACAACGCGTTGCCGCGGAGAAAGCGTTGACCGATCTGGCCAAGGCTGCGAACGCACTGTCGGGACCGCTGGCAGCGGCAATCAACGAGCTCCGCGGGAGGATCGAGGGACTGCTCACATCGAGCACCACGACGGGCCGTCAGGATGCCATCGACATCCTGACTCCGGCCCGCGCCGCGCTCGACCAAGCGAGCGCGGCGCTGACCTCGGACACCGCCGAGGCCCGCAAGCACTACGAGATGGCGAGCCAAACCTACGCGAACGCCCAGAGCAGGTTGGGTATGCAGATGGGTGCCCTGCGCGCACTGCCACCGGCTGACACGGACAAGGTCGGCGACACCATTGCCGTCGATGTCTCAAACCCTCTGCGGCGCACGGGAAACCGGGCACGCAACGCGGACATCGCAGTCGCCGTTCTGGTCGCGCTCATCGCCGTCGTGCTGGGCCTGCAACTGCTGTGGGTGACCAACCTCGCATGGGGCTCATCACTGGACATGATCACTGCATTCCTGTGGGGACTGGGGCTGCAACCAGTGGGCGGCACAGTCTTCGGCGGCCTTGGCGCCCTCCGCGACCGCATCGCGACGCCATCGACGAGGGGATGACGACGTGTCCGCCACGAACTATCGCAGGCGACGGCACCGGGTGCGAGTCTCCCGTGGCCGTAACGGCATCAGGATCCGCCTCGATGAGCTGACCTGGTCGTTGCACGATCAGGACTTTCTCGGAGTCGTCGCCCAGGTCGCGACGGCGATAGTGGACCGCGCCGACGAATTCTCGGTGGTCGAGCTGGAGCTGTCCGGACAAGGTGTGCAGGCGATGCCATGGGAGGCGGCTCTGAACCTGCCCCTTCCGGTCGTTCGCACAAGCCTGGTGCCGCCGAGGGCGCTCGGCCAACCGTTCACCGTGCCGGTGCGCCTACTGCAAGTCGACATGGCGATCCGGCAAGACCTATCCCGGCAGGACCTACCGCTGTACGACCTGCCGATGCGCCAACGCAGTACGTCGTCGGCGCAGTTGGCGACCTTCCAGGCTGAGATGCGGTGGCCGGGTATAGACGTGGTGCACGTGACCGGGGCCGATGTAGTGGTCCGCGAGTTGAATCAGAGCGGCAGGTACCCACTGTCCACACGGCTGGACGGTGCTCCTGGCACTCTTGGCTGGCTGGAACGACTGTGCGCGAGGTCCCGCGCGCGACTGCTGACGCTCGAGGGCACAGGCGAGCGGCAGCTGACCTGGCTGCGCAGGATCGCGGCGATGCTGGTCGACCGAGGTGGTCCGCCGGTGGTGATCAATGATTCCGAGAATTCCGCCGCCATCTGGGCGTTCTACGACCGGATGTTGCATGACGTCCCGCTCGACATCGCTCAGCGCGGAAGCGGCCTCACGCTCACCATGGGCCGCGGAGCCGCTGGCCTGTTGCGCCCGTCGTCGATCGAGGCGGGCTTGCGGGATCTGGCCAGGCGGCTATCCGACGACCAGGATTTGCTGAGGCTACTGTCCAACGCCCCGTCACGACGAGCCGCGCAGGCGCTAACGAGCCGCGAGTTCGGGCTGGGTTGGTTTCTCAACAACGACCTGAACTTCGCCCTGAATGGGAATGGCCTACGCGTGCTGGAGCGACGGCTCGACGATGCCCGCGAACTGATCGGTATCGGACGCATCAGCCGAGTAGGGGGTTTGCTCAGCTTACGTAGCGTGTGGCCGGAGCCCGCCGTGAACACCACGGAGCGGTACCTTGATGTGGCTCTGCTCGACGGTGGGCGGCCGCTTGTCGCCGGCCGGCACTATCAGGTATCCATCGACATCGGGCCACCGGAACTCATCACCACGTCACTCAGGGCGTTGGCCGTACTCGACGAGGTGTTCGCGTGGCGGCCCGATCAGGACGGCGCATGGGCCGAAGTGGCAATCACTCCAATGGGGCTGCGGGTCCACGGCAGCCTTGTGCAGCAGGTGTGGGTACCACGCACGGGGCCGAGCCAACGCATCCAGTTCACCGTCACGCCACAGAGCCACGGCGTGCAGGCCGCCCGAATCTGCCTGTATGTCAACCAGAACATCGTGCAGTCCGTCAAGATCGCAGCACGGTGCACCGACCGCAAGACGGAGGCGCCGCCAGTGTCCGAACTGGCGCGCGCGCTGCGTCTGCCGGAGTACGAGCTGGGCGAGATGATGTCGGCGTCCTCGATCGAGTACGCGTTGCATGACCTGACGGGCACCACGCCATCGCGCACCCTCAGCCTTGTAGTCAACGATCACAGCGGCGTCGCCGTCACCACGGTCAAGGGCCAGGACGTGTTCGCTGTGCACACATCCGCCGACCTGCCCACGCTGGTCGAAGAGGTGCGACTGGCCCTCGAGGACACTGCCTGTCCGGCCAACCCGGACGGCACGCGGCCGCTGTACGCGTTCAACAACGACAACTCAGGAAGCGATCTCTGGTTCGACCGGCGCATGCAAGCTCTCGCGGAGGTCGGTTGGAAGCTCTACGTCGAGGTTTTCAAGCAGGACCGCGACAAGCTCAGCGGCCTCATGCGCGAGGAGGGCACGATCAGCGTCGCGCACGTGCTGCTCGACCACGTCATCCCGTGGGCGGCTGTGTACGACCGGAAGTTCACGCCGGACGTGGACACGGATGCCGACGGCAATCAACTCCTCACGGGAACTTGCCTCGCGGGTCTGCCGAAGAGGCGCGGCACACTCCCTACGAAGGGATGCCGCACACATCCGAAGTGCCTGCTCCGACAACCGGGGTACACCGAGCACACGGTCGCATGCGCCAGGCATTTTTGGGGATTCAGGCATCAGATCGAACTGCCCGCGCAACAGTCGGCCGACGGCGACGCACCCGAACCGGCGAGTCCACGAGTGACGGCCGCGCAAACGCCGCTGATGACGACCGCCATGCACGGCGGCCTTCGGTTCGTCGACCAGCACATTGCCGAACTGCGGCAGGCGACATCCGCAGCGAGTAGGCCGGCGAAGGTTGAGGAGCCGCAGTTCGCCCGAAATCCGGTGATCCATGACCTGTGCCGAACCGACCAGGACATCGTGTACCTGTACTGCCACGCCGAGGGCGGGTACGGCACGTCCTCGACCGAGCCCGCGTTCCGCGTGCGACGCAGAAGGGAGTCGGCTGAGCCGTCGGAACCACCCGAGGAGCTGCCGATCCGGGTCCAGCACGTGGCCGCCGCCCCGTGGACGAACAGCCCGCTGGTGGTGCTGAACGGCTGCCGGACCGGCGCCTTCCGGCCGAATGCGCTGTCCAAGTTCATCGCGGAGTTCGTTTACGCCAGACGCGCCGGCGGCATCCTGGCGACCGAGATCCCGATCTTCGAAGAGTTGACAGCCGAGATCGGCACCCGCTTCGTGCGGGACTTCCTCGACGGCAAAAGCGCGGGCCAGGCGCTGCTGCTCATCCGCCGTGATCTGCTCCGTCGAAAGAATCCGCTGGGTCTCGCGTACACACTTTATGCCACCATGGACTTCTACCTGGGCGGCGAAGGCCCCGGCCGCCGTACCTCGACCACCGCGCAGATCAGCGCCGGCGGAGGCTCGGTGAGGCGACCGGAACACGAACTGATCGTTGCGTCCACGACGTGACACGACGACGATGCGCGCCGAACATTCAAAATCAGCGTCGTGGATGGCAAGGGCAGTCCACACAGTCAGGGCGGCAGATGCGCATACAGCATTCCGTCACGACGTCCATGCAGACTCGATCTCGTCAGCAGTCAGTCCATCGCCAGTGTCATCGAGATCGCCGAAATCCGCATACACGGCCTTGACCCAGTTCAAGAGCTCGATATCCTTGATCACAGGGCCCGACTGGTGCGCGATCGGGGCTACGAATGCGTTCAGACGTTCAAGAAAGGCTTCGACAGGTTCGGGTTCCAGCTCTGGAGAGAAGAGGTCGGGCCCATCCACCGGCGACTGCCTCCATACCCCGCAATCGGCTCACCCTCACCCAAAGTCCTACGACTTCGACCATCATCGGGTCAGCTTGGATCGCCGCCGCCACCTGTCCGGCCGGTTCATTCGAATGGCCGAGTCACCGATACGCAGCTATAGCGGGTCTTCGAAGTTATGCGGGGTCAAGGCATCCACGTCCTCGCCGGGTGATGGCACCGAGTCCGTAGTCGTTGGTTCACGGGGTTGCGGAAGCCGTAAGCACGACGGGCTTCGAGCTTGACGACCCGGTTGATGCCCTCGCTGGCCGCGTTGGTGATCCCGATGTGGATGAACGCCTCGATCTGCGGCCACCAGGTCTGCACAGTCCGGGCCAGATGCTGAACCTCTTCGATACCGCTGTCCGCGCACACGGTGTAGAACCGGAACAACCGAGCCGAGATCGCGGTGCGGTCCGTGCCGGTCCGGGCCAGCGCGAGCAGGTGACGCAGTTCCTCTTTGGCCACCCAGGCGGCCAGCACCGCCGGGCCGATCTCGTCCAGATCAGCCAACTCGCCGACCATGTTCTCAACCTTGTCCCGGCGCCGGTTCTCCACGTTGGCCTTGAGCGTGTTGCGCAGGTCCCATTCCCGGTCACCGGCCCGGCCGCGGCGCCCCCGGACCTGCGCGGTACGCCGAGCCCGGACCTCGTCGATCACCGCGTTGGCCAACTGGACCACGTGAAAGTGATCGACCACAAGCATCGCGTGCGGCAGCGCCGTGGCCACGGCGGCCTTGAACGCAGTGCACATGTCGATCACGACATGGCGCACCGCGGCCCGCCAGTCTGTTGAGCGGCGTTCAGGATGAGGACCTGCGAGGCGGTGAGCGGCGTTCACGGCGAGGACGGCCGCAGTGTCGGCCGTTCGTGCGCGGCGGCAGTGTGAGCACGAAACGGGCAGAACCGATGTCGTGCGAGCGATCCGCATTCAGCACCGTGCCCACGGTGACGGCGGCCGAGGCGAGCGCGACTGTCGCGTGTGGACGGTCACACCCTTGCGGTGGCGCAACACGAGTTAGCCCCTTGTCCGATGCCGCCGTGGTAGACAAGGCTCCCCGTCGTGCAGGGAGACCGCCCCGGTGATCATGGTGCTGGACGTCGACCAGGCCGAGGTCGACCTGGCGGCCGGCCTACTCACGTGTCCGCGCTGTGCTGGCCGGCTACGGCCCTGGTCGTGGGCGCGGGTCCGCCGGATCCGCCTGCTCGACGGTGCCGTGGTGGCGCTGCGTCCCCGGCGGGCCCGGTGCGTGGCGTGCCGCAGTACGCAGCTGCTGCTGCCGGCGTGGTGTCTGCCCCGGCGGGCCGATGCCGTCGAGGTCGTCGGCGCCGCCCTGGTCGCCAAGGCCGCAGGACGGGGCCATCGTCGCATCGCCGCCGATCTGGGCCGTCCGGTCAGCACCGTGCGCCAGTGGCTGCGCGCGGTCCGTGGGCGGCGCGGGCAGTGGCTGTACCGGCAGGGCGTCGAGCACGCCGCCCGACTCTCTGCTGAGGTCCTGGCCGAGATCGCGGCCCAACAGACCGAGCTTGGTGACGCCCTCACCGCACTGGCCGCTGCCGTGCTCGCCTTCCACCGCCGGTTACGCCGATGTCTGCCGAGCTGGACCCTGGTCGGCATCTTCACCCGAGGGCGACTGCTCTCACCGGCACCATCTGGATGATCAACAAGGCACTCTCCGGGACAGCCACGCCCTCAACACGCCGGCACCATGAACACCACCGACCGGCACCATGAACACGTAGCCGACAGCGTGAGCATCACGACCGGCAGCATTGCCCCACGGTCGTGCTCATCGTCAACGCCGGCTTCGTGCTCATCCTGAACGCCGGGCAACAAGCCGGGGGGAGCCTGGGCACATGGTCGACCGTCGGCAAGGGCGGTCAGGAAAAACCTTCGACCTTTGAGCGGCTGATGCTGAGGTCGCGCTGGTACTGGGCGTTGCCCGGATCGGCCGTGGCCAACCGCCCCTCCTCCACCTGGGTCTGTCTCGTGGTGGGCAGCCACAGTAGTCGTCAGCACCTGCTCGCGGGCGAGCATCTCCCATCGACAAGCCCCGGCTCGCCGACCTGGGCCCAGGATCAGGGCCACCTCGTACATCAGGTGGCTGATGCCGAACTCTGCTCGATCGCCCGCCCCCAGGATGTACCCCAGCCGTCCGGCCACCCCCAGCAGCCACCCGAAACTCACGGTCAGCTCGTCGCGCACCACCTCCCCGGCCGTCGTGATCTCGTCCACGCCCAGATCATGCCCGAACTCGGCCGAGTCGGAGGTCGACCCGGCCGAGCGCGGTTCACTCCGGGATCACGATCTCGAAGTTGGGAATCGGGCCGCCGTCCGCTCGCCTCGACTTCTCTGACAGCACGCGTGGATACCCGCCGAGAAACCGCACCCGCCCGACAGTGATCCCCATCAGACACGAGTCGCACCAGAGGGCAGCCGTCCCCCGGTCCGGGGCATATCCGTCGTCGTAGTAGACGTAGACGAGCTTGAGAGCCCTGTGCGCACAGTTCGGACAGGACAGCGCCGCCAGGTCGACACCGCCCCCGACGGCGCTGTCGTAGATTCCCAGCCAGTCATCGTGCGAGCCCACGCGATCCTCTCACTTGTTCAGCGGATGGTTGTTCCAGAAGTCATCTTCGGCCTGCCGCGCTGCCTTCTCCCACGGAGAATTGTAGTCATAGTAACGCGGGTACGGCATACCTTCCTTCAGCTGCTGGACGTGGTGCAGCTCGTGAACGAGCGTCTTGGCCAACTCCTCCTCACTGGCGAACGCGTCTCGATAAAGGGTGATTGTTCCGTCCTTGGACGTCAGACCGGAAGCATTCTGAATTGCCTTGTTGAACTTTATGACCACATTGTCCACGTCGATCCCGTACTTGTCGGCGACGTCGTACACGCTGCCGAAGTCCATCGTCAGTCGGTCGGCCTTGGCCGTGACCTTCTTCGCGTCCTTGCCGTCCTTGAGCAGGTTGCCACCCTTGTCGGCGTCGTCGGCGGCCTTGGCGACCTTGGTCGCATTGCCGACTTCATCGGCCACCTTGAGCAGCTCGAGCGCTTTCAGCGGCTTGAGCAGCGGGACGACACTGATCACCGCCATCGCGCAGGACCCGAGTTCGGGGTTTTCCGCGCAGTGCTTGATGTCGGTGATGCCCAGCAGCATCGCCGGCACGTACAGGTAGTCCTTGATCTGCTGCCATACGGGCTTCCTGGACTCGATGATGGCGTTGCGCCCTCGGGTCGCCTGCTGCTTCTCGGGGAATTCGCCGCAGGCACGCTTGCCGGGGCAGGCCGCGACCGCCGTCGCGTCGTCCACACCTGCGGCACTGGTCCCCGGCGAGTCCGCCCACGGATCCCAGCACTGGGCGCCGCCCGGAGTCCCGCACGCCGGGCCGGCCGGATCGCGGAAGAGGCCGGTCGGGTCGCTGCCGGTGACCGGGTCGTTACCGGCGTAGTCGTAGCCGTTCAGCTGGGTCGGATCGGTGACTTCCAGGACCGGGTCGATCGACAGGAAGCGGCCCGTCGCCGGGTTGTACTCGCGTGCCCCGAGGTTCTCCAGCTGCGTCGCGGGATCGGGCGTGCCGCCGACATAGCCGAGGTCACCGGGCCAGGTCGTCGGCACCGTGCCGCGCGGGGCACCGAACGGCAGGAACTGCCGCCGAGTGACCTGGTACGTGCCCGAATCGATGACGAGCTGATCGGTGCCCTGCCGATCCGGCACGAGGAACTGCGGATTGCCGCTGCTGACGTTGCTCGCCCGCATGGCGATGGTGACGCCGCCGATCGCGTAGTACCGGCATCCCATCGTGGTGTGCGTCGTGGTGTCGAGCGTGAGTTGCTCGCTGCCGAAGAAGAAGGTGGTCTTGCCGGGATCCCGCCGGACGATGAGATTGCCGTCGGCGTCGTAGACGTACGAACTCAAGCCAGTGGAGGTGGTGTCCGTCGCCAGCTTGCCCTGGTCGTTCCAGGTCAGGGTCTGGTTGCCGGTGGGACCGCCGGTGATCTGGGTGGTGTTGCCGGCCGCGTCGTAGTGGTACGTGCCGGTGTTGGTCGCGGCGTTCGGGCCGGTGGCGGTGGTGTTGGACAACGTGTTCGGCTGGTCCGAGGCCGAGCCCTGCGACGGGTAGTTGTAGGTGGTGGCCGTGTCCTTGCTCTGGTCACCGGTGGTGTCATGGTCGACCTGCGTGGCGCGGTTGCCGGCGGCGTCGTACGTCCAGGACTGCCAGTACGCACTCGGTCCCCCGACCGTAGCGGCGTTCCCCGGCGCCGGCGTCGCCGAGCAGTTGTCGGTGGCAGTCCACGCGCCGGCGATCCTCGCGGCGTAGTCGTAGGAGAAGCACTGGGTGTCGGTCACAGCGCCGTCGTTCTGCTGGTCCTTTGTTGACGTGACGAGGCCCGCGCCCTGCGACACCCCGGCGCCGCTGTAGGTGTAGGTCAGGTCGTCGACCGTCGGCGTGTTGGGGGTGTCGGTCTTGACCTCGGTCAGCGCCCGTGTCTGAGCGTCGTAGTCCTCCGACACGTGGACGTCGCCGGTGGCCCCGGTCAAGGTGTACACCTTGGGCTGGCCGTATTCGGAGTATCCGACGGCCTTGACGAAGAGCCAGGTGGCGCCGTTGCCGGGGCTCCCGTTGACCACGTTCCCCTTGAGCGAGGTCGGCTCGCCGAAGGTGTCGTAGCCGGTCGTCACGTCCTCGTTGGGCAGACCGTCGACGGCGGCGTAGTTGACGTCCGTCGGGAAACCCTCGCCGCTGAAGCCGTATCCGGTGATCAGGCCGCCGGCGGGCACGAGACCGGCGGGCTCGCCGGTCAGAGTGGTCTTCACCGCCCCGGCGGAGCCGTACTGGTTGTACGCGATCACGGTTTGGGTGTAGGTGTCGCCGGCGGAGTACGACGTCGTACTCGTCTGGTAGCCCTTCTTGACGGTGTCGTACGTCCACCCGGCGGTCTGGTTCGCGGACGTCAGGGTTTTGACGTCGGTGGTGTCATAGGTGGCGGTCTTACGGTTGTCGTCGTCGTAGGCGAACGTCGTCTGCTTGCCGCGCACGTCGGTCTGCGTGGTCACTCGGCCGGCGTTGTCGTAGGTCCGGGTGATGGTGCCGGTGTCCGGATCGGTCGAGGAGGTCTGCAGACCCATCAGGTTGTACTGGTACGACCACGAGTTCCCGGCGGCATCCACCACCGCCTGCTGCATGCCGTTCGCGTAGTACGCGTAGTGGGTGGCGCTGTAATCCGCCGCCGGATCGGACGGATCTGCCGGCACGCCGCTGTGATACGTGTACAGATCGGTCGTGCGATCATGGGCGTCGGTGATCTTCGTGGTGGCCGGCGCGCCGGCGGGCGGGATCGTGGTGGTGAAGTCGCCGCCGTAGACGTAGTTCGTCTGCCAGGTCTGGCTGCCGTTGGCGTTGGCGACGGCGCTGGTCTTGCGGCCGGCGCCGTCATAGGTGAAACCGGTCGCCGACAGCACGTCGGAGGCGGCCGCCCGTACGTAGGTGGTCGACACGGCGCCGGAGTTGAAGTACGGGTCCGTGGTCTCGGACACCAGGCCGGCGTCGTTGTACTCGGTGTCGGTGATGGTCCGACCGTTGTCGGGAGTCTGCGTCTGGGTTTCGCGAGCCCGCAGCAGCGCGTCGTACAGGGTCTCGCCGACACGGTAGGAACCGTCGACGTTCAGCGAGTACGTGTCCACAACGGACGGACCGCTGTTGCTGACCGTGTAGCTGTACTTCGTCGCGGCGTCGGGCACTCCGGGCTTGAACACCGCGGTCAGGCGCCCCAGGGTGTCGTACTGCAGGTTCGTCTTGTACCCGCCGGCGTCGGTCTTGACCAGTGGCAGGTTGCGGACGGCGTCGAACGTGACGCTGGTAGTGAGCAGCATCGGATCCGTCGTCGCCACGGTCGTCGGCGCGGCGCCGGTGGCCGGCGTGTACGAGGTCTTGGTCTGCTTGCCGTTGGCGTCGGTCTGCACCGTGGGCCGGCCGTACTGGTCCGGGGTCGTGGTTCCCAGGGTGACCGGCGGATCCGCGACGCCGTTGGTGTAGGAGACGATCCGCTGGGTCATCGTCGCGTCGCCGACGGTGGGCGGGGTGCTCAGCGAGGTGGCCCCGTCGTAGAAGGTGAACGCGTCGGACACCGCGTTGTCGGGCAGCGTGGGCTTGGTGTCGCACTTCGCAGCGACGGTGTCGACCTCGGACTGCTTGTTCAGGATCCACTTGTCGGTGTTGTCGTTGAACGACGTCGTGGTGCACAGGTCGTCCGCGATGGTGGAGACGTCGCCCTGGTCGTTGACCTTGGTGACCCGACCGTAGCTGTCGAAGGTGTTGTCGGTCTCGGTCTCACGGACGCCGCCCCTGGCCAACGGCGTGAAGGTCTTCGTGTCCGCCGTGCCGGTCAGGAAGACCTGCTGGGCGGGTAGTTCCGTCAGTGCATGGGTGGCGAGCGCGACGCTGGTCCACGGGTCGCTGACCGTGTCGGTGACGACGGCGTCGCCGCTGTAGGTGACGGTCTCGTAGGCGTCACCCGTGAACTGCTCGGCATCCGCGGGCGGGGTGTCCGTGTGGAGGCTCGCGACACCGTCCGGCTTGGGTGGGGTTTGCCCGGCCATGCCCCGGTAGTAGGTGTACTCCGTCTTGATGGCGGGGTTGGCGCCCTTGGTGACGATCATCCCCGGGTAGCCGCGCCACTGGTCGAACGTGCGCTGGGCGCTCGGTGTGAGGGGATTGTCGTTGTGGTGCCAGGCCGGCGTGCCGATCGGCGTGTACGTGGTGTGGAGGCCGTTCTTCGAACTGGTGTCGAGGGGGTCGTCCTCCTCCACGCCGGTGACGACGAACTTGTTGAACCAGTCCCTGACCGGGTCGGCCAGATCGGGCGGTGTCCAGTACGTCGGGAAGCACAGGGACGCGTTGCTCTCCGGGTTCGGCGTGCCGGAGGCGCAACCGGGGGCCGAGTAGTCCACGGAAACGGTCTCGCCCGTCTCCGTAGTCACCTTCCACAGGCGGTGCCGCGTGATCGGCGAGTAGCCGCTGTTGAGGTTGACCCGGTTGGCCAGCGCCGTGCCCGTGAAGTTCACCGCCGGCAAGGCCACCGGGGCGGTCGATCCGGCCCCTGTGGTGTCCTGGCCGATGTGCGTGATGGAGGAAAGCCACAGCGACGCGGTCGTCGAGTCCCCGGTCGGCGGGAAGTCATGGCCGAGCGCCCAGGTGTCGGACTTCGTCTCCGTCGTGCCTACGAGAACGTCGGTCTCGATACCTTGCAGCGTGTAGTTCGTCCAGAAGGCCGGCGCCTTGCCCTTGCAGTCCGCGCCCATGGCGCAGGTGAGGTCGTAGGGCACGTCCGGCCAGTCCTTGGCCGATGTCGCGGTGAGGTCCTTGGCCGGGTCGCAATTGAAGCCGGTGCAGCGTCCGGTCGAGCTGAACAGCACCTGCGCGGCCGGCGAAGTGGTGTAGACACCACCGTCGCGCTGGCCGTACTGGATCTTGCTCAGGTAGCCGCCGCGGGTGTAGCCGGTGTTGGCCTGGTCGGCCAGGTGCGACGCGTAGTTGTTGGACTCGGTGTTGTAGAAGTACGAGACGACGTCGTTGTGGGTGTCCTTGACGTAGTCGAGGTTCCATCGATAGGCCTGCATGCAGTGCGAGTCGGCGAAGGTCGCGTTGTAGCAGGGCTGGATCGCGGCCGTGGCGAAGACGGGCACCGTCCACGTCGAATTGGTCGGTGTGCTCTTGGCGTCGCCGGGATCGAGCCCCGGCAGGTGGTTGAGACCGAAGACGTACTGCGTGCCGTCGGTCCCCGTGACGGTGAAGTACTCGCCGTTCCGCGCGCCGTTGCTGGCCCCGGTCTGGTACTGCACCTTGTCGTTGGGCGCGTTCTGCGCCCGGTAGGCACCGGTGGCATCGTCCCTGACCAGGGTGGTGCTGCTGCCGTTGAGCGACATGGTCAGGGTGTTGTTGTCCGACCAACACATGTCCGCCGTCTGGGTCGGACCGGCCGGATTCTGGTGGCAGCTCTGGTAAGACCGTTCGATGTAGCCGGGCGAGTAGTCCCAGCCGTCGCCGATCCACGAGGCCTGGTTGTTCGTGGACGACGTCATGCCGTCCACGGCCTGGGAGTTGTAGTCGAGCTCGACCTTGGGCACCAGGCCACCGGGCACGGTGGGCACCGGCACCGGATAGGACCAGGAGAACGCGTCGGCGGAGCCCCCCGCCTGCCACGCTCCGGAGGGCTTCAACGACGTCGCGCCGTAGTCGCCGCCGCTGCCCGAAGTCGACGAGTCCGCGGCCAGGACGAGCTGGGCCGACTTGGTGGACCGCGCGTTCACGGGCAGCGTGACGTCGCCGCCGACGGCGCCGGCCTTGACGTCGTTGGTCGACGGGACCGGGGTCTCCTTGCGGCATTCGGGCTTGGACGGCGTGCTCAGCGCACAGACCGGCAGCTGCACCAGTCGGAGCCGAGAGGCCCAGTCGCCGCCGAAGGCATCGCGGAAGGCGCCGTAGTCGACGTTGACGTGCACCTTGCTCGGTTTGGCGCCGGAGTCGGTGCGCTGCACGGAGAAGACGACGCCGTGCACGCCGGCGGCGTCAGCGGCCTGTTTGCTGCCGACATCGACCTTGGCCGACGGCGCCGCGTCGGCCGCGGCGGTCTTGGCCAGGCGCACGGGCAGGGAACCGGCGCGGACGGCGGCCGTGGATGCCGCGCCCAGCGTCACGTCGGCGCTGCCGGAAGGCCAGGTCGGCGTGGTCGGCTGCCACTTGGGCATCGGCGGCGGCGCGGCGTAGTGGCCGGCCACCGCGTGCACGGGCACGGACTTGTCGTTCGGGTGGAACGGGGCCGGTCCGCCGTTGCTGGCGACCGCCGGATTGGCCATGGCCGGTGCCAGCACGACGGTCACGGCGACGGCGAGGCCGACCGTGGCGAACCGCCCACGGAATTTGCGCAGCACATACGTCAACAACGCCACAGCGCCCTCCCCTTGCACCCTGGCCAAAGACAATCAGCAGCAAGCTAGCAGCCGGAGGTCACGGTACGGAAGGACAAGTTTTCGACATTTTCGGACACTCACCGCCCGTATTTGTCGACCGCCCAGGATTACTACAATCGGGTTCCCCGCCAAACAGACATAGAGCGGAAAAGGTCGATAACGGACGATCCACAGCGGCCTGACCTGCGCAATCGCCGCCAATGCCACCAACCATTACGTGATGTACGCCACATTGCGATCATGACGGGTACTCGCCTGCAATTTCGATGCCGTGTGTCACGGGCACACCGTCGAACGGGTTCTATATGATAAACAAGGGGGGCTTTGTGCGCGGGAACAGTTCTGCCCGCCGTAAGGCGATTCGGACGAGAACAATCGTCTGTTTGGCTGCGGCCGTCATGACCGCCGTCAGTGTCGTGTCTCCGACAACCGCCGCGGCGTCGGCCGCGACAGCGGTCCCGCAACCGGGGCCGATCCCGAAGTCCCCGGCGGCACCGCCCGGCCTTCAGCCGGTCAAGGACGGCTACGGCGCGACGCCGGCGCAGAACGCCGCGCTGGCCGCTGCCGCACAGCAGGCCCGCGGCAGCGGCAAGGCGGTCGCCGTCGACGGGATGACCACCGAGACGCAGCAGATCGTCGCGCAGCCCAAGGGCGGCTTCGAGCTCACCACCAACCCGCAACCCGTTCGCACCAAACAGAACAACGCGTGGGTGCAGGTCGACACGACGCTACGCCATGGCCCGGACGGCCGGCTCGCCCCGGCCGCGACGGCCTATGGCACGGTAACGTTCTCGCCGGGCGGCAACGGGCCTTTGGTGACAACGACTTCCGGCCAGACGACGTACACGGTGTCCTGGCCGACACCGCTGCCGGCGCCGACGATCAACGGCACCAGCGCCATGTACGCCAACGTGCTGCCCGACGTCGACCTGGTAGCCTCCGCCACGATCACCGGCGGCTTCTCCGAGGTGCTGGTCGTCAAGTCCGCCCAGGCCGCCGCGAATCCCGCTGTCGCCAGCCTGAAGCTGCCGACGACCGTCGCAAATGGACACGCGACAACGGCCCCGCTCGGCGGCGTCAGCGTCACCGGCACGGCGGGCGCCAAGCTAGAGGCGGCCACGCCGTTCATGTGGGACTCGTCCACCACAGTGACCGCGCCGCAGGGCAAGAACGCTCCGCGGACGCCGGTGGGCACGCAGGTGCAGCCGGATCCCTCCGACGCCGCGCACGCCGGTCTCGCCGCGCATCGCGCGCCGATCCAGGCCCGCCCGGGCGCTTCGGACCTAACGCTCGTGCCGGACAAGCACCTGCTGACCGACAAGTCCACGGTGTTCCCGGTCTACATCGACCCGACGTTCAACTGGCACTCCCCCACCGACAACATGTCCAACCCTGCCTACGACGAGGTCAAGCAGGGCGCGCCCTGCACCAATACCTCGTACTACAACACTTTGATGGGCGACATCGGCCTCGGCGTGGGCGTCAATGGCTGGGACTCCTGTTTCGGCACGATGCGCGCCTACTACCAGTGGACGCTGCCGTCAGTGATCTGGGGCGCGCACATCGGCAACGTCGGCAATCAGCACGGCGCCACCGTCAATGCCCTGAAGGTCTACTCGGCCACCTGCAACAGCTCCATCTACAACCTGCACTGGGCCGGCGGCATCGGCCCCGGCACCGCCTGGAGCAACCAGCCCGGCTACGTCGGATCGATCGACCAGGAATCCGCGGGTGTCGTCGGCCGGTGTGGCGGTCCCGCGTCGGCCGCGATCGGGTTCGACGTCACCGGCGCGATCGCACAGTCCGCGGCCGCGCACGCCGGCCAGATCACCTTCGCGGTCTCCGAGGACGCCGCCGAGCAGTCCCGCAGCACCGCCGGCTTCTCCCGTCTCACGGTGAACCCGTCCCTGCAGATCTGGTTCAACCGCGCGCCGAACACGCCCGGCGCCAACCAGATGTCGGCGTTCTCCGGCTCCGACAACGCCGGCTGCGCCACCTCGACGCCCTACCCCTACATGGGCAAGACGATCGCCACCAACACCCCGGTGCTGGCGGCGAACGTCACCGACCCGGACAACGACCACCTCCAGGCCACCTTCAAGTACTGGGTGGACGGCAGCTCGAGCACCAACACCGGAACCAGCGACGACAGCCTCGCTTCCGGCGCGAACGCCGCCATGCACCTGCCGGCCTCGTTCACGAGTTCGCTGTCCAACGGACAGGTGGTCGACTGGCAGGCGCAGGTGACCGACGGGCAGGACTGGAGTGGCTGGTCCCCCGTCTGCCACTTTATCGCCGAGCCGACGGCTCCGTCGGCCCCGGCGATCTCCTCCACCGACGGTCTCTATCCCACCGGCGGCAAGGTCGGCGCGCTGGCCGGCTCCCCCGGCCGATTCACCATGTCATCCACCGGCGGCAACGTGACGAAGCTGGTCGACGGCCTCGACCAGGCGCCGGCGACCAGCAACCCGCCGGCCAGCAGCACGATGACCTTCAACGGCAATTCGGCGATCTCCGGCGCGGGCCGCTGGAAGCTAGCCGACGGCACCGGAACCACCGCCGCCGACTCGATCGGCAACGCGCCGGCTACCCTGTCCGGCACCACGTCATGGACGACCGACCCCAGCCGCGGCAAGGTGTTGACGCTCAACGGGAACGGGTTCGCCGCGACCAACGGCCCGGTGATCAAGACCGACGGCAGCTTCACCGTGTCCGTGTGGGTCAACGCCGTCTCCACCAACGACAACGGCGCCGTCCTTGGCCAGGACAGCATCTTCGCCAGCGGCTTCTACCTGGAGAACATCGACGGCAAGTGGTCGTTCTCCAAACTGGCCAGCGACAATCTCAACGCGGCGGCGATCCGTGCGGAGTCAACCAACGCCCCGCAGCCGGGAGTGTGGACGCACCTCGCTGGTGTGTACGACAACGCCTCCGGCAAGATGACCCTCTACGTCAACGGTCAGGCCCAGGGCACGGCGACGGACAACACACCCTACGCGGCCAACGGGCCGTTCACCATCGGCCGGGCGCAGTGGAACGCCCAGGTTGCGGGTGAATTCACCGGCTCGGTCAGTGACGTGCAGGCCTACCAGGCGGCGCTGAGCCCCACCGACATCGCCAAGGTCTACGCCGGCAACACCGTCGCCCCCGTCGGGCGGTGGCGGACCACCGAAGGCACCGGCACCACCCTGGGCGACGCCAGTAGCGGCAACCACCCCGTCACGCTGCACGGCAGCACCGGCTGGACCGCGCCGACCGAGGACACCCCCGCGGTGAACTTCACCAACGGCAACAGCTATGGCGCCGCCGCCGGCCCCGTGCTCGACACCCAGCAAAGCTTCACCGTCTCGGCCTGGGCCAAACTCGACGACCTGACGGACTTCTCCGCGGTGGTCAGCCAGCAGGCCACCCACACCTCCGGCTTCCAGATCCGCTACTCGCCCGATGTCAAGGCATGGATCTTCGGCATGCCAACCGTGGACGGCACCGGCGACAACTACCAGTGGGCCTACGTCCAGAACACCGTCCAGCAAACCGGCCAATGGACCCACGTCGCCGGCGTATACGACGCCGCGACCCATCAGGTCAGCCTCTACGTCAACGGCCAACTCCTCGCCCAACACGCCATCACCACCGTGATCCCGGCGAGCGGCCCGTTCCTGATCGCCAGCACCTACTACGGCGATGCCCTCACCGCCTCCTTCCACGGCTCCGTTTCCGACGTCCAGGCCTACCAGACCGCCCTTAGCGCGTCTGAGATCGCACAGATGCACAGCTCAGCCACCCAGGCGATCACGCCGAAGTACCCGGGACCGCACACCCTCTACGCCTACGCCGGCGACCCCGCCGGCAACATCTCCGGCTACCAGGCCTACCCGTTCATCGCCGGCAGCGACCCCAACACACAGTGCGCCTCCCTGGCTGCCTGCTTCAACAACACCGCCACCATGCCCGACAGCGGCGTGCGGCCCACCAGTACCGCCGACGGCGGCGCGTCCTTCTCCTCTGACGACCTCAATGCCGTCGGCTGGAATGCCGGCGGCAAGGTAACGGTGAACGGTGCGACGTTCACCCTGCCGCAGTTCGGCACGGGCGCATCCGACAATGTGCTGGCCGCCAACCAGACCGTCGCCTACTCGATCCCCGCGTCGACCGCTGGCACAAGCGCACTGGAATTCCTCACCACCGCAACGATCGCCACCCAGTCCTCGACGCCCGGCGATATCAACCAGAACGCCACGACCCCGTTCGTGCCCGCGGGCACGCCGATCGCCAGCAGCTACTGCTTCGACTCCACCGACCCCGGCGCCTGGTGCGCACCGACGGGCACGATCAACTACCACGACGGCACCAAGCAGACCTACTACCTCACCGTTCCCGACTGGATTTACGGCCCTGCCTCCCTCGCCGCTGTGACCCTTCCTCACCGCGACTACCTCGACGGCCACCAGGACACCCAGCAGCCAAAAATTTTCCCGTTCTCGGTGCCGTTGCAGCCGGGCAAGCAGGTCGACTCCGTCACCCTGCCCGACGTCAACACCAACGCCAACGGCGTGCAGGCACTGCACATCTTCGGCATGTCCACCCGCAACACCACCACTGACAACGCACCGAGCGGCAAGACCTGGACCGGCGCCTGGTCCGCCCCCACAGAGGGCGTGTTCAACTACGGCTCCACCTTCTCCAACGTCACCTTCCGCGACGCGGTCAAGCCGTCACTGTCCGGCGACACGGTGCGTGTCAAGTTCGATAACGCCCTGGGCATCACCAAGCTCCAACTCGACCACGCCACGGTGGCGCTCGACTCCGGCACCGGCTCACCGTCACCAGTGCCGGCTGCAGCGCCCAAGCCACTGAAGTTCGGTGGGTCGGCCAGCGTGACAATTCCCGAAGGAGGCATGGCCTACTCGGATCCGATCGATCTGTCCGTCCCAGCCGGCCGCTATCTGTTGGTGTCCTTCCAGGTCAGCAACTCGGTGCCGTTCATCGTCACGCACACCGACACCAACGACAGTGGATACCAGTACGTGACCGTCAATGGCGCAGGTGACGAGACCTCCGACCCCACTGGCACGCCGTTCACGCAGAACGGCCCAGGCGGCAGGTCGACCAACGTGGTCACCGGGGTCGACGTGGCCACCTCCGGTACCCCGACCCAGCTCGTGCTCGGCGACGGCTACATCGACCAAGCCCAGACCGGCCACGCGCCGTCGGCGTCGACCAACCTGGCCGGCCAGCTCACGGCGGTGGAGTCCACCACGCAGGCCGCCTACGGCACCATCGAGGCCGGTATCGAGTCCAACCAGATCATGACCGACTATCCCGAAGCCAACGGCAGCGGGCCGTCGGTCCTGTCCCGGATCGACCGCGACATCCTCGACCAACCCGGCATCAACACCGTCGTGCTCAATCAGGGCCTCGAGGACATCCTGTTCAGCCACTCGGCCAAGGACCTAGTCGACCGAGGGCTCAACCCGCTCATCAAGTACCTACTGCTGAACAACATCAACGTCGTGTCGATGGGCCTGACCCCCTGCGACGGCTACGCCGGCGACGGGGCGAACCCCAACGACGCCTGCACGACCGCCGTCGACCAACAACGTGTGCAGACCAACAATTTCCTCGCGGGCCAGATCAGCGGCTTCGGACCGTGGTCGACACCGGCCTACATCCCGGTCGACTCCGACGCAGCGGTCGGCGTGCCCGACACCGGGAACGCGGAGACGAAGCTCGACCCGAACGCCGACGGCGGTGACCACGTCAACCTCACCGACGCCGGCTTCGGCTCCCTCACCTTGGCCTACCTCGGAGCGCGCGACCAGTGGCTGCTCAACGACGGTGCCGCCACCAGCGATCCGACCATTGCCTTGGACAGCGCCAACAACGCGACAAACCTGAGCCTGGTCAACAACAAGAAGGCAGCGAGCAACCCCGCCACCCTGGCAGGGGCGGCTTCATGGGGAACCGACGGCACATTTGGTGAGGTGCTCAACCTGGACGGCACCAGCGGCGACGCCGCCACCGCCGGACAGGTCCTCACCACCACCGGCAGCTTCACCGTCTCCGCCTGGGCGAAACTGTCGGCGACCGGCCACACCGCCGACATCGTCAGCCAGGACGGCAGCCAACAATCCGGCTTCGAGCTCCAATACGACACCACCTACAACCGCTGGTCGTTCACCATGCCCACGGCCGACACCGCCAACACGTCGCTGATCCACGCGATCTCCGACGCCGCGCCGACGGCCGGTGCATGGACGCATCTGGTCGGCGTCTACAACGCGTCGACCCACGCGATGTCGTTGTACGTCAACGGAACACTACAATCGACTCCGTCGACGAACACCAACGCCGTCGCCACGACCGGAGCACTGGCCATCGGTCGGGGACAGACGAGCGGCGCTGCCGCGAACTACTTTCCCGGCAGCGTGAGCACCACCCAGGCGTGGGACTACGCCCTCACCCCGACCCAGGTTTCGGCCCTGTACAAACGAATCGGCTGAGCAGCAACACCCCTGAGCGCCTCCCGGACATCAGTCCGGGAGGCGCTCTGCTGTCCGAACCCCGGAGTACCGACTGGCGAGGCCGAAGGCGGCGCGGAGTTCGGGCGGCCCGACGACCTCGATGTCGGGTCACCTCACCGCCTCGACCAGGTCGACGTCGCGGGAGCGGGTGTCCACCAGGGCACGGAGCCGGTCGGCGAAGACGTCGCAGGGCAGGGTGATCGAGCGGCGGGATCCCCGGGCTCGGACGGAGACGGTGCCTTCGACCTGTACCGTGCCAAAAGTCCATGCGTGGGTGGTGACCAGGTGTTTTGAACGCACTCATCGTCGGCGAGACGCCTCGGCGCGCCGCCGCCGCTCCGCCTTGCCGGTACCGGGCGGATAGCCCTGCTTCACCAGGCGAGCCTCAATCAGCTCGTCCGCGCTGGTCAGCGTGAGGTACAGGACCATCAGCAGCGCCAACCCCATGGCCGGCAGGACCATGGACACCGGCGCCGGAGTCAGCCACGTCAGCAGCACAACGCCGGCGATCAGCAACGGCAGCGCCTCCACGACCACCCGCACCGCGTACCGCAGCAGCCAGGTCCGGGTTGTCGCGTCGTACAGCACCCACTCGCGGTAGCGCTCCGGCAGCCGACCGCCGTACACGTAGCGCAGCCACTGCACCGGGTTCGGCCTGTGCATCGTCATACCCACCGGGTACCCACGCCGAGGCCGTTTCAGTTCGGAGGTTCGGAAACCACCGTGCGGCGGCGGACAAGCGGAGGTGACATGGCTGATGACGCAGATTCTCCGGCCGGTGCACCTGGCCGTGGGGTGCCGGTGATGGCCGAGAAGGGCCCGCGCGACCCGGTCGACTCCGAGGCCATGGACCAAGACGGCCGCAGCGACCAACCGCCCGACGAGGACGGCGGGTACCCGGGCGCGCCGAAATCCCGACGCCGGTCTGCCGCATGACTTTGACGGTGTGAAGCGTCTGCCACCACGGGGCACCACCGACAACGACACCGAAATCCTCACCCTGCGCCACCAACGCGCCGTCCTGCAACGCCACACCGACAACCTGCGTCGCACCACCCGACCGAAGCATCCGGTCGTCCGCGGACTGCCCGCAATGTACGCACGCTCGTCCTGCGTGATGAGCGGAGCCGCCGTGTACCAGTTAGCGCCAGAATCGGATATCCGAGCCCCCACAGGCAGGCGACACCGACAGTCGAACCGAACTCCGCGATGCGCCGGTGCGGCTCGGTGTCCACAATGGCACCTTCCCGATATATCACGAACACGCTCTGGGAGGTCGTCATGGCCTGGATAGAGAAGATCGGACCACAGACCTGGCGCGTCCGCTTCCGACGTGCCGACGGCACCACCGGATCAATACCCGGATTCCCCACCAAGAAAGCCGCCACCAACTACGCCGACGACCTGGAAACCGACCAACGCCGCGGCACCTGGCTCGACCCCACCGGATTCCAAACCACCCTGGCCGACTGGGTCAAGCGCTGGCTCCCCACCCTCGACCTCGACCAACGCACCCTGGAGAACTACGACAGCTACCTACGCTGCCACATCCTGCCCCGCTTCGGCACCACCCCCATGGGCACCATCACCACCCTCGACATCAGACTCTGGACCAAAGAAGCCGCCGAAGACGGCTACGCCCGCGCCACCATCACCGGCTGGATCAACCTGCTGTCCATGATCCTCACCGACGCCGTCGACCAACGCCTCATCCCCGCCAACCCCATCCACAAACGCCGCCGACGCGGCCGCCGCTCCCGCAGAATCACCCCGGAGAAGATCTGGGCCACCCCCGAGCAGGTCCTGCGGATCGCCGACCAAGCCGGCCTGCTCGGCGGCCCCACCGCCCGCCTCCTGATCATCACCGCCGCGTGGACCGGCTGCCGCTGGGGCGAACTCACCGGCCTGCACCGCCGCAACATCGACCTGCACCACGGCCTGCTGATCATCGACCGCGAACACGGGGCGCTGCACGAGTCGACAAGCACACGCTGGATCGGCCCACCCAAGACCGCCGCCTCCGCGCGCCGCATCCAACTTCCCGCGTTCCTGGTCGACCTGCTGCGGACACACCTGGACACCCACCCCTACGAGTACGTGTTCACCACCCCCAGCGGCACCTGGCTGTGGCGCTCGACGTTCATCCGCCGCGTGCTGCGCCCCGCCGCGGACGGCAACCTCACCATCGAAGGCCCACCGGCACGCACCTATCCGATCAAGCCCGGCCTGACCTTCCACGGACTACGCCACAGCCACAAAACCTGGCTGATCGCCGACAGCATCCCCGAGATCGCCCAAGCCCGCCGCCTAGGCCACCACTTGGACAACCGCATCGTCGAGACCTACAGCCACGTCGCGCCCGAACTCGAACAGCGGCTCCTCGCCCACCTTGAACACCGCTGGCACACCGCCCAGCACGGCCACCCTGCCGCCGGACCGGCCCCGTACCCATCGCACCCCGACACCCACGCGGATCTCCCGCGCCCGACGCCGACGCCTCGCGGCACGGCAACCCCACCCCGCCCCGTGCGCGATCCCCACCCTGCCGTGATCAAGGACGGCCCCAGCACCAACGGGAACTCTGGTGCGCTCCAGGACAACGATCACGCCGGCACCACCAACGGACCGTCGTCTATCCCAAGCAACATGGCACCCAAGCCTTCGCATGCGCGCGCGACATGAACAGCAGTTCCCACAATAGCGCTGCTGCGGTTCTTGATTTCCCGGACACATCACCACAACAGGACATCACAAATGCCAATGAAACAACACTGGCGTTCTGTCACACCGGACACGAACCCTCCCGACCAGTCAGGACGCTAGAACACCTCGGCGATGACCATTAATACGTACTCCGGTGAGCATCCGACGCCTTCCGGCCCCACCGGTCTTCCCCATCGGAGTTGCTGAACGGAAACACCAAGTGCGATAACCGCGGCCCCGCGATGGGATTCCGCCCGCGAACAAGGGCTTGAACACTGATCACTACCCAACGCGACATCGCGATCACGCTCCGCACGGTTCGGTCGATTTTGACCCCCACATCGCCGACAGATGGGGCGAGATAACAAAATCCCTGATCACCACGCGAATTGCGACATCGAACACACTACCCACTCGGAGCGCGCTGCTCCAGAATTGCGCCGGCAGGGACACCACGTCACCCGCAGGTGCGATCAACCAGAGACCACTCTCGAAAGATCAAAAACCCCTTCGACCTGCGAAAACTGCACAACCGAAGAGGTTTAATCAAATTGTGGAGCTGAGGGGACTCGAACCCCTGACCCTCACACTGCCAGCTGCAAAAACAGAGAATCGCCACGTCAAACCCGTTGCAGTCACTGCACTTGAGTGCTGTTCAGTGCGGTCCACTGTAGGTTCAACACACATCCCTGCTCCAGTTTTGCTCCAGGCAATCCAGCGTGAACCGCATGAAATGCTTGTGCCACAGCATACTCCCGCAGGAGCCTCGACGCGACTCAGCGCGTGGGGAGTACATGCACCGGCCGTCGGCACCGTCTCAGACGATGCCGCAGGGCGTGAGGACGGCCACCGCGCGGTCGCGCCAAGGGCGAGGGCCGTAACGACCTCGGCACCGCCGCACACGCTCAAACCACAGGGACCGCCTCGACCACGCCCCCGGCAACGCGTCCCGCGCATTAGCCCTTGGGCGGCCGGCCTGAAGGCCTTCTACTGCACGCTGTTCCGCCGTCGAGTCGGCGAAGCGACGCCCGCCGACGCCCGCCATCGCCGCCACGCCGCCACCCGAAAGCGAGGCCGCCTGGAGGAGACGCCTGACCAGGGTGTGCACGCCGATCCCGGCGCCGTCGTAGCTGCCGTCGGCCAGCGTGGGCGGATCGAGTTGGGAGGCGGCCCAGCACAGGGCGCCGAGCACGTGTTCACGGGCCGCGGTCAGGTCGTGGACCGAGCCGGGCTCTTGTCGTCCTGATCATCGGTCTCACGGTGGAATCCAGGCCCAGTGAGCGAAGTACCGAGGCCGCTTGGCCCTAGCGGCACTCATCGCATCGAGCGCCTTCCCCAGAGCCGGAGACGTCGGTACTTGTGCCTCAACCACAGCACCAGGTAGGCGTTGATGCGATGGAGGACGGGATCGTCGGCATCCGCTCCGATCACGTGGAGCGCGGCGACCACGCGGTGTTTGCTCAGCGCCTGCTACCAGGAGGCCTCCTCGCGTCCGTGGGCGACGTGTTCGCGTACTGCGGGGATCGTTTCAGCGGCGAAGCGTTCGAGTACATCCCGCTCGTCGCTGGCCAGGATGAAGGTGCTGACGCCGTCCTCGAGGGCCATCTGGGTTAGGGTTTCCGCGGTCTGCTGGCCTGGGAAGATGTTGAGCAGACGGGTGATGTCGCGGGGGTCGCGGCCTGCAGCGCGTGCGGCGTCGTCGATGATGGCGTTTCCCTTGGGTAGGCCGCCAGGTTCCATGACTGGCAGGGACGGCAGCCAGCCATCGGCCTTGCGTCCGACCAGGTCCTGCATCTTCGGCTTGTGGGCGCCGAGCCAGATCGGGATGTGGTGTGCGGGTGCGGGTCCGCGCTCGGCGCCGTGGACCTTGTAGAACTCGCCCTCGACAGTGAGGGTGCCGGGCACGTCGGCGTCCCAAACCCCGCGGATCACGTCGATTGCCTCGCTGAGGGCCGTCACGCCCTGCAGCGGGGTCAGGCGCCGTCCGCCGATCGCTTGCACCGCATCCCAGAAGAAGCCGGCCCCGAGCCCGAGGCTCGTTCGTCCACCGGAGAGCAGGTCGAGGCTGGCCATCGCGCGGGCAAGCACGGCAGGGGGGCGTAGCGGCAGGTTCAGCACGTTGCCGGACAGGCCGATGCGCTCGGTCCGCGCGGCCACCCAGCTCAGCAGAGTCCAGGTGTCGAGGAAGTCGGCCTTGTAGGGATGATCCTGGAAGGTGACGAAGTCGAAACCGAGCCGCTCACTGAGCTGCGCTAATTCGACTGGACGGTGCGTTGGGGAGTTGGCGGGAGAGATGAACGTGGCGAAACGCAGAGGATGACCATAGTCGGGCATCGGTGTCTCCTTCAGTCATTCGTGTGCGACCAGCCACGACAAACTTCGCCGCCGACCGGGTTTCGACCTGTCCTGGGGTTGCGGTGCCCGGGTGAGAAGCGGCACGTGAATTCGCGGTCTTTCTCGGCTGGGGCGCCGATGAGGACCGAGTGAGTCAACCGTTCTTGACTAGGTCGTTGACGGCCTGGGTGTCTTTGTAGAAGGCGTCCGCGCCGTAGATCTTCCCGTCATGGACCCGATAGTGCTCCACAACTGTCATTGGCAGTTGCCGCCCGCTCTTGCGAGAGGTGAAAACGGCGTCGAGCCGCAGCTCCACCGCGTCGCCCGCCCGGACGATCTCGTGCCCGCGTGTGGTGAGCTCTGCCAGCACGTCGATCTCATGGGTCAGGCGTGCGAACCCGTCCGGCCCTCGCCATTCCCCACCCCAGGGCAAACTCTCCGCCTCCCGCCACACGGCGTCCTCGTCGACCATCTCGAGAGCCCCCTCTCCGCCTCGGACGAAGTCCTCCAGCGTGGCCACGTCGTCGTGGACTGGCGCGGTGACGGCGGGGAAGTAGTGGCCGTTGTCCAGATCGGCCAGCAGGCCGGGCTGGTTGGGTTCCCAGCCCAGGGTGCGGCGCGTGATGAGGTTGGACGCCGGGTAGCTCTGGGTGGCGATGTTCGCGAGAAAGCCGAAGTATCCCGGCGTCATCAGTTCGTCCGCGGGGATACTCACGACGGGCAGATCCAAACGGCTGCCGATGGCCTCTGCGATCTCGCGGAAGGAAACACCCCCATCCTCGACCGCGTGCCAGTAGCTACCTGCCGGTCCTTTCTCCAGCGCCAGGCGGAACAGTGAGGCGAGATCGCGCACGTGCACCGCGTTCCACAGGTTCGTGCCGTCTCCGTGGTAACCGGCGAAACCCTTCTCCTTCGCCAGTGCGATCAGCAGGGGAAGGAAGCCGGCATTATCGGTGGTGTCGTGCACGATGTTGGCGATCCGCACGACCGACGACCGGACCCCTCGCCCGGCGAGGTCGACCACGGCCCTTTCCACGGCGTTGCGAGCTCGCAGGGTGCCCGTGTGCTCCACGCCGCTGGGCAGAGCCGGGTCCTGCTCGGTGGCCGGCCGGCCCAGATTCCCGGGCGAGCCGATGCTGCCCGCCGCGACCAGTGGCTTGCCCGTTCCCTCGAGCGCTTCGCCGTAGGCGAGCATGATCGGGACCTCCGCGGCAGCCACGGCGTCGACTCCGCCGATGGGGAGCAGGTCTTGTCTGTGCGCGACGTGGATGACGCCGTCGGAGTCCGCGGCTGCCTCCTTGAGCCCGTCGAGATCCTCGAGATCGCCGCGCCGCACCGTGGCGCCGAGCGCGGACAACGCGGTCGCAGCCGTGTCTGAGCGGGCCAGGCCAGTGACCGCGTGCCCGGCGGCGATGAGCTCGGGGATGATGTGGGAACCGGCATGGCCGGTCCCGCCAGTGACAAAAACTCGCACAAGGTGTCCTTGGAGTGGGTGAAACGCGAGACGTGGTGAGTTCGGGTGTACTCAGTCCGCGATGGTGACGCCGAGGCTGATGTTGAACCCGGCGCCATGGTTTGCCAGGCCCATCAGCAGCGGACCGACCGCCTCCAGCCACCGCGCCGCCGCAAGATCGCCGGCATCCAGCGGGCGCAGACCGAGGCTGTCGATGAAGGTCGACACGCGTGTCTTGGCATCGGCGTCGTCGCCGGCGACGAGCACGTCCAGCCGGCCACCCTGGGCCAGAACGTGCCCGAAGACGGTGTTGAACGCTTTCACGACGTGCGCGCTCGCCGGAATGGTCTTGGCGATCTCCTGCGCACCGGAGGTGCCTGCGGGGGTGACAACTCCGGTGGCGTCGGCGTTGAAGGTGTTGGAGATGTCGACGACGATCTTGCCGGCCAGTGCGTCGCCGAACTGGGTGAGGACCTGCGCGGCGCTGGCATAGGGCACCGCGGAGACCACGATGTCACCGGCCGGGGTGGCACCGAACGCTCCGGCCGTCGCGCTGCTGCCGAGCTCGGCGGCGAGGCTGTTGGCCTTCGCTGCGTCGCGGCCGATGACCTCGACGGTGTTGCCGCCCTCGATCGCGCGGCTGGCGATGGCGCGGGCCATGCCCCCGAGGCCGATGATGCTGATGGTGCTCATGAGTGCTGCTTTCTGGAGTGGGAAAGTAACGCCGCCCGTCCCCCGCCCTGCGGGGATGAGCCGGGTCATCGACACCGTGATGCGGTGTCTGCGCGGCGCTCGACTTCCATGGTTGCCGCCGGTCCGAGTTGATGTCCAAGACCTCTTTCGGCCGCGGCGATACCCTGGTGGCATTGCCGGCCCTGGGAGGCCTTGATGGATCTGGACCTGCGCAAGGTGCGCTATTTCGTCGCGGTCGCCGACACACTGCACTTCGGCCGAGCCGCTGAACAGCTGCACATCGCGCAGCCGGCGCTGAGCCGGCAGATCCGGGCGCTCGAACAGGATCTCGGCGCCGCGCTGTTCACCAGGGACAGCCACGGCGTGGTGCTGACCGACGCCGGCACGCAGCTGCTGACCGACGCCGCCCCACTACTGGCCTCCGCCGACGCGGCCCGCCGCCGAGTGACCGCAGCCGCGCGGGGCGACCAGCGGCTGATGGTCGGCTTCCGGGCAGGCATCGCGGTCACCCCGGCGATCCAACAGTTCGCCACCCGGCACCCGGATGTGCGGGTCGACGTGCAACGCATCGAAGCCGACGAGCAAGCCGGGATGCTGCTCGACGGCCGCATCGACATCGGCTACGTGCGGCTGCCCATCGACGAGGCCGGCCTTCGCGTCGTTCCGCTTTACACCGAACCACGGGTAGCGGTCCTTCCCACCGGCCATCGGCTGGCCGGCAAGGAAGAAGTCACCGAGGCCGACCTGGCCGGCGAGCCGCTGCTGTGGCACGCCGACGCGAGCACGCAGCCCACCAGGCGCCCACACCTCAACGCCGGATACCTGGTTCGCGGCGTGGACGAAACGCTCGAGCACGTCGCCGCCGGCCGGGGCATCTCGTTCCTGGCGCGATCGGCGACCGTCTTCTACACGCATCCGGAGGTCACCTACGTGCCCGTGCGGGACCTGGCGCCGGACCAGGTATGCCTCGCCGTGGCGACGTCACATCGCTCACCTGTGGTCGCCGACTTCTTCACCGCAGCTCAGGCGGCAGCCGAGATCACAGCGGAATGCGGCAACTACGAAATGTGGCAACTCGGCGGCGATGCCACCTCAAAACATCGCTGAGCAGTTCGACCGATGACAGCCACGCCAGCAGAGAGCGCAGCTGCTGTCACGTCAAGAAAGTAGCTGGGTCCGCGTATGCCTCAAGCGGTGAGTACGGCAAGGTGGAGGTCGACGCCGTGGGCCTCTTCTCCGACAATCACGATCTTGCCGTAGTCAGCGTCAGCGCACATGAATGTCGGCCCAGACGGTCTTGCCGCCGGCGCCAGGGTGATCGCGTACACCCCACTCCTCAGCCAGCCCGGCGACGATGATCATGCCGCGTCCGCGACCGGCGTCCAAGCGGGAATGACCCGGCGTCGGATGATCACGACAGCGGTCGTCGACCTCGATCCGGACCCGGCGCACCGCGCGGTCGCAGCTCAGCCGGACCTGCTGTGGCCCGTTGCCGTGGTCATAGGCGTTAGCGAGAATCTCGGTGGCGACCAGAAGAAGGTCGGCCAGGCACTCATCGCTCGCACCTCTCAGCATCCTGCTCGCCCAGCGTCGGACATGGGCTACCGCCGCGGGCTGTGCGCCTCGTAGATCTAGTGACCACGAGGAGGCGTCGGGAACTTCCCCACCTCCACCTGTCATCCACGACCGCCCTCCCGAGACGCTCTGATTGACTGCTGACTGGGAGGAGCAGCCGTCGTAGTACAGCGTGTAGAGATCCGGCGTTGGGGACGGTTCGGATCGCGTCGGTGATCGGGAGGCACCGGCCGTCGTCGGCGTAGAGGCACATGTCGAGGATGGACTCGGCGTTCGGGTCCTCGGCAACAACCCGGCCCACTGGCGCGGACAATCGTCACGGTCTGCCCGATCGTGCGCGCGAAGGCCACGTCGGCGGTCACGTTCTCAGCTAGCGTGCCAGCGTGACCACGAGCGCGCAGCTATCGACAATGGTCGAGTTCGAGTTGGCCTTCGCCCGCCGCCAGGCCACCGACGTCGTCCCCGTGCCGGGCGGGTTCGCCGTGCGCCACACAGACTTTCACACCTCACACAACAACAACCGGCTACTGGCCACCGAGGCGACCGACCCGGCCGCCGTGCTCGACGCCGCCGACAGCGTCCTGACCGACCTGGAGCACCGGCTGATCACCGTCTACGACGACGCCGCCGGCACGGAGTTCGCGCCGTCGGCGCTGGCCGCCGGCTACCACCACACCCCGCTGCTGGCGATGGCCTACACCGGAGACACCCCGCCCGTACCGGCCGTATCGGTGGAATCCGTCGACGTGACCACGCTCGTGCCGTCGCTACGCCGCACATGGCAGCTGGTGCTCCCGGACAGCCCTCAGTACCGCATCGACCAACTCGCCCAACGGGTGACCGCCCGGCTCCACGGCGCCGACGACGTCTTGTTCCTGGCCGTCGTCGACGAGGACCGGCAGGTGCTGGCCCGCGTCGACCTGTACATCCAGGACGGCCTGGCACAGATCGAGTTCGTCGACACCCCACCCGAGCACCGTGGCCGCGGCTACGCCCGCGCAGTAGTGCAGGAGGCACTGCGCCGCGCTCAGGCCGCCAGATGCGGTCTCTTGCTTTAGCTGGCACTTGCTCGGCCTAGTTGGCACCAAGATCGACTTGGGTGTTGGGCAGCTACGCCTGTGCGTGTCCGTTCTCACGGTAGGTGGCACGTTCCCCAGCAACTGTGTCGATACCTGGTCCGGTCTCACGTAGTTGGCACCCTGGCAGCTGCCCTTGACCCTTCCGAGTGCAGACCGTCTCATCCAACCTGGCACGTCTCACCGAACCTGCCCCACGACGCGACCCCGAACGCACGCTCGTGCCGACCGGCGGGCGTCCCCGGCTGGAGGCAGCGGTTGGTGCTGTTGCCGGTGGCATCATCCCGTGATGTCGTGGATGACGAAATTCAGTTGATGGCGGAGCTGAGCTGGGGACTGCGGCCGTACCTGCTGCTGCACGACGGTGCCCAGCAGCCAGGACAGCAGAGTGCTGGCCGTGGCGGTGGGGTTGTCGACCGGAAGTTGCGCGGCGAGTTCTTCGAGCAGGCCGCGCATGTCCTCCAAGGTGGCGGCGACGGCGTCGGCGGACTCCCGGCGGCTGGTGTCGATCCAGTACTCGAACCACAGGAACGCGGCATTGGGCTGCGCGGCGAACGTGGCCAGATAGGCGTCCACGACCGTCCACAGCCTCTCGGCGGGGTCGGACACACCGTCGGCGGCCTGGCGCAGCCCGGTCACCATCGTCGTCACGTGTTCCCACATCGCGAGGTCCACGATCTGGTGAATGTCGTCGAAGTAGTAGTGCACGGCGCTCTTGGTCAGAGGGCTCGCCTCGGCGACCGCCCGCGCGGTGCACGCCGCGAGCCCGTCTCGGGCCAGAACCTGTTTGGCGGCGTCGATGATCTGCTCGCGCTTGCCGCGCCGGTTGGCTTCGATCACGGGCCTGGTGACAGTCACGCCGGCAAACCTACCGGCTCCGTTGCCATGTTGGGACACGTGTCCTAAAGTCGGGACACATGTCCCAACTATTTGTGTTTCATGACGTCCGAACCACGGACCTGCCTGCCTCCCGCCGCTTCTACACCGAACTGTTCGGCTGGCCGGTCACCGACACCCCCGCCGGGCCGATGCTCGGCGACCAGGACGGCCTCTGGGGCGGGTTCACGCCGCTGCCCGACGGAGACTCACGACACCCCCAGTGGATCCCCTACGTGGCGGTGACCGATGTGGACGCCGCGACCAAGCGCGCGGTGGAACTCGGGGCGCGAATCGTCAAGCCCCGTACCGATCTGCCACCGGGTTCGGTGGTGGTCATCGACGAGCCCGGTGGCGCCACCCTGGCACTGTGGCAAGCGGCGGATCCACGGTGACGCGGGTGCGGCTGTCCTGTGCGCTGCCGCCCTCGGCCGCGATCACCGAGCAGGCCCGCCACGCCGAGTGTCTGGGCTACCACCGGGTATGGGTATTCGATTCACCCGCTCTGCACGGAGATCTGTGGATCGCGCTGGCACAGGTCGCGGCGGCTACCGAGCGGATCGGACTGGGCAGCGGCGTCGCCGTCGCTGGCCTGCGCCACCCCATGGTGACCGCCGCCGCGGCCGCGGCTGTCGCTGAAATCGCGCCCGGACGGCTGACCCTGGCGTTCGGAACCGGGCACACCGCCCGCCGCACCCTCGGTCAACGACCGGTCCGCGTCGCCGACCTCGTCCGTGAAGTGCGGCAGGTGCGATCGCTTCTCGCCGGCGACGTGGTCGACATCGACGGACACCCCTGCCAGATGCGACACCTGGCCGGTTTCGGCCCCGCCCGGCCGGTCGACATCCCGGTATGGCTGGCCGCCTCAGGTCCCCGGGCCGCCGCGGCCGCCCGCGACCTCGCGGTGCCGGGCGTGCTGGCGACCGGCCTGCCTGATCAGACCTGGCCGGAGTGCGCGCTCCTGCGGTTCGGGACCGTGCTGCGGCCCGGGGAGGACCACACCACCCCACGGGTCATCGACGCCGCCGGACCCGGCTGGGCCAGCATCGTCCACGCCGCCTGGGAGCACGACCCCATCGCGGTCGACGAGGTGCCCGGCGGGAAGCGCTGGCGTGCCGACATCGACGCCGCGAGGCCACCGCGCGAGCGGCACCTCGACGTCCACCAGGGTCACCTGACCACGTTGACCGCCCGCGACCGTGGCCTCGCCCTCGCCGCCGGCCCGACCCTGCTGACCCCGGGCTGGACCGGCACGCCGGCGCGGCTACGCGACCTCGCCGCACAAGCGATCGCAGCAGGTGTGACAGAGATCGTCTACGTCCCTACCTGGCCCGACGTCACGGCCGAACTCACCGCCTACGCCGAAGCGCTGTCCCCATCGTGGTAGAGCTGCCCACTGTGGTCCCAAGATCCAAATCCGTCTGAATACTGGGGAACTGAAGACCTTCAACGGCCTCTGCGCGGCAACCGACGGCGACAGCGCAGCTCCTGGCGCACCCAAGATGTGGCATGCAACGATCACCTGGTGCTAGAGGCCCGGAAGAATCCCGAGTACTTGTGGTCAGTTATCCGCGCGGTCAAGGAGTTCCGGGCGGCATTGGTCGACCTGCTGAAGCTATACGTGGAGAACAGCACCCCTACACCGGGAACCCTGCCTGAGATCGTGCCCCGCGAGTGGGCTCGTCGAAGCGACATCGCGCAGCGGACGAAAAGGGTCGCGCGAGCGTCCGGGCTCGCCGCCAGCATATCCTCGGTCATCGACATCGGTATCACCGTCCAGGGGGTCGGAGTGGTGGACCCCGTCACCGCCTGGCAGACGATCACCCGGCCCAAGCCGCTACTGACGCCCGCCGATGTGCTGGGTGCCTGCGACCAAGCGATCGGCCACCTGGAAAGCCTGAGCACTCAGGCCCAGACGCAACGCCCGCCCACTGTGGGCGCCGAGGCGCTACACCCCGCGGTGTGGGATGCAGCCGCAGCGCTGTGGCGTGACGGTCACTTCCGCCAGGCCGTCGCGGCCGCAGCCGATGCAGTCGTACTGATGGTCAAGAAACGAACCGGACGCAATGACATCGCGGAAACCGCTTTGTGGCAGGAAACCTTCTCCGACAAGGAACCCCAGTCCGGGAAGCCACGACTGCGATGGCCTGGAAATTCCGCTGATCGAAACGTGGCCACGATGAACTCCGGTCTGCGACTGTTTGCCCCCGGCGTCCACATGATCATCCGCAATCCGGCAACACACGTGGATGCCCAACTCGATCAACAGACTGCCTTGGAACAGATGTCGACCCTGAGCCAGTTGGCGCGATGTGTCGACAAGTGCGATCTCGTGGAGGCTCCCCAGTCAGGCGGCTCAGCATCCTGAACGGGCGGAAGTCACGCAGCGCGTCGAACACGGCGGGCGGCTCGGCCAGAAAGAACACGCCCAAGACTCGGTTGTGCACACAGCCACTACCCTGGGCTCGGCGTTGAACCGATGTCAATTTCCGTAGTTGCGTGCACGGATACTCGAAGTCGTGTGCGCGCCCCTGGGCAGCCAGCCGGAGTGGGCCGCACGCGGGATAGGCGTTGGCACCGCCCGAGTTGGTGAGCCGGTGTCAGCGTTTGACCCGGTTGCGCATAGCCAGCAGGGCCAGTCCGATCAGGAGCGGGCCCAACAGCCGTAACACCAGCCGGACCAATTCGCCCGGCCACGCGAGGATGGCCAGTTTGCTGTCCAGGGACACGATGCATTGCGCGGCGTAGAGCACCCCGAGCCAGAACCCGGGCCTCGGATCGGTGAAGCCGACGGTGGTGAGCACAAGGGACGCGGCGGCGATGAGCGCGGCCAGCCACATCAGCGCCCTGGTGGCCCGTATTCCGTAGCCGGAGGCCAGCCAGTACAGCAGCAGGATGAGCCGATCCACGCGAGGGGCGGCAGGGTCGTGGCGGCGCATCTCCATCTCTCCGTAGTAGAAGTCCGCCGCGCCGGGCTCGTTCTTGCTGTCCTCCATCGCTTTGCGTAGGTCCCGGTAGAGCGCGGTCACACGCTTGGCGTTCAGCGCCGGGATGCCTGGCGGGCGGGGTGGCCATCCGGCGGGGCGGGGGCCGGCGCTGCGCCGGTCGCACTCTTCGGCCAGAACCTGTCGGCGCGTCCATCTCCACACCGGTGGCCATGTCCACCCGGCCCGCACACCCGCCGGAGCGTGGGCGAACCGGCAGTCGCCTTCGAGTCGCAGCTTGTCCAAATGGTGCGCGCCAGCGAACCGGCACCGTGTCAGGTCCAGATCAGTGACGACAAGGTCCGCAGTGTCCACGCCCTCCAGCGAGACCACCTCAGGTGGCCCCCCGCCGGTGATGCCTAATCGTTGTTCGGCGGCAGCCCTGGCGTCGTTGAAGGGCCGGTCGTCTGCGGTGATCGCCGACGGGGCACCGAACACCGCGCGCTGGAAGGCGGCGCTGGCCCTGTGAATCAGCACCACCGCCCCGGCGTCAAATCGTGTCCCCTCGCATTCGAGCCGGGCGGCCGACACCTCGACCACCACCTGACGGGCGAACTGGGCGCCCGTCAGGGACACCGATGTGGCGGACAGAAGGTCGAGCTGCTCCGCCGACTCAAACACCGCCCCGCCGAACTCGGCACCGCCGGTGAAGGCCGCGCCGCTGAACCCGGCGCCGCGGGTGAAGGTCACGCCCCTGAACTGGGCTCCGCGGGTGAAGGTCACGCCGCTAAACCACACGCCGCGGGTGAAGGTTGCGCCGCTGAACTCGGCGCCGCCAATGAAGGCCGCGCCGTTGAACTCGGCACCGCCGGTGAAGGTCACGCCACTGAACCACACGTCGCCGGTGAAGATCGCCTCGGCGAACCATGCGCCGTCGGTGAAGGTTGCGCCGCTGAACTCGGCGCCGCCGGTGAAGATCGCGCCCCTGAACTCGGCACCGCCGGTGAAGATCGCGTCACTGAACCAGGCGCCGCCGAAGGACGGGCCGCGCTCGCCGCGCATCGCGCCGGTAATCCGCTGGAGCAGTTCACTGGATATCGTGGTCGCTCGGGCATCCACGGGGCTGCCTGGGCGCAGCTGCGAGATGAATCTATCCAGATGGTCAGGGGCTAGATGGGCCAGGCATTGCCCGAAGCCCTCGGCCCGCACACCGCGGCACGGGCCGTCCCGGTCGTCGTCGCAGAGATCTGATGGCTCCATGTCCTCTGTTGTAGAGCGCCACCGCCTCCCGCAGAGCCACTTCGGCCACATTGCCCACGCCCGCGCGGGTAGTCCCCGGCGGGTTCGTGTCGAGTTGGGTGGCACGGATGACGGCGGCTACGGGGTCGGCGCACCCGGGCGGGCCACGATGGCAACCGGCGTACCGGTAGCACGCCAGACTCCCTGGCCGATATACACCGTCGGCGCTGCCGACGAGCGACCACAACCTGCTCACCCTGCCGGTCGTCGATCCTGGCGTCGACGGCGATCACGGATTCGACGAGGGCCGGAGGCAGCAAAAAAGACAAGCGTGAGAAAGATCAGACCGAAGAAAATGTTCTCTGTGATGGCCACAGATGGCCCTGAGAACCCGCCGGATATCGTCGCAATGATCACCCCCAGCTCCAAGATTCCAACGACGGCGGTCGTGATCCACAGCAGGATGCGTCCAATCGAGCCTGCCACACGCTTTCCTCGCCCTCTCCACGCCGCGGCGCGCAGGTCCGGGATTGTCTGGCGGACTCGTGAGGTGGGCGACGGTTCCCGTAGCCAGGCGTTCATCGCCGCCGGGATCCGAGGCACCAGACCGCCCTGCACTGCGGAGTCCCACACCGCGTGCAGCCCGTCGCCGAACCCAATCACGTATGAGGCAGCGGGCTTGTACTGCCCTTCCAGGGTTTCAGCTGGCGCAGCATACTGACCGACATACTGGGCGATCAGCGGAAGCCATGGTGGCAACGCACTCCCCGCCGGCGCCTTGCCGGCGGCAATGAGGCGCCAGGATTCTCGCCAGGTTTCCAGCCAGCGGGTGAAGTCGAAGTTCGAGTTCGCAAGCCCCAGGAAGGCTTCTATCGGCAGCCGCAAGGCAACAGCCCGCCCGTCGCGTTGACCGCGTTCGTGTTCCTGGCGTCGCTGCTCGGGCGAGACATCGGCGCTGATGACGGGAGCAGGACAACTCGGTTCAATCGCCTCGGGTGGGGACGGCTCGACTGGCATAGCCGTCGCGACTGGTGGAGGGCTGACGGGAAGGGGGTGCTCCACCACCGGATGTAGCGTCGCCGCGATGATTGGAGCGGCTGGCTCGGTACCGGTCGTGACGCCATCCCAGTCGGGAGGCAACTCGGTGGCGCGCCAGGTGTGGCGAAAGTTCTGATCACGTTCGGCACGCTCGTGTTGCCAGCGTTGCTCAGACGCGATCCGCTCGGCCTCCTTCGCCTGTGCGGCGGCGATCTCCTGATCCAGTACACGAGTTGCCTGCGCCACGGTGATGATCTTCAGCCCGAGATCGCGTGCCTTGACAAGTGTCGGGGTGTCACCTTCGGGGTCGCCTGCAACGACCCACCGCACGGTTGCAGTGAGGCGCTTGGCGATGTTGGCGCCGTGACGGGCAGCAAGCTCAGCCACGGGTGCGGTCGCAGCCGTGGGGTCTATGCCGATGCGCCATCCCCGCAGGTATCGCTCGGGCTGGGGTTGAAGGGCGGCCACATCTCGCTGGGCTCGGTCTTCCGGCGTCAATCGTGGCCGTGCTCCACGTAGGCCCAGGTTGGTGGCGAGCTGCTCCAGCCGTTGCTGTTGCGCGGGGAGCTGTCGCGCGTCGTCGGGCGTTGCGGCAAGGATTTCTTCCCAGACTTGCTGGTGGGCGGCCTCCAGGCTGTGCTGGGTGAGACCGGCACTCCGGGCGAGTTTCTCAAGTCGGGTGGACTCGGCTGTGGTGATGACTTCGTCGTCCACGACCAGCCGCAGCGCCGCGAGGTACTCGTCGCGGGCCTCTGGCGTGGTGCGGTACTCGACCGTACTTCGGGGGAAGCGGCTGGTGAACTCGTCGAGTCGGGGGCTAGAGACCGCCGCTGGCCGTGGGGCGATACGGCCGATTGGATAGGCCGTTGGATCGACGAGCACGGGGCTTGGTCCCAGGTAAAACAGACGACGCGGGGCTTGATCAAGAAGTGCGGACCACGTTCGCGCGAGCGCCCTGGCGTCGCCCAGGGCGGTGTGAGCGTCCTCAAACCACTCGCCGGTGAGCGACTTGTGTAGCGACGCTAGTGCGAAAGTCACGCCCTGGAGCTGCGACTGGGCTGCAACCAAGGAGCACACAGCAGGAAAGACCGGGCCAGGCAGCGCCGTGCGCGCTCGTTCGGCCGCCAAAAAGCCCTCTTCAAACACCAACTTGTGGGCCACCGTGATCGTACCCGCCAGCATGCGGGTAACGTCGGGCAACACCTCGCCGAACGTCGGCGCCTCAGCAAGGTCTTGCGCGGTCAGCGTGTGGAACTCCGTACCAACTTCCGAGCGCTGCGGGTTGACCATCGTGCAGTACTCATCAAGGACCGTGCCGTCCCCTCGGAACCGCACAATGCCGATCTCCACGATCCGGTCACCTGCTGGGTCAAGCCCAGTCGTCTCAACATCGACCGCCGCCCACTCCATGTCATGTGCGGCTGTGCCGCCCATCCTGCGGGTCACCAGTCCTGGCGTGAAAAATTGCCACATCACCGCTCCGCCAGCCCCCACGTTCGAAGGTGCATGAGTCAACCTCTGCCAACTATCGCCGCACATCGCCAATGCGTAACGGGTCCAGTGATTGACCGCTGGAGCTGGAGGAAGATATCGCACGAGGTGTTGCGTGCAAGGACACCCAGCCTCCCGAATCACTCGAGGTGGCCACGCACGATACCAGACTCGCGGCTACCGAGGTTGAATGTCTGGCGTCACGGAGGTGCTGGATCGAGCTCCAGCCCGGTGTGAGCGAGGAAGGCATCGATCAACTCCCGCCGGTACTTGGCCCGATCGAGGCGGTCCTTCACCACCGCAACCAACTGATCGACGCCGTGCACGATTACGAATCTTGTGCGGACGCAAGGGTCTGGCCGGTCTCGTCCTTGAAGCACCGCCACGCGCCACGCTCCGCCGCTACCGTTTCCCGCCAGCCACCCCTCCCGCTGCCACATGGCGATCGCCTGCTCGTAGCTGGACCGACCGGTGACGGGCATCTGCGGGGATAACCCCGTCCGGTGCAACAGATACGACACCCCACGCAGGTGTAACGGGTGTGGAACACCCGCGCGATGAGATCGGTCGCCAGCGCCAACCTACAGCGCTGGTCTTCGTCGAACCCATGTCCGGCCGGGACCTTCCTCCAATGCAGGGGCCAGCCGCGCTCGGCGCAGCTCGTCCAGCCGACAGGTCGATCCACCGGATCCCTTTGAGGCCAACGCTGTCGGGCCACCGGCACACCATCGGCGTCGCCACACGTACACCGTGCTGGTCGACATCTACAGCCGCCGTGCGATCGCGACGACCGGAACGTCCTGGGCGAACCACTCGGCCACCCACAGCCGCACTGCACGACCTCCGGTCGCCCCCTTCGCCCTTTCGACGCGCGTTCCGCAGAAACGAACGACGACGGTCAGTGCAGTCATCCCGAGTCTGGATCGGTGGAGACGGTCCGTGCCAATCCACGCCATTGCCGTGCTCCGCGAACATGGATTCCTGCCGTTCTGTCTGAATTAGACACTTGACAGCGGTGTTGCTCCTACAACGAGACCGGCGCTGGCCAACGCCGGCTACCCGCACGTCATCGTGCGGTGTTGTCGATGACGTGCGCGTGCTGGGGCAGGAGCCGGTGGGCGGCCCAGTCGATCTGCCTGGCCGCGTCAGGTGCATCGGCAACCGAGCGGGCGACGTCAGCTAACTCGTCCAGGCCGCACTCGATCACTCCGGAGGTCGCGCGCAGCACCGACAGCGCGATGCTGGTCCGCTGGGGCCAGTTCTCCACGGCGCGGCCACTGGCGACGTAGAACCGCCACTGCTCGGGGACGCCGAGGTTGTAGGCGGCCGGGTCGGTGCAGGTGTGCACGGCGAACACATAGGTGGCCGCCACTATCGCTGGCACGTCGGTGTAGGCGTTGCCGTGGCCCAGCCACCGTTTCTTGGCGGTGATGTCGAACTGTGGGCTGGAGCGTCCGCGACCGGGGCTGGAATCCCACGCCTGTACTCTGCCGGTGCACTTCACCTCGACAGCCAGCAGGTCAGGAGTGAGCACGTCGCAGGCAGCCCACTCCTCACGGAAGGCGGTGCCACCCAGGGCGTTGGCCACCAGCCATTCCGCGTACCAACCGCGGTGGGTGTTGACCACGACTGCGCCCAATGCCCGGCGGGCGAAGGCGTCGAAGTCGTGAGGTGCCGTCGGACCGTGCGTGCTACTCATTCCATTCCTCGTCCGAATTTGTTGGCGCTCAAGCTCCATATGACCAGCAGCGTACGGGGTTCAACGCCTGCTACTGGTAGTTCGCATCGGGCTGAGATGGCGATCCGGACGGTAGCGCCGGTGTCGCCGACCTCCTCCAGCCTCCAAGCTGACTCGCCCACGCTACTGATCATCACCGCCGCCTGGACCGGCTGCCGCTGGGACGAACTCGCCGGCCTGCACCGCAACAACCTCGACCACAGCACCCTCAACTGCCTCTAACCACCGCTCCCGGACCAGACGACACCACGAGATGCAGGCGACGTCACCCCGACGCTCCGACCACAACGACCTTGCCAACAAAGTCCAAAGCGGGGGAACCTCAGTTCTCGTTGTACATCTCGTGCGAGACCGGGCTGTTCTCTGGCATAGGGCGAACTCCGATCACAGGCGAATGTGGGGTCTGCGGCAGCCATCAGACGACGGACAAACATGACCGGCCTCGGACTCGGCCACCGGGCATGGTTGGCCGTGGAGCCCTCCGGCAAAGAATGCCCTCTGCTGTCAGGCGTTCACCGCGGCGCAACGGTGCTCATGCAGGCTTCGCCTCGTGGACCGTGTTCCACCGCGCTGGCGTGGTCGCCTCGCGCGCGTCGTCAGCCTCAGCGAGATCGGTTGGCGGGTTTGGTATCGCCGCCAGGGCCTCGCCTGGCGGCTGGGTGCGGGGGACCAAGCGGACGACCGCTTCCGCGGCCTCGTAGGCCACTTCGGGGAGCACGCTGGTGTAGGTGTCGGCAGTGATCGTGATGCTGGAGTGACCGAGCATGTCTTGCACGACCTTCAAATCCGCGCCAGCTGCCAAGGCCAACGTCGCGGCGCCGTGGCGCAGGTCGTGGAGCCGGATCGGTGGGAGATCCGCCTCTGCGGCGAGCTCGCGGAACCTGTCGCTGACGGTCTCCGGGTGCAGAGCGCGCCCATCGAGACGGGTGAACACCAGGCCTGTCTCCGTCCACTGCGGACCCGCGATGCGCCGTTCCTGCGCGTGACGCCGGCGGTGCGCACACAAGACGCCGGCCGTGTCCCGGTCAAGAGCGACAACCCGGTGCCCGGCACTGGTCTTGGGTTCGCTGAGGCCAGCAGGCCATCCGACCTGCACCAACTGCAGGGACACCGTCAGCGACCGATGGGCCAAGTCGAGGTCGTGCCAGGGCAGGCCGCAGGCTTCGCCACGTCGCAGACCACGGAACGCGATCAGATGGAACAACGGGTAGAGGCGATCCGGCAGCGCGTGGTCCAGGAACCGGCCGGTCTGCTCGGGTGTCCACACCATGACCGTGGAGGGCACCTGCCCGGTGGCGCGCCAGGCCGTCACCCGCGCGTCGGTCCACACCGTCGCCCAGGGGCGTCGTCCGCTGGGCAATTCGACGTGCCGGGCGGGGTTGATGGTGATCAGCTCGTGGCCGATCGCGTCGTTGAGGGCTTTGCGCAGGCAGGCGTGAATCCGATGCATGGTCGCCGGCCCCACCACGCGCTGCCCCCTCGCGGAGGCGCGGACGGTAGCGTCCGGACTGGCGCGGCGGTCGAGGATGTCGCTGTTGCGTTCCTCCAACGCGGCGAACATGTCGTTAATGTGGTGTTGGCGGAGCTGGTCCAGCCGGAGACGCCCCAGGTGCGGGGTCAGGTACAGGCGAATGTGGGCCTCATAGCTCAGCACGGTGTTCTGTCGCAAACCGCGTCGACTCGCTAGCCAGTACCGCAGCCACTCGCCGATCGTTGGCTGGTGTCCCGACAGGACGGCACCGTCCGGACAACCGCCTGCTTGGTCGATCTCGGGGCGTGACACAGCGGGGCTGCCCCCGTCTTTGAGTACGGCAACGGCCTGCTCGACGGCGTCGGCGTCCTTGGGGTTGATGAGGGCTAGGAGCTCGCGCAGGTGGTCCAGCTCCTGCTGTGCCTCGTGTTGCGTGGCGAAGCCGCCACGGCGCAGGATGCGCCGCGGCGCGTGTGGATCGCGGGGCAACTCATGCCGGTAATACCAGCTGCCGTGCTCCTGGCTCCAGGCGCCGTCGGGGCGCAGCACCGGGCACGCCTGCCCCCACTGACCTCCGGTGTCTGGGTTGATGCAGCTGCAACGCTTGAATACTCCGCCCTGCCGTGTCATCCCGCTCCTTTCCAGCATGGTTGGCGCGCTCGCCGTTGTGCGTGGCGGCGTTAGTGCCAGGTGCGTTGGAATCCACCGACGGCGGACACGTTCGGTTCAGCAAGCGGGCGCCGACCACCCGTCCAGGTGACACTGCGGACCGGGCAGTGTCCGTCTGGACACGACCAGCACGGGGTGCCTGAATACCGGCATGGACATCGGTGAGATCTGGGCGTTCCGGGATCAGCCCAAGGCACTGGGAGACCCGGTCCATCGGGTGGAGATCGTCCGGCTCACCGGCCCACGGCGCCACGGTGACATGCACATCCGGTTCCTGGACGGCGAGGAAGCCGGCCTCCAGGAGTGGGTGGCCCTACGCCAACTGATCGTGCCCTGGACGCAGGTCGAGGCGTTCCAGGACGACGACCGCCACTGGATCGCGGTGGTGGAACAGTCCCGCCACGCACGAGGCAGCGTGGAGTTCGAGGCGGCCCGGCTGGTGTTGGATTTCGTCCGCCCCAAGAACCTGCTTCGCCTACATCACCTCAAAGCCGACGCCGGCGTCATCGAGATCACCAACCTGGACAAGATCGCCTCACTGGTCGCCATCAGTGCGGACGAACTGCACGCAGAACCACTGGCGTTCCACGACCGCACCGGCACCTACATCGCGCCGTGGCCGACGACTCTGCGACTAGCTCAGGGCACCGCGCGGGCACTGGGCGAGCAGATCCTCGACACGCTGCTGCAACGCGAGCGAGATCTTCACCATCGACACGAGCAGGCACCGTCCTGGCGACGCGACGACAAGGAACTCCAGCGCTTCGACGCGATCGCGATGCAGGTGCGGGAGTGGTGCACAGGACAGGCCGTCGAACGTTTCGACGAGCTGCGCGCGCTCCGTGCCGAGGTGCAACGACTGGGCGAGCTAGTCACCAAGGCGGTGGACGAGCTGCGCCGCCGGAAATGCCACGCTATCGCCGCCACCATTGAGCACGACCTTGGCGTCCCGGTATCCACGGGTCTGAGACCTCGCTGACGGACGACGGCGAAATCGGCGGTCGAGGGCGGTACTCCTTCTCAGGCCGGTGCGGGCTCCACTCGCCCAAGTACGGGCGGAGCTCGTCCGGCAGCGGCGGCCGATCGAACCCCGCCTGCGCCAGCGGTGCCGGGTTGCGCGTCGGATCGAGGCTGTCCGCGGCGTCGCGGCCCCACGCGATCCAAGCCGGCAACTCGCCCGCATCGCCGCCCGTCTGCTCTGCTGTTGCGGCTTGCTCCAGCGCGTCGCAGAACGCACGGATATCCGTGGCGGCCTGCCAGCGGTGCAGCGCCTCACCGAACGTGGCCTGACGGTGCGCGTCGACCGCTCGCGTTCGCGCCTGCTGCATCGCCGCCTCCCACCGGGCGCGTTTTTCCGCTTTCTCCCGTTCCTGTTCGGCCAGCCACAGCTCGTGCTCGCGTTGCCGTTCCCGATGAGCCTGCTCGGCCGCAGCGGTGCGATGCTCGACCTCTTTGATCACCTCGAGCAGCTTGTTCTCCAGACGAGACCGCCCATCATCGGACCAGTGGTCACGGCGGCCGTGCGGTGACTCGGGCAGCTGCACCCGAAGCCGTCCCGAGGCAACCGCATCGAACTCCTGAGGCACCCGCTGCCAGGCGTAGACCTTGCGGGCCGCCGTCGCCCCAGCAGCCGGGTCACGCGGGACCTGATCGTGTTCTTCAGTCACCGTCACCGTGCACCGGTGCTCCCCCACCAGCAGATACAGGCCCTGGTGCTTCTTCTTGCGGGACATCGCCAGCTTGTGGCCGCGGCGGCGGGCGTGCTCTGCTAAGGCCTCTACGATCTCCAGCGCGCGTGGGAGTACCGGGTCGGAGACATCCAGCACCCCTGGGTTGTCCCGTAGTAAGCGGGTCAGGGCTGGTGCCTCGCTGACCCGATCACGCACACCGAGACGGATCCGGTTCCACTCGGTCTCATCCAGGTGGGCGTCATCGGCGAGCTGGATGATCAGGTCGCCGGCGTTGCGACCGGTGTGGCGCAGCTGGAAGCCGGCCGGGACCAGGCCGTGCTGCTTGACGGCGTGGATCACGCGCCGGTAGGCCGCCCGAGTGTCGGCATCGGGGTCATCGATCCGCAGCGTTCCCCCGTTGTCCTGCACACGCGTGATCAACTCCTGGCCCAAGGCGAGCAGATCCTCGCCTCCGTGCGCCTGACCGGCGGTGTTGGTACGCAGCGAGGTCGCCGGCGTGGGAGTGGCGCTGCTGGGCGCAGGGAGGCCGGGGTGTCGGCCGTGTTCGAGGTAGAACCGTCCCGCGTCAGTGATGTGCGCGACCCATACGCCATCCGTGCGGGGCGTGGTCACCAGCCGCCGGTCGCGTAACGCGTACACCGTGCGCGCCAACTCCGGGTTCCGGGCTGTGACCGGATCATCGCCGGCACCGATACGCCGCAACACCGCCAGCTGAAGATCATTGAGCTTCGCCTGTCGCCGCACCGCCCCACAAGACACTGCACGACCGTGCCGGGCAAGCTCCGCCCCCGCGTGGCGAACAACCCGACGAGACAATCTCCGCTCGAGCACGGCCGAAAGATCCATGCTGCGGCGACAAGCCATGCCGATCCCACGAGTACGCCCCGCGAGCGCCCTGAACTGCCCCGAATTTGTTGGATCTCTATCAAACCCGAGGCGGGACCCCTGTCCGCCTGATCGAAAGCCGAGTACGGCGGGCGCCACGCCGACGAGATACTCGATCTGGCTTCGGCGTTCCGCCTCGGGGGTTTCCGACACGTCATCGCACGTCTGTCGCCGCTGAACGATCACACGGCCGTCGAGGCGGCGCGCACCTTCTACCGCGGACTGTCGGACACCCCGACGGCCGACACGGCTGCGGTCGCGCTGGATCGAGCCATGTTGCCCTGCGATCCGCCGAACCCCGCCGCCCGGACCTGGGGGGGCGCGTTGATCCAATCCACAGTGGTCCCTGACCAGTCGCCATCGCGCTGCCAGACTAAGAATGCACAACGAGCCAGGACTTTCGGGCACAGCCCCGACGAGCACAGCAGCAGCGACCACACAGCCCACGTGACTGCCAGGCTCGTAGGGCGCGGTCCGGTGTCAGCGACACCAAGGTCAACGCGCTGCCAAACCATCGAGTACGCACCAACTGACCATCGGCTTAACCGCTCCAATTTCGAGCCCAACGTTGCTTGCGCTCTCGATCACGGGTGATCCAGTCGCGCCCCTCGGTGGCGACCGCCTCCAGCACTCGTAGCGCACTGTCGAAGCCGGACGTCTGCACAACCAAGCGCTCGATGTCGTCCGTATCCTCCACCACGGCGTCCTTCGAAGCCGTCAAGTTCTCGGTGACTTTGGAGATCATCTCGCCGTTGACCAACCTCAGCCGGAACTCCCTCCTCTTCAAGGACACCACTGCTGGATCACGTTTTCCGGAGACGCCCTTCTCCGTGACCGATGCGGACGCCACTGCGTCGTAGGGAAACATCTTGCGGCGCTCGTTGCGCGCCGCTCCGCTGCCAAACTCCAGATTCACCCGCGATGCGCGTACGCCGTAGTGGGTGAGCAGGAAGACCTGCACCATGTACGCCTCGTAGCGAGGTGGCCCCTGGGGCACCCGGCCACTGCGCGCGAACGGCGCGTTCTCGATCAGCACGACGTGCGTCACGAGGTCACGTTCATGGAGGTTGGCCCGATGCAGGGCTTGGTCCTTGAGGTATGCCTTGTCCAACGCCAACCACCGGCCCATCTCGGTGTCCTTGGGGCGATCGGCGAGCTGCATGCACCAGCGCTCGTAGCCGGCCATCTCCTCGTTGAACAACTTCTCGGCGTCCTGGTCGGCCAGAGTTCGTGCCCGCGACAGGGCCACCAGACGCGCAACTCCACGCAGGCCCCAGAAGCCCGCCGCGCCGAGCACCAACGCGGTCAGGTAGCCCGCGTGTAGCAAGACGATCAGTCCGACCACGGCGAGCAGATGGCCACAGAATTGGAGGACGACCGCCTTCCACGCATCGGCAGGTTGCGGGACAAGGTAGTACGGCCGCCCAGTCATCCAGCCATCGACGACCTGCTGGACATGCCAGTCGATCAGCCACTTCACCTCGCCTGGGTAGACACCCTCCGCGCCACACTGAGCGCGCAACCGGCGCTTGAGGTGTTCTCGGTATCCGGCCGTGTACTCCTGCCAACCAACCCCCGCACCAGCCGCCGCACGGAAGCGCTGTTCGACCAGTTTGTCGAGATCGGTCAATTGCCGTTCCGGGCGGGGCTGGGCGCCCTCCGGCTCAGCGACGGACGCAGTGGGCACACTGAACTCGACGTGTCTTCCCGCGGCGTGGAAGCCGTGCGTCTGTCGGGTGACAGTCCATACGAACGCCAGATACCCGCCGACAGCTGTCAGCAGCACTCCGACCACTGCGTCCACCATGATCGGGCCTCGCGCGAGGTTCGCGACTGCCAGGGCCGCCGCCCCACAGCCCACGATGGCAGCCCTCCAGTCCGCAGTGTCAGATCGGACCGAAGACGTGAGGTACTTGTGCGGTAGTTCAGGGTCGGACTCGAAGAACTTCCAGACCCGCTCGGCGCGACGACCGCTCAACCGCTCGCTCGCGACGTCCTTTTTCCGCTTGTCGTCAAGTCGCTCCTGGGCCGCACCGTTGAGAATCAGGTCCAGGTGCATGCTGATCTCGTCCTGGCGGTCGGCATCGAGCGCACCGAAGTCCTCCGCCGCTTGGGTGGCCTCACTTGCGGCGGCGCCGTCGAACTCGGCGTGGGCAGTGCGCAAGAGGGCGAGAACGACCTGGAGTGCGTCACCCCAACTGTCTCGCTGCCCATCCGGCACAAGGTTCCTGGCGTTGTGGATCTCGTCGGAGAGCTCCGCGGTGATCTCGACGAACGAGCGGCCGCTGAGTACGGAGAGGACGAAGTAGTAGACACGTTCCGGTGTGGCGTGGCCGTCCTCCAACAGACTGCCGAACAGTTTCTCGGCACGCCGTGGGTTTCCCCCGCTGAGGTGGGCGAAGGCCACCTTCTGCCGTTGCTCGGGCGATTGACCTGGGCCGGAGTTGTAGATCGTCGCGTTGTGCAGGACCGAGCTGACGAACTGTGCACCGATCTGCTGACCAACACGGGCGGAGTCGGAGGCGCGGTTCTGGTTGTCCACTGTTGCTGTGGGCGACGCGGACCCCGCGTCCGCGGTCATTGCCGTTCCCGCGAGCCGATGGTACCGAGGTTGACACCGATCTGGTTGTCCACGTGGGCGTTGTCGCGAGCGATATTGCGGTTGTGGACAACCGGCGGTGCTGGCGTCGATGAGGCCGGTGCTGTCGCCGCCGGGCCGTCGACCGGCTTCAGCGCCGTAGCCAGCGCAACCGCGAACGCCGCGGCGTTGCGCGCCGCGGCGTGTTGGCTGCCCTTGCCGTCGGTGAGTTCCTTGGTGCCGTCGGCATGGTCGCTGATGCCGCGTATCACTACCACCGGAAGTTGATCGCTCAGGGCTGCCGCGTGGGCGAACCCTGAGCTTTCCATCTCCACAGCGACGGCGTCGTTGTAGGACTGTCGAAGCCGCTGCGCGAGGTCCGAGGTCGTGGAGTTGAGCAGCACGTCGCCGACCGCGATCGGTTCGAAATATGCCTTCGGACGGTCCTTCGTGGCGTCTTCGGGTAGGAAGTCGTACCAGGCATCGAGTCGGGAGAGTCGCCTGGCTGCTTGGTCGATGCGGTGCGACGCGTCCCAGGACCTCGGCCTGATCAGGAATTCGTCGTTCTCGCTGCGTCCGCCCTGGTAGGAGTAGATCTTGGTCGCGACGATCACATCGCCGATGGTGAGCCAGTCTCGAAGACCACCGGCGACGCCGACGAACATCATCGCTGACGGTGAGAACTCGGCCTTGGCGCGTTCGGTCAGGGTCGCCGCAGTCGTGGTGCCCGGACCGGTGATCCCCACCGCCACGCGGTGCTGTGGATGTCCGGCGATGGTTCCTACCTCGAAGAGGGTGCCCGCTTGGTGTTCGTGGGTGTGGACGTCGACCAGGTGCTTCAGTACCGCGTCCTGTTCGATGGCGAGCGCCGTCAAGATCACGATCATCGTTTCACTCCAGCACAATCGGTAGTGCGGATACGGTCCTTGCCGTGCCAGGAACCGCTGACCGGTTCCGGATGGAACGCGTTGATCACGCTCGTCGCGATGGAACCACCGCGCGTCGTCTGGAACTCGAGCCCGGCGGCGAGGTGCTGGCCGCCGAGCGAGGACGCTAGCCCACGAGTACTATTTACGTCAACCTGACGTAAATAGGTCTGTCTGCTGACATGACTACCATGCCGGCGGTGGACCACACCCGTCCCCGCAGGTCAGAGCACGCGCACGGAAAGTGACAGTCATGACCGACAGCACCTGGCGGATACCCAGGATCGCCCTCGCCGTCGACCTCGCGGTTCTCACCGTCCGCAACGACGCGCTCCAGATCCTGCTCGTGGAACGCGGCGTCAACCCATGGCGGGGACTCAGGGCGCTCCCGGGCGGGTTCCTCGCCGACGACCAGGAGGACTTGGACGCTGCCGCCGAACGCGAGCTCGCCGAGGAAACTGGGTTGGACATCAGCCGGCTGTACCTCGAACAGCTACGCACCTACGGCGCCCCAGACCGCGATCCACGCAGACGCGTCGTGACCGTCTGCTACGTGGCGTTCGTTCCCGATCTCCCCACGCCTGAAGCCGGCGGCGACGCGCAGACCGCAGCCTGGGTGCCTGTGCAGGAAGCCCTCGACCGCGACACGGAACTGGCCTTCGACCACAAACGAATCGTCGCCGACGCCGTCGAACGAGTGCGAAGCAAGCTGGAGTACACCACGCTCGCAACCAGCTTCTGCCCACCGGAATTCACCGTGACCGACCTGCGCCAGATCTACGAGACCGTCTGGGGGGAGCCACTCGATCAGCGCAACTTCCATCGCAAGGTCACCGGTACGGCCGGTTTTCTCGTTCCGACCGGGAAGCAAGCCACCGGGCAGAGTGGCCGACCTGCCGCGCTCTATCGACCGGGCCCGGCAACCACGCTGCATCCAGCGATGCTGCGTCCGACCACCGCCGCGGACAGCCAACCCGAACGGATCCCGCTTGTCGTCGATGCGTGAAAACTGAGGTCTGACCGCAAAACGCCTCCAGGGCCGCCTTCTTACCGGTGGTTTGTTGATGTTGGTCGGGGTTGGGAGTAGACCTGGGGGAGTGAAGATCCACTCACCGCTCGGGGGTGGTGGCGATGACCGCGCGTCGGGTGTGCCCGCCGGCGCCAGGACCGTTGGAAGACTACGCAACCCGATTCGATTCCCTGTTCGTGTCGCTGGCCCAGCGGAGGGGTTTCCGGAAGTACCTGACCGGCCTGCTGGCGCAGCGGGACCGGAACAAGACCCTGACCTGTCTGGCCGGCGCCCAACCGGTCGTCGGCGCCGGGGACCCGGCGGTGCAACGCCTGCAGTTTTTCCTGTCCGAATCCACCTGGAACCGGGTGCGATCAACGACCGGCGCCTGGAGTTGCTGCGGGCTGATCCGGTGACCGCGCCACACCCCCAGGGCGTGCTGGTGGTCGACGACTCCGGGGATCGCAAGGACGGCCACGCCACCGCCCATGTCGGTCGGCAGTGGCTGGAGCGGCTGGGCAAGACCGACAACGGCGTCGTCACGGTGACCACAGTGTGGGCCAATGAGTGTGTCTACTACCCGCTGCACGCCCAGCCCTACACGCCGGCCGCGTACTTTCCGGGTGGCAAGAACGATCCGGCGTTCCACACCAAGCCGCAACTGGCCGCAGCACTGGTCGGCAAGGCCATCGCGGCCGGGTTTCCCTGTGCCGCGGTGGTCGCCGACTGCGCCTACGGCGACAACGACACCTTCCGTCACGCGGTCGGTCAGACCGCCGGCTTGCCGCATGTGCTTGCCCTGAAACCGAACGCCGGTTGTGGGGTCGGGCCGACGGGCCACACACACCGTGGACGCCGCCCGCCGGCTGGTCTGGGGCGGACCACACCGGCCTGGGGCGTGGCAGAAGATCCCGCGCCGGTTCCGGGACGGGCGTACCCCGACCTGGTGGGCCGCGGATGCGGTGTTGGACGGGTGGGGTCCGTGGCGGCGGGTACGGCTGGCCGAGGTCGTGCGCTGCTACGGACTGCGCATGTAGGTGGAGCAAAGCTACAAACAGGTCAAAGACGAACTGGGCTGGGCCGATTTCCAAGTCCGCTCCGACATCGCGATCCGCCGGCATCAGGCCCTGGTGCAATGCGCGTTCTCGTTGTGCTGGAACACGGTCCGGGCTGGCAGTGCGGCGTCGATAACGGCGCCGGAGCAGGCGGACACCGTCAACTCCAGAGAGAGGGGGACCCGGCAGCAGCGCACCGTTTCCGCTGCCGAACTGGCCGACGTTATTGCGCATGGTGCGAGGCTGACTGACTCCCTGGATCATGCTGCGACGCTGCTGGCGGGCGTGGTCACCGCTACCACCGCCCCGTGAGCTACAAGCCCTGCTTGACGCCGTCGCGCAGGGACAGTCCCTGAACCTCTATCTCCCGATCTAACAAACCACCGATAACGGAACAGAGCCGGCCAATACAGTGGGCCGAGCACTGCGTGCATCACCATGAACACTTGTCGACCGCGCATTTCAGCCTTGGCTACGCTAGCGGATGGTGTCACAGATCGCGTCGTTTGCATCCACGGCCTGACACCGCTAAAGCGGTCAACCTCATCTGCCCATTCCAACATCTGGGTGATGGCTGTAACGATCGGAAGACGGCCGACGAAGCTCTTACTAAGCGCCAGCACACACTCGAAGTACAACACAACTATGCACACGGCTTGCTCGCCCGCCTGGCGGCCACGCCTGTCCGGGCAGCAGCAACACCAACTGCGAGAACGTGTACCGTTCAGTCGCGATATGGCTGAGAATTTAGCAGCGTTGCCCGATTGAAGGATGGTCGACAGATGCAGCCCTTCTTAACGCTTATAACTGCCGCGACGACATTGCAACACGAATAGAATGACCAAGAACCAGCACTTAAGCGAGGTTGACGCCGGGATACTTGGACTGAGCGCGTCCGCAATAGTGCTAGGCGCACTGACAAGCGCGTTCAATCCACCATTGCGCATCACAAGCACCCCAGAACCAGACCAGTGGCTAAACGAAAACTGGCCGGCATTACTCATTGTAACCGGGTTGCTCATCATAGTCAATAGGGGTCGCCGGATTCGCGGTATTCGACAGGGCCACGGCGGCACGCCGCCAGTGCGACGGAACCAAATTCGAGTAATTCGCTGGTGGATAGTTGTCGTCGCCTTTCTTGCAGCGGGTGGCGCAACATGGGCTGCCGCAAGTTGGATGCTAACCGAAGCCAATGTCGCCAAAGATCCTGCAAGCGCCCGGATCGATGCCGTCCGCACATCGATAACGGTTGGTGGCGGCGTTGGCGCTACCGTCGCACTAATGCTTGCCACGCGTCGACAATGGTTGGCAGAGCATGCGCAGAACCACGCCCAGGACGATGCCACCGAACGTCGGTTCACTGAGCTCTACACAAAAGCAGTCGAACAGCTAGGTTCAGATAAAGCTTCCGTTCGCCTCGGCGGATTCTACGCCTTGGAGCGCCTAGCACAAGACAACGAGAGCCACCAACAGTCTATCGTGGAGATGATCTGCGCTTACCTTCGCATGACGCGTGTGCCGATGGCCTCCGAGTACGAAGGTCCCAGGTCCACCCCGGCCGCAGAGGATCTAAACGGCCCCCATAACGCTGACTATGGATCACCGACCACCGAGGGACACAAAGCGACGGAGGAACAAGCACACGAACTTCAAGTGCGACTGACAGCTCAGCGCATACTCACGGCACACTTGCGGCCGGATCCGGACTGGGAAGGAGGGCCAACCAATCCCAAGTATTGGCCCAGTATTAACCTAGACCTCGCGGGTGCCACATTAGTGAATCTCGACATGGACTACTGTCAGGTTCATGCCGCAATTTTCACTCACGCCCGATTTGTTGGAGATGTCAAATTCTACGGAACCTTCTTTGATGGACAAGCTGATTTCACGTTTGCCGAATTTATCGAGAAAGCCATCTTCAGTCAAGCCGAATTTCGATGGCATGCCAACTTTGACCACGCCCACTTTTATAGTGACGCCGACTTTGAATGGGTAGATTTTAACGGGCGGGCCAACTATTGCAATTCCACCTTTGGCGGCATTGCAACATTCAATCGAGCCCGATTTTCCAAGCAAGTCAAATTCGAGTGCGCAGAGTTTAGAGAGAACGCATGTTTTGACTATGCAATCTTTCGGCGCTCGGCGGATTTTGATCAGCGGGACTCAAGCTCGTAGCGGGTGCGAGCGAGCTCGACGATGGCTACCGCGTCGCCGCCTGTGCGGCTCTGACTGAGTACGAGCCGGACGAGGCCTACGAGCTATTTACCTCGTTGCGGCCTACGCGGTTGACGGTCTCGTACCTGTTGAATGCGGGTGAGGGTTACGCTCCGACCCTGTTGGAACGATTCGTCCTGGACGACGCGCAGCGCTTCGACGCCAGGTTCAGCGTTCTCGACGAACTCGCCTACGACCACCCACAGTTCACCCTCGACCTGTACGAGCGCCTGGTCCAATCCCCCGCGCTCAGTCCTGGCCAGCGGGACAAAGTGCTGGAGGCAGCGCGGACCTTGCGGCCACCCCGGCATCCACCAGAGCCTGGCCGACCATGCTGACGTCGTCGATCGCGCCGCACTGTCCTTCAAGACCTTTGCATGCCGAAAAGGATATCCGTACAGGTCGGCGGGGCCTCAGCTATATGACTGGCCGCAGTTCGGCATGACCGCTTTTCGTGCTGGCCCGCGTCGCCTACCTCGCCGTCGCTCAGGCCTCCGCTGTGCTGCGGCTGTTGCCAATGACCGATCGCGACAGGACGATCGAGCTCCTCGCCTTGCACCACCAGCTCATTGTCCTGCAACGGCAACTCGGCGATCAACGCCTTCGACTGCGGCCTGAGAATAGGGCGTTTCTCGCGGCACTGCTCAAGCCGCCGGCCCGGGCAACGGCAGGCAGGTTTCGGCTGCTGGACAGTCCGGACACGGTGCTGCGATGGCATCGCGACCTGGTGAAGCGCCGCCACGCCTGCGGGAGTGTGAACCGCATACCTGGACGGCCGCGCACCATCGTCTCGGTCCGCCGCCTCCTCGCGCGCCTGGCCGTCGAGAACTGGTTCTAGGCTACCTGCGCGGCTCAGAAACTCGATTGGTACGAGACCTGGGCGTTACTGGTTGCGCGGTAGCCGCTTGCAATGATCACGAGGTGCTGTTCTCACTGCTCTACCTGATCGTGCGGTGCCTGCTGGGCGTGCCGGCCGTGCTGCTGCGGCGTGATCTGTCCAAGGACGCGGAGCTGTTGAGGAATGATCAGAACCTGTGGATGGTTCTCGGCGAGGTGACGTGGGTGGGCGCACCTTCCCGAGGATGATCTGAAAGGTCCGGAGTTCTGATCAGGGCCAGCGTTGGCGCGCTGGTTCGGGAAGGTGCACCCATGCTCACCGTAGTCCCTGACCCCGCATCCGGTGGCGAGGACCGGCCGGCCGCGAGCGATTCGGCATCGCTGATCGACCAGATCGTTCGGGAAGGCGCGCGGCGGTTGCTGGCCGAAGCCCTGCAAGCGGAGGTCGACGCCTACATCGCCGTGTTCGCCGACCAGCGCGACGAGCACGGTCATCGCCTGGTCGTGCGTAACGGCTCTCACCAGCCTCGTGAGGTCCTGACCAGCGCGGGCGCGGTCGAGGTGACCGCGCCGCGGGTCAACGACCGCCGCGTCGATCCCACCACTGGCGAACGCCGCCGGTTCGCTTCGGCGATCCTGCCGGCGTGGGCCCGCAAAACTCCGAAGATCACCGAGGTGCTGCCGTTGTTGTACTTGCACGGCCTGTCCAGCGGGGACTTCGTGCCCGCGCTGGGGCAGTTCCTCGGCTCGGCGAAGGGCCTGTCGGGTCCGGTGATCACGAAGCTGACGGAACAGTGGAAGGCCGAACAACGCGCCTTCGCCGAGCGTGATCTCTCCGGTGTGGACTATGTGTATCTGTGGGCGGATGGTATCCATGTCAACATTCGCCTGGAAGAGCACAAGCTGTGCCTGCTGGTGATGATCGGCGTGCGTGCTGATGGCCGCAAGGAGCTGGTCGCGCTGGCCGATGGCTACCGGGAATCGGTCGAGTCGTGGGCGGATCTGCTGCGTGACTGCCGCCGACGGGGCATGGTCGCCCCGGTGCTGGCCGTCGGGGACGGCGCGTTGGGGTTCTGGGGTGCGCTGCGGGAGGTGTTTCCCGACACACGTGAGCAGCGGTGCTGGTTTCACAAAACGGCGAATGTGCTTGCGGCGCTGCCGAAATCCGCGCATCCGGGGGCGAAGAAGGCGCTGGCGGAGATCTGGAACGCCGAAGACCGCCGGCACGCCCTGGACGCGGTGACAGCGTTCGACGCGGCCTACGGGGCGAAGTTCCCCAAGGCCGTCGCGAAGATCACCGACGATATCGACCAGTTGCTCGCGTTCTACGACTATCCAGCTCCCCACTGGATTCACTTGCGCACGACCAATCCCATCGAATCGACCTTCGCGACCGTGCGGCATCGGACCAAGGTGACCAAGGGGCCGGGCTCCCGGGCCGCTGGCCTGGCGATGGCGTTCAAGCTGATCGAGTCAGCGCGAGCCCGCTGGCGCGCGGTCAACGCCCCCGAACTGGTCGCGCTGGTTCGTGCCGGAACCCGCTTCGAACGCGGTCAACTGGTCGAGCGCCCCGAGGCGGTGGTCGCGTGAACCGGCCCGCGATCTTGATCGACATCGGTGGCGTCCTCGTCCCCGATCACCTGGCCGCAGCCGCAACCGAGTGGAGCACCCGACTCGGGATCTCCCCACACGCTTTCCTCGCCGCGCTGTTCGGCGGAAACGACGACCAGGTACTCATTGGCCGTACCAGCGAGGAGTCCTGGTGGAGCATCGTCCGAAACCGGCTTGGCATCGACCCCGACCTGATCAACGCGATCCGATCCGATCTGACGTCCAGGGAGACCTGGGACGACGTCCTTGTGGCGGCCCTGCGCAGCCTCCGCGGCTCGGCGAAGACCGCCATCGTCAGCAACACCTGGCCACAGATGCGCACCAGAATGGCGAACGCTGGCCTTCTCGACATGGTCGACGCCATCGTCCTGTCCTGTGAAGTCGGGTATGCCAAACCCGACCCCCGCATCTACGCTGCCGCCCTCCAACGTGTCGGTGCCCGTCCCGCAGTCACGCTCTTCATCGACGACACACCAGGACACGTCACTACCGCGAGGTCGCTCGGAATGACCGGTCACGTGCACACAAGTACCAGGGACACCCTTGGCCGGATCCAGGAGTTCCTACAGTCGTACTGAACCGACCGCACCGCCGCCCCCCGAGTCATGGTCCACAACTCTTGACAATTACTCTCGGATGAACGCGACGCCATGACCCGCGCCAACAGGTTCGTCGCCTACGTGTCTTCGACCGGTCACGCGCTGAACACCTGGCCGGCACCTGGCCACAATCGACCCCGCCAACGGCCACTAGTGGCTCGTCTCGGATGGTTGACCCGGTAATTGATCTTCCCGGACGGTAGGCGAGGCTGGTCCCACAGGCCGACTGTGGGAGGTGGTTGTGGCTCGTCGACCCGAGGTGTTCGTCCGGGCACTG
>Ga0307511_10000088_pt1 | contig 77229 bp, 65 predicted proteins | sample 13_EM_MG_FD_200266 | JGI IMG/M metagenome (GOLD analysis project Ga0307511, IMG submission 200266) | Populus trichocarpa ectomycorrhiza microbial communities from riparian zone in the Pacific Northwest, United States - 13_EM | ecosystem: Host-associated > Plants > Roots > Unclassified | place...
CCGAAGACCGGGTTCGCCACCGACTCACCGATCCGGACCTGGACGCATTACCCGACCAAGGTTGCGTGACGAGCCACTAGGCCGCGCGCAGGTGGTCGAGGCAGAAGTCGAGCGCGGCTTCGAGGTGCTCGGACGATCCCGTGGACATCAGGATCACCACCCCGCCCTGGATCGCGGCGATCAGCGCGGACGCCGCCGCGGACGCCTCGATGTCCCGGCTGATGTGCCCGCTGGCCTGCATCTTCTCGATGCCGATCTCCACCTGCCGCTGCCACTGCACGAACAGCTGCCGGGTCACCTCCTGCGCGGCCGGGGTGCGCCGGTCGATCTCCGTGATCAGGGCGCCCAGCGGGCAGTGCACGCCCTGCCGGCGGTAGCGCTCGACCACCGCGTCCCGCCACTGCCGCCACGCCGTCCACGACGTGAGCTCGCTGAGGTAGGGCTGCTGGTCCTCGATCACCCGGTCGGCCTCGCGCTGGGCCACGGCCAGCAGCAGCTGCTCGCGACCCTCGGGGAAGTAGTGGAACAGCTGGCTCTTTCCGGTGCCGCTGCGCCGGCCGATGTCGTCCAGCGTCACGTTGCCGACGCCACGCTCGCGGATCTCGGTGGCCGCTGCCTCGACGATGCGCTGCCGGGTCGCGGATCCCTTCTTGGTGAGCACCCGTTGAATGTACCCGCTGGTCCATTATCTGGCGAGCAACCCCGAGGGCTCTCGGCGGCCGATCGGGTGAACCGACGATCCGATGTGCCTGACCGGACAGGTCCGGCGACCGCAACCGCGCGGATACGTTTCCAATCAGATTCCCAGATTAACCGTTAAAGCCACCTACAAACGGCGGAATGGCGCTCAGCAATTCGACTAGCGCAACGCTCTCCGGTGCACCGTCGCGCGGGCTTTCATACCCGACGGCACAACGACAACCGAATGCGATGGTGAAATCGGTCCACCGAAATTACCGAAAGGAAGCGACATGCCCCTCACTTCCCGAATTCGGCTGGTCGCCGCGGCCGTCGGCCTCGGCCTGCTCGCCCTGCCGGTCACCGCGACCGGGGCGACGGCGACGCCGCCCAAGTGCCCGTCCGCCTCGTGCCAGGCCTTGCTCTCCGGCATCTCGGACGCGTTCTCGGTCGCCCTCGACGGCCACGGCGCGGCGTTCGTCAGCTACTGGGAGGGCCGGGTGGACCGGGTCGACCTGACCACCGGCCAGGCCACCACACTGGCCACCGGTCTCGGCAATCTCCGCGGCGTGGCCACGGACGGCAACGGCACGGTCTACGTCACCGACTTCAACGGCACGGTGATCCAGATCAACGTCGCCACCGGCGCGCACCAGGCGACGGCGTCCGGGCTGAGCGATGGCCTGATGGCCGTGGCCTACGGAAACGGACACGTCTACGCCGGCACCACATACGGCCAGCTGTGGGAGATTACCGCCGGTCAGCCGCGCCTCGTGACCGACAAGGCCGGCATGATCGCGGATCTGGCCTTCGGCCCGGACGGCGGCGTGTACGTGGCCGAGATCGGCGGCACCGTGTCCCGGGTCGATCCGGCCACCGGCGCGGTGCGAACCCTTGCGTCCAGCCAGTATGAGCCGCAGTCGGTGCAGGTCGCCCCCAACGGCACGGTGTACTTCGCCGCCGCCGGCGCGCTGCACGCCATCGATCCGACCACCGGCAAGGTGTCGCCCGACATCATCCTCGGCGCTCGCGACAACCTCTGGGACTTCGCCCTGGGAACCACGACCGTGTCCCTCGAGTCCGGCACGCTCTGGAAGATCACCGGCTACAACGGCTGACCGGCAGCCATAGTGACAGCGCTGGCCGGCACGGAAACCCGTGCCGGCCAGCGCGGCGGCCGTCAGGCCGCGGTGACGGCGCCGACGAACAGATCGTGCGCCTGGGCCGAGTCGTCCATCGCACCCAGGTTCCACGGCAGCGTGATGTTCGGGTCGCTGCTTACGCCGCGCGGGTCGGTGGTGCTCGGCGCGACCACGGTGACGCTGGCCGGCGTGACCTGGTTGGCCGGGGCCTCGATTCCGGTCCAGTGCAACAGCATCGTGGCCGACTGGCCGTCGGAGATCGTCACCAGCGGGGCGTTCGCGGCGTCCGCGTCGGTGGTCACGGTGATGCCCGGGGCGCCGGCCAGCGAGACCGGCAGGCTGCCCTGGAAGTTGCAGGTCTGGCCGGGCTTCGCGGTGAACGTGACCTGCGCGTAGCGCTGGCCGGCCCCGGGCTGCCCCGGCGTCAGGGTGGTGGTCACCTGGGCGGAGGTACACCGGAAGTCGGTCGGCGTGGCCGAGGCCGCGGCGGCGGGGACGAGCGCGGCCACGGCGATGGCGCCGAGGACGGCGGCGCCCGCCGCGGTGCGGCGGAGTCCGGTGTTCATGAGGATTGCTCCCTTCTCGGACGGTGAGCGGGTGATCACCGCATCACCATCAGGTGTACCCGACACCCTATCGAGCAGCACTCGGAAGTGGGATTCGCCTCGCCCGAGCAACCCGCAGTGACCGCTGGACGTCTTCAGACGGGCAGGTGTTCCTCGGCCCAGACCGAGATCTGGCCGAGGACCGGGATCAGCGCCTGGCCGGCCGGGGTCAGCTCGTAGGTCACGGAGACCGGCGGCCCCTCCTGCACGGTCGACCAGATGCTGAAGCAAGGCCGCCAGGGTGCCGACAGCGGCTCGTTGGCGGGCGGCTCTCAAGGTGTCGGTGGCGGTCGCCATCGACACCTTGTGCCGCAACGACTTCCCACCTTCAAGGTGCTCAAGACTTTCAACAATCCCCTTGTCTCATAACGGTTTTCACTCGTTCGTGAAGCGAGTTCGATCTTGCTGTGCAAGTAGAATCACTGGTATGAAAGAGAAAGTCGCTCGTTTGATCGAGCTCGATCGGGTCATCCGTCAGTCGCAGGCCGAGAAGTTGCGGTTGATCGCGGAGTTGAACATCGATGAGTGGGCGGCCCGGGACATCGCGATGGCGTTGCAGCTGTCGCAGTCCAACGGTGAGTATCTCGTGAAGTGGGCTACCCGTGTGGCTACGGTGTTTCCTGAGGTGCTCGAGGCCATGGCCGCTGGGGTGATCAGCGAGTGGTCTGCGCATGGGTTGGTTGATCCGACCGAGAACTACAGTCCCGAGGTGGCGCGGAAGGCCGTGACCAAGACGTTGGAGACGGCTGAAGGGCGGTGTTGTCAGCAGTTGCGTCGATCGGTGCAGGGGCGGTTGCAGCGGGCAGATCCGGCTGGGCACGCGCGGCGGTGTGCGGAGCGGCGTCGGGATCGGAAGGTCGAGATCTACGACGAGGTGGATGGGATGGCTGTCCTCAAGACCGAGCAGCCGGTGGAGATCGCGCAGATGATGTACGCGAAGGTCGATCGGTTGGCTCGTGAGGAGCCGAAGAAGTCTATCGGCCGAAGGCCGATGTCGATCGGTTCATCCGCGCCAGGTATCGCACGTGTGTCATGCCGTGTTGTTCGCATCCATCGCGGTCGTGCGACATCGATCATGCGGTGGCGTGGCCGGAGGGCAAGAGCACAGGGAAGAACCTGGGGACGTTGGACCGTAGGCATCATCGGTACAAGCACGCGACCAACGCTGAGGTCAGCATCGACGATGATGGCACCACCACTATCAAGACCAGGTGGGGCCAGACGTACGTCACTAAGCCGGAACCGGTGGAGGAGCCGCCGTTCTGACGGCTGTATCAGCGGTTACTCGTTGCCGACCCAGCGAGTTCACTATGGTTGGGTTGGTGGCCCGCTGCCGCGGCCACGACGGCAGACTCCCTCGCTGACGACCCAGGGGGCCGTCGCGGCCTTGCCACCCGAAACCTCGGTTGCCTTGGGTGGGTGGTTGCGTTTGGTGGTTCGGCGTCAGGTAGGCGGTGGTCACTTTGAGGGTGCGTCGCGTTGTTGCTTCAAGACAGCGTGATCTGGTGGGTGGCGCCGCTGGGATCGCCGCCGGGAAGCGAGGATCCGCCGGATTCATCCCGGCCCCGCGGTGAGGATGTCCGACCACGTTCGGCGTAACCGCTCGAATACGTCATCGGTCAACGCCACTGCGTTTGCGGTGCTCAGCGCGGTGACGCCGATCAGGGACGCGCAGGCGACGAGAAAACCGCGCCTGCCGACGGTGAGCCGAGGCATCATGAGAGCCACGTTTGCGGTCCGTTGAAAGGAGGTGGCATGCGGCGCCTGGGGATTCTGATCGCGTTGCTGCTGCTTGTCCCGCTGGGGACGGTCGTGCCGGCCACTGCGGCGCCGGGCGTGGCGACGGTGGTGAGCGAGCGCGCCATCGACGCGCGGCTGCTCGAACTGACGGTGCACTCCGACGCGCTGAACGCGAACGTGGGAGTGCGACTGCTGCTGCCCAAGGACTGGGCCAGCGCGCCGAACCACCGATGGCCGACCCTGTATCTCCTGCACGGTTGCTGCGGCCAGAACGGCTACCAGGCCTGGACCGGGGCTACCGACGTCGAGGCCTTCACGGCCAACGCCGAGGCGCTGATCGTCATGCCCGAGGGCGGGCCGGCCGGGTTCTACTCGAACTGGTGGAACGGCGGGGCGGGCGGCGCTCCGGCCTGGGAGACGTTCCACCTGACGGAACTGCGCCAGCTCATCGAGACGCGCTATCGCGGCGGCACGGTCCGGGCCATCGCCGGCCTGTCCATGGGTGGCTTCGGCGCGGTGTCCTACGCGGCCCGGCACCCCGGGATGTTCCGGGCCGCCGCGTCGTACAGCGGGCTGGTGGACACCACCTACCAGGGAGCCCGCAGCACCAACGTGATCCAGAACTTCGTCGCCCAGTACGGCTCCGACCGCACCGCGCTGTGGGGCGACCCGACGGCCCAGGCCGGGGTGTGGGCCGCGCACAACCCGTACGACCTGGCCGGCCGGCTCCGCGGCACGGCGGTGTTCCTGTCCTCCGGCAACGGACAGCCCGGCCCGCTGGACCCGGCCGGCTCCGGCGTCGACACCCTCGAACAGCTGATCGGCGAGCAGAACGCCGTGACGGCAACACAACTGCGCGCCAACGGGGTTCGCGTCACCGCCGACTTCTACGGCCCCGGCCGGCACGCCTGGGCGTACTGGCAGCGGGAACTCCACCGCTCGTTCCCCCTGCTGATGCAGGCCATCGGCGTCCCGCTGTGACAACAGCGGTGTTGACAGCGGGTGCGGCGGGCTCGACGCCCCGCAGCAGTGCGTCGAGGTGACCAAGCGGGCCGGCAAGATCGTGATCGTCGCCTTCTACCCGGGGCCGACGACCATCGACCTCAGCACCGTGGTGCGCAAGGACATCAGCGTCCACACCTCGCGCGGCGAGGGCCGCAACAACGTCAAGCGCGCCGTCGCCCTGGCCGCGCGGGGCCGGCTCCGGTGCGCGGAGATGGTCACGCACCGGTTCCCCCTCGATGAGATCGCCGAGGCGTTCCGGGTGGTGCGGGAGCGCGATGGCGACCCCGTGAAGGTGGTTGTCGTGCCCTGACCAGGAAACTTTCCCGGCTGTTCCCGGCAACGCTCCCTGGAAACCGGGAAGGCCGGGCGGCGATGATCCACTGGTTTGCACTCGACGAGGGGAAAACCGGTGGAGATGGGAAAGATGGCCCGCGTGCTGACGGTCGCGGCCACGGCGGCGCTGGCCATGGGGGTGCCGGTCGCCGCGAGCGCGGCCCCCAACGCCCAGACGGTGCTGGTCAGCGGCGGGGCCGTGACGGCGGCGCCGGGCAAGTCGACGCCGAAGGTAACCTGCCCGGCCGGCTACCAGGTGGCCGGGGGCGGCGCGTCCACCGGCAGCCCCGGCGGCGTTTTCCTGCTGGCCGGCGGTCCCACGGACGGTGGTCGGTCGTGGGTGGAGCAGGTGCGGAACACCCTGTCGTCCAACTCGACGGCGACGGTGTGGGCGGTGTGCGTGCAGGGCCTGAGCTCGTACCGGGAAGTCGACAACACGGTCACCATCGCGACCAACAACGGCGGGGGTGCGGCGGCGAGTTGCGCGAACACCGAGCACGTGCTCGGCGGTGGCTCCTCGACCAACGGCACGGACATCGACCCGGTTTTCATCCCGACCACGGGCGCGTGGTGGTACGGGATGTTCAACCATGACGCCTCCCCGGTCTCGGCGACGTCCCAGGCGTTGTGCGGCAACGGTTTCACCAACTACGTCGAGACGACCGGGGATGTCGTGACGATCCCACCGGGCAAGGTCGGCGGCGTCTTCGCGCCCTGTCCGGGCGGCATGACGGCGATCAGCGGCGGCGGCGCGCCCCGGGCCGGCGGGGGCGGCGTCATCGGGGCGAAGATCACCGATTCCTATCCCACCGGGGGCGGCTGGTGGTCAGCCGTCCAGAACAACACCCAGGACCCGGCGACCATCGTGACCCACGCGGACTGCGTGAGCTAGCGGCCCAGTCCGGGAAATAGTCGAACCGAACCCAGGGCAACCCATCTCGTGAGGACACGTCTTCTTGGTGTCCGAAGCAAACGAGGGGCGGACACAGCAGGGCACATGTTTCGAGTATCACTCGATTTTCACAGTGCCCGCAGCCTAATGGGGAGGAATCGTAGTGTTCACCTACAAGACCAAGGCAGCGGCCGCGGTCGCGCTCGCCGCGACCGCGGCGCTGACGTTCGCCGGGGCCGCTGACGCCGGCGTCGTCAAGCCCAACGTCGCCAACCCCGGCGACGTGCAACTGATCAGCACGGATGGCACCGCCAGCCTGGTGCACACCATCCGGCACGCCGACGGCAGCTGGCAGCAGTTCGGCCGGCTGGGCGGCTACACCGGCGTCACCGGGCTCACCTCGACGCTGGTCAACGGCGAGGAGAACGCGTTCTTCCAGTACGCGGGGGCCAATGGGCCGCAGCTGGCGCACTTCGTGCGGCACGTCGACGGCTCGTGGGACCTGAACGGCAGCGTGCCCGCGGTGCCGGCCGGCACGGAAGCCGATGGCCTGGCCACGGCCAACAAGAACGGCCAGATCGAGCTGGTCAAGCTCACGGGCGGCAATGTCCAGCTGACCACGCTGCGCTCGGACGGCACCTGGTCGCCGTGGAGCACGGTGCCCACCGGCGGCAAGTCGGTGCGCAGCGTCGCAGCGGCGTCCGACTTCAACGGCGAGCTGCGAGTGGTCGAGCTCGCCGCGGACGGCAGTTCCGTCGGCGCATACCAGCAGTACACCGACGGCAGCTGGTCCGACGGCACCTGGGCCAACGCCACCCCGCAACCGGGCTACACCGCCACGGAGGTCGCCGCGGCGTACACGTTCGGCGCGCTCCAGATCGGTGTCGCGGAGCACAACCAGTACTACGGGACCGTCTACCACGCCCTGCTCCGCGACAACGGCAGCTGGGACCGGTTCTGGGACGTCCAGCAGGTCGCCGGCTTCGGTGGCGAGGTCCTGCACCTCGCGATGACGTACTCCGAAGGCAGCATGCAGCTGGCCTTCTCCACCACGGACGGCGCGCTGTACCACACCATCCGCTACTCCGGGGACGGGAGCTGGCAGCCCGTCGGGAACGTGGAGGGCGCCGCCGGCAACGTCAACGCCGGTCAGCTCACGCTGGCTGGTTACAACTTCTGACCGACCATCCGCGCCATGGCGCCCACGGCTACCCGGCCGTGGGCGCTTTCCTATCAGAGCCACGCCGGCAGCGTGGGCAGGTCCGGATCGGTTTCACGGCCGGCAAGCCAGCCGGCGAGGCGGTTCAGCGGACGTTCCACCGACAAAGGCTTCCCGTGGCCTTCGACCGTCCACAATGCACTGTTATCGGTCAGTCGCAACGCCGGCCCGTCGGCACGAGCGCTCCGCAACCGGGCGATCTCCTCGACCAGCGCCGAGCAGAATCCGTCGGGCAGGTCGTCGAAGCCCACGCCCGCGTCGAGATCCACCGCGTGCACGTTGACCTCACGGGCCCGAAGCCAAGGCAGCTCGGTGGCCGGCACCGTGCGCCCCTGCGCGGTCACGACTTGGTGCGACCAGGCCGCCTCGGACAACGAGGAGAAGGCCGCCGCAAGCTCGTCCGCGGTGGTCCGCAGGTTGGCCCGCAGCCGCGCCGGGCTCTGCGTCGCCCCGCGCTCGATCTCCGCGGCCCTATCGGAAGCAGAGGCGTACATCGGCGTCTTCACGCCGGTGCTGACCCAGGACACCAACCGCCCCAAGGCGGTCGCGTTCGAGGCGACGTGGGCCAGCACGTGTCGGCGGGACCACCCCGACAGCAGGCTCGGCCGGTCCAAGTCTGCGTCGATGAGGCGGTCGACCGCCCGGAGAAACAGGGCCGTGCCCTCATCAGCCCAGTGGGGCGCGGTCATCCTCATTCATCGACGGTAACCGACCGCTCGTTGGCGTTCTTCCCACCGGGAGGTATCTTTCTGGTGTGAAGAACAAGCCCGCCTACGGCATCGAGTCGGTCGACCACGCGCTGCGGCTGGCGGTGCTGTTGCAGCAGGAGGGGCCGCTGCGGCTGACCGACGCCGCACAGCGCCTGGGGGTGGCCCGGTCGACCGCGCACCGCCTGCTGGCGATGCTCGTCTACCGCGACTTCGCCGAGCAGGACGAGCAGCGCCGCTACGCGGCCGGCCCGGTCATCCGGCGGCCCGGGGCGCCGGAGCCGGTCGCCGACCTGCGCCGCGTGGCCCTGCCGCATCTGGAGGCGTTGGCCGAGCGGTCCGGTGAGACCGTCAGCCTGCAGGTCCTCCTCGGCGACCAGGCCCGCTTCGTGGCGACCGTGGAGGGCAAGCACGTGCTTCGGGTGGGCGACCGGGAGGGCCGGCTGGTGCCGGCCCACCTGGCCTCCGGCGGGAAGGCGATACTGGCCCTGCGGTCGGCCGAGGACGTCGGCGCGGTGTTCGGCTCCCCGGACTCGCCGGAGATCGATCTGGACGCGCTGAACCGCGAGCTGCGCCGGGTCCGCCGACGGGGGTACGCGATCAACGACCAGAAGACCGAGACCGGGGTCACGGCGATCGGCGTGGCCGTGGTCGGTCCACAAGAGACACCCGTGGCCGCGGTCTGCCTGGCCGCGCCCACCGCCCGGTTCACCCCGCAAGCGCTTGCCACGTGGGGCCCGATGGTCACCGCCGCCGCCCGCCGCGTCGAGGCGGAGCTGGCAGCCGGCTGACCGCGAAACCAGCGGCGGTGTCGGGACCGGGCAGGGCGATGTTCCGATCCGCAGAGCGAAATCAGCCGGATTGCTCGGCGCGGGTCGCCTGCGTCGGGATGTTGGCCGATGACACGGCGGCGATGGAACGCAGCCAGTGCAGCGCGTTCGCGGGGTCGAACCGGCCGGCGTGGCCCTTCACGGTCAGCGCGATGTTGGGGCGCATGAGAACCGCGAGGCACGAGACGCCGGCGCTGGTGTGCTCCGCGTAGCGCACGCTCTTGATCCGAGTCAGCTCGGCGACCAGACAGGCCCCGTTCTGAGTCATCGTCATGTTCCGGGTCGCGGCCTCGTCGTGGGCCAGCAGCAGTTTGCCGGCCGCGCAGTCCTGGGCCTGGTTGGCTCCGGTGTCGTCGCTGGTCGTCCACGGGCTGTGGTGCGCGTGCACGCGGTGCGGGAACACCGCCGTGGCCCCGTGCAGCACCGCGAGGCTGGCGGTGAGGCCGGTCCGGCGGTGCAGGTCGGTGAGATACGGCGCCAGCGCGGCCAGGCTCCGCTTCTCCACGCCGAGCGACTGGACCATCGACAGGCCGCCGTCGAGCGTGGCCTGGTAGTGGGTGCCGACCCGCATGACCAGGCCGGTGTCGAGCAGGATGGCCAGCAGGCGGTGCACGGTCGGCTTGGTCAGCCCGGTGCGCCGGCTCAGATCGGACATCCGCATCGCGCAGCCGGCCGCCCGCAACGCGTCGAGCAGTGCGAACGCCTTCTTCACGGTGCTCGAGGTCTCGCGTGACTTGCTCGTCTCCGCCGTGGCCGTCGACCCGGACGGTGCGACATACGGCGTGGTCGGCGCGGTCATCGTCTGCTCACCTTCTCGTTCGACTGCCCGTTCACCGTTGCATCATGAATGTGTCGCAGTTCACAGGCCACTTCAACGGACGTGTGACCGGGACCGGCCCGGAGGTTCCGGCAACCCGGCCTACGTCATTTGGCTTGGGCTGACCGAACCTGGCCGTGTCATTCCGGCGCCGCCGGGCCCGTCATTCAACGCAAGGCCTGCGCCAGCGCGTCGACAAGTCGTTCCGACACGCTCACCTTGTCGATGAACATGTAGGCGCCGGCGTCGAGGGCGCTCTGCCGGGCGTCGACGTCCAGGCTGATGGCCAGGGCGGGAATGCCCAGTTCGCCGGTCAGCGTCTGGAGCAGGGCCAGGCCCTGGTCGAGCGAGGGCAGGTGCAGGTCGACGATCGCGACCGCGGGCCGGCGGGCCTGGGCGATGGCCAGCGCATCGCCGGAGGTGGCGGCTTCCTCGACAACGTCGACCTGTCCGTGCACGCCGAGGAAGACCCGCAGGGCGGCGCGGACTCGGGGGTCGTCGTCGGCGATGAGGACACTCCTGGGCCCGGCAACGTCGTCATGAGCCATGCAGGAAGCTCCTCGCGCCGAGTGCACCGGTTCCTTGAGTGAACAACTTCGGCGCGGCCGGCGCCACGGTCCGATGACGCGCCTCGCGTACGACAAATGACCAGGGGGCTACGGTTCGGTGACCAACCCCTCACGCAGCGCCCACAACGCGGCCTGGGTCCGGGAGGACAGGCCGAGCTTGGCCAGCACGTTGCTGACGTGGGTGCGGGCCGTCCGCTCGCTGATCAGCAGCCCGTCGGCGATCTCCTGGTTGGACAGGCCGCGGGCGACGAGCACCAGGATCTCCCGCTCGCGCGGGGTCAGCGCGGTCAGCGTGCGCTGCTCGGCGACCAGCGACCGGGTCAGCGTGCGGGCCACCGTGGGATCCAGGTGCACCTGCCCGCGCTTGGCCGCCCGCACCGCCGCACCCACCTCGTCGGCCTCGGCGTCCTTGAGCAGGTAGCCGGCCGCGCCGGCGGCCAGCGCCACGTGCACCCGTTCGGACTCGCTGAAACTGGTCAGCGCCACGACTTCCACCCCGGGATGGCGCTGCTTGATCAGCTTGGTGCTGGAGATGCCGTCCATGCGCGGCATGAGCAGGTCCATCAGGACCACGTCGGGCAGGTTGTCGTTGGCGGCGGCCACGGCCAGCTCGTCCAGGGCGGCCTGGCCGTCGCAGGCCTCCCCCAGCACCTCGATGTCGTCGAGCATGTCGAAGAAGGCCCGCATGCCCTTGCGCACCACCGCGTGGTCGTCGACCAGGAACACCCGGATCGGCCGGTCGCTCATGGTGTCCTCGCCTGCCGCGGGGCCGCGCCGGGCAGGACCGCGCGGACCGTGGTGGAGCCGGTGGGCCTGCTGTCGATGACCAGTTCGCCGCCGATGCGCGTCATTCTCTCCCGCATTCCGTTCAGGCCCATTCCCTCGGTTCGCGGCGCGTCCGGGTCGAATCCCGCGCCGTCGTCGGAGATCTCGATGAGCAACGCACCGGCGATCTCCGGGTGCTCCCCCATCCGGACCGAGATCCGGGTGGGCTGGGCGTGTTTGACGCTGTTGTGCATGGCCTCCTGGACCACGCGGAACAGCTCTTCCTCGGCCGCGTCGTCGACATGGAGGCGGTCGTCGGGGGCCTGCACCGTGACCTCCAGCCCCTCCCGCGCCGACATCGCCATGGCCCGCTTGCGGACCGCCTCGGCCAGCCCGTCCTCGTGCAGGGAGTCGGGCCGCAGCTGGAACAGGGCCGCGCGCATCTCGGCCAGCGCGCCCTGAGTGAGGCCGCGCAGCTCGGTCAGGCCGCGGGCGACGGCGCCGGCCGGGTCGCCGCCCTCCTTCTGCATGGCCAGCTCGGTGGCGCGGGTGTAGAGGGTCATGGAGAACAGCGCCTGGGAGACGGAGTCGTGCAGCTCGCGGGCCAGCCGGTGGCGTTCCTCCAGGGTCGCCACCTTGGACGCCTCGTCCAGCATCTCGATCACCTGCTCGACCCGCAGCTGCTCCTCGCCGGCGATCGAGGCGATCAGGATGCGGGCCGAGGTGGTGCCCATGGACGCGGCCAGGCTGGTCTCCACGTGCCGGATCAGCTCGGGCCCGGCCTGCGCGGTCGGGGCGAAGTCGTGCTGGCGGCCGCATTCCCGCAGCACGTCGTCCGGGGGCAGGCTGACGAACCGCTCCAGCAGCGTGCGCAGTTCGCCGACGGTGACCCGGTTGCGCCACTGCCAGGTCTCGGCCGGATCGCGCCGGACGCCGAGGAATCGCCTGGCCTGGGACCGTTCCCGCGCGGTGGGCGGCCGCCACAGCGAGACGAGGACGTAGCCGCCGACGTTCACGAGCATGCTCCAGAACATGGCGTGGCTGGTGCTGTCCACACCGTTGAGGCCGAACAGGTGTTGCGGGCGCAGCCATTCGATGCCGAACGGCCCGTCGGCCATGAACGAGGCGGGCGGCCAGCCGGTGTCGGAGAAGGTGGGCAGCAGCAACGTGTACACCCACACCGCGAAGCCGGCGGACAGGCCGACCAGGGCACCGCGCCGGGTTGCGCCCTTCCAGAACAGGCCGCCGAACACGGCCGGCGCGAACTGGGCGACGGCGGCGAACGAGACCACGCCGATCGACGCGAGGGCCACACCCTGGCCGGCGAGCCGGAAGTAGCCGTAGCCCAGCAACAGGACCACGACGATGGTGACCCGACGGACGGTCAGCACCAGTTGGCGGGCGTCGCGCTCCTCGACCATCCGTGGAGCCACACGCAGCAGCAGCGGCATCACCACGGCGTTGGACACCATCGTGCTGAGCGCCACCATCTCCACGATGATCATGCCGGTGGCCGCGCTCAGGCCGCCGATGAACACGATCAGGGTCAGCGCCGACTGGCCGGCGGCCATCGGCAGGGCCAGCACGTAGGTGTCGGGATTGGTGGACGTGCCGAAGCTGAGCAGGCCGCCGGCGGCGATGGGCAGCACGAAGATGTTGATCACCAGCAGGTACAGCGGGAACAGCCAGGCCGCCCGCTTGAGGTGGCGGCCGTCGATGTTCTCCACCACGGCCATCTGCCACTGGCGCGGCAGCAGCACGCTCGCGCCCATGGACAGCAGCACCAGCCACAGCCAGTCGCCGGTGCCCACGCCCAGGCTGAACAGCTGGGTCAGGTGCGCGTCGGCGGCCTGCCGGAACAGGTCGCCGAAGCCGTGGAACAGCCCGAACGTGACGAACAGGCCGACCGCCAGGAAGGCGACCAGCTTGATCACCGACTCCAGCGCGATGGCCGCGACCACGCCCTCGTGCCGCTCGGTGGCGTCGAGGTGGCGGGTGCCGAACAGGATCGTGAAGCCGGCCAGCAGCAGCGCGACGTAGCAGGCCGGGTCCTCCCACGGCGGCATCGCGCCCGGACCGGTGGTCGGATGCCGCTGGATCAGCTCGAAGGTCCCCGACACCGCCTTGAGCTGCAACGCGATGTAGGGCGTCGCGCCGACCACCGCGATCACCGCGACCAGGCCGCCGAGCAGTCCGCTCTTGCCGTAGCGGGCGGACACGAAGTCGGCCATGGAGGTGATCTTGTTGCGCCGGCTGATGCGGATGACGCGGCGGATCACCACCAGCCCGAGCGCGAACATCAGGGTCGGCCCGAGATAGGTGGTCAGGAAGCTCATCCCGGTGCGGGCCGCGCCGCCGACGCTGCCGTAATACGTCCACGAGGTGGCGAACACGCACAGCGACAGCGAATACACCGTGGCCCCGCTGATCAGGCTGCGTCCGGCGTCGGCCCGGCGGTCGCCGTAGAACGCCACCACGAACAGGCTGGCCAGGTAGGCGAACGAGACGATCAGCACGAGCCAGGTCGGGAGCACCGTGTCAGCCCCGCCCCCGGCCGGCCAGCGCGGACAGCCCGATGATCACGGCCCAGGCCGCGAACAGGTAGGCCCAGATGGCCGGCACGCCCCAGACCGTGCCGGCGTGGTCGAACGCCGTCAGCAGCGGCGGCAGCAGCAGGACGAAGCCGGCCGCCACCACGGCGACCTGGCGTGCGGTGCTTTGCTCGTGATCGGCCGGCCTTTTCCTGAACCGCCTCATATCCACCACCCGGGCGATGCTTTCATCGTTCCGGCAACGGCAGTATCCCTCGAAACGGTGAATTGAACGATCATTTTCGGGCGCGCGATATTACCGGCAGCCCCGCTGCATTATCGAACTATGTAATTCCCCGCTGTTTCCGGCATCACCGGCCGATCAGCCGTCGGACCCAGCGGCGCGAGCCCGCCGGGTCGATCACGTCGTGGTGATCGGCGAGGCCGGGGCCAGCGGGTCGGCCGTCTTCCGCATCGAGCGCAGCGGCGAGAACACGGCGACCGCCACGCCGAGCAGCATCAGCACGCTGCTCACGATCAACGTCAGGCGGAGGTCGAGCGAACCCAGTAGGCCGCCCAGGAGCGCGCCGATGGGTTGCAGGCCGTAGACCAGAAAGCGCCACGTGGCGTTGACCCGGGACAGCAGGTCGGCCGGGACGAGCGTCTGGCGGAGAGTCTGCTGGTTGACGCCGTAGAGGGACGGCCCGACGCCGCGCAGGACCTGGGCCAGCGCGACGACCACCAGCACCATCGGCGGCGGGCCGCCGGCCAGGACCAGGACGAGCCCGGCCAGGGCGGAGATCAGCATGCCGGTGATGAAGGCCGGCCCGGGGCCGAGGCGGCGGGTGACCGGCGTGGCCACGACCGCCGACAGCACGCCGGCGACGCCGACGACCGTGATCGCCAGGCCGACCAGCCCGGACGAGAGTTTCAGGCCCTGCATCAGGAAAAACACCAGCACGACGTTCTGCATCTGCCCGGCCAGCGCGCCCAGCGCGGCGGCGGCGATCACCACCCGCACGGTGGGCTGGGTGAACACGGCCCGCAGCCCCACGGCGATCTCGGCGGCCAGGTGTCGCTCGGTGGCTCGCGGCGGCGGGCCGGGAGTACCAATGCGGGCCTTGAAAAAGGCGGCCACAGCAAAGGAAACCGCATCCACCGCCAAGGCGAACGGGGCCGCGAACACCGTGACCAGCGCACTGCCGACGGCGGAGCCTGTGGTGTTCACGGTGGCATTGCTGGCCGTCAGGGTGCTATTGGCCGACAACAACTGCTCGCGTGGCACCAGATGCGGGGTGAACGACTGCGCCGTGACGTTCTCGAACAGGTTCGCCACGCCGGCCAGCACGACGATCACGTAAAGCTGCCACAGGGTCAGCACTCCGAGCCAGGCCAGCAACGGCACCGCGCCGACGAGGAAAGTCTGCGCTATGTCGGCGGCGACCAGGATCCGCCGGTAGGGCAACCGATCCACCCACACCCCGGCCGGCAGCCCGAACACGAGGTGCGGGGTGAGGGTGGCCACGCCGAGCAGGCCCATCTGGAACGGCGAGGCGTGCAGGTAGACCACCGCCGACAGCGGCAGCGCGACGGCGGTGACGCTGGATCCCAGCAACGACACCGAGTTGCCGATGAACAATCGGCGGAAGTCGGCGTGCCGAGCGAGGACGTGCGTGGACCGTCCCCAAGGCTCAGCGCTCGAAGGTGAGCTGCTGGACGCTCAATGTCGGATCGGACCGGCCGTCCGGGCCCAAAGCGCCGCTGCCGGAGACAATGTTGTAAGAGCCCTCGGTGTTGCCGCAGCCGGGAACGGCGATGTCCGGCCCGCCGACCGTGGTGTACTGCGCCCCCGCCGCCGCGACCACCACCACAGCGACCACAGCGGCGATGCGCCGGAGATTCCTCACCATGTGCCTACAGTAGTGACGACGGCCGGAGCCTCCGAGCCGGCGCCAGTCCGAGTAGATCCCACCGCTCCGAGGCAGCCATCTGGGTGCTGTGGCCCGGGGCCGGCCCCACTACCGTGCTCAGACATGAAGCGCATTCGCGTTTTCGGCGGCACCCTGACCGTCGCACTCGCCCTCATCGCCGCCGCGGCCCCGGCCAGCGCCGACCCCGCGGACCTGCCGCTGTCCCAGTCCACCGTGGTGGGCCTGCACAACACCTACGACGACACCACCGCCTACCCGTATCTGGCCCAGTCGCTGGACGCCGGCGCGAAACTGCTCGAACTGGACACCTGGGACGACTTCTTCACCAACGAGTGGAAAGTCAGCCACAGCAACCCGTTCGGCAACGCCAACAACTGCGTCGACGCCACCTCGCCGGGCCAGATCTACACCGGCAGCGCCAACAAGGACCTCGGATCCTGCCTGGACGACATCAAGTACTGGCTGGCCGCGCACCCCGCCGCCGGCCCGATCTACGTCAAGATCGAGATGAAGGACGGCTTCGGCGCGGGCGTCGGCATGGGCCCCAGCCAGTTCGACGCCTATGTCGCCAGCCATGTCGGCGACATCCTCTACCGGCCGTCGAACCTGCTGGGCGGCACCCACAACACGCTCGACGACGCGGCCAGGGCCAACGCGTGGCCGACCCGGTCCGCGCTGGCCGGCAAGCTCGTCATGTACCTCATCACCGGCACCGTCGAGCAGCAGAACCCCTTGCACAACCCGAAAAGCGACGTCGAGTACGCGACCTACCTCAACGGCCTGCGCGCCGCCGGCACACTCGGCCAGGCCACGCTGTTCCCCTCCGTGCTGGGGGCGGTCGCCGGCGATCCCCGTGTGAAGTTCGCCGACACCAGTCTGCGGCCCTGGTTCGTGGTCTTCGACGGCGACGCCAACACCTACGTCACCAGCATCGACACCTCCTGGTACGACACCAACCACTACATCCTGGTGATGACCGACGCCCAGAACGTCGCCCCGACCCTGGACGCCAACAACCCGCCCGTCGACGCCGCCCAGGCGAGGGTGGCGCTACTGGCCGCGCACCACGCCAGCGTGGCGTCCACCGACTGGTGGGGCGTGCCTTCCGTGCTGGGCGAGGTGTTGCCCAGGGGCTGATCTCGGCGCCCGGCCCGGCTCAGGGCGCCTGCCCCGCCCGCGCCCGGGCGTCCAGCTGGCGCAGGTCCAGCGGGTGCGCCGGCGCGTGGTCGATGACCACCTGACGGTGCACGGTGAGCTCGCCGTCGACGTGCAGCAGCTCGCCAGGCGCCAGCGCCCGCCAGCCGGCGTCCTCATCCATTCGCTCGCTGGCCACCACCACGGCCGGCCGGGTCGACAGATCGCCGGACCGGACCCGCAGCCGGCCCGCCGCGCTGGCGTGCTCCAGGTGCCGGCCGCCGGCGCCACGGGCGAGCACGAACAGGGTGTGGGTCTGGGGATAGCGCAGCGCCCACAGGCCGGTCGGGGTGGTCAGCACCAGGTTGATCGCGTAGAGCGGCAGGGTGTCCGCGACCCAGCGGGCGGCGGCGGTGATGCCGGCCGTGACGTCGCCGCCCGCGTCGTCGACGCACTTCGTGATCAGGGCGAACAGACGCTCCGAATCCGTCTCGCCGGCGACCAGGTCCCGGTGGTCGCCGAGCTCGGCCTCCAGCCGGTCCAGGCCCGCGAGCACGCCGTTGTGCGCGAACAGCCGGCCGTGCTGTTCGAAGGGATGGGTGTTGCGGGGCGCGAGCTCGCCGGTCGTGGCGTGGCGGACGTGCGCCAGGAACGTGCTCGACTCACGCTCCCTGGCCTCCTGGGCGAACTCCTGGTCCTCGTAGGCGGCCAGCGGCTGCTTCTCCACCAGGGGCGTGCCGTCGGGCCGGAACGTGCCGAGCCCGGTTCCGTCGGGATTGCGGCGGCTCTGCCGCGCCAGGCTGTCCGGCGCCTCCAGCAGCCAGAACGTGGCGCGCACCCGGTTCGGGGCGGCCGTCATGCCGAAGAGGCGGCACATCGCATCCCTGCCTTTCCAGTGCGGGTTCGATCTGGTCGGGATTGTCCCGGACTCGGCCGGAAAATCTCGGCCGGGATGTCGAGAACGGCCAGCCCCCTCCGACGCATTGGCAGCAGCGGACCCACCGAGGGGCCGACCAGTCGAACGGAGCTCGCCATGACCACCACCGCCCAGCCCACGACCGCCGGCGCCATCTCCACCGGCACGCGCCGACTGCACCGCGCCGGCTCCGTGGTCGCCGCCGCGGCCGGCGCCGGCGTCGTCTGGCTCATCGCCAGCGCCGCCGGCGTGGACTTCCTGCTCAGCGACTCGACGGGCGCGGTCACCATCAGCCTCCCCGTCGTGCTCATCTTCGGCGTGCTCGGCTGGGCCACCCTGGCCGTCCTCGAACGCCTCACCCGCCGCTCCCGCGCCATCTGGACGATCACCGCCGCCGCCGTGCTGGCCCTCTCCCTGCCGCCGATCTTCCTGGAGGACGCCACCACCGCCACCAAGATCGCCCTGGTGCTCGTGCACGCCGCCGTCGCCGCCGTGCTCATCCCGGCCCTCCGCCACGACGCCAAGGCCGCCGCCTGAACGCCGCCACATCCGTGCGGCCCGGCGAGGAATGGGCCGAGTTCGACGAGCAGTTCGACAAACGCGACGTCGAACTCGGCTCCCGCAGGCGCCCCTACGGCACTCCCTGGCGCCACGAACACGCCTGCTTAACCGAAATGATCTTGAATTTGGCGCCGCTCGATGTGTTGGCCCCGGCATTCACGGACAGTGACCAGCGAAATCTGGAGACTGTTGGTGGTCGGGCGTGTCGTTCGACGTTGTTGTCACAGGCTGCCGAACTCGATCAGGTCCTCAATCGCTTGTCGTAGCCACGCGTTGAAGTCCGGGAACCTGTGCCCTCGCTGCTCCCAGCCGGCGGTAGCGCCCATGTGCACGATCGCGACGTCACCACGGTCGAGATCCCAGCAGGCCCAATCGTCGTTGTCCTGCCGTCTGGCGAACATCACCAAGCGCCGGTGTGGGTACGACTTCGACAGGAGGGCGTTGCTGCGTCGGAGCAGGTCGCCTTCGACGATCCACCATGGCTCAAGGTTGGTAAGCCCGAGTTCGACGACGCGAACGAACTCCGGCGGGTAGTCGAATCCGGCGGGCAGGTCGTCGACCGACAGCAGGTCAGCCACCTTCAGTCGTCTTCTGCAGCCACCCATTGAGGGCGGCGTAGTCGGCCTCTGCCAGGCCGTGGCGGGGATCGACGCGATGCAGCAGAGCAGATCCGTGGTGATGTGTGGACACCCAGGTCCGATCGGTGTTGGTGATCTCGTCGTCGACCCAGGCGAAGGGGCGTCCTGCGGCCCAGTCGACCAGGGGTCGGGTCTTCCAATGCAGCCCGTTCCGCTCGTCTTGCTCGTCGACGTCGGAGGGTTCCGGCCAGATCACTATCGCCAACTGGGGCAGCCCGATCCGTGGTGCGATGCACTCGTTGGCGTCGTGCATCCACGTCGTGGCCCAGACCAGTTCGCACGGCAGTGCCGCCAAGCGGCGGCCGTGCTCGGGGTTGATCCTGGTCAGCAGCGGGTTTGAGCCGTCCTCCTGTGGGTCTGGCGTCGTGTGATACGTCGGATACTGCTGTGGTGTCAGGCCGAACGGAATGAGCGGGCCGTCGACGTCAAGGAAGAGCAGCGGACGCTGTCCAGAACCACCGGTCACGGCCACACAGTAGCGGCTCTTGCTGGCAGGTCGGCTTGATCGGGAATCTTTCTTGGGCATGGGTTGTGTTCAACGGTGCCCCGGGAGGATCACCGTTGACTTGATCTGCCGGTTGAGGCTCGCAGGTCTAGCATGCCGAGGTGGACGGTCGCGTTGCGGGCGGCGCGCATGGCTTCGAGTTTCTGTGCCGCGGCAGCCATGGTGGTCTCGATCGCGGCGACCTCGCCCAGCCAGCCCTGCTGTTTGGCTTCCGCGAGCCGGTCGACGAGGTTGGCGTGGATCTCCTCCAGTCGCGGCTTTTGGGCTGGATCAACCTGAAGGAGTGGGCATCTGACGCACGCATTTTCCTGCTGGCAAGGGGTTCCGTGGTCGCGGCCACAGGTTCCGAGAGCCACTTTCCGCAGTTCGAAGTGGGCGAGGAACTCGTCCCATTCGGTGGCGGTGAGCTCACCGTACCAACAGAAGCCTCTCCGCGTCTGTCTTCGACGGGGCGACTTGCAGCATCGGCACCACTTCACCGGTGGTGGGCAGTGTGTAAGCGATGAAGCTGTGGTGGGTCAGCTCCAGCATCTCCTCGATCCGGATGCCGGTGTGCCGCAACACTTCCACCGTCGCCCAGGACCAGAGCGCGGCCTGCTCCTCGTGGGTGAGGTCCCGCCGTTTGCCGGTGGCCAGGTCGGTGGCGAAGATCCGCCCGGACTGGCCCACTCGACAACGCTGGAACTCCCGGCCGCTCGTGGTGAACCGGCCTCCGGCGGGAGTATCCGTGGCAGCGTTGGCACTGTTCGGCGTCCTTGCGCTGCTGCTCGACGGCTCGCAGCAACATCGGCAACAACGGCAACTGCGGAGACCAGCCGTCGACCTCGGTTTGCCATCGGCCGCGCGGACGGAAGGCCGATCACGACCCCGGAACCGCTAGGCGCGTTCGGCGATCACGTGTGTCAAGGCAGCCACACGGCGATATGGATCGGTGGCCCCGGCCCGTTCCTCGCACGCCAGCAACGCGAGGAGTTCCTGTTCGTCGGGGACCACGGCCTCGGCCGGGGCCGCGTCGGTGAACACTCGGACGCCGTACCACGCGCGCACCCTCATTCCCCCATCGGAGAGCGACGCGGCCAGGGCGTCGAAGCGGTCAGCACGGGCGGACACACCGATCCGGTTGTCATACGACAGCTCCTCGAACGCTCGCGACGCGGTCGTCCAGTCGCCGAGCAGACCTGGGCGCATCGCCAACCCGTCGCCGTTGCGGACAAGCAAGGACAGGATGCCGTCCCTCGCCACCAGCCTCCACAGATCCGCCAGCAGCGGCTCCGGGTCGGGAAAGTACATCAGGACACCGTGGCACAGCACCACGTCGAAGCGGCCCGGCTCGAACAACGCCGCCAGGGCGCGGGCATCGTGCTCGACGGTCCGCACCCGCGCCCTGACCTCGGCCGGCTCGTCCTCCAACACTCGCTGCAGGTCAGCCAGGAGCGTGGGCGAGGAGTCGAGGCCGGTCACGTGATGTCCCCGCCGCGCCAGGCGCAGGGCCTGGGTTCCCTGGCCGCATCCCACATCCAGAACCTCCAAGGGTTGGGAGTCCGGGAGATGGGTCGCCAACTGCCGGGCGACGAGCTCCTGCCGAACCACCTGCCGGAGCGTCCCCAACCGAGCCCGCCATTGTTCCTCGCCGACTGTGAACCTGGAACCCATCGCGCCTCCCGCTCCGCCCCACCCGACCGGCAGGAAGCCTACTGCGGGCGCTCTCCGCTGGTGACCATCGTCCCGACGGCGCGGACACGGCGCCGCTCGGGCCCAAGGGAGCCCGCGACCCGCCAAGGGCTCCTCACCATCGGGTTCCCAGGTGACACCCCCACGCGCCGGGTCAGCCGAGGTGCAGATAAGCACGAGCGAGCACAAGATCGCCCCGCTCAAGAAGACCGCGCGAGTGCTCCTCGGTTGCCCCCACCCGAATTGGGTTCCGCCGGGGGTTCGCCGTGCGGGCCATCGGCATCAGCACCGACGAGTTCACACAGGCCAAGGACGCCGACGTCCGTTACCTCCGCAACGTCTTCCCGCTGATCGACCATGCCCACGGCCGCGCTGGTCCGCGCCCTGTTCGGCGAGCCGTCCTACTTTCGGAGGGGTTGACATCTCCCGAGTGGTCTAGTCCAATCCTGTGAGGGGGACCACATGGAGGTGAGAATGACACGCAACAGGATCCCTGCCCTGTTGGGAGCGCTCTCAGCCACACTGGCACTGGTCGTCGCGGCACCTGCGGTCGCGACGGCCCAGCCCCACGCTGCGGCACAGACGCTGACCGGCTACTGGCAGGACTTCACCAACGGCGCCACTGCGTTACGCCTGTCCGACGTGCCGACCAGCTACACCATCGTGGCCGTCGCGTTCGCCAACGCCGACCCGAACACGCCCGGCGCGGTCACCTTCAGCCTCGACTCGGGGCTGTCCTCGGCGCTGGGCGGCTACAGCGACAGCGACTTCCGCAACGACATCTCGACCCTGCACTCGCGCGGCCAGAAGGTGATCATCTCGGTCGGCGGGCAGAACGGCACCATCAGCGTCGGTGACTCCACCAGCGCCACCAACTTCGCCAACAGCGTGTCCTCCCTGATCTCCAGCTACGGCTTCGACGGCGTGGACATCGACCTGGAGAACGGGATCAACCCGCAGTACATGGCGCAGGCGTTGCACCAGATTTCCGGCGCCTCCGTGGTGACGCTGGCCCCGCAGACCATCGACATGCAGTCCACCAGCTCCGGCTACTTCCAGCTGGCGCTGAACATCAAGGACATCCTGACCGTCGTCAACACCCAGTACTACAACTCCGGCACCATGAACGGCTGCGACGGCAACGTCTACGCCCAAGGCACCGAGGATTTCCTGACGGCGCTGGCGTGCACCCAGTTGCAGGGCGGGCTGAACCCGAGCCAGGTCGGACTCGGCCTGCCGGCCTCACCGTCCGGCGCCGGCAGTGGCTACCAGGACCCTGCCAACGTCACCAAGGCGCTGGACTGCCTGGCCACCGGCAACAACTGCGGCTCGTTCACGCCGCCGCAGACGTGGGGCGCGATCGGCGGGGCGATGGACTGGTCAATCAACTGGGACGCGGCCAACGGCTACAACTTCGCCAACACCGTCAAGGCCGGCTAGTGGGGGGTGACCGGGCGCGACTCGTATGCCAACACCACGAGTCGCGCCCGGTCACGCGCACCGAGCGTGGTCATGATCCGACCGACGTGGGTACGCGCGGTCTTTCCATCGCCAGCCGGTGCCGTGGATCACGACTGTGGGGGCCGGGGGCTGGGTCAGCCGCCGGCCGAACCCTCCCCATGTCCGAGTCCACGGAGGACCTGGCCGCGTGCGGCTTCCCGCCATCGACTGCGCCTGCCGTGTCCGACCGCGTGATGCCTCGAATCGAGCCCGACACCTCACTCAATGGCCACGCGCATACCCCGCAGTTCGTACGCGGCTATGTCCTCCTTGAAGGCGATCCGGGGTGGGGTGGCCATGCGGATCCCTTTGATGGCAAGAAGTTTGTGGAGAAATATGTCGGTTTCAAGGATTGCCACATGGGAGCCGGGGCATTTGTGGGAGCCGTCGCCGAAGGCAAGCCCGGTGCTGGAGCCGCCGTCGGCCATGGTTCGGCCCGGGCTGAGGTCGAGTGGTTGGTCGCCGACCACGGCGGGGTCGAGGTTGGCGGTGTCGATCTGAATGTGCACCACGGCGTCTTTGGGGAGGTCGGCGTCGGGCAGGTGGATCTCGGTCGTGGTGCGGCGGCGCAGTTGGGCGATCACGGGCTCCAGGCGGATGATCTCGTGCAGGATTGCCAAGCGTCCCGGTTCCGCCGAGGTGAGGTACTTCTCACGCAGCGCGTCGTCGGTGAACATGTGCCAGGCCACCAGGACGATGAATTCGCGAGTCGTGACCATGCCGGCGGCGGCGAATGTGAGGCATTCGCCGAGGATCTCCGTGCTCTTGCAGCCTTCGTCGAGCAGATGTGAGATCAGATCGTCCCGGCGCTGGGCCTTGCGGGCCTTGACCGCGGGGCGGACGTCGTTGAAGTAGATCCGCGACCAGTTCGCGATCTGCCGGAAGACCCAGTAGATCCCGTGGACGCTGGTGAATCCCGGGCGGCCGAACTTCTCCGGGAAGAAACGTTCCAAGCGGCGTTGGATGCCGGGTTTGCTCTCGGTCAGGCCGATCACGGCGGACGTCACGTCGATCGCCAGTTTGAAGCTGAGGTCGGCCAGTTCGACCGAGCCGGCCGCGCGCAGGCGAGCGATCTGGGCGTCCGCGACTCGTTCCATGATGTCGCGGTAGGCCTCGTCGACGCGGCGCGGTGTGAAGAAGCGGGCGGTTTGGCGACGGTGTTCGCGGTGTTCCGGTCCGTCGCGGTAGAGGACAGGGCGTCGGATATTGGACGGCATCTTGTCCACGGTTTCGATGCCCAGGCCGGCCTGCATGGTGCCGGTGGCGCGAAGCAGTGCGCGGCCGGCAGGGTAGCCGGTGATCCGCCACACGCCGTTCGCGTCCTGCCTGACCGGACAACCGACCTCGGTGTCGCCTCGTTCCACCTTGCGAGCGACCACTTCTTCTCCCCTCGAATGCGGCTGCCTCAAGCATGGTCGGCACGACAGGTCTGTGGCATCGCCCATTCCCGCGACATCGGGGCCGACCTATTCCAGTCGCCGTCCACGCTGATCCGTCCCCACGCCCGGCGCCGTCCTTGTCGCCGACGATCACTCATCCGGTCGGGAGCCCCGGCTGGCGTCGTTCAAGGAAGGGCCGTCAGCTCATCGGAGATGACGGCCCCGCCGAGGATCTCCTGGATCGCTGCCTGCCAGGCGGGTTCTGCCCGAAACACGGCCGACTCGTCGGAGCGGGCCCGGTCAACCTGCGAAAACAGAGAACCTGCACGGCAAACCCCGTTGCAATCACTACACTTTAGTCCCACACGGCGCAGTCCAATGTGGGCCAAACGCAGTTTCATGACCCTTGTCGATCGTTTGGAGTATTTCGCGGCAAGTGGCTGCCAGCCGGAGGGAGCAACCGATACCGTGGTGGGACTGTCGCGGAACGTGACGACCGCCGGGGGGGATCGTGGACGCTGGACCAGCTGAAACGAGCATACGGGTGCGCGACGTGGTCCGTGACGTGGTGGCTGACGTCGCCCCGGAGGAGCTGCCGGTCGTGGACGGGCTAGCCGCGTTCGACGACGACACCGTGGTGCGGCGGCTTCGTGGCCGGGGCCGGCGTCGTGAGCGGCTGGGCTTCGGGTGGGACGAGATCGTCACCATGGTCACTCCGGTGGTGTGGCTGACGGTGCACCAGGCCGCCAAGCAGGTCGGCGACGCCGCAGGCAACGGTGCGGCGAGCGGGGCGAAGACCTTGCTGCGCAAGCTCTTCCGGCGACACAGGGACCCGACGACGCTGCCGCCGCTGACTCCGGAGCAGATCGCCGACGTACGAGAACAGGTCCGGCAGGTGGCGCTCAAACGCGGCGCCAAGCGCGCGGACGACCTCGCCGATGCCGTGTACACCAGACTGATGCTCAACGCACAGTCCACAAAGGACGACGGCACCAACCCCCGGCCGTGACCGCGCACCGGTTGCCGGTCGATGAGCGGGTCATCGGCGCGGCCACCACCGTCCGCTTCGCGCTGCTGGTCATCCTGCTGCTGGTGAGCAGCGCGTCGATGATTCTCGACGTCATCACCGGGCTTTCCGGACAGAACGACCTGGACGGCCTCGGCTGCGAGTTCGCGGCCGGCGCGGACCCCTTGCACAGCAGCGAAACCGCCGTGCAGGCCCACGGACTGGCGCAGAACGCCGCCTTCGACGCCTGCCTGGCGCGGTACGAGCCACCGCCGTCCTGGTGGGTGACCCTGGGCTGGCCGATCCTGGTGTCGACCATGGCCATCGCGCTGTTCTGGGGCCTGCCTGCGTGGAAACGGCGGCACGGTCGGGTCGTCCCGCTGGCGGTGATCGACCACGATGGCACGATCGCCGCCGAACTGGCCGGCCTGGCCACGACGGTGGCCGGCCTGGCCCGGATTCCACGCTTTCTGGTCGATCCGGCGGCGCGGTCGGGCAACGCGGTGGTGTTCGGCAGCAACCGTCGCCCGACGATCCGCCTGCACGGTGGCCTGATGGTGCTCCGGACCAAGGATCCGGACGCCTTCCGGGCGGTTGTGCTGCACGAACTGGCCCACATCCGCAACGGCGACGTCACCGTCACCTACCTCACGGTGGCCATGTGGCAGGTGTTCCTCGCCCTGGTGCTACTGCCCTACCTGGTCTGGACCGCAGTGGAGTTCGCGATCGGGCAAGGACTGGCCGACTGGTCGATCGAGGCCCCGGGCGTGGCCCGCAACGTCCTGTTCACGGTGCTGATGGTGGCGCTGATCTACCTCGCGCGGTCGGACGTGCTGCGCAGCCGAGAGATCTACGCCGACCTGGCCGCCGTGAGCTGGGGCGCGCACGAACACGGCTGGTCGGACCCGACAACGCCGCCGGTCCGCGGTGCGCTGCGGCGGTTCGTCGAGTTGTGGCGCACCCATCCCCAGATGGACCTGCGCCGGGCATCGCTGACGGATCCGGCGGCGCTGTTCGGTGTCCAGGCCTTGCCGCTGTTCCTGACCGGCGCGGCCGCCGCCCTGGTCGCCGCCCAGGCCGACACCTACGTGGCCCACTACCTCCACGACATCACCTGGTCGAATGAAGTGATCGCGGTGGGGGTGGCGGTGTTGGTCACCGCGGTGGCCGGCACCATGCTGTGGCGGGCCGCGGCCCACAGCATGCTGACCGGCCGACCGGCGCCGTCCGGCGTGCGGGCCGGGCTGTGGCTGGGCGCGGGCATGGCCGTCGCCGATCTGGTCCTCGACGACCTCACCGCCTACCACTGGCTGCCCGAGCAGCCTGAGGTGCTGCTGGTGGTGGTCGGCGCCGGCATGGTGTTCGCGTGCTGGACCACACAGTGCGCACAACTGTGGCTGCGAGTCTGGCCCGGCCCGGTGATCCGCCCGGCCGTCCTGATCGGCCTGGTCACCGGGTGCCTCGTGCTCTCGGGCTGGTTCGAATGGTGGTTGAGTGTCGGCGCGCAGTACGCGTACGGCGTGTTCGGCATGCTGTGGGCGGACGGCATCTCCAGATTCCGGGGCGATCAAGCCGCGGCGCTGGCCGCGAGCGTCTCAGACGTGACGACGGGGTGGCTGGTCTTCCCGGCGGTCGCCACCCTGTGGGTCGTGCCGCTGCTGGTCTGGGCGATCGCCAAGGGCACCGCGATACCGCGCTGGGTGCGGCTGGCGCAGCGACGCATCGGCGACCTCCTGCCGCCGGTGAGCGGACTGCCGCCGCTGCGCCGGACGATGCTGGCCGCGTTGCTGGGCGGGCTGTTTGGCTGGGTCGCGTTCGTCGGCGTGATGGCGTACCGGCACGCCGTCCAGCCACCCGGCCCGCTGGGCACCACCGAGCAGCCGACCGCGGTCTTCATGGTCTGGCTACTGGTCGCGTGGGTCGCCGGCATGGTTGTCGCCGCCGCCGTCGCGAGCCCGGCGGCCGGCCGCTACGGCCTGCTGGCCGCGCTGATCGCCTCGCAGACGGCCGGGCTGGTCGGCTTCGTCGGCATGTTCCCGCTGGCGGCCTTCGACGGGTGCGTGCCCGGATTGGCCACCCTGCGGGGATCGTGCGCCTGGCGGCCCGACATGACCTGGCCGATGTTCTCCTACCTGACCGAGCCGGCCTTTGTCGTCGGTGCGGTCGCCGCGGTCGCCGTGGCGGCGTTTGTCTTTGCGGTCCAACGGCCGGCAGTCACCGCAACGCTCGCCCTGGCAACGTCGCGCAGCCAGGTGGTTCGCGGAGTGATTGCGGCCGCGTTGGCGGTGATGGTCGTCGGGCTCGTGATCGCAAGCAGGTTGCCGACCGCGGAAACGTCCACCTTGCCGCAGTCGCCGATCGTCGCGGACGACGCGCCGCCGTCCGCGCAGACCCGGGCGTACCAGGTGAGCGCCTGGTTCAGCCACGGGGGCGGCGACCTGCTGACCCGCTTCACCACCGTGGCGACCCGCTACGTCGACCTGCTGGACAAGGGCAAGGGCGAGGTCGACGGCTCTCAGGTGCACCCGTTCTGCGTCGACTTCGACCGGCTCGCGGCCGATGCCGACGCGTACTTCCAGGTCCCGGACCCGCAGGCGCAGTCGCTCTGGCGCAAGTTCATCGCGCAGAACCGGACGATCGGCCAGGACTGCGACAAGGCCGTGGACCGCTCGGACGGCGACCTGCTGGTCAAGTCCGCGAAGGACGCCGATCAGACGGCGGTCACCGGAAATGCCGTGGGAGTCAGGATTCTCGAGGTGACAAACGTGGGGACAGGGTGATGGAACCGTCACGAGTGCTGCTAGTCGGCGACGAGCCGGCAATCGGGAACCTGGCCACGGCGTTGACCGCCCAGGCCGGCGTGCCGATCGAGAACGTCCGCATGCTGCCGGATCCGCCTGGCGCCGCGGAACTTCTCGATGCTGTGGCCAAGTTCGCCGCCGGTGAGACGCTGACGATCTACTACGTCGGGCCGGGCCGGCTCGCGCCGACCGGTGCGCTCCAACTCGTGACCGGCGAAGGCGAAGGCACCGCCTGCACGCGGCTGCTGGCCACGGCCCGTGAACACGGCGCCGGCACGGTCGTGCTCGTGGCGGACTGCACTCTGCCCGAAGGCGCCCACCTGATGTTCCCGGAGCCGTTGTCGGACAACGAATTCCTGTTGGCTTCCGGCTCCGGCGCGGTCACCGGTGCCCTGATCACGTTGCTGCGACAAGGTGATCCGGCCGAGCCGCCCGACCTGACGCTGGACGACATCCACCGGCGACTGTCCCTGGTTCTCCCCGTTCTCCGTCGCTACGGCGACCCGGCCAGGAACCCGGTCCTGGTCCGGAATCCCGCCTACCCCATCCCGAGGCCGCGCCGTCGACGCCGGCCGCTGGTGGTGCTCGCCCTGGTCTGCGTGCTGGCCGTGCTGGTCGGCGGGGGAATCCTGTTGTGGCCGCAGTCCCCCGCCCAGCCGAGCGCCTCCGGCCCGTCCGCGGCCAAGCTGGCCGCCGCGGCGAACACGGCGCGGGCCAACGATCCCGGGCTGGCCGCGCAGTTGGCCATCGCCGCGTACAGGGACGACCCGAAGCAGCCGGCGGCCGACCAGCTGTACGCCTCGCTGAACACGCCGCTGGACGGCCTCGTCGCCAACACCGGCAGCGCCGTGCTGCGGACCGCCGCCGCGGCGGACGCTCCCCTGGCCGCGGCCAGCAACCAGGACAAGTCACTGCGGATCTGGAACACGGCCGATCCGGCGGCCCCGGTCCTCGACGCCACCATCAACGCCGGCGGCGCCGGCATCGCCCTGGCCCCGCACGGCAACCTGTTAGCCGGAACCTGTGACGCGCCAACGGGAACGTGCCTGTGGGACCTCACCGACCCGCACCGGCCCACGCCGTTGGCCAAGCTGGCCAGGCGTCCGGGCGACCCCGAGAACAAGACGCAGATCACCTCGATGGCCTTCAGCCCGGACGGCAGCCTGCTGGCCGCCGCCACGGAACAGGGCTTCACCCTGCTGTGGTCGGTCGCCGACCCCAGGCACCCCAGCCTGCTGACCACCCTGCCCAATCCGAGCACCGACACCGCGACCATCGCGGCCGTGACCTTCTCACCGCACGGCAATCTGCTCGCCCAGAGCGTGCTGCGCGGCAAGACCAGCCTGTGGAACGTCGCCAATCCCTCGGCGCCGAACCAGATCGCCACGATGGACGGCGGCTACGCCTCGGTGTCGATCAGCCCCGACGGCAGCCTGCTCGCTGCGGTCGGGGACACCGATGTCGGCCTGTGGAACATCCAGCAGCCGGCCGCTCCGGCGCAGATCACCGTCAACACGCTCGCCGCCACCGACACCACCATCGACCTGAGCACCGTCACGTTCACCCCGGACGGCAGCCGACTCGCCTATGCCGGTTCCGACACCTCCGACGTCACCGGCGAGCTGTGCGTGGTCGACATCTTCCCGGCGAACCTGGATCCCCAGGGCACGCCCGCGACCTGCACGGCGACGGGATTCAGCACGTTCACCATGGCCGCCACCGCCGGCGGCGCCCTGTTCGCCGGCGGCTACGACGGGGCGGTACGGCTCTGGCGTTCGGCCCTCCACCGCATCATCGAGGCGGACACCGGTGACGACTACTCGTGGTCGACCAGCCAGAACGGCCGCCTCCTGGCCGCGCCGATCGCGGCCCCGGACTTCCAGCCGTCGACCGCCGTCGGCATCTGGGACATCGGCGCCGATCCGGCGCTGGACGCCTCGCTGCCCGCCGACGCGCAGTTGATCACCTTCGTCACGTCGACGACGCTGCTCGTCGCCACCGACACTGGCGCCGTCCAACTTTGGGACCTGACCGACCCGCGCCATCCGGTCCAGTCCGCCGCGCTGGGCACCGCGACGCTGCCGGCCTCCGCGTCCAAGTGGCCACTGGCCGCCGCCGTCGGCGGCGACCGGGCCGGGCGCCTGGTCACCGTGCTGGACCAGACCGGGCTGCTCCATCTCTGGCACGTCACCGGCGCCCACGCCGTCGAGACCGGTTCCGTCCAGTCGTCCGCCGCGGTCACCGGTCCCGCCGGAGTGCTCCCCGACGGGCGCACCGCCTGGTTGCTGACGTCCGCCGGCGTCGACTGGTGGGACGTCAGCGTTCCGGCCCATCCGACCCACCGCGGCACCTCGTCGTTCACCGGGGCCGGCGTCGTCGCCACGGCGCCCGGTCGGATGGCCGTCGGCACCCTGCCGACGGCCAACGGCGCCAAGGCGACCCTCGACCTGCTCGACGACCAGTCCCACGATCCGATCACCGTGTCCACCTCGATCACCGGGCCCGTCAGCATGAGCGATGACGGTCAAGTGCTCGCGGCAACCGCCGTTGGCGACAAATCCGTGCTCCTGTGGGACATCCGCGACATGCGGCAGCCGCGTCAGCTCGCGACCATGGCGACGCAGTCCGGCGTGCGGGAGATCGGTTTCGACCGCGCCGGCTCCCGGCTGGTCGACTGGAACGACTCGGCGGTCGAGATGTGGGACATCCACGATCCCGCCGCCCCGACCCGCGTCGCCGCGATGTCTCGACGAGAAGAGGGGATCAACACCCCCGACATGGTCTTCGCGGCCGGATTCACCGCACCGGGCGGCCCACTCGCCGTGGTCGGCATCAACGGGATCACGCTGTACGACGTGGACCCGGCCAAGCTGGCTGATCGCCTGTGCTCCTACACCGGCGCCGCCATCACTCCGGCGCAATGGCAGAAATACGCGCCCGGGATCCCCTACCAGAAACCGTGCGGCTGACGACTTCGCGCATGGTTGTGGATCATGAGTGGGGTGATCTTGGTGTGGATCGTGCCGCTGTGCTTGCAGCCGGCTGAGCGTGTGAGCTCGTCAGTCCGGCAGGATGCGGGGCAGGCCGAACCGAGGGAACAGGGCGGTGTCCAGGAAGCTGGTGAGCTGGGTGATCCGGTCGCCCGCGAGGCTCAGCACGGTCAGCCCGTGCGCACGGGCGATCGGTGCGTATGGGTCGCGCAGGTACCGGCCGAAGGCCGGCTGCCCGTTCGCCCGGGTCGGGACAAGCCGGAACCGCCGCGTCCCGCGCGCGAACCCGACCTCCGTGAAGAAGTGCGCGATCGCGGCGCGGCCCACGTAATCCTGCGGCAGCGGCGGCATGGTCGCCGACGCGTCGTCGGTGAGCAACGCGACCAGGGCCGGCACGTCGCCCTGCTCGAACGCGGCGACGAAGGCGTCCATCGTGCGCCGCTCCGCCCGGGAATCGGGTAGCGACGCGGGGCCGCCCGGCACGCGGGCGGCCAATGCCGCGCGTGCCCGCTTCAGCCCGCTGGCCACCGCGTTCTCGGTGGTGTCCAGCATGTCCGCCACCTCGGCGCCCCGATAGCCGAGCACGTCCCGCAGCAGCAGGATCGCACGCTGACGCGGCGGCAGCGTCTGCGTGGCGGTGACAAACGCCAGAGAGATCGCCTCACGACTTTCGACACGCGCCTCGGGCCCCGGCACCGGGTCATCGAGCCGGGCCAGCAGCGAGTCCGGGTAGGGCTCCAGCCACGTGACCTCAGCGAGCCGGCTCGGCTCCGGCAACGGCACCGACGAGTCGGTGACGGGCGCAGGTCGCCGGTCCTGATCACGCAACGCGTTGAGGCAGCGATTTATCGCGATGCGGTACAGCCAGGTGCGCATCGAGGATCGCCCCTCGAACTCGCCGATACCGCGCCACGCCGCCAGCAGCGTCTCCTGAACGAGATCCTCGGCCTCGCCGACTGAGCCAAGGATGCGGTAGCAGTGCACCTGAAGCTCCCGCCGGCACGGCTCGGTCAGCTCGGCGAACGCCGTCGCGTCGCCCGCGCGGGCGCTGGCCATCAGCCGCTCGTCCATGATCGCATCCTCGCATCGTCCGGCCTCCTCCACGGTCCGACTGGATAGACACCGGCGGGGAACGAAATCGGGCGCCCGGTTCCGACCCCCGCCGGTGTCTACCGATACGAACCAGTCGATCGACACCCGAGGAGCCACCATGCCGCCCACGCTGTCCCGTCCGCGGTCCCAGCCGGTGGGCCCGCTCACCGCCGACCAGCGATGGACGCTCGCGCTGGCCAGCGTCGGCTCGTTCCTGGTGGTCCTGGACCTGTTCGCGGTCTCCACCGCGCTGCCGACGCTGCGACTGGCGTTGCGGGCCCCCATCACCACGCTGGACTGGACGATCAACGCCTACACGCTCACCTTCGCGGTCCTGATGATGAGCGCGTCGGCACTGGGTGACCGGTGGGGACGCCGACCGGTGTACGCCGGTGGCCTGCTGTTGTTCACCCTGGCGTCGGCGGTCTGCGCCCTGGCGCCGGATGCCGGCACGCTCATCGCGGCCCGCGCGATCCAGGGCATCGGCGCGGCGGTGCTGATGCCGCTGGCACTGGCCCTGCTCAACGCGGCGTTCTCGGCGGATCGGCGGGGATGGGCGATGGGCGTGTTCGGCTCCGTCACCGGCCTGGCCACGGTGCTCGGACCGGTCCTCGGCGGCGTGATCACCCAGGCGCTGTCCTGGTCGTGGATCTTCTGGATCAACGTGCCGGTCGGCGTGGCGACCGCCGTGGCCGTGCTGCTGCGCATCCAGGACAGCCGGGGCGCCCGGCGCTCGCTCGACCCGCTCGGGTTGGTGCTGGGCGGAGTTTCGGCACTGGCGCTCGTGTGGGGTGTCGTCCGAGCGGCCGGCACGGGCTGGGGCGACGAGACGGTGCTCGGCTTGCTCCTGTCCGGCGTCGTCGCGCTGGCCGCGCTGATCGTCTGGGAGCGCCGGGCGGTCCAGCCGATGGTCCCGCTGCACCTGTTCGCCGACCGCACCTTCGCCGCCGGCAATGCCGGCATGTTCCTGCTGACCGCGTCGCTGACCGCCGTGGTGTTCTTCACCGCGCAGTTCTTCCAGGACGCGCACGGCGCGAGTCCACTGGCCGCTGGGCTGCGGCTGCTGCCGCTGGGCGTCGTACCTCTGGTGCTCGCACCGTGGACCGGCGCCCGTGCCGACCGCGTCGGCACCCGTCCGCTGATCGTCACCGGGCTGGTCCTGCAGACGATCGGAACAGTGGCGCTGGCGGTGCTCGCCCAGCCGTCGGTGCCCTATGCGGTGCTGGCCGGGGCCATGGTGGTCGTCGGCGTCGGCTTCACGCTTGCGGTGCCCGCGCTGACCAAGGCCGTGGTGGGCTCGGTCCGGCCGGCCGACATCGGCAGCGCGTCCGGCCTGTTCAGCACGGTGCGGCAGTTGGGCGGCGCGTTCGGCGTCGCGGCCACGTCGTCGGCGTTCACCGCGGCCGGCGGCTACGGCTCGGCCGGCGACGCCGCGAGCGGATACCGCGCCGCAACGGTCGTCGCGGCCGCCTTTGCGGCGCTCGGTCTGGCCGCCGCGCTCACCGCACCGGTCCGCCGCTCGAACCGGGTCACGCCCGCGAACCTCCCTCCGGTGAGCACGACAGGAAACGCGCTCTGACAGCTACGAACACGATGCCAGTCGTTCGGCCGTGCCCTGGTCGAGGCTCCGCTCCAGCGACTGCTGGCGGGCCTGGTCGGATCCCCGTCGCCCGCCTAGCGTCCTGCCTGGACCTGCACTACGGTTCGTCCGGCGAGACGGAGGCGGAAGATGGCGGTCGACGTGCAGACCGAGATCGTGATCGATCTCCCGCGCGAGCGGGTGGCCGAGTACGCCGCGGACCCCTCCCACGCGCCCGAGTGGTACGCCAACATCGACCGGGTGGAGTGGGAGACCTCGCCGCCGCTCGCCGTGGGCTCGCGGCTCGCGTTCGTCGCGCGGTTCCTCGGCCGCAGGCTGGCCTACACCTACGAGATCGTCGAGCTGATTCCGGGCGAGCGGCTGGTCATGCGCACCGCTCAGGGGCCGTTCCCGATGGAGACGACCTACACCTGGGCGGCGCGCGGGGACTCCGGCACGCACATGACGCTGCGCAACAGGGGCGAGCCGAAGGGCTTCTCGGCGATGAGCGCGCCGTTGATGGCCGCGGCGATGAGACGCGCCAACCGCAAGGACCTCGCGAACCTGAAAGCGCTGCTGGAGCGAACCAAGTCATCCGCCGGCGACTGACGACGCACCTGGGCCGACATGGCCGGGTTCAACACGATCAGGACGACGATGGTGGCCACCCAGTAGACGGGCAGGATGCGCACCGCGCGGCGCAGGTAGAACCGACGGGACCGGCGCGTTGCCGACGGCCGCGTCGGCGAACGGCCGGTACAGCAGGAACGCCGCGATCCCGTAGAACAGCGGCACGATGAGCGTGAGGTGGGACAGCAGCGGGCCGAGGACGCCGTCGTGCTCGATGCCCTTTCGCCGTGTCAGCCCACGGACGCCAGCTGTCCCAGCCGCGCGAGCCGCAGTTGGTCACGGGGTTCGGCCGGGTTCTGCGGTGACTCGGACCGACCGCGGACGGATCTCCCCACAGCTGCTGAGCTGTGCGATGACAACTTCGTCGAGACGAAGCCAGTGGTGACGGGCTTGCGCCGACCGGGCGGCCCGCGGAGGGCCCGCCACCCGGCAGCAACGACGCACCTTCACCACCGCAAGTTGATCTCCTCAAACACGCTCTCACTCCGGAACGCGAGGACTACCTGCGGACGCGGATCGCACACCGATTAGATTTTCGCGCCGCGCCCGTCTGTACGTGTGGGATCGACTCACGGGAGGCTGGCACGATGCGGAAACTGATCTTCGGCATGAACGTGACCCTGGACGGCTACATCGCCGCGACCGGCGTCGACATCGGCTGGAGCGGGCCGCCGAGCGACGAGCTGTTCCAGTGGTGGCTCGACCAGGAGCGGGCGAGCGATCTGTCGCTGTACGGCCGCAAGCTGTGGGAGACGATGAGCTCCTACTGGCCGACCGGCGACCAGCAGCCCAACGCAACCCCGGCGCAGGTCGAGTTCGCGCGGAACTGGCGGGACACGCCGAAAGTGGTGTTCTCCTCGACGATCGACAAGGTCGACTGGAACACCCGCCTGGTCACCGGCGACGCGGTCGCCGAGATCACCCGGCTCAAGGCCGAGGACGGCGGCCCGATGGGCATCGGCGGCGCAACGCTCGCCGGGGCTGCCATGCGGGCCGGGCTGATCGACGAGTACCAGCTGGCCACCTACCCGGTCCTGGTGGGCGGCGGCACGCCGTTCTTCACGGCGCTGGACAGCTGGGTGAACCTGAACCTGGTGGAGACGCGGACGTTTCCCGGCGGCGTGGTGCTGACCCGATACGAGACGAGGCGATGAGCACGGGCCTATGAGGCAACGCCGGCGGGGCGGTGGTGTTCGCGTTGTCGCGGTGGTGTTCAGCTGGTCGGGGTGTTCATTCCGCGGTGACTTCGGTGAGGCCGGCCCGTGCGCTGGACTCGTCGACGATGGCGACTTGTCTGATCACAGTGTCGGGGGCAGGTCCAGCCATGGTTTGTCGGTGGCGTCGAATCCGGTGAGCTCGGCGATCTTCCCGTCGACGATGTGCAGGACCGCGATGTTCAACAGCCGGTACTCCGGGTCGTCGGGGGTGCGGAGGTACAGCACGGCGGCAGGCATGCGGTTGACCGTCGTGGCGATACAGCGCCAGTCGTCGTGGCCGCGCTGGAAGAGCCCGCCGGAGACCCAGCCGTCCACCGCGTCCTTGGCCGTCCTGATCACGGTGCCCGGCTCGGGCAGCATCGCGAAACGCAGGTCGTCGCGCAGCAGAGACATCAGCCCGTCGAGGTCGTTGCGCTCATGGGCGTCGATATACGACTTCACCACGCCGCGCTCGTCATTCGACAGCTCGTGGGTGGCGGGGCTCCGCCAGTCGAGGCGGCGGTCGGGCAGCTGCTCGCGCATCGTCACGCGCGCCCGCTGGAGTGCGCTGGTCACCGATGCGACGGTCAGCTCGAGGGCGTCGGCGGCCTTCGACGCCGGCCAGCCGAGGACGTCGCGCAGGATGAACACCGCCCGCTGCCGCGGCGGCAGGTGCTGGACGGCGACGATGAACGCCAGCTCGATCGTCTCCCGCGCCACCACCGATTCCTGCGGGTCCTCGGGGAGCATCCGGTCGGGGTACGGCTGCAGGTACGCCACCTCCAAGGCCGCGCCCGGCAGCTCGGCCGGTACGGGTGTGCGGTCGTTGCGCTTCTCCAGCAAGTCGAGGCAGGCGTTCGTCGCGATCCGGTACAGCCAGGTCCGCAGCGCAGCGTGGCCCTTGAACGACTCCCGCTTGTTCCACGCCCGCAAGAACGTCTCCTGCGTCATGTCCTGGGCGTCCTCGTAGTTCGCGAGCATCCGGTAGCAGTGCACCTGCAGCTCACGCCGGTGGCGCTCCGTGATGAGCGCGAACCGCGCCGTGTCGCCTGAGCGGGCCGCCGCGATGAACGTGGCCTCGTGGGCGCCCAGCGGTCTGGCGTCGGTCATGGTCGTCAATCCTTCCACCGGTGCGAGGGGGCTACCAGAACTGACGACGTGGCGCAGGATTTCTGATCGGTGAAGCCGCTGACACCGGGCCGTTCGCCAGGCCGGATGGGTCGGGTCGATCCAGGGGACGTGCTCTGGGTGCTGCGCGGAGGCAACCCGAAACACGGATCTACGTGTTCTTCGTGCTCGAGGTCAGGAGCCGCTACGTGCACGTCCTCGGCACGACGACCAATCCGGACGGCGGGTGGACCACGCAGCAGATCCGCAACCTCGTGATGGACCTCGGTGATCGAGTCGATGAGTTCAGGTTTCTCGTCCGCGACCGGGCTGGCCAGTTCGCGGCCTCGTTCGATGCTGTCCTGGCTGACGTGGGCATCACGCCGGTGAAGATCCCACCACGTTGCCCACGGGCGAACTGCTACGCCGAACGGTTCGTGCTCACCGTCAGAACCGAACTCACCGATCGCATGCTGATCCTGAGCCAGCGGCATCTACACGCCGTGCTCGCTGACCACGTCCGGCACGACAACGGTCGACGGCCACACCGGTCCCGCGAGCTCCACCCACCCCGCCCGACCCACCCCATGGCGAACCTCAGCTCCCAGCGGATCAAGCGACAGCAGGTGCTCGGGGGCCCGATCAACGAGTACGAACGAGCCGCGTAAACTACTGGTCAGCGTCGGTGACCGACTTATGGAACCCCACAAGCTTCGACGCCAGCCCCGGGCACGTCATCCCCACCACGCTGGGCAAGGCCACGGGCGCGGCCATCGACAAGATCACCGGGCACGAACGGCCGCAGCGGGACTGACCACCCGCTCCAGCCGTGCGACCCGGGTCTCGCTACCGGCCTGACGTGTCGACCAGGCCCGCTTCCTGGGCCAGGATCGCGGCCTGGACGCGGGAGCGCAGGTTGAGCTTAGCCAGCACCTTGGACACGTGCGTCTTCACCGTCGTCTCGCCGATGAACAGCAGGCTGGCGATCTGCGCGTTGGACAGCCCCTGGCCCAGGCAGGTCAACACGTCCCGCTCCCGCTCGGTCAGGTCCTGCAGCCCGACCGCCGGCATCGGCTGCGGGGCGGGGCCGGCGGCGAAGGTCGAGATCAGCTTGCGGGTGATCTGCGGCGCGAGCACCCCGTCGCCGACCGCGACCAGCCGCACGGCGTCCACCAGCTGGTTCGCCTCGACCGACTTGAGCAGGAAGCCGGCGGCGCCGGCGCGCAGCGCCCCGTAGACGTACTCGTCCAGGTCGAACGTGGTCAGCACGAGGACCTCGGACAGTCCCTCGGCGGTCAGCGTCCTGGTGGCCGCGATGCCATCCATGCCGGGCATGCGCACGTCCATCAGCGTCACGTCCGGCCGCAGCGCCCGGGCCTGGGCCACCGCCTCGGTGCCGTCGCCGGCCTCGCCGACGACCTGGATGTCCTTGGCGTTGTTGAGGATCAGTACCAGACCGGCGCGCACCGCGCCGTGGTCGTCGGCGACCAGCACCCGGATCGTCATGTCTGCGCCCCCGCCGTGGGCAGCACCGCGCGGACCAGCCAGCCGCTCGCGCTCGGCCCGGCCGAGAACGACCCGCCGACGACTGCGGCGCGCTCACGCATGTTCAGCAGGCCGGTGCCGGTGTTGCCGATTCGCTCCGGCTCCCCGGACAGCTCGTTCACCACTTCGACGGTGAGCATGCCGTCCACGTGGCGGACCTCGACCCGGGCCTTGGTCTGCGGCGCGTGCTTCATCACGTTGGTCAGTGCCTCCTGGGCGATCCGGTACGCGGTCAGGTCGACGGCCGCCGGCAGCGGCGCCGTGTCGTCGATCTCCGAGTGGGCCTCGATGTCCATGCCGCTGGCGCGGGCCGACTCGATCAGCTTGGACAGGTCGGCGAGCAGCGCGGGCGCCATCGTCTCGCCGTTGCCCGAGCCGTCGGCGCGCAGCAGGTCGATCATGGCACGCATCTCGTCGAGCGCGCTCACGCTGTTCTCCCGCACCGCGGTCAGCACCCGCCGGGCGGTCTGCGGGTCCTCGGTGGTCATCGCCAGGACGGCGGCCGACTGGATGGCGATCGCCGACAGGTGGCCGGCGATGATGTCGTGCAGGTCGCGGGCCATCCGGGCGCGCTCGGCGGCGATCGCGGCGGACCGGTCCAGCTCGGCGATCTTGGCCAGCTGCGCGGCGCTGGTCCGCTCGGCGGCCACAATCTCCTGGTGCTGCCGCACGTTGGTGCCCCACCACACCGGGATCACGATGAACGGCATAGCGGCCAGGCAGGCCAGGATCGGGGCCCGCCAGTCCGGGGCGAACACCAGCGCGGCGATCACGGCGCCGACCGTGCCCAGCGCCGCCATCGGGATCATCTCCTGGCGCAGCCGGCGCGGCCCGTACAGGGTGGCGGCGTACAGCAGGTCGGCGAGCACGATCAGCACCGGCATGCTCGGGCCGTAGAAGGCGTCCACCGCGACCAGCGCCACGCCGGCGACCAGCGCCATGGTCGGGGCGGTGCGGCGGAACAGCTCGGCGACGCAGATCGCCGCGAACAGCGTCAGGCGCAGCCAGCCGGGCGCGGCGTCGGCGGTGCCGGTCTGGTACAGCGGGTACAGGCCGACCAGGTACAGCAGGATGCCGGAGGCCACCGACGCCGCGACGATCAGGCCGTCCTGCTGCCAGGCCGGCAAATTCGACAGGCCCGTCAGCACCGAGCGAACTCTGGACAACACAATCGGAATTTAGCACGACGGCGAACCGGTCACATCCTACGAACTGATGAGATGGACTCGTACCGTCCGCCGATTGCCGAGTCACGCGCGTGCCAGCAGGCTCGACATCGTGAAAATCCTCGTTGTCGGCATCGCCGCGGTCTGTGTGGTCGCACTCGGCGGCTGCCGCACCTCGTCACCGATGACGGTCGGGAAAGACCTGGTCTGTGCCGCGGCAAAGGCGTGGCTCGCGGCCGATCCCGCGCATCGCGCGCAGGCCACCGACGCCGTCCGCACGGCGGTGGACACCGCCGAGCACACCACCAGCCCCAGCGAGCGGACCGGGCCGATGAAAACGGTGTTGGACGCCGCCCGAGCAATGGTCTCCGGGGCGGCGGAAAAGAGCGCCGACATCGCCCAGAAGATCGCCCAGAACTGCTGACCGAGCAATCGAGGAAAAACGATGAGCGCTGACGAAAGAAAAGACGGCAAGTGGGCGCCGTGGTGGATCTACGTGATCGTGATCGTGGGCTGCAACCTCCTGAAGCAGCAGCTGCTCAACGGCTACCCGGCGGCGCTGAACATCGCGGTGACCGTGGTGCTGGTCGCCGGCCTGTTCGTTGGCATCACCGCCGTCTACCGCAGCGTGTTCGGAGCCAACCAGCGGCAACGCTGATGCGGTCCGCGCCGGACTCCCCTCCCGGCGCGGACACCCGAGGGGCAGGCGTCCGGTGGACGCCTGCCCCTCGTTCGTCTCCGCCGGTCATCGCGCCGCGACCCGGCGGAAGACCCGCATGCTCAGCGGCACGAAGACCGCGATGATGGCGACCGAGCACGCCACGGCGTACAGCACGGCGTGCTCGGCCGGCCAGCCGGTGGCCGGCGGCACGCCGTCCGGGGTGGCGTTGCCGAACAGGCCGCGCGCGGCGTTGATCACCGCGGTCACCGGGTTCCACTCGGCGACCAGCCGCAGCGGCGTCGGCATCGACCGCTCCGGCACGAAGCCGGAGGAGACGAAGGTCAGCGGCGTCAGCCAGATCAGCCCGGCACTCTGCGCCACCTCCGGGTTCGGCGCCCACAGCCCGATCAGCGCGCCGATCCAGGACATCGCCAGCGCGAACAGCAGCAGGATCAGGTAGGCCAGCACGGCGTCCAGCACGCTGCCCCGGATCCGCCAGCCGATCAGCAGCCCGCACACCGACATCACCACCAGCGCCACCATGCTGACGGCCAGGTCGGAGGTGGTGCGCCCGATCATCACCGCGGCCGGCGAGATGGGCAGCGAGCGCAGCCGGTCGATCATGCCCTTGCCCAGGTCGGAGGACAGCCCCAGGACGGTGAACGCGGAGTTGAAGGCGAGCGTCTGGGCCAGGATCCCGGCCAGCAGGAACTCCCGGTAGGACTCGCCACCGAGCAGCCCGCCGAAGACGAAGCCGAACAGCAGCACGAACATCACCGGCTGCACCACGGCGGCGAACGCCCAGTCCATGCTGCGCCGCACGTTCAGCAGGTTGCGCCAGGCGATCACCGAGCCGTCGACGACGCCCTTGACCAGCGCGCTCACTGGTTCCCCCCATCGGTCAGCATCAGGAACACGTCGTCCAGCTTGGGCCGGTGCAGCGACACGTCGAGCACCCGCACCGCGCGGGCGTCCAGCTGGGTGAGCGCCTCGACGACGGCCTTGGTGCCGATGTGCACCAGCACGTGCGCGCGGCGCAGGTGCTCGTCCACCACCGGCTCGCTGGCCCCGACCTGCGCCAGCACCTCGACCAGCGCCGGCAGGTCGGCGGCGTCGGCCACGATCAGCTCCAGCCGCTCGCTGCCGACCCGGGCCTTGAGCTCGTCGGCGGTGCCCTGCTCAACGACCCGGCCTCGGTCCAGCACGATGATCGAGTTGGCCAGCTGGTCGGCCTCCTCCAGGTACTGCGTGGTCAGCAGCACCGAGGTGCCGTCGGCGACCAGTTCCCGCACCATCTCCCAGGTGTCCATGCGGGACCGCGGGTCGAGGCCGGTGGTCGGCTCGTCCAGCACCACCACCGCGGGCCGGGCGACCAGCGCGCCGGCCAGGTCCAGCCGGCGGCGCATGCCACCGGAGTAGGTCTTGGACCGGCGGTCCCCCGACTCCTCCAGTCGGAACCGCGCCAGCAGCTCGCGGGCCCGCGCCCTCGATTTGCGGTGGCCCAGGCCGTAGAGCCGGCCCACCAGGTAGAGGTTCTCGTAGCCGGTCAGGTTGTCGTCCACGGCGGCGTACTGCCCGGACAGGCCGATCGAGCGCCGGACCAGGTCCGCCTGGCGGACGACGTCGTGCCCGGCCACGGTCGCCGTGCCGGCGTCCGGCGCCAGCAGGGTGGTGAGCACCCGGACCATGGTGGTCTTGCCGGCGCCGTTCGGCCCGAGCAGACCGAGCACGGATCCCTTGGGCAGCTCCAGGTCGACACCGTCGAGCGCGCGGTGCGTGCCGAAGGTCTTCACGATGCCGTGCGCCTGCACGGCGAACTCGGCGCCGGTCACGACAATTCCGCCACCGGCAACGGCGAAAGCGGCGTGCCCGGGCGGTCGCCGATGGCGTGCACACCGCCGTCCACGTGCACGATCTCGCCGGTCGTGGCCGGGAACCAGTCCGAGAGCAGCGCCACGCACGCCTTGGCCACCGGCTCGAACTCCAGGTCGTCCCAGCCCAGCGGGGCCCGCGCGTCCCAGCGCTTGCCCTCGGCGCGGGCGGCCTCGTCGCCGCCCGGGCCGATCGCCTTGGCCGCCGTGGTGCGCAGCGGTCCCGCGGCGACCAGGTTCGCCCGGATCTGATGCCGCCCCAGGTAGGAGGCGAGGTAGCGGGTGCACGACTCCAGCCCCGCCTTCGCCACGCCCATCCAGTCGTACTCGGCGAACGCGCGCCCGGAGTCGAAGTCGAGCCCGACGATCGACGAGCCCGGGTTCAGCATCGGCAGCACGCTGCGCACGATCGCCTGCATCGAGTACGTCGAGACGTGCAGCGCCGGCGCGACGTCGGCCCAGGTGGCGGTCATGAAGTTGCCGCCCATCGCCTCGACCGGCGCGTACGCCACCGAGTGCAGCACGCCGTCCAGCCGGTCGACGTGCTCGCTCAGCCGGGCCGGCAGCGAGGCGAGCTGCTCGGCGTCCGCCACGTCCAGCTCGACCACCGGCGCGGGCTGCGGCAGGCGCTGCGCGAGGCGCTCCACCAGCCGCAGCCGGCCGTAGCCGGTGAGCACCACCCGCGCGCCCTGCTCCTGCGCCGTCCTGGCCACGTGGAACGCGATCGACGAGGTGGTGAGCACCCCGGTGACCAGGACGCTCTTCCCCTTCAACAGATCCATCGGTTTCCCTACTTCTCCAGGACGTACCCGTCCGCGACGCGGTGGTCGCGGGACCGGCGGAGGTCCGCCAGCACGAAGGTGCGTTGCAGCCACCGGTCGCGGCCGTCGTAGCGCGGCGTGAACGCCGACCGGCCGTGCACCGTGACCCGATTGTCCACAATGGCCAGATCGCCCGCGCCCAGCCGGATGGCGTTGAACGAGTCCTCGAACAGGCCGCTCAGCTCGGTCATCGCCGCCGCCGCCTCGTCGTTGGCCGGCTTGGTGGCGGCCTCGTCGATCCGCAGGTCGGGGTCGTCCTCGTCGCCGGGCAGCACCGCGTGCGGCTGGGTGATGCCGCCGCCGGCACCGAACGAGGGCGGCGCGGCCGTGACGAAGTCGGCCGACCGTAGCGCGTCCCGCGCGGGCTCGCTGAGCTTGGGCAGCACCTGCCGGGAGCAGACGGTCCGCAGCTCGGCGATCTCCTCGTGGTCGGGCCGCACACACAGCAGCAGCACGAAGTCCGGCCGGTGCTGGTGGAACGCGTTCTCGGTGTGGAAGGTCAGCCGCACCGAGCCGGAGTTGGCCTGTAGCTCCTCGTTGCCGGGCACCGGCACCACGTTCTGCACCAGCGCGCCGGACTTCTCCGGCCGGAACGCCGCCGGGTCGCCGAGGCCGTGCGCGATCAGCATCACCGTGGCCGCGGACACCGTGGCCTCGCGCAGCACCGAGCCGTCCGCGGACGGCGTGTCGGGCAGGTTCTCCAGGTCCACCGGCAGGTTGCGCACCAGCAGCGCGCCGCCCTGGCCGGAGTCGCGGCGGAACGACCGCAGCGCCCGGCGCAGCTGCACCGGCGCGTCCTCCCAGGCGCGCCGGGCCGCCGCGACCCAGGCCGGCGAGTCGATGTGGCCGTCGCTGACCGGCAGCAGCGCGCGGGCCAGCCGGTCGAACTCGGCGAACTCGTCGGCGTCCAGCGTCGCCGAGGTGAGCGAGCCGTTGTCGTTGTAACGCATGTGTCCCCCTCGTCAATCCCGGTTCATGGCCTGGACCAGGCTCTTCGGCCGCATGTCCAGCCAGTTGTGCTCGATGTGGTCCACGCAGGACTGCCGGTCGGCCGGGCCGAACACGACCTGCCAGCCGGCCGGCACGTCGGCGAAGGCCGGCCACAGCGAGTGCTGGCCCTCGTCGTTGGTCAGCACGGTGTAGGTGCCGTCGGCGTCCTCGAACGGGTTCGTCATCGCCCGGTTCCCTCCTTGTCGTTGGCCGCTGTCTTGTTGACCGCCGCGGCCACCGCGTCGAGCACCTCTCGACGGGTCATGTCCTCGTGATCGCAGTCCGCCACGTGCACCGCGATGTGTCCGTCCACATGGGACCGCCAGCGCTCCGGCGAGCGGGTGCCGCCGGTGGGGTCGTTGGCCTTGAAGAAGGTCAGCTCGCCGCGGTAGCGGCGGGGCCGGTGCGCCAGCACCGCCCTGGTGTTGGCCACGAAGTTCGCCAGCACGGTCTCGGCGTCCCGGTCCGTGGCCAGGTCGCCCAGCTCGCTGCGGACCGCCGACAGCGCGCGGTCGCGGCCGTCGGTCTGGAAGGTGTCGAGCAGGATCTGCTCGTCGGTCACCGGGCCGGCGTCGACCGCCGGGTAGGAGTCCATGACCAGCAGCAGGTCGACGTCCTCGCCGCGGTCCTGCATCAGGACCGCGATCTCGTGGGCCAGGTGCCCGCCGGCCGACCACCCGAGCAGCCGGTACGGCCCGTGCGGCCGGACCTCCCGGATCCGCTCGGCGAAGATCGCGGCCAGGCCGGGGATCGAAGCCGGCGCGCCGTCGGGCGTCTGGAGTCCGTACACGGGGATGTCCGGATCGAGGTCGCCGAGCAGCCCGGCGTAGCACCAGCTCAGCCCGGCAGCCGGTGGTAGGCAGAAGACCGGCGGCCGATCCCCGTTGCGGCGCAAGGGAAGCAGCACGTCATCCGGCGCGGCGTCGCCGCCGTCGATGCGGGCGGCCAGCGCGGCCGCCGTCGGGGCCTCGAACACCGCCCGGACCGACACCCTGGCGCCGAGCAGCGATCGGATCGTTCCGGTCAGCCGGGCGGCGAGCAGCGAGTGCCCACCGAGTTCGAAGAAGTTGTCCTCCGCGCTGGTCACCTCACGCCCCAGCACCTCGGCAAACGCCTGGCAGAGCAGCTTCTCCGTGACCGTGCGCGGCGGCCGCCCGCCGCCGGTGGCGACCTCCGGCACCGGCAGCGCGCGGCGGTCGAGCTTGCCGTTCACGCTGAGCGGCAACGACTCCAGGTTCGTATAGGTGCTCGGCAGCATGTGCGCGGGCAGCATCGTGGCGGCGAATTCGGCCAGGTCCTGGGGTTTCGCTTCGCCGACGACGTAGGCCGCGAGCCGGTCCCGGTGTACGACAACCGCCGCCTGCCGCACGTCCGGGTGCCTGGTCAGCACCGACTGGATCTCGCCGAGTTCGATGCGCTGGCCCCTGATCTTGACCTGGTCGTCGACCCGGCCGAGGTAGGCCAGGCTGCCGTCCTCGCGCCACCGCGCCAGATCGCCGGTCCGGTACATCCGGCCCGGCGCGAAGGGATTCGCCACGAATCGCTCGGCGGTCAGCGCCGGCCGGCCGAGGTAGCCCCGGGCCAACTGGTCACCGGCCAGGTACAGCTCGCCGGGCACGCCGGGCGGCACCGGGGCCAGGCCGGCGTCCAGCACGTAGGTCTGGGTGTTCCACACCGGGCGACCGATCGGCACCGTCGACTCGTCGCGGGCGCACGCCCAGTAGGTGACGTCGACCGACGCCTCGGTCGGCCCATACAGGTTGTGCACCTCGGCGCCGATGCTGTCGATGCACTGGTCCTTGGTGGCCGGGTCGAGTGCCTCGCCACTGCACAGGATCCGCCGCAGCACACCACGGCAGTCGGCGGCGGCCGGGTCGGCTAGGAACACGTCGAGCATCGACGGTACGAAGTGGACAGTCGTCACGCCGTGCCGGCGGATCTGTTCCGCCAGGTAGGCGGGGTCCTTGTGTCCCTCCGGCTTCGCCACCACGAGCGCGGCGCCGGTCAGCAGCGGCCAGAAGAACTCCCACACCGACACGTCGAAGCCGAACGGGGTCTTCTGGAGCACGCGGTCGTCGGCGGTGAGCCCGTACTGCGCCTGCATCCACTCCAGCCGGTTGACGATACCCGCGTGGGGCACGCCGACACCCTTCGGCCGGCCGGTCGAGCCCGAGGTGTAGATCACGTACGCGAGGCCGGCCTGCGAGCCGCCAGCAACGGGGACATCCGACATCCCGGTGGCGTCGAGCGGTTGCCTGACCACCTCGACCGGATCCGCGTCGTCAAGCATCATCGCGACCCGCTCAGCCGGCAGGTCCGGATCGACGGGCAGGTAGGCGGCGCCGGTCTTGAGCACCGCCACCAGCGTCACGACCAGGTCGATCGACCGGGGCAGGGCAACGGCGACGATCTTCTCCGGCCCGGCGCCGCGCTCGATCAGCAGTCGTGCCAACCGGTTCGCCCGCGCGTGCAGCTCGGCGTAGGTCAGGCTGTGGTTGTCGTCGAGCAGGGCCACGGCCGATGGCGTCCGTGCCGCCTGCTGGTTCAACAACTCCGGCAGCGTGCGGTCGGATCGGGGATGCGCGGTGGCGTTCCACGTCCGCAGCACGAGTTCGCGCTCCTCGGGGGCGATCAGCTCGACGCCGCCGATCGGGCGCTCCGGATCGGTGGCGACGGCGTCGAGCAGCCGCACGAGCCAGTCGCCGATTCGGGCCACCACGCTCGGCTCGAGCACTTCCGGCCGATAGTCGAGACGGAACTTCAGCCGGTTGCCGGGCGTGCCGATCACCGTGACGGCGTAGTGCGTGGCGTCCCGCGCGTCCATGTCCGCCACCCGTGCGCCGCCGCGCAGCGTGACACCATCGCTGACCGCGTCGGCCGGGTAGTTCTCGAACACCAGTGTGGTGTCGAACAGTTCGCTGCGCCCGACATGGCGCTGGATCTCCGCCAGGCCGACGTGCTGGTGCGGCAGGAGCGCGGATTGCCGCTGCTGCACCGAGGTCAGCAGCTCGGCCAGCGGCTGGTCGCGGGTCCAACGGACCCGCACCGGCAGCGTGTTGATGAACAGCCCGATCATCCGTTCCACGCCGGGCAGCTCTGGCGGGCGGCCGGACACCGTGCCGCCGTACACCACATCCGTGCGGCCGAACAGCCGCCCGAGCATCAGACCCCACGCTGCCTGCGCGACCGTGTTCATCGTCCAGCCACGCGCCTTGGCGGTCCCCGCCAGCCGTGCGGTCGACTCCGCCGACAGCTCGACGATGTGCTGGCGCGGCGGTTGTGGCTCGCCACTCCGACCGGCCGCGACAACGGCCGGCTCAACCTCGTTGTCCAGCAACGACTCCCACGCCTCGAGCGCAGCGGTCCGGTCCTGTCGAGCCAGCCAGTCAAGGTAGTCGCGGTACGGCGTGACCCGGGGCAGCGCGGCGCCCTCGTACAGCGAGAACAACTCGTCCAGCAGCACCGGCACCGACCAGCCGTCGATCAGGATGTGGTGCAGCGTCAGGGCGAGCCGGAAGACCTTGCCGGGCAGCCGGAACAGCGTGAACCGCAGCAGCACGTCCTCGTCGAGCACGAACCGGTCGAGCCGGAGGTCGTCGTAGCGCCGCGAGAACTCGTCGGTGTCCGCGACATCGACCGTCTGCCACGGCACCTCGACCCCGCCGCGGATCACCTGCACCGGCTCGTCCAGCCCGTCGTGGATAAACACCGCCCGCAGGTTGGCGTGCCGCCGCAGCAACGAGTCCGCGGCCCGGCGCAGCGCCGCCTCGTCCACGTCGCCGTGCAGCTCGACGTAGAGCTGGACGGTGTAGAAGTCCAGGCCGCTCGTGTCGTACAGGGCATGGAACAGCAGGCCCTGCTGCAACGGCGAGAGCGGCAGGACGTCCTCGATCTGCGGCCGCGTCACGACTTCCTCCTCAGCTTGGCCTCGAGCAGGTCCAGCTTCTGCTGTGACAGCGACACCAGCGACACGTCCGACGGCGTCAGGCCGCCAGCCGCCGGGTCCTTGGCGTGCTCGGCGAGTGCGGCCAGCGCGGCCTGCCACAGCCGGGCCAGCTCGGTGACGTCGGCCTCCTCCAGGAGCGCCGCCGGCCAGGCGAGGCCGGCCAGCAGCCGCGGACCGGCCGGCCCGTCCTCGGTGACCGCGTTGACCTCCAGCACGTGCCCGAACGGCAGCGACTGATCGCCGACGGTCGCGTCGACGCCGAGGTCCGACACCGGGGCGAAGTCCGACTCGGCGCCGTCGGCGGCGATCCGGCCCAGGTAGTTGAAGCCGATCTGCGGGCCCTCGCAGGCGCCGAGCTTGCCGGCGGTCTCCGGGTTGAGGTAGCGCAGCAGGCCCCAGCCGACGCCGTGGTCCGGCACCGCCCGCAGCGACTGCTTGACCCGCTTGAGCGCGGAGCCGAGGCTCGGGCCGGCGGCCAGCACCTCGGTCCACGACAGGTCGGCGACGTCGAGCCGCACCGGGTACATCGTGGTGAACCAGCCGACCGTGCGGGAGAGGTCCAGCTTCGGCGCGAGCACGTCCTCGTACCGGCCGTGGCCCTCCAGATCCACCAGCAGCGCGTCGGTCAGACCTTCTCCGCGCCGGCTCAGCCACGTCCGCACCGCCAGGCCGAGGCCGGTCAGCAGCACGTCCTCCACGCTGGCCCGGAAGGCGGCCGGAACCGTGGTGAGCAACGGAGTTGTGTGCTCCACGGTCAGCTCGACCGTGACGCTGCGGGCCGTCGCCAGCGTGTCGCGACTCGGATCCAGCTGCTGCGAGCCAACGCGCGGCTGGGTCGCGTCGGCGATGTCCAGCCAGAACGTCAACTGGTCGGCCCAGCGGCTGTGCACCGCCGCGTCGGCGAGCAGCTTCGCCCAGCGCCGCAACGACGTTCGCACGGGTTGCAGCTGCGGCCGCGCGCCGGCCCGGACCGACGCCCACGCCTCCGCCAGGTCCGGCAACAGGATCCGCCACGACACGCCGTCCACCACCAAGTGGTGCGCCATGATCAGCAGTCGGCCGGGGGCGTCGCCGGCGTCGAACCACACCGCGTTGACCATCAGCCCGCGATCCGGGTCGAGCCTTCGCCGCGCCGCCTCGCTGTGCAGGGCCACGACGGCGGCCAGTTCGGTCCCGCGCAGTCCGCGGATGTCGACCCGTTCGACGACCGGCCGCACCGAGCCGGCGGGTTCGGTGGTCAGCGTCCACTCGTCCGGGTCGTGCTCGGCGCGGGTCAGCCGCATCCGCAGCGCGTCGTGGTGGTCGATCACGGCGGTCAGCGCGGCGGTCAGGTCCTCGTGGGTGAGTTCCACCGGCACCGCGACCACGTAGGACTGGTTGAAGCCGTCGATCGCGCCGCCGCCGGCCCGCAGCCACTCCATGATCGGCGTCAGCGGCAGGTCCCCGACCCCGTCGTCGGTGATCGGCTCGTCGTCCGTCAGCTGCTCGGCGATCGCGGCGAGCCCGCGCACCGTCTTGTGCTCGAAGACGTCGCGTGGGGACAGCACCAGCCCGGCCTTGCGGGCGCGGCTGACCACCTGGATGCAGACGATGCTGTCGCCGCCGAGGTCGAAGAAGTCGTCGTCGATGCCGACCTTCGGCAGTGCCAGCACGTCCGCGAACACCGACGCCAGCACGGTTTCCGCCTCGGTGCGTGGTTCGCCGCCGTCCTGGGTCACCTCGATCACGGGCGCGGGCAGTGCCTTGCGGTCGACCTTCCCGTTCACCGTCAACGGCAACCGGTCCAACACCACATACACAACCGGAACCATGTACCCCGGCAACTCCGCCGCCACAAACTCCCGCACCTTGGCCGTCTCAATCCCGGCATCGGCAACCAAATAAGCCACCAACCGCTGATCACGCACCACCGCCACCGCCTCAGAAACCCCCAGATACCGAACCAGCGCCGCCTCAACCTCACCCAACTCGACCCGGAAACCCCGCAGCTTCACCTGATCATCGACCCGACCCACAAACTCAATCAAGCCATCACCACGACGACGCACAACATCACCCGTGCGATACATCCGCGAACCAAACGGCCCATACGGATCCGCCACAAACCGCCCAGCCGTCAACCCCGACCGACCAAGATAACCCCGCGCCAAACCCGTGCCAGCGATGTACAACTCACCCAACACACCCTGCGGCACCACACCCAAATACCCGTCCAACACATACAACCGCGTGTTGTCCATCGGCGAACCGATCGGAAACACCACACCCAGATCATCACCATCACCCAACACATACCGCGCGGCAAACGTCGTCGTCTCCGTCGGACCATAACCATTGCCAACCACCAAGCCCGGGCAATGTTCACGGACCTTCGCCAGCGCGGCGGTCGGCACCACGTCACCACCGACCCACACCTCACGCAACCCACCGAAACTCGACGGCGACTCCTCCGCAATCGACCGGAACAACCCCGCCGTGACGAAGGTCGACGTCGCACCATGCTCACGCGACATCCGCTCCAACGTCGCAATGTCCAGATCACCCGCGGGGGCCACCACCACCGTGCCGCCGGTCAACAGCGGCGCCCACATCTCGTACGTCACGGCATCGAACGCGTGCGACGAGTGCAGCAACACCCGCCGATGCCGGTCACCGTAGTACAACCGGTCCGTCGCCAGCTCGACGACATTCGCGTGGGTCACCCCAACACCCTTGGGAAGCCCCGTCGAACCCGACGTATACATCACATACGCCAGCTGATCCAACTCGATGTCCAGCCCCAACGCGGTATCCGGACCATCCACCGGGTCGCCCACCTGCACCACGTTCACCGGAACCCGCAAACCCACCGGCAGCTCGGCCCGATCCGTCACCAGAACCGCCGCCAACACGTCGTCCAGGATGAAGTTCAACCGCTCCACCGGATACGAGTCATGCAACGGCACATACACCCCGCCCGCTTTGAGAACCGCCAACTCCAGAACGACCAACTCCGGCGAACGATCCATCAACAAGGCAACCGCGAACTCCGCACCAACACCCAATCCGACCAACCGACGCGCCCACCGATTCGCCAGCGCATCCAGTTCCCGATACGTCACCACGCCCGCATCGGAGACCACCGCCGGCGCATCCGGCGAACACGCCACCCGCTCCTCGAACTGCTCGACCACGGTCATGCCCACGACCGGGCATCCCGTGTCGTTCCAGGCGACCAACTCACGGTCACGTTCCTCGGCAGTCAGCAACTCGACCCGGCTCAGCCGCATCCCGGGGTCACCGACAACAGCCTTGAGTAGCCGACCAAGGCGCGCACCGATACCGTCCACTGTGGACCGATCGAACAGATCCACGGCAAAGCCGATCATGCCCTCAATGCCGGCCGGGCGGCCGTCCGCGTCGAACGTCTCGCGCAGGTCGAACAGCAGGTCGAACTTGGCCGGCGGCAGCGCGTCGTCCACGATGTCGACGGCGAGGCCCGGCAGGTCCAGCTCCGGCTCCGGCGCGTTCTGGAGCACCAACATCACCTGGAACAACGGATGCTGCGCCAGCGACCGCTGCGGGTTCAGCACCTCCACCAACCGCTCGAACGGCACGTCCTGGTTCGCGTAGGCGGCAAGATCCAGCTGCCGAACCCGGTCCAGCAGGTCACGGAACGAGGGGTCACCCGAGGTGTCGGTCCGCAGCACCAGCGTGTTCACGAAGAACCCAACCAACTGGTCCAACGCCTCATCGGTGCGGCCCGCGACCGCCGTGCCCAGCGGAATGTCCGTGCCGGCGCCCAGCCGCGTCAGCAACGCCGCCACCGCCGCCTGCAACACCATGAACACGCTCACCCGCGTTGAACGGGCCAGAGAGCCAAGCGCGGCAAAGGTTTCCGCATCGAGCCGCCACGGCACGCGACCGCCCCGGTACGACGCCATCGGCGGTCGCGGCCGGTCGCTCGGCAGCTCGAGCGTCCCGGGCAAGCCCCGCAACCGGTCCCGCCAGTAGCCGAGCTGTTGATCCTCGACGCCGGCCAGCAGATTCGACTGCCACAGCGTGTAATCCGCGTACTGCACGGGCAGCGGCGCCAGATCAGGCGCGCTACCGGCGGCCCGTGCCCGGTACGCGGCCTCCAGGTCCCGCATCAACGGCGCCAGCGACCAGCCGTCACCGGCGATGTGGTGCAGCACCAGCAGCAGCACGTGCTCGTCGTCGGCGACCGAGAACAGCCAGGTGCGCAACGGGATCTCGCCGGCCAGGTCGAACCGGTGCCCGCTCGCCGCCAACAGCCGCGACGGCAGCAGTTCCGCGTCGATCCGCTCCACCACGGGAACGACGTCGACCTCGGGCAGCAGCCGCTGCCGCGGTTCGCCGTCCACCTCGGGGAAGACCGTGCGCAGCGTCTCGTGCCGAGCGGCGACATCGCTCAGGGCTCGGGCCAGCGCCTCGACGTCCAGCGAGCCGGAAAGCCGCAGCGGCAGCGGGATGTTGTAGAGGCCGCCGGCCTCGTCGAGCCGATTCAGGAACCAGAGCCGTCGCTGCGCGAAGGACAGTGGCAGCACCTCGGGCCGTGCCCGCGTGGTGATCGCGCCCCGCGCCCGGGACGCGCCGTCCAGCAACCGGGCCAGCTCCGCGACGGACGGGGCCTCGAACACGTCGCGAATCGACAGCTCGACGTCCAGGGCGGTGCGCACCCGGCTGACCAGCCGCGTCGCCAGCAGCGAATGCCCACCGAGGTCGAAGAAGCTATCGTCGACACCGACCGCGTCCAGGCCGAGCACGTCGGCGAACACGCCGGCCAGCATCTCCTCGGCGAACGTGCGCGGCGCCCGCCCGGTCGCGGCGAACTCCGGCGCCGGCAGCGCCTTCCGGTCCAGCTTTCCGTTCGGCGTCAGCGGCAACTCGGCCAGCGGCACGAACGCCGCCGGCACCATGTAGCCGGGCAACGACTTCTCGGCGAACGCCCGCAGCTCCGCGGTGGCCACGTCGCCCCGGACCACGTACGCGACCAGCCGCTTGTCGCCGGGACGGTCCTCGCGGACGATCACCGCCAGCGGACCGACGCCGGGATGACGGGCCAGCACGGCTTCGATCTCGCCCAGCTCGATGCGGTGGCCGCGGATCTTCACCTGGTGATCGCGGCGCTCCAGGAACACCAGGCTGCCGTCCGGCAGCGCGCGCACGTAGTCGCCCGTTCGGTACATCCGCGCACCGGCATGCGGCGTGTACGGATCGGCCGGGAACACCACCGCCGTGCGCACCGGATCGTCGAGATAGCCGCGACCCACGCCGACGCCGCCGACGTAAAGCTCGCCCGGGCTGCCGATCGGCACCGGTCGCAGCCGGTCGTCCAGGACGTACAGCCTGGTGTTACGCAACGCCTTGCCGATCGGCACCACGCCGTCGCCGAGCGGCTCGGTGATCACCGCGTGCGTGACGTCGTCGGAGCATTCGGTCGGACCATAAGCGTTCATCAGCGGAATGTCGGGGGACACGGCGAGCCACCGGTCGCAGACGTCGGCCGGTAGCGCCTCGCCGGTCACCAGCAGCCACCGGAGATCGGGCAGCGCCGGCCGGGATCCGTCGGCCTGCCAGGCATCCAGCGCGGCCCGCAGCAGCGACGGCACGACCTCGAGGACCGTCACCCGCTCGTCGGCCACACGCCGGAACAGTTCGCGCGGGTCGGCGGCGATCTCGCGGCGCACGACCCGGGTCCGCCCGCCGACCATGAGCGGGGCGAGCATCTGCCAGATGGAGATGTCGAACGTCAGCGGCGCGTTCTGCACCACCGTGTCGGCCGCGGTGAGGCCGCAGTCCTCCACCTTGGCGAGCAGGTGGTTGACCATGCCGCGCCGGTGCACCATGGCGCCCTTGGGCTTGCCGGTCGAGCCGGACGTGAACAGCACATACGCCAGATCGTCGCCGCCATCGATGGGCGGCAGCAGCTCCTCGTCACGACCGTCGTCGAGCAGAAGCACCCGTGTGCCAAGGGATTCGACCCGTCCGGCCAACTCCGCCGAGCACACCACCGCCGAGGCACCGCAGTCAGCGAGCAGCGCGGTGCTCCGGGCCGGCGGCGCGTCCGCGTCGATCGGCACATAAGCGGCACCGGCACCGAGCACGCCGAGCACCGACGCGACGAACCCGGCACCGGGATCCGTCGGCAACGCAACCAGACTGCCGCGTCCGATGTCCGCGGCACGCAGCCGCCGGGACAGCGCGCTCGCCCGACCGGCCAGCTCCGCGTAGCTCGTGACGCCCGAATCGTCCACCACCGCAACGGCATCCGGGGTGCGGCCGGCGAACTCCTGCACCCGCTCGACGATTCCGCCGGGTTCGCCCGGGCGCTCGGTGTCGTTCCACGCCACCAGGACCCGGTCCCGCTCCTCGTCGGAGATCAGGTCGAACCGGGCCAGTGGCACGTCCGGCTCGGCGACCAGCCGGTCCAGCAGGCGCAGCAGCGCCGCCAGGTGGCCGGCGATCTCCTCGTCCCGGTACAGGTACTCGTTGCCGTCGAAGTCCAGCCGCACCGGGCCGCCGTCGAGCCGGTCGTAGGCGGTGATCTCGACGTCGTCGATCACGCCGTTGGACAGGTTGTGCGCGGTCACCCGGTGTCCGCCGAAGGTGACGCTGTAGTCGAACGGCATGATGTTGACGACCACGTTGGCCAGCTGGCCGGCGCCGCGCACCAGGTTCAGCTCGCGCAGGATGTCCTCCTGGCGGTAGCGCTGGTGCTTGAGCGTGTTGCGGGCCTCCTTGGTGGCCCGCCGGATCACCTCCCCGAACGTCACCGACGGGTCGATGTCGACCACCAGCGCCAGGATGTTGCTGGCCATCACCGGGGTCTCGCGCAGCAGCTTGCTCTTGCGCGCCATCACCGGGAAGCCGACGGGAACAACCCGCGCCCCGGTCACCAGGTGTAGGTAGACGGCGGAGGCCGCGGTCAACGCGACCGACCAGTTGCTGGCGTTGGCCCTGGCCACCTCGCGCAGCCGGTCCATGGTCGCGGCGTCCAGGTAGGCGCTGCTGCGCACCGGACGCGCGCTGGCCGGCGCGGTCGACGCGGTGAGGCCGACCGGGTCCGGCCGGTTGGCGAACCGCTCCATCCAGTACGCCCGGTCCCGCTCGGCCGTCGGTGAGGACCGGTACTCGGCGTCGTCGGCCAGGTAGTCGTCGAGCGAGGCAAAGAATTTCGGCCGGCACTCGGTGCCGGCCACCAGCGCGGAGTAGATTTCGGCCAGTCGGTCGGTGAAGATGCGGCCGCTCACGCCGTCCGCGATCAGGTGATGATTGCGCTGGTAGTACAGGAACTTCTGGTCATTGATCCGGAAGAGCGCGTCGACCGACAGTGGTGCGGCCGCCATGTCGAACTCGCGGTACAGGTCCTGTTCCATCCAGGCCAGCGCCTCGGCGACGGCGTCGTCCCGGTCGCCGAGGTCGAAGTAGTTCAGGTGCGGAGCGGGCAACGGGTACTGCCAGACGCCGTCCTCGTCCTCGACAAACCGGACCTGGGTGGTCTCCGCCTCGAACACCGTGCGGCGCAACGCCTCCTCGAACAGCGCGACGTCGATCGGACCGTGGATCTCCAGGTACTCCGACATCACGAACATGTTGTCCGGATTGAGCTGCTGCGCGTACCAGATCCCGCGCTGGCCCGCCGACAGCGGCCGGCGGCCGCCCCAAGCTTCCTGCATCACGTCCCGCTTCTCCCGTTGACCGAACATCGGGCCGCTCAGCCCTGCCAGCGGCGCAGCACCACGACCGCGTTGTGCCCGCCGAACCCGAACGAGTTGCTCATCACCACGTCGACCTCGTGCGACTGGGCCTCGAGCGCGACGAAGTTGATCTTGTCGTCGATCGGCCGGTGGCAGTTGATCGTCGGCGGCACCTGGCCGGTGTTGATCACCAGCCCGCCGACCATCGCCTCGACCGCGCCGGCCGCGCCGATCATGTGCCCGGTCATGGACTTGGTCGAGCTGATCGGGATCCGCTCGGCGTGCTCGCCGAAGACCGCCCGGATCGACTCCAGCTCGGCCTTGTCGTTGAACACCGTGCTGGTGCCGTGGGCGTTGATGTAGTCCACATCGGACGGTTCGAGGCCGGCGTCCGCGAGCGCGCCGGCCATCGCGGCCCGCACGCCGCGACCCTCCGGATGCGGCGCCGTCCAGTGGTAGGCGTCGGAGGTCGAGGCGTAGCCGGCGATCTCGGCCAGCACGGTCGCCCCACGGGCGGCGGCGTGCTCCTCGCTCTCCAGGATCAGCACGCCGGCGCCGGAGCTCATCACGAAGCCGTCCCGGTCCTCGTCGAACGGCCGGCACGCCTCGGTCGGCGCGTCCACCCTGGTGGACAACGCCTTCGCGTTGCCGCTGCCGGCCATGTCCACCCGGGTCAGGATGTTCTCCGCGCCGCCGGCGATCACGGCGTCCACCACGCCGTACCGGATCCACCGGGCGGCCTCGCCGATCGCGTCGGTGCCGGAGGCGCACGCGCTGCTCATCGCGCGGGTCGGCCCCTGCACGCCGTAGGCGAGGCTGATCTCGCCGGCCGCGCTGTCGATGGCGCCGGTGACCGGGGCGAACGCGCTGACCGCGCGGGGCCCGCGGGCGTTCAGCGCGGTGACGTGCTCACCGAGCGAGGTCATCGGCCCGTAGCCGCTGCCGATCAGCACGCCGACCCGCGGCCCGTTGTCCTCGTCGATGTCCAGCTTGGCCATGCCGAGCGCCTCGGCGGCGGCCGCGTAGGCGTACTGGGCGTAGGGGTCCATCCGGCGCGCCTGCCGGTGGTCCAGGTACTTGCGGGGCTCGAAGCCCTTCACCTCGCCGGCCAGGTCGGACGGCAGGTCGGACGCGTCGATGCAGGTGATGGTGCCGATGCCGCTGGTGCCGGCCAGCATCGCGTGCCAGGTCTCGTCCGCGGTCAGGCCGAGCGGCGTGACCGCGCCCCATCCGGTGACCACAACCCGTCGGCGGGTCTGCGCGTTGGGAACTGGCATCATCGGCTCCTCTCGTCTTCCACACCGGGCAGGACCGGGAAGTCGCCGCCCGCCTTGTCCGCGCCGAACATGGCGTCCTCCATCCGGACCGGGACGTTGACCACCACCACCTGGCCCTCTGCGCAGCGCTTCCACGCCTCGGTGACGTCGGCCAGCAGCGAAGCCTTGTCCGCCACCGTGATCTGGTGCAGCCGCGGCAGTTCCGGCGCGACGCCGACAACCATGGCCGGGTCGACGAACGCGTGCCCGGGCACCGGCCGCTCCCGACCGTCCAACTGGGACTGGAGCCAGCCGTAGCCGCCGTTACGCAGCACCACGTACAGCACGCCGCCCTCGGCCACCGCCGTCGGCAGATCGGCGTCGAACAGCGCGAACGCGCCGTCGCCGACGAAGGCGACCACCGGCCGGTCCGGCGCGGCCCGCTTCACGCCGACCGCGGCCGCCGCGCCGAACCCCAGGCTGGTCTGCTCGGACGGCACGACCGAACCGGCGGCGCCGTCACACGCGTACACAGGGAAGCGGTAGGACCACATGTCCTGCAACCCGTTCTCCTGCACCAGGATTCGATCCGCGGGTAGCACGGTCGCCAGCGCGTCCAGCACCTCCGCGATGTGCAGCCGGTTGTCCGCCCGCAGCGTCCGCAGGCTGTCCCGATGCGCCGCACGCAGGTCCTGGTGCACGGCCGAAATCCGGTCCGCCCAGTCACTCGGCCGACCGACGGCCTTCGCCAGCCAGGCGTCGAGCACCACGCCGGCGTCGCCGAGCACCAGCGGACCGGCGAACTCCGTGCTGAACTCGCCCGGCTCCACGTTGACCTGGATCACCGGCACTTCCTTGCCGACGGCTTCAGGCCAGCCGTAGCTCGCGGTCTCCTCGATCCGACTGCCCACGGCGAGCACGCAGTCGGTGTCGTCCCACAGGGGCGTCACCGCCTCCGGCGTGTAGAGGCCGGCCAGCCCGCAGAACAGCGGCGACGACTCGTCGACCACGCCGCGTCCGCTGGCCGTGCACATGATCGCGGCGCCGTACGCCTCGGCGAACCGCTCGACGAGGTGACCGGCGTTGCGGTGCCGCATCCCGCCGCCCACCAACACGATCGGCCGCTGGGACGCGTGCAGTGCCGCCAGCGCCGAGGAATCCGCCGACAGACCAACCGACGCCGGCCGCTCGGCCCGGATCGAGCCCGCCGGCAGCGGAATCTCCTCGCCCAGCAGGTGATCCGGCAGCTCGACGTAGACCGGGCCGGGCGTGCCGCCGCGGGCGACGAGCATCGCCCGGCGCAGCAACGGAACCAGCCGCGACGGGTGGTCGACCCGGGCCGCCCACTTGACCAGCGGCCGGATCAGCGACAGCTGGTCCAGCTCCTGGAACGCGCCGCTGCCGACGTGCTGCGCCGAGGTGCCGCCGGAAATCAGCAGCACCGGGGCGGCCGACCGGCTCGCCTCCAGCAGTCCCGTCACGGTGTTGGTCACCGCCGGTCCCTTGCCGACCACGGCGACACCGAGGTCGCCGGACTGCATCGCGTAGCCGGTGGCCATGAACACGGCGTTGCGCTGGTCGCGGCACAGCGTGAAGTGGATGTCGGCCTCGGTCACCGCGGCCAGCGCGTCCAGGTCGTCGCCGGGCAGGCCGAACACGGCGCTCACGCCGGCCGTGGCCAGCAGGCGTGCGGCCGCGGGCCAGCACCCCTTGACGCTCATCGCGTTCCCCCAGTTCCGTGCATCAGGCGATCTGGTCGGCTGATGCGTCCGATGTGGACAGGTGGTCGGCGACCGCCTTGCTCAGCAGCAGCGGCTGCGCGTAGCGCTTCTTGCCGATCGCGGCGTAGTTCGCCCGGATCCCGGTGCCGCCGAACGGCGCGTTGCCGTTCTCGACCTCGATCAGCGTCTCGTCCACGCTGACGGTGTGCCGGCGGCGCAACAGCTCCACGGTCTCCGACATGGTCCCGAACACCGAGGCGGCCATCGCCCGCTCCTCGAAGTACGGGTGGTCCAGCATGCCGTGCAGCCACTCCTGCGAGGTGAACGGCACCACGTTGAAGATCGGCGCGAACAGCTCCGGCGGGTTCACCTCGGTGTTGGCCGGCCGGATCAGCACGGTCGGGCTGAGGTGGTCGTCGACGAAGTTCACCTCGCCGCCGGCCGCCAGGAACTCGCGGTTCTTGCGCAGGTGCTCCAGCGACGCGTCGAACGCGTCCAGGTAGAACATCGCGCCGTAGTCGGCGGTCGGGTCGTCGTAGCGGCCGTAGCGCAGGCTCGACACCCGACGGCACAACAGGTTGCAGAACTGGGCACTGATCGCGGCATGCACGAACACCACGTCCGGGCCGAAGCAGTCCTGCCCCGAGTTGAGCATGCGCACCCGCAGCAGCCCGTCCACGGCCTTGGGGATGTCCGCGTCGGCGCCCACGACAAACGGGTTGACGCCCTGGCCGAAGTACAGGAAGAGCTGGTCGCGGCGCAGCCCGGCACGGATCTTCTCCGCGTTCTTGTACGTCCCGGTGAACACCAGCACGTCGGACTCCGCGCCCGCGCCGGCCAGGAACTCGCGCTGGTCGCTGTCGTCCAGCACGATCGGCAGCCGGTGCACCCCGGACAGCAGCTCGTGCAGCTTGCGGGTGAGGTCCTCGATCCGCCGCGACGGCCGGAACACCACCCGGTTGCTGTACAGGCTCGGCACCACCAGGTACAGGATGTAGCTGTACAGCGGGATGTTCGACGGCATCAGCACGCCGACCTGGTCCACCGGCGGCGGCGCGTAGGTGCTCACCTCGGCCAGCGCGCCCTCCAGCGCGGCGATCGACGCGTCGATCTCGCCGTACGCGGTCTTGTGGTTGCACACCTCGGTGAGCAGGCTCATCACCTCGGACCGGCGGTTGCGCAGCAGTTCGGCGAGATCGGCCAGCCGGCCAGCGCGGTCCGCGAACGGGATCGCCGACAGATCCTCGGCGACGTCGTTGGCCCGGCCCACCGGCAGGATGCCCTTCACGCCGTCCAGCGCGACCGCCGACGCCGCGATGTCAGTGAGCGCCCGCAGGTCCGTCTTCCCGTTGTTGTTGACGGGGAACTCGGAGAGCACCACGAACCGGTTGGGCCGCTCGTGCTCGGCCAGGTGCCGGGCCGCGACCCGCCGCCAGTACGACACGGAACGGCCGTCCGGGTCGGCGACCAGCAGCACCAGCTGGGTGCCACGGGCCGGGTCCTCCACCGGCACCACCCGCACCGGCACGCCGCAGGCGCTGACCTTGTCGGTGAGCGCGTCCGGGTAGAGGGTGTGGCCGAACCGGTGCACCGCGGACTTGCGGCCCAGCACGCGGAGATTGCCGTGCTCATCGAGGAAACCGACGTCCTGGGTGTGTAAGGCGGGGCGGTCCACCGGCCGCAGCCGGCCGCCCGGCTCCAGCAGCCCGACCATGACGTCCGGGGTGCGCACGATCACCTCGCCGACCTGCCCGGTCGGCAGCGGCTCGCCGTCCTCCCCGAGGATGTCGATGACGACATCGTCCAGTGGCCGGCCGCTGTGCGCCGGGTTGTCGGCGGTGGCCAGCGCGATGTTGCCGGCCTCGCTGCTGCCATAGCCGTCCAGCAGCGGCCGGCCAATCCGCTCGGCGAAGCGCTGTCTGAGGTCGTCCCGCAGCGGCTCGCCGCCGACGCACCACATGCGCACCGACTCCAGCGCGGCGCTCTGCCGGCCGCCCAGGATCCGCAACATCGTCCGGTACGAGGCGGGCACCGCGTCCACGACGGTGACCCCGCGCCGCGCGATCGTCTCCAGCGCCAGGTCGATCCGCCGGGTGGACACCATGGTCAGCGTCGCGCCGGCCTGCCACCACAGCATCAGCATGGACAAGCCGTACTGGTGGGTGAACGGCAGCAGCGGCAGCAGCACGTCCGACTCGGTGTAGCCCATCCGCTGCTGGGTCCGCTCCACGTTGGCCAGCACCGAGGCGCCGGAGCGGAAGATTCCCTTGGGCGTGCCGGAACTTCCCGAGGTCCACACCAGCAGCGCGTCCTTGCGGTCGGCCCAGCGCTTGAAGGTCAGCTCGCTCCGGTCGGCCGTGGAGCCGGCCGTCGCGGCCTCGGCGACCAGCTCAGCCAGCGGCAGCCAGCCGACCCGCACCTGGTCGAACGCGGCGTCCAGCTGGTCGTGGTCGGACAGCAGCCAGCGGGCGCCGGACTCGGCGACCAGCTCGCCACATTCCGCCTGCGGCATCCTGCGGTCCACCAGCGCGACCGAGACGCCCAGCTCCATCAGCGCGAACAGCGCGACGACGAGGTCCGCCGAGTTGCCGGCGGACAGCACCACACGGTCCACTTCGGACACACCGTGTCGGCGCAGCACACCGACCAGGTCCTGACAGCGGCCGGCGACCTGCGTGAACGCGCTTTCCCGGTCCAGTTCGTCGATCAGCATGGCTGTTTGGCTCCCGCTCCCCATGAGGCGAACACGCGCTTACCCGTTCGCGAGAAGGGACGCGTCCGCGCCCCCCGGCAAATACCCCCACAAAATCCACCCGCTCCGGACATTAAGCAGGGCCGCCCCAAGTGTCAAGCGACATCTTTCCGGAGTCACGTTGTCGACTCGTTCAACAGGTTGTAGCGTCGACGACGACGGTCTTCTCCTGCCAGCCGGGAAGGTCATTCCCATGTCTCACGCCTCCGATCAGCAGGTGCGCGACGCGCTCACCGAGCTCATATCCCGAGACGACTTCGTCTGCCTGGGCGCACGGTCCGCACTACGTCGAAATTCGATCGTGCACCACCATTACCGAGCATTGGACCCGACGGAGTCCGTGCTCGACAACCACCGCGACCTGATCACGTTCCTGAAGGGTTTCGAGCCGTCGGCACGCAGCTTCACCTCGTTCGTCGCAACGTTCGAAGAACCTACCACCACCAGTGAGATTGAGTTCGAACAGCGGGTGTGGGCATACCTACAGTCCCTGCACGACACGGACGCCGAGCAGTACCCGTGGAACGACGAGTACGACGCCGATCCGGCGTCGACGAACTTCGCGTTCTCGGTCGGCGCACACCCGTTCTTCGTGGTCGGACTGCACCCGGGCGCATCCCGCCCGAGCCGCAGATTCGACCACCCGACACTGGTGTTCAACTCGCATATTCAGTTCAACGAAATGGGGATGAACTTCCTCAAGCTGAAGAGCAAGATCCGCCGGCGGGAACGGGCGTTCCACGGCTCCGTGAACCCGAGCTTCGTCAAGTACCGGGACGAGGCGAGGCACTACTCGGGCCGGTTCAGCGAGCCCGAATGGCGGTGCCCGTTCACCCCGCATTCCTGAAATGCGCACCGAGGCCGCCCACGAGATCGGGCGGCCTTTGCGCGTGCCGCGCTAGCCGACCTCGCCATAGGCCCACTCCACCCATTCCGGGTGGTAGACGGTGTTCAGGTAGTGCATGCCCATGTCGGGCGAGACCGCGACCGCGGCGCCCCCACCGCCGTTGCGGTCCAGCCAGCCGGCGGCGCCGCTCACCACCGTCCCGGTCGACCCGCCGAACAGGAAGCCCGCCGCGGCCAGCCGGCGACACATCCGCACGGTGTCCGTCTCCGCCACCAGCACCACCTCGTCGACCAGCGACTCGTCCAGGATCGCCGGCCGGATCCTGTTGCCCAGCCCCGGAATCCGCCGCGGCCGGGACGGCCCGCCGAACAGCGACGAGCCCACCGCGTCGATCGCCACGATCCGGGTCGCCGGCCGGAAGTCCTTGAAGTAGCGCGCGCAGCCCATCAGCGTGCCGGTCGTGCCGGTGCCGATGAACAGCACGTCCAGGTCCGGGAATTGCTTGGCGATCTCCGGCCCGGTCGCCTGGAAGTGCGCGAGCCAGTTGTCCTGGCTGTCGTACTGGTTCAGCCACACGTAGCCGGTGTCCCGGGCACAGAGCCGCCGCACGTGCTCGATCCGCGCCCCCACCAAACCCGACTCGGGGTGGGGCTCGGTGACCACGTGCACCTCGGCGCCGAGTGCGGCCATCTGCCGCCGCACCGTCTCGTTGCACTGCGCGTCGGTCACGCAGACGAAGCGGTAGCCCCGGCCGGCGGCGATCATGCTCAGCGCCACGCCGAGATTGCCCGACGACGACTCGACGATGGTCGCGCCGGGCCGGAGCAGGCCGCGGCGCTCGGCCGCTGTCACCATCTCCTGCGCGGCCTTCATCTTGATCGAGCCGGCGAAGTTGAAGCCCTCGCACTTGAGGTGCAGCGGGAATCCCAACGCCGGCGCGAGATCCACGTACAGGTCGTCGGTGTTGAAGTCTTCCGCGCGCGCGATGATCGGCACGACTTGCCGCCTCCGGTTCGTGGTGTCCTGCTCAGCCGTGCCGGCACAACTCGGCGAAGAAGCCGTCGACGGTGCGCAGCCGCCCGGCGCGCTTGGTCTCGTCGTAGACGTGCTTGCCGACGGCGAGGTCGAGCACGCCGAGGCCGAACGGCGAGAAGACCACGGTCTCCTCGGCCGGCACGGTGACCACGTGCGTCAGCACGTCGAAAAGCGTGCCGGCGATGAAATAGCGATTGCGCACTCGTTTTTCGAGAAGGTGCACGGACGTGTCGGCCTTCAGGCAGTGCTCGACGTCGTCGACGATGTTGAACGACGCCGCGATGACCTCGGGCGACAGATCGCGCAACGAGACGTGCAACACCAGCGGATGGTGGTCGAACCACGACGGATCGGTGATGTGCGGCTCGGCCGCGGTCGTGGCGAACACCACCAGCTCGCTATTGCGGATCACGTCCTCGGGCGATTCCCGAACGGTGATCCGTTTGTCCGTATTCCTGCGTTCCAGGTATCCGGTGAATCCGCTCGCGTATTCCGGGACGAGGTCGTGCACGTTCACCTCGTCGAAGCTCCAGTCCGTGCCCGCGAGGTACTGATGCACGAAGCGGGCGATCAGGCCGGTGCCCAGGAAGCCCACCGTGCGGGGGCGTCCCCGGTCGGCGGACAGCACGTCGGCGGCCAACGCGGCGGACGCGGCCGTCCTCGCGGCGCTGATCACCGAGGACTCCAAGCAGGCGTAGGGATATCCGTTGGCCGGGTCGTTCAGCACCAGCACCGCGGACGCCCGCGGCAGGCCGGAGGCGATGTTGCCCGGGAAGCTGGATATCCACTTCAGACCGTCGACCCCGTCGGCCGGCCCGCGCAGCGACGCCGGCAGCGCGATGATGCGCGCGTCGGGCCGGTCCGGGAAGCGCAGGAAGTAGGACGGCGGATTGACGGTGCTACCGACTCCGTGGACCCGGTAGGCGTCCTCCACAATCGCCACCACAGCCTTTTCCCTGCCTTCCAACGCCTCCCGCACGTCGGTGCCAGGTATGACGGCGAACATGGGCTCGCCAGCAACATGTGACATGACTGTTCCCCCAATTCCCCAAGCCCCCCCGGGCTTGACGGCGTCGGTATCAATCGCCGCCGGTTCCCAAGCTAACCGAACGCATTAGGCGCCGCCACCACGGTCACGTTTCCTCCCGGTGACAACAGGTAGTCGATTCGACACCACGCGCCTATATCGAGTGATGCTCGGATATATACGTAGCGTGTCCGCCACGGCCAACTCGAAGGTCACTCGACCGGACGCGGCCCAGCGTCCATTGAGGACGCCTTCGAGGGCGTCTACACCCGGATCAGCCATAGTCCGCCATCCGGGTCGGCACGCCGTCCGTCGCGGCAGGGCGAGAGGCGGCCGCATCCGTCGAAAGGATGACTACTCGCCGTAGCGCGATTTCGTCCTGGCACGCCGATGATCTCGGCGGCACGGGGCGTCCAGGGCGAGGAAACCTGTGCGACACAAGGGCCGGAATCTCATACCAAAGTAGGAGTGCCCGATGAACGCGGTCCTACGCTCGACCGAGGCCGCGGCCGTTTCCCCAACGGCCGCCGTTGGACACGCGAACCCCTTGCGTGCCAGCGAGTTCGGTGCCGAGGCGCGGTCATGGTCGGGCGACGGGCGCGAGTTCATCCCCCGTATCGTCCTTTCCTCCGATGCCTCGCTCCGGCCGGGCTCGTGATAATTCGTATATGGACAGTCAACAGAGCGTGACTGACAGGCCGATCGCGAGCCCCGGCACCGCGAAGGCGGGCCGGCTCATCGGAATCGACGTGGCCAGAGGCTGCGCGGTGCTGGGCATGTTCGCCACCCACCTCGGCCCGCAGGACCCGCACAACTGGCTCCAGCAACTGTTCAACGGCCGCGCCGCCGGCCTGTTCGCCTTGCTGGCAGGGGTTTCCGTGGCCCTGATCAGCGGCGGCTCCCGGGTGCGCACTGGGGTGGAGTTACGGTCCCGGCGGATCCAGCTCGGCGTCCGCGCGCTGCTGCTGCTCCTGCTGGGCCTGTCGCTGAGCGCGCTCGGCACCACCGTCAAGGAGATCCTGTCCGTCTACGCGGTGCTGTTCCTCATCGCCATTCCCTTGCTGCGGCTGCGAACCGCGGCGCTGGCGTGGTGTGCGGCGATCTCCGCGGTGGTCGGGCCGGTGGTGTCGTTCCTGCTGCGCAGCACGGTGCTCGCCGGCTACACGAGCGGCGTGACGCCGCAGTTCGGCGACCTCACGTCGATCCACGGCTGGGCGCGGCTCGTCGAGGGCCTAGTGGTGACCGGACCGTTCCCGGTGCTGACCTGGATTCCGTTCCTGTTCGCCGGCATGGCGATCGGGCGGTCGGACCTGAAGTCGTGGGCGACTCAACTGCGCGTGCTGGTCATCGGGGTCGCGCTCGCCGTCGGCGCGTACGCCGCGTCCTGGGCGATCATGGGGCCGCTCGGCGGGTGGCGCGCGGTGGCCGACAGCCTGCACGTCAGCATCGACCAGGCCCACGACGCGGCCGCCAGCGGCCTCGGCGCCGTGCCGACCTCGAGTCCGCTGTTCCTGCTCGACACGGCCGGCCACAGCGGATCCCCGATGGAGATCATCGCCGTGACCGGCTGCGCCCTCGCCGTCATCGGCGCGAGCCTGCTGCTGGCCTCGCGCCTGCCATTGCCGTTCCTGCCGCTCGCCTCCGTCGGCGCGCTGCCGCTGACCGCTTATGCCGGCCACATCGTGCTCATCGCGCTCATGGAGTACGGCATCCTGCCCGGTGCCGGCGAGGCGATCCTGGCCGGCAGCTACCTGCCGCTGCTGGTCACCGTCGTGGTCACGTTGGTGGTGCTGACCCTCTGGCGGATGCTGCTCGGCCGCGGCCCGCTGGAATGGCTGCTGTACCGCCTGTCGAGCGCGCCGGCCAAGCTGGTCAGCTGAACGGCTGCGAGTCCGGCTGGCAGACCTGGCCCGCGGCCGGCACCTGACCGTTGACCAGGTACGCCTCGGTGAGCCGGGCCACGCAGGCCGAGTCGCCGAGAGTGGTGTGGCCAAAGGCGTTCACACTCACCAGCCTCGCGTTGCCCAACTCCTTGACCATCTGCTGCGCGAACGCGTAGCGCGTCGCCGGGTCGTAGTAGTTGCTGACCACCATGACGGTCGTGCCGGAGTTGTTCTGCCACGGCCCGCTATAGCCGGAGCCGCTGGTCGCCGCCCAGCTCGGGCACTGCGCGGGTTCCTGGAAGGCGTGGTAGCGCCCGAAGGTCGGGGCCGTCTTCTCGTACGCCGTCGCGATGGTCGCGGCGTCCAGCCGGCCGGGGAACGGCATGTCGGAGCAGTTGACGCCGTAGTACGAGTCGTCGCCCAGGTACGGCGTCTGCGGCTGCACGGTGGACAGCTGGGCGGACGTGCTTTGCATGAGCTGGTAGTCGGTCTCCAACTCGGATGCAAGCTGGCCGAACAGGGCCGGTTGCTGTAGCCACGACACGAGATCGCTGGCGAAGGAGCTGAGCGTGACCTTCAGGCCGTTCGGGGTGGTCAGGTCGTGGCCGCGCAGATAGTCGCGCAGCGAGGCGAACTTCGTCGCCGCGTTCGGCGCGAGGGCGCAATTCCCGCCGCTCTGCTCGCAGCGGGCCAGCATCGCGTTCATGGCCAGCTCGAAGCCCTGCGCCCGCTGGCCCAGGTAGGTCACGCCGTCGGAGGTGCGCAGCGCGGGATCCACGCTGCCGTCCAGCGTGATCGCCCGCACCCGGTTCGGGTACATCGCGGTGTAGGTCGCGCCGATCAGCGTGCCGTAGGACAGACCGTAGTAGCTGAGCTTGCTGTCGCCGACGGCCGCACGCAGGTCGTCCAGATCGCGCACCACGTCCTTGGTGCTCATGTGCCCCAGGAGCGGACCCGCGTTCGCCTTGCAGTCCTGCGAGTACTGGGCCGCGGCGTCGAGCGTGTCGTCGATCTGCTTCGTCGTCACCGGCACCGGGACGCTCTGGGCGAGCAGCTGGTCGGCCTGTTCCTGCGAGGTGAAGCAACGCAGCGGGTCGCTGCGGCCGACTCCGCGCGGGTCGAAGCCCACGATGTCGAACCGGGCCAGCACGGCCGGAGTGAACTTGGTGTACGCGGTCCTGGTGTAGAGGAACCCGGACCCGCCGGGTCCGCCGATGTTGAGGAAGAGCGTGCCGATCCTGTGCGCCGGATCGTCGGCCCGGCGCCGCATCATCGCCAGCGCCAGCGTGCCTGCGCCGGGATTGTCATGGTCGATCGGAACCGACTGGGTCGCACACGTGAGCTTCGCTCGTTCGACCGGGGGCACGGAGGCCACGACCGCGGGATCGCAGGCGGTCCAGTCGATGGCCTTGGGATGAACGGGTTCGGCAGCGGCCGTCAGGGCGGTCACGCCGAGCACGACGACGGTGGCCAGGACAGCAGGGGTCGGAAAGCTCATCGGCGGGCTGCCAACTCTTTCGAGAAACGGCTCCATGCTTGGGCGTACTGGTCCGCGACCCTGGCCAGCGGCTGCGCCCAGTGCACGGGCACCGCCAGGGCCAGCCGCTCCCACTGCCGGGGTTCGACGGCATTGGCGTTCAACAGCCGCAACACCAGGCGGCCCATGTGGTTGAGCCGGAGCGCGGGATCCTTCTGCAGGTCGTCCAACACGAAGCGGGCCGACGTGGCCTGGTCGGCCGGCGGCTCCCGGCGGTCGGCCGCCGGCGAGGAAGGCTCGCCGCGGGTGATCCGGTCCCGGACGTCCTTGACGGTGCTCGGCGACAGGCCGGCGATGGTCGCCACCTGGCGCAGGCTGGCGGTCGGATTGCGTCGCAGCAGCTCGGCGGCGCGGGCCCGGCCGGCTGTCGCGTCGACCGGGCGTCGTCGGCCGTCCCGGCCGATGCGGTGTTCAACCTCGGATTCTCCGCCGTCGGACACGGTGCGGCGGATCGAGGCCACCGTCTTGTCCGAGACCCCGCAGATGCCGGCGAGCACCGTGTCCGAGAGGTGTGGGTGCGTGGTGAGGATGCGCTCGACGGCGGCGGTGCGGTCGGCTCTGGGCAGCGGCAGGCCGTGCCGGGCGTTCAGCCGCACCGCCAGTACGAAGGCGTCTTCCTCGGTGCCGTCGTAGTACCGCGCGGCAATGGTCTTCGCGCCGTTGAGCCGCGCGGCCCGGTACCGGTGCATGCCGTCGACGATCTTCATGGTGCGCCGGTCCACCACGATCGGCGCCCACTCGTTCTCGGTTTCGGCGAGCCTGCGAATGTGCTCGGCGCTTTCCCCGTTCAGCCGCGGCGAGTCCGCCGGCACCAGGGCGTCGAGCGGAACCTGCACGCACGGACCGGTGTCCGTCCACGCCTGCGGCGCCTGTGATCGCAGCTGGCGTACGACGCCGGAGTTCGATGGTGAAGTTTGGCTGAACAAATTTCCCCCCAGCGATCGATGTCTACCCACGCTCGAACGAGCACCTGGTGACACCCGACGAGTGATCGCGCGGGGCAATGCGGCAGGACAGCACCGCAAAGGCCGCGAACATCCGTTCCCAGTTCCCAGTTCCCAGTGCTCTTTTGCGTTCCCCACCGTCCACACTAGCCAGTCGGAGCCCCCAGGCCAAGGTCCTGGCGCGTGACCGAACCTCACAATGGGACGGGAACGACATCGTGCGGGAGTCCAGAGCGCATGGACGAGCGCGACGACGGCGGTCCGAGTGCGGGATCAGAAAGTCACGTTTTGACCCTCTTTGCCCTAGCGTCATTTATACGTCGGCGACCGCCACAATCACGGCGCCACGGAGTCACGCTTTCCTTCGGGCCGTTGCAGCGGCCAAAGGCGTTGTGGTTGCAGCAGGTCCTCCAGCTGCCGGTCGATCGCCGCCAGGGCATCGTCGCCGCTGACGCGCTGCGGCGAGAACACGCAGGCCAGGGTGATGCCGTCGATCAGCGCGAGCAGGCGCACGGCCTCCAGGTCGGGATTGCGGCTCTCGGGCAGCTCTCCGTTCGCGGCGGCCCGCCGCAGCACGCCGGACAGCCTCGCCAACAGCGCCTCGCGGTTGTCGCACTCGGCCCGGCGCAGGCCGGCGTCGATCTGGGCCCAGGCCAGCAGGGCGAGCCACGCCTCCGCCTCGACGCGCTGCTCCGCGGTGATCGGCAGCAGCGCCTCGGCGATCTTGCGCAGGAGGGTGCGGGTGTCGGGATCGTCGAGGGCCCGCAGGCGAGCCCGTGCCTTGTCGGCCAGCAGCTCCATGGCGAACGCCAGCAGCGCGTCCTGGGTCGGGAAGTAGTGCCGCAGCGAGCCGGTCGACCAGCCGGCCTCCGCGGCGATGGCACGCACCGACGCGCTGTGCACGCCTCCGGCGCAGATCACCCGCCAGGCCGCCTCCGCCAGTTCGCGGCGGCGGGCCTCGTGGTCGACGGCCTTGGGCACACCGCATGTTTTAACACATGTGGTATAAATACGGTCGTACTAATACGAGCGTGACGGGATACGGAGGCGACGTGCTGCTCACTCTCGTGATCGGCTCCGAGGTCGGCTTCGTCGTCCTGCTGCTGGCCGGCCTGGTCGTCCGCTACCTGTTGAAGATGCCCAAGGTGGGCGCCGTGCTGCTGGCGCTGTCCCCGCTCGGCTACGTGGTGGTGCTCATCGCCGGGGCCATCGACCTGGCTCACGGGGGCACCGCGGACATCGCCCACATGCTCGGGGCGATCGTCATCGGCATCGTGGTGGTGTCCGGACGCCACCATATGCACGCGATGGACGCCTGGGTGCGGCGCAAGCTGGCCAGGGAGCCCAAACCGAAGCTCGGCGGCCGGGAACACGCCCGCCAGCAACGGGCCGGCTTCTACCGCCGCGCCGGCGAATGGGTGGTCGTGATCGCGCTGCTCGGCGGCGGCTACGCGCTCACCGGATTCGACCCGCAGCGCGGCGCCGAACTGCTCGCCGGTATGGCGCTGTGGACCATCGTCTTGGTCGTCGACTTCTTCTGGTCCTTCAGCTACACGCTGTTTCCCAGTTCTCGGGCGTGAACACCGCGAATTCAATCGATGAAAGCTTCGTCAGGCTTCCTCGATACCCATTTGTCTCGTGGGGCCTGCCATTGCCGGGTAGACGTCGGGGATCTCACCCGCCGTCCCCCACAGATCCGGACGTAAGCCTCTCGGCTTATCCGGCTCGTGCCGTTCGGTTGTCAGGTCGTGTACCGCAGCGTCCAGTGCGTGAACAGGGCGGGTGATCGTTGCCGGACACCTTGCAGCCATGTTCTCGCTCGGTCTTCGCTGGGTTTGAGCCGTTTGTACTTCCACCGTGCCCAGCGCATCAGATGGTAGTCAACGCGCTTGCCGATCGGGATCACCGCGCTCGGGTAGAACACGGTGAAGTAGTTCAGCCAGCCCCGCGCGTTTCTGCGTGCTCAGGCATCGGGAATTCTGGCCTGCGATTTCTTTCATTGCGACACCGTGCTACTCAACCGGCTGTACTGCTTTGCCGTCGTCGAACACGCGACCCGCCGAGTGCACCTGCTCGGCGTGACCGAGCATCCCACAGCTGACTGGGTCGCCCAGCAGGCCCGGAACCTCGCGCTGCAACTCGACAAGCACGTCCAGGACGTCAAGTTCCTGATACGGGACCGGGATTCGAAGTTCACCGACATGTTCGACGCGGCGTTCACCAGCGAGGGCATCAAAATAATCAAGACCCCGGTTCAGACACCTCGCGCGAACGCGATCATGGAACGCTGGATCGGCAGCCTACGCCGAGAGATCCTCGACCGGATGCTCATTGTCAACGCCCGACATCTACGCCATGTCCTCGCCGAGTACGAGACCCATTTCAATACTCATCGCCCGCACCGATCCCTGGGCCACGCAGCGCCACTACGAGCACTGCCCCAGCCCGATGCAGACGATACCAAGATCATCCGACGAGATCGGCTCGGTGGAATGATCCACGAATACGCGCAGGTCGCATAGGGTGGCTGAGTTTCTGGCACCCACAGGCTGGTGGCGATCATCATCGTCGGCGGACGACCCGCTGACATGGCCATAGTGACGGCCACACCGCCTGCCCCTATGCAGCCCGCCTGCGACGCCCGCCGGCCCGCCTACGGGCGTCCTAGAGATTCGTCGCCAAAGAATCCCCAGTCGGGTGACGTGGAACTGGAGCAGATCCTGACCCCATTTCGCATAGGGTCAGACCCCTGCTCCAGTTTTGCTCCAGGCGATCCAGTGTGAAGCGCATGCAATCCCTTGTGCCACAACATACTCCGGTCGCGGCCTCGACGCGACTCAGCGCGCCAGCATGCGATGGCGTCACCGTTGCCCCCCTCCGTGCCGGCGGCGCCAATCAACGATCCAGCCAAGATCAGCGGTTATGCGCGAGGATGTTGTGTGCCGTCTCGACAGCGCCGGCCGGCGCGCGGATTCCCCTCCTACAAGGGACAGCGCCACCACAACGGGCACTGGTGGACCGCCACGAACGCGATCTGGTCGGCAACGTCCGCTGGCTGGCCGCCTACAACCATCCCCCTGGCACCGCCTGGCCGACACCGCGGCCGCGCTGGGCGCGGCGTTCACAGCCCGGCCGGACTGCTGGCGGCGCCGAACAGGTCGGCGACCCGATCGCGGTCCTGCCGGTGCTCTGCCACCTGCTCTGGCGGCGCGACCTGCACGTCGACCTGCGCCGGCGCGCACGACGACACCGACCTCGTCGTACCAGCGAACCGCCCCGTTGACCACGCGGGCGGACACCAGCCGGGCAGGCCCGGTACGTCCAGGCGGTGCCGTGCTCGGCCAGGTGCTGCTCGACCTTGGTGAGCGAGTGCCGCGGCGCCTCCGGTGAGTAGCCCTCGCGGAGGCCAAGCCCGACCAGGCCTCTGGCGTGCGGTGATCTGCCGAGAGCTCAGTGCCAGGGAGTGCAGTAGGAGAGCCCGTTGACATTGATGCACGCGCGCACCCAGTAGCCGGGGCCGTCGTACTCCGGGTTGGACCAACCGGTGTAGGTGTACCCGTAGGCGTTGTAGACGGTGTCCTGCCAGCCGTTCCAGGTGGCGCCGCCGTTGGTCGACACGTCCATGTACGCGGCGAAGTGGTCGGCGTTGGACCACGCCCTGGCCTCGGCGTACTCGTGGTGGTCGGATCCAAGGGTGGTGGCGATCTCGACGGAACCCACGCCCTGGAAGCCGCTCTGGTGGCAGTAGTACGTGCCGGGCTCGTCACACGTGCTGTCGGCGTGCGCGGCGCCCGAGATGCCGACGACGCCGATGACGGCCAGCGCTGTGGTGGCGATCATCGCACCGATTCGACGCATTGTTTCCTCCGTAAGGTTCGGTATGCCAGCTGCGCTGACGTCATGGACACGGGTCTTTTGGTCGTTCTAGGCGACCGGCTTCATGTCAGCCGACAACCGTCAGCCTGTCCGTGCTCGGTACCCGGTCGGTACCCGACGGGTACCCCCGGCCTGGCTCCGTGGGCTGATGGGCGGTGGCTGAGCAGCCGTCCCCGCCCGCACTATGTCGACCTCAAAGCCGAACTCAACGACCTGGCAGCCTCGCTGGCGCGAGAAGCCGATGCCAAGACCGCCGCACCTGTTCTGAACCCCATGGGAGCAGGAAAAGCTGGACCCCATGGGAGCAGGAAAAGCTGGCGCGGACTATCCGGCCGCCGTCGTCCGCACGCTCGTCGACGATTTCCCGAGCGTGGCCAACTCGCTCACCGCAGACATCGTCCGGGACGCCGTCGAGCGGCAGCATCGGCAGCCAGAGCCGATGTTCGAGTGCATCGTCGACCATCCGACGCTGTCGACCTGGAAGCTGGTTCTCCGGCGGGACGAACCCGCACGTGTTCGCCTGACTCGCCTTCGCCTTCGCCTGACCACCGATGATCAGGACCGCGAGCAGTGCATCAACCAGGCCCTCGACCAGCTTCACGCCTGATCCAGAACGTCGCGCCGAATCCGAAAACTTGACCCGAACAACTCGACACCGATCCGTTCGGACCTACTTTTCGGCGGGCAGGTCAGGGACATGCTCACCCGCAAGGGTCATCCGGAAAGGACAACCTGTTTGTCCGTTCTCACGGTAGGTGGCACGTTCTCAAGCAACCTTGTCTGTACCTGGCCCAATCTCACGTAGTTGGCACTCCAGCGGTCGCTCCTTCACCCTTTCGAGTGCTAGCTGTCTCATCCAAGGTGGCCCGTCTCACCGAACCTGTCCGACGACGCGACCCTGGACGCTCGCTCGTGCCGAATTGAGGATGGTCGTCCAGCCGAGGGCGGTAGTGCAGGTGGCCGGTGATCACGGCGGCGAGACCGAGCCTTGCGGTTCGGCCGCCAGGTCGAGCCGTCACACCTCCCGGCGGCGCGCCATGAGGGCCAGGCCACCGATCGCCGCCAACGCGCCGACCAGCACCGCCGGCAGCGGCCAGGACCGAGCAACCGTCATCGGCCTCTCGGTCGGCACCACGTCGCGCGGATCGAACACCACCACGAACTCGTCACCCACCCGCCACGGACCGGCATCGGCCAGTGGTCGCCCGATCGGCCGTGCAGCTGCTGTCGAAGCCGATGCCGCCCGCGCTGTTCGTGCTGCAATACCCCCTTGCCGATGTTCGCGTCGGCGATGTTCACGATCTGGGTGCCGGTGGTCGCCGAAGCCGGCGTCGCCCCCACCCCGAGCAGGGCGGCGCCGCTGAGGACGGCCGCTGTCAGGCCGGCCATCGGCCGGAGCTTGATGCGATTGCGTCTGGAAGACATGGTGGTTCCCCCCAAATCCCGTTCGGCACGAGGCAGGCTGCCTGATTCCACATTCACGGGTTGACCGCGATGTCGCCGACGCAGAAGCTCGACCCGAGATGGAACACGGTGGATGGGCCCATCGCGTAGTACCCGAGGTGGTCCATGTCCGGTCCGGCCCAGGTGGCCACCCAGTTGCTACCGGTGTCGATTTCGACCACGCCGCACCGGTTGATCGGATCGCGGTGGTTGCCGTGGTTCGAGTCGCACCCGACGGCATGACCGGTGTAGTCGACCTCCAGGGCTCCGGTTGGGCAGTTGTGCAAGGCCGGCGTGGCCGAGGTGTCAGTTGCCGCCGACACCACCGCGGTGCTTGCGAGCCATGGCGAGGGACGTGGCGGCGACCGCCAAGAAAGCAGTCCTGAATTCGTGATGCGACATGGTGATCTCCCGTTTCGGCAGCGGGTCTGCGGCCATTTCGCGGGCCGGAACCGACCTCTGCTGTGAAGACGACCGGCTCGGTGTCGGCCGACGACTGTCAGCCTGTCCGTGCGCGATACCCGGCCGGTACCCAACGGGTTCCTCGCCCGGTCGCGTGGGTTTACACGGTCGATGGGTGCTCGGCCAGTCGGGCGCGGAGGACCTCGGCGTCGGGGTGGTGCAGGTCGTCGAGGATGGGCAGGGCCTGCCGCCAGGAATGATGCGCGGCCGGCACGTCGCCCGCGTCCCGGTGGGTGTCGCCGAGGCGGATGAGGGTGTCGGCCTGAGGATGGCGGCTGCCCAACTTCTCATACAGGTCAAGGGCGTTGCGGTAGCAGGCGACGGCACGCTGGTGTTCGCCGAGGTTGTGGTGGGCACAACCGAGGCTGTCCCAGGTGTCCGCTTCGCCGTGTCTGCTGCCGACCGCGCGGTGCAGTTCGAGCGCTTGGGCGCAGGAGCGCAGTGCTTCGGCGTGCTGGCCCAGTTGGGTCTGCATCCAGCCGATCGCGTTGAGTGCCTCCGCTTGGCCGGGCTGGTGACCGGCCGCGAGGAACAGCGCGTAGGCGGCCTTGCCGTGCTCCAGCGCCTCCAGGTTGTTCCCCCGCCCGTAGGACACGATGCCGAGGTTGTTGTGGCTGCGGGCCTGCCCGGTCAGGTCGCCGAGCGACTCGTCCAGGGCCAGCGCGCGACGGAAGACGGCCTGTGCGTCGGGATGGCGGCCGAGCCGGATGTAGGCCCGGCCCAGTTCACGCAGGGACCACGCCTGCCCATTCGGTTCACCAGCGCGTTCGGCCGCGGCGATCGCGACGAGTTGGGTGGTGACCATCTGGGTCCAGTGCCCGGCGCGGATGCAGAAACTGGCTATGCCCCAGGCGAGTTGCCAGGCGTGGGTGGCGAAGCCGGCCTCGGCGGCGCGGTCGATGGCGGCCGGAAACACCGGGCGCTCGGTCGTGAACCACTGCCATGCCTGCTCGTCATCGGCGAGCTCGTCGACGCAGGTCCCCGGCTGGGGTTCGGCCAGAGGCAGCCGGTCGTTGGGTGGGTTGAGCCGCAGCGTCGCCGCGTGCGCGGTATGCAGGTAGTGATCGAGCATGCGGTGCAGGGCGGCGTGGCGTGCCTGCTCGGCCTCCTCCTTGTGCGCCCTGGCGGCCGAGTACGCCCGCAGTAGATCGTGGTAGGTGAACCGGCCGCTGCTGGGTTCGGCGAGCAGCTGCGCCCGGGTCAGTTCGGACAGGGCCGCGCGGGCCTGATCGCGGTCGGTTCCGACGAGGCTGGCGGCGGCGGACACCGAGATTTCCGGGCCCGGGTGCAGGCTCAGCAACCGGAACATCCGTGCGGCCGCAGCGCTCAACGTCCGATAGGACCAGGAGAACACCGCACCGATGTCGACGCTGGTGTCCCCGATGTCCAAGGCGTGCAGGCGATCGCGGACATCGCGCAGCTGCCTGGCCAGCTCGGTCAGCGACAAGTTGGGGGTGAGGGTGGCTCGCGCGGCGACGATGCCCAGCGCCAGTGGCAGCCGCGCGCACGATTCGATCAGGTCGCGGACCGCGAGTGGTTCGGCGGCCAGCCGTTCCGGACCCAACCTGCTCGCCAGCAGATCGTCGGCTTCGGCGGTGCTCATCAGATCCAGCGGGATGGCGCGTGCCCCTTCGCTGACGATCAGGCCGCCGAGGTGGTCACGGCTGGTGATCACGGTCAGGCACTGGGCCGACCCCGGCAGCAGCGGCCGGACCTGGTCGGTGTCGCGGGCGTTGTCCAGCACCACGAGTACCCGCCGGTCGGCCAGCTGGGACCGGTACAGCGCCGCCTGCTCGGCCAGACCGGCCGGTATCCGCTGGGCCGGTACCCCAAGCGCCTCGAGGAAACCTCGGATCGCCTCGGCGGGCGGGACCGGCGCACCGCTGGGGTCGAAACCCCGGAGGTTCGCATAGAGCTGCCCGTCGGGAAACCGGTCCGCGACCTTGTGGGCCCAGTGCACGGCGAGCGCCGTCTTGCCGACGCCCGCGGTGCCATTGATGGCCGAGATCACCACGGTGTCCTTCGAGATCACCACGGTGTCCTTGTGGTCCAGAAAGCTGGTGAGCTCCTTGAGCTGGGCTGCCCGGCCGGTGAAGGCCGCCACCGCGGCGGGCAGTTGCCGGGGTGGCGCGACGTTCGACCGAGCGGCGGACCGCGGGGCGGGTGCTGGGGGCGAGATCGGTGCGGTCCGGTCGGCCTCGTTGCGCAGGATCGCCACGTGCAGCTGTTGCAGCTCCGCACCGGGTGCCAGCGCCAGATCCTCGGCCAGCCGATCATGGGTGCGCCGATAGACCTCCAGCGCCTCGGTGCTACGCCCCGCCCGGTGCAGGGCAAGCATGAGCTGGCCCACCAGCCGTTCCCGCAGCGGATGCTCGGCGACCAGCACCGTCAACTCGGCCACCAGGGCCGCGTGCCCACCGACGGCCAGTTCCCAGTCGATGCCGTCCTCGAGTGCGATGAGCCGGTTCTCCTCCAACCGCGTCGCCTGCGCCGCGAATCCCGGTGTGACCGCGCTCAGCGCCGGGCCTCGCCACAGGCACAGCGCGTCCCGCACCGCTGCGGCCGCACCCGCCGGATTCGTCGCCGAGAGCTGCCGGGCGCGGGCCACCGACGAGTCGAAAACACCGACGTCAACCTGGTCCGGCGCGGCATCCAGGAGGTAGTCGCCCGAGCTGGTGGTGATCGCGTCACCGAGCGTGCCCCGGAGCCGGGACACGAGCTTGATCACCTGACGGCGCGCGGTCGGCGGCGATTCCTCCTCCCACAGGGCGTCGATGAGCGCGTCGACGGACACCACACGCGCCGGCCGCAGAGCCAGCGCAGCCAGCACGGAACGCTGGTGCCGGCTGGAAATCGCCAGCCGCTCCGGTCCGTGCCAGACCTCCACCGGTCCCAGCAGTCGAAACTCCAGACGATCGGTGCCGCCCAACGGTCCCCCTCGTTGCGCATACCTGAGTTTTCTCCCGACGCCGGCACATGGGCAGACACCCGAGGCACCCTCGGCAACGACACCGGCCATCAGCAGAAGTGGCTGATCGGCGGCCGAATACGAGCCAGGTCGCCCCCTGAACTCGGTGTCAACTGCCGCTGACCGCTACACCAGCGGCCCGTCGCCCTGGCGTAGTGGCCCGTACAGCGCGGATGCCGGGTTGTACAGCCCGGCCCGGTGGTAGTAGATGTTGGTGACCACTTGGAGCAGCACGAACAGCACGCCCCACTGGGCGCCGTTGAGCGCGGGCACCTCGTCCACCGGCATGGTGTAGGCCATCACGAAGCG